>Ga0207797_1000956_pt1 | contig 21440 bp, 16 predicted proteins | sample PRCRCaboRojoPR_6_FD_187275 | JGI IMG/M metagenome (GOLD analysis project Ga0207797, IMG submission 187275) | Marine sediment microbial community from Cabo Rojo, Puerto Rico - PR CR 10% Liquid 1 (SPAdes) | ecosystem: Environmental > Aquatic > Marine > Coastal > Sediment | place: Cabo Rojo, Puerto...
GTCTTTTCGGCGAGAGTTCCCGATCTGAATATAGAATATCCGGAACCGATTCGGAGCGCTCTGGAGGACGTATCGTCTCTGCTGGGCGATCTAGATCTACCGACCAGGGCGTCAGCCTTGATGGTCCTGTCGGGAGACGAGCAGTTCCTGAAAAGGATCGAGGGAGAATTAACCGAGCCGAAACTGGACGAACTTATTCGAAAGAGGGAAGAGTTGAAGGGTAAAACCGCCGAACCGGTCTCCTTTCAGGTAACCAGGCGACGGAAGACGGAAATTCAGGAGATAGCTCGCAGGGTCAAGGCAGAATCCGGCGGCAGAAAATTATTATCCGAAACTCTATCCCGACTGACCATGCGTCCGCTCACCGGACTCCCAATATTTTTGATTGTGCTTTACGGCGTTTACCAGTTCGTCGGGGTTATCGGGGCTCAGGTTATAGTCGATTTTCTGGAAGTCGAGGTTTTCGGAAAAGTCATAAATCCCGCCGTGAGGACATTTACGAGGTCGGTCCTGGACGTACCTTTTCTCGAAGAAATGCTCGTCGGGCCCTACGGTCTGGTGACCATGGGGTTGGCCTGGGCGCTTGCTCTCGTCCTTCCGGTCGTGCTGACTTTTTTTCTCGCCTTCTCAATTTTAGAAGACTCCGGTTACATACCGCGGTTGTCAGTGATGGTGGATAGGTTGTTTCGAAAGATCGGCCTGAACGGAAAAGCAGTACTCCCGATGGTTCTGGGTCTGGGTTGTGACACTATGGCAACGGTTACCACGAGGACGCTCGAGACAAAAAAAGAAAGGCGGATAGCCACGCTGCTGCTGGCTCTTGGCGTGCCCTGTTCGGCCCAGCTCGGGGTTATTCTCGGTCTGTTTGCTTACGCGTCTCAGCTGGGTTTGCTGATATGGGGAGGAGTGGTTGCAATGCAACTTCTGCTGGTCGGCTGGTTGAGTTCGAAGCTGTTATCCGGTCGGTCCTCGGAATTTATCATGGAAATCCCTCCAATCAGGCTTCCCAGACCGACCAACGTGGCCCGAAAGACTTACACCCGGGTGAAGTGGTTCCTCAAAGAAGTTCTGCCCTTCTTTCTTGTCGGCACGTTTGTGGTATTTCTGGCTGACAGGACGGGAGTCCTGAGCTTTCTCATTAACGGGTTAAAACCGGTGGTGTCCGGTTTACTTGATTTGCCCGGAGAAGCGGCCGTGGCGTTTATACTGGGTTTCGTTCGGAGGGACTACGGGACGGCCGGGTTGTTCGAACTGGCGCGTCAGGCCAGACTGACCCCGCTACAAATAACGGTAAGTTCCGTAGTCATAACTCTGTTCGTTCCCTGTATTGCGAATTATCTGATGATTATAAAGGAGCGAGGCGTCAAAGCCGCCCTGGCGATAGTAGGTTTCATAATACCCTACTCGCTTGCCGTGGGAGCATTGCTCAATTTGGGTTTGAGAAGTCTGGAGGTAATGTAGAATGACCGAAAATAGACAGGTCGAATGTCCCGGTTGCGGCAGTCAGTTTGAGGTAGAGCTCTCCCTGGGAGCCTGTAATGGCTGCCCTCTGGCTAAGAGCTGTGGCAAGAAAAAATGTCCTTACTGCGGAACTGAATTTATCCCCGATCTAAGATTACTGGAAGTATCGGAGGAGGGCTGATTAACGGTGAGAGGTAGAAACGAAGAGTTGAAAGAGGAAATCCTCGAAATAGTATGGGTTGCCGGAGAAGAAGGCAGGACGGTAGATGCGGAAGGAGTGAAAAGTTTTCTCAATCGTCCGGAAGAGCACGCAGATGACGTTATTGGTTTGCTGATGAAAGAGGGGAAAATCCTAGGGTCGGACTCCGGAGATCTCGAACTTACTTCGAGAGGGGACGAGCGGGCAAGGAAAGTCATCAGAAGACACAGACTCGCCGAAAGGTTGCTGAATGACGTGCTGGAGATGGATCAGGATAACATAGAAGGACCGGCCTGCAGGTTCGAGCACGCTATATCCGCGGAAGTCGAGGAGAAAATTTGCACGTTACTCGGCCATCCGGATGAGTGTCCGCACGGAAAGACCATTCCCCCGGGCAAATGTTGTTCGGAGTCCCAGGAACTGGTAAGTCGGGCGATAGTTCCTCTGACGGAAATAGAGTCCGGACGGGCGGTCAGGGTTGCCTATCTTACTCTAAACGAGGAGGGTAGGTTGGATCGTCTTTCGTCTCTCGGACTGCTGCCCGGAGTTACCGTGACGGTGGACCAGAAGTTTCCTGCTTTCGTGGTCCAGCTGGAGGAGACCAGCGTAGCTATGGAGAAGGAAGTAGCCAGTAACATTTTCGTCAGGGTTGGCAGTAGGCCTGATGCTAGCCCCGGTGGAGAAGAATCCGATAGAGGTTCATTTCTTGAGGAGATAAAGCAGAAATTTAAGAGAACTAGCGGATAGATCCAGGAGTGATAAAATGACTCGGATAGCGGAAGACGTGACGGAGCTTATTGGTAGTCCCCTTGTAAGGTTGAACAGGGTTACTGAAAATGCGACAGCCGAGGTTGTGGCCAAACTCGAGTCCGCAAACCCCTGCGGGAGCGTAAAAGACAGGATAGGCGTGAACATGATAAATGAAGCGGAAAAGGCGGGAAAGATAGACAAAGATACGGTAATTGTAGAGCCAACCAGCGGAAATACCGGTGTCGCACTGGCCTTTGTCTGTGCGGCAAAGGGGTACGACCTCGTGCTTACCATGCCCGACACGATGAGCCAGGAAAGGCGCGACCTGCTCAGGGCTCTTGGGGCGGATTTGAGGTTGACTCCCGGTGACGACGGAATGAACGGAGCGATAGACCTTGCCGAGGAGCTTGCCGGTTCGGGATCCAATTACTTCATGCCTCAACAGTTTAAGAATCCTGCCAACCCCGATGCCCACAGAAAAACAACCGCGGAGGAGATATGGGAAGACACGGACGGCCGGGTCGATATTTTCGTAGCGGGCGTCGGTACCGGTGGTACGATCACCGGCGTATCGGAAAAGCTCAAGGAGAAAAATCCCAGCCTGAAGTCAATCGCGGTGGAACCGGAAGGATCACCCGTACTCTCGGGTGGCGAGTCGGGATCCCACGAGATACAGGGCATCGGAGCCGGTTTCGTCCCCGACGTCTTAAACCGAGAGATAATAGATGAGGTCGTCCGGGTTAAAAGTGGCGAGGCGAAAGAGATGACCCGAAAACTTGCCCGGGAGGAAGGAATACTTGCGGGGATATCTGCCGGAGCGGCGACCAGGGCCGCCGTTAGAGTTGCCGGAAGACCGGTAAACGACGGAAAGAGAATAGTTGTAATTCTTCCGGATACGGGTGAACGGTATCTGTCGACGGAACTGTTTTCGGAATCAGCTGATGGCTAACCACCCTGACTGACGGGCCGAAGCAAGTTTAATCATCCTTCCGAAGGACGGGGGCGACCCGGCTATTTCAGTTGGAAGGTAATTTTTGGAGTGCTTTTCCCGCTTCCGAAGCCATAACTTCAACCAGATTTCTCTCCGAGGGGTTTATAGAGTTATTTTCCAGCTTTCTAATATCCAAAACGCCGAACTTTCCCGTTGACGATGAGATAGGGGTAACAAACTCACAATTAACCTCGGGGTCGTATCTGATGAAATTGTCGGTTGAATTTACGTTTGGGATGTAGATGCTCCTAATCTCTGTTATAGCTTCCACTCTGACCCCGGCTCGGGACAGATATAACTGATCGTCCACCATATTCCTTCTATAGCCGCTCTGTAATATACACCTTAACACTTCCTCGTCCAGTTTATAGATGGTGATTTTGGATGGCTCAAGGACTTCTCTTACGGAGTGCAGGAGGAAGTAATAGACCTCGTCTCTGTTCTTGAGTTTGGCAAGCTCCCGAACAAAAAATTCACAGGCCTTTAGCTCGGTTCGCGGACTCTTGGTTGCTCTGGTAACGGTGTGCAGGAAGGCGGTGGGTTCGTTTTTTTCTTTAAACAACGGGAAGGCTGTGACTATATAGTTAGTACCGTCTTCAGTCACCTCACCTATTCCGGCTTCGTTGGTTTCTATTGCTCGCTTACAGGGACAGCCCGAAACCGGCGATGTAAGTCTATGGACTACTTCGTGACATTTTTTACCCTCTACCTCTTTTGCGTTCATGGCCAGCTTTTCCGCTCCGGCCGAGTTTATCTTCTCTATTTCGTAGTTAAGTGAGATAATTGCTACTATGTCGGGAGGTGATTCAATGGCTTCCGGCCAGTTGTATTCGGGCCGACCTACCTTAAAAACCGATCTTTCTTGTTGCTTGATGTTTTTAACCAGTATTACAATATTGCCACCTTCCAGATAAAAGGCCGAGACTTTCTGGGTAAACTGTCCGCCGTCTCTATTCACACCTGATAAAACCCCGGTCCAGTTCTTTTCCTCTTTCAGTACGGGCAATATCTCTTTTTCAAACCTTCTTACCTGAGATGTTGCAAACGTTTCCCTCCAGGACTTACCGATAAGTTCGGTGTAATCACCATAGCCATATAAGTCCGCGAAGGATTGATCGAGGTATATGTAATTACCTCGGTCGTCCAGAACGGCTATACCGTCTATTCTGGCTTTTAAATTCTTTGCTTTCATTTTGGATTTCTTTGGTTTGTTCTAATAAATCGGTAAAATGTTCCGATAATCAAATGCAATTATATCATTTTAACCCCCGACTTTTAAGCTAGAACCAATTTAATTAATCAGGCTGGCTCAAAGATCAGGTACAATCGTACGCCTGGAAGGTAGTTAAAATACGAGGCTAAAACGGAGGGATGGTTGTAGAGGTCACGCCTCAGTGCAAGTACGCACCATGCAAACCGAGCGTAACCCTAGAACACCTTAACATGATAGATACGGGAGTCTCTCTATCCTGGGCCGTTTGGGTACGTTTGACTCGGGTTTAACTTTATGCCCCGATTTCCGGTAAAGTCATCCTGGATACGGCTCTGCTTTTAAACTGACCGTGGCCCGGAGCTTTAGTTCAGGTAGAAGTTCAATTCCTTGAGCTTGGAGGTGATATCTACCTGCTTGACGGTAATATCTGAAGGCACCTCCAGAAGCGTCGGGGCAAAATTCAGTATTCCCTGGACACCGGCCGAAACGAGGGAGTCCGCAACTATCTGTGCGCTGTCCGCCGGTACGGCTATCATCGCCACGGCGACTTCCTGGTTCCGGACGGTCGATTTGAGGTCCTCAGCTGATTGAATAGTTATGCCCCCTATTCGGTCCCCGATGACCGAAGGATCGCTGTCAAACGCCGCGGTTATTCTAAATCCCCATCGGTTAAAATCCTGATGGGTTAGCAACGCTGTGCCGAGGTTTCCCGCCCCAACAAGAACTACCGGGGTCTCTATATGAAGCTTGAGGATGCTCCTCAGCTCCTCCTGCAGCTGGGGTATATAGTACCCGCTTCCTTTCTTACCGTAATTTCCGAAGTACGAGAGGTCCTTTCTCAAATTATCGGAGTTGATTCCTGGTAGGTCCTTGACGAACTGGTGAGAGGTTACTGATTCCTCTCCTTTGGAATGGAGCTCTTCCGATCTTCTCAGGTATAACGGGAGCCTCTCAATTGTCTGTTCGGGAATTTTTAACTTCTTCATGTTGTTCTTGTACCTCCTCAAGTACGCGACGCTGAATATCCGGCAAACAGGTTGGCTCAATTGCGCTACCCCGTCCGCCTCGGGGTACGGACCTCCGTAACCTTGATAAGCCAAAAAACTTCGTGCCGGCTCGGTTGACCCGTGAGAATGATTTTATAACAATTGTAATACCTTGTCAACAACTCCCTCTATCGGATCGGGAAAACTAGATTATATTAGACGGCTTTATATAATTACCCGTAATGGGTTGCCGTGTGTTGTGCAACTCCGGGAGAAAAATTGATACCCTGACTAGTATTTTTTATCTATAGTTAGTTCGAGAAAGTTAATCTATTTTGTCGGAACCCCGGAATCGTCATGTCAATATTTCTTGCCCTCAGTTCGGCGATTTTATTCGGCCTGGCTACGCCGATAAGCAAAACGCTTCTCGGCGGCATCACGCCGTTTCAGCTGGCTGGACTTCTCTATCTGGGGGCCGCCCTGGGCCTCTTACCCAGGGTAATTTCAACTCGAGGCTACAGAAAGGTTCTCCGGATGAACGGAGAGAACCGGATTCGTCTTCTCGGAGCTATCGTTCTCGGTGGTGTGGGCGGACCGCTGGCTTTGCTTTTCGGGCTGAGAATTTCGTCCGCTTCCTCCGTTTCGATGTGGCTCAACCTGGAGATGGTTTTTACCGTTCTGCTGGGCCATTTTTTGTTCGACGACTATCTCGGCTGGCTCGGCTGGACCGGGTCGGTGGGAGCGGTGGTTGCGGCGGTATTGCTCTCCTGGGGTGGAGGTATAGCGGGTCTTACTGCCGGGCTACTCGTTGCCCTCGCCTGTCTTTTCTGGGGATTCGATAACCACTTCACCGCCCTGATAGACGAAATATCGCCGGCCTCAAATACTTTCTTCAAGGGGCTGGTCGCGGGCACGTTCAACCTCGTACTCGGGCTGGTTTTGACGGGCTATGGCGCGGGCTGGGGTCAGACTCTGGGGGCACTTGGGCTGGGAGTTCTCTCCTATGGAGTCAGTATTGCGCTGTATATAGGAGCAGCTCAGGGTCTGGGAGCGACGCGAGCTCAAATAATCTTCGCCTCGGCGCCCTTCTTCGGTGTAGGTGGCGCCGTACTGATACTCGGTGAAGGACTTTCGGTTATTCAAATATCTGCGGCTTCAATTTTGGTAATTTCTTTGATCCCGCTGTTGATCGATAAACACCTTCACGTTCACGAGCACGATTCAGTTGAGCACGAACACATTCACCGTCATTTCGAGGGTCATCACGAACATTCCCACGAAGACGCCCCGCTGCTGAAGCGGTTATTCCACTCCCACAGACACAGCCACGAGGAGGTTACTCACAGTCACCCCCATCTTCCCGATATCCATCACAGGCACGAGCACGAGGACTAGGTTTTTGGGTGGATTTATTTCCGGGTTTCCTTCAACTTCTCCCAGACTTTTTCGGGAGTGAAGGGCGGGTTGGTTAGCTCTATTCCCGTGGCATCACGTACGGCGTTCGCAATTGCGGGAATCGCGCCGTTTATTCCTATTTCGCCAACGCTTTTCGCCCCCATAGGCCCCGTAGGTTCGGAAGATTCGACCAGAATTACTTCAATTTCGGGTATATCTTCCGTATTGGGAATCTTATAGTCAAAGAACGAAGGGTTGGTCATCCGGCCAGAGTTGTTGAACTCCATTTCCTCGGTTAAGGCGTAGCCGATTCCGTTTACTATTGCGCCCTCCATCTGACCCTCGGCAAGGTTGGGATTTATCGCGGTTCCACAGTCGACCGCGGATACGTATTTTTGAAGGTCTATCTCACCCGTCCGAGTATCGACTTCCAGTTCGACGAAGTGAGCCGCGAACGGAGGAGGGGATTCCTCGGGAACTTCGGACGCGGTGGCTTCTATTTGTTCCTGGTCCGTCTCCATCTCGCCGGAAGTCAGGGACAGGGCGAATTCCGCCAGAGTTTTGGTGGTATCCGATCCTATTATTTTCCCGTCTTTCCAGTCAATTTCTTCTGGGTTTTCGTCGTAACGGCTGGCGAAGATCTCGATTATCCTGTCACGCGCCTTCTCGGCCGCCTTCCTCACGGCATTACCGGAGACGTAAGTGGTGCTGGATGCGTAAGCCCCGGAGTCAAATGGAGTAAAGTCGGTGTCGGACGAATAGACGATTATGTCGTCGAGATCAATCCCCAGAGCTTCTGCTGCTATCTGGGACAATACGGTGTCACTTCCCGTGCCTATATCGGTGGCTCCGACGTAGAGGTTAAACGATCCGTCCTCGTTTAGCTTTAACCGCGCTGCCGCCATATCTATCAGTGGGATGCCGGAACCCTGCATGTTTATTGCCAGTCCGAATCCCTTTTTCCTGTATTTGTCGGAGGCTTCTTTATCGTTTCGCTCGTTCCATCCAATTTTTTCCGCTCCCCGGTCGAGGCATTCGTCCAGCCTGCAGCTGTTGATGTACTGGACGGTACCTTCCTTGCCCTCTCCGAGCTTCTCGAAGATAGGAGAAGTTTCGCCCTCCTTTATGTGGTTTATCCTTCTTATCTCTATCGGGTCCTTGCCGACCTTTTCGGCGAGCTTCTCCATTGCGAATTCGAGCGAGAAATAACCCTGCGGTGCGCCGTAACCTCTGTACGCTCCTGGTACTGGTAAATTTGTGTATACTGCGTCGCCGAAGAAGTGGAGATCGGAGGCCTTGTTGTAGAGCGGTAAGGTCTTGCTTCCCACGTTGGAGAGCACTGTAAGGCTGTGGGTTCCGTAAGCGCCCGTGTTGCTCAGCACTTCCATGATGATTCCCTGGAGCTCCCCCTCCGAGGTCGCTCCCAGCTTGACTCGGACTTCCATCGGGTGACGACACCGAGAGGACCTGAACTCCTCCTCCCGGGAATATTCCATGGTCACCGGCCTTCCCGTTCTAAGTGCGAACAGAGAGGCGACGTCCTCCAGCAGGAACTCCTGCTTTACCCCAAATCCACCGCCGACCCTGGGTTTTATTACTCTTATCTTGCCTATTGGCATATCGAGAATCTGAGCGAGGATCCGTCTCACGTGAAAAGGAACCTGGGTGCTGGTTCTAACGACCAGACGCTCGTGCTCGTCGAGATAGGCAGTTGTCACGTGAGGTTCTATTGGGGTATGCTGGGCGAACTGTGTCTCGCAGGTTTCCTCTACTACTACGTCGGCTCCCGAGATGATCTTTTCGGGGTCGCCGATCTCGATATCGACGTTCGCGGCGACGTTGTTTTCCGGATCGTAGATGCCGCTGGAATCCTCCTCGTCGTGAATTAAGACCGACGCATCTCTCGACTTTTTTGGGTCGAATATCGGTTCCAGATCTCTGTATTCGACATCGATTTTTTCCAGACCCTCTCTGACGGCTTCGCCTGACTCTCCCGCTACGGCGGCCACCCGATCACCGACGTATCTAACCCTGCGATCAAATATGTATGCGTCGTAAGGAGAAGGCTCGGGATAGCCCTGACCGGCCGTGGTATGAGGGACACGATCGACGTTTCCGTGGTGGAGTACGGAGACCACTCCGTCGACCTTTTCCGCCTCGGAAGTATTTATTTTGACTATTTCCGCGTGGGCTTTTGGGCTCGCGAGAATACCCGCTACGAGGCCGTCCGGGTAGTCGTAATCTCCGGCAAAAACCGGTTTTCCGTTGACCAGCGACTTGCCGTCTACTTTGGTCAAACTCTTATTTACTACGTTATAATTTTGTTTTTCCGATTTGTTATCGCCCATCTCAACTGCCTCCGAGTGACTTTGCGGTCTCTTTTATTGCATCTATCTGTTTGACGTAACCGGTACAGCGACACAGGTTTCCGTCCAGTGCGGCCTTTATTTCGTCCCGGGACGGATTCTCGACTTTGCTCAACAGGGAATAGGCGCTGATCAGAACCCCCGGTATGCAAAAACCACACTGGACCGCGCCCGCTTCGAGAAGCGATTCTTTTAACCGGTCGGCGAGTTCGTCCTCCAGTCCTTCTACGGTTTTAACGTCTTGCCCGTCGACCTGGGCGGCGTACAGGGTACAGGAAGTCATGGCTCTCCCGTCCACCAAAACCATGCAGGCTCCACAGTCGCCCGTTTTGCACCCCGCTTTTACGCTCTTGTGGCCGCTCTCCCGTAGAAGGTCGAGAAGTACCTTGCCCGGGTCTACGTCGAATTCCACCTCTTTTCCATTAAGTACGAACTCAACTTTCATTTGCAACCTCTTTCTTGATATCCATTAGTGCTTCCGCAGTCATCTTTTTTACGAGCACTTTTCTATACTCCTCGCTCAACCTGTCGTCCCCCCCGAGTTCTGCCAAATCAGCGGCAGAGACGCCGGCCGTTTCGGCTAAATCTTCGGTTAGTTTTTCGCCAACCAACTCTTTCTCGAGATCGGTGATCCTATCGCCCGTCATCGGCCTGGCTCCAATACTTAGCCGCGCCTCGTTGATAACTCCCCTCTCAACGGTTAGCCTGCAGGCTAAATTCAGAGCCGATACGTCGAACTCCGACCTGCTGAATTTGATAAATTTTGCGGCTGTCTCACCGCTTTCGGGCAAGGAAATTGAGATATCTTTTATTATCGACCGGTTGAGCATCGACCTGAAGTCCGAGTTGTACAGGCTCGCCAGATCTCTCCTGCCTTCTCCGTCCCGGTGGTAGTAACTGACTGTCGTGTCGAGGACCGACAGTATCGGGATGACGTCCGACCAGGGGAAAGGTCTAACCAGTGACCCGCCCAGAGTTCCGGCATTTCGCACGGGATAGCTCCCGATTTTCTCCAGGCTTTCCGACAGGTAACCGCCCAGAACCGACCCTATCTCATTATCGTTAACTATTCTCTGGATTTTCGTAGTAGAACCGATCTCGATCCGGTTCCTGTCCTCGTCGACCTCGAGACCGTCTAATTCCAGCTTACCGAGATCGATCAGTTCTACCGGTCGACTCGATTCCGATAGGGCAAGTGCCGTACCGCCGGCGATAAAAAACGACCGGCTCTCCCGATCGTGAAGCTCGGAAGCTTCGGCGAGAGAGCCGGGATAGTAGTAATCTTGGACGTTTTTCAGCATTAAAACCTAATCGACCTTATTCCTTGGGTTCGTCGGGCCACGGACCTTTTACATTCGGATAGGCCCATTGTATTGTCCAGAGTTCATCGTGAGTTGCCCACTCGCCGTCCTTTAATCGCTGGATACCCTGTCTATCTTCCATAGGCCCTATGAACGGATCAAACGTCACTCTGTCTGCGTTCATCTGTTCCAGTCGCTTCATTACGAGGTCGTATACGTTGATCTCGCCTAATATAGGATCCTGGACCGTGACTGACTTTAGTTCGTCTTCGTACTTGGGGTTGATTTTCATTCCGGGTTTTGCCTGCAGTGCCGCCGCATCTTCCTTCAACAGCCACCAGTAATCGACGTCGTTCAGGTTTTCGTTAGTGTAGACACCGTAATAGACCTTGTAAAGTATGTCCTGATATATGGCTCCCCACTTGGAAACCTGTCCGCTAAGTGTGCCTTCTTCCGCGAACCTGTACATCGGATTGTAGTGGGCAAAGGAAAAGGCGCCGTTCTCCTCGGCCGTCTGAAGCACGGCGGGTGAATCCTCGGTGTAAGCAAATCCGTCCGCGCCTTCCTCGATCAGGGCCTGGGTGGCTTCTTTTGCTCCGCTCGGATCGACCCAGGCGTTTAGCCAGCGTACGTGCAGCGTTGCGTCCGGGTTAACCTCGTGGATCCCGATCGCGAATGCGTTTATATGTCGTTTAACCTCGGGTGTGGGGAATGCTCCGACGTAGCCGAGCTTGTCCGTCTTCGTTAGCGCGCCGGCCATCAAACCGCTGAGGTAGTAGGTCTGGTAGAGCCCGGAGAAGTAAGTTCCGACATTTTTTCTCCTTTTGTAACCGGAACAATGGAAAAATATAGTATCTTCGTACTTTTTAGCCGCGCTTATAGTGGGGTCCATGTGACCGTAGCTCGTAGTGAATATTACGTCGGCATCCCTGTTATTGACGAATTGATCTATTGTCGATTCGACGTCCGACGGGGCGACGTTTTCGACGTAGAAGGTTTCCAGCCAGGGGAAAACTTCTTCTACGTGTTCCCTTCCAACGTCATGGGCTTTAGAGTACCCATAATCCTCTACAGGTCCAACATAAATAAAACCGGCCTTCAGCTTATCTCTTTCCTGAGCCATCGCTACACTGGAAAAGCCGACTAGCAGAAAACTGGCTATAACCAAAAACGTAATGGCACTATACCACTTTTTTCTTTCTGACATCTTGACCTCCTAAGGTGTTCTCAAAATCGGGACTGGGTTTCTAATCGAATAAGGACAGCGTGGACAGAGTAGTTACCGGACTTATGTCTGTCTACCACCTCCATTTGTTGGGATAGTCATTTTTCTCCCCGAATGTAAGGTTGCTGCAGAGCATTGGGAGCGCCCATGCTCCTCTTCAAAGTGCCAAAGGATAAAATTACCAGGGCAAGAATTGCCGACCCGTACGGCATCATCTTGAGCAACTCAGGAGCGACCCAGGGCTGCAATCGAAATGATAGATGCATCAGGGCTCCGAACAGTAGAGCACCCAGTAACCCTCGGGAGGGGTTCCAGGAGGCAAATATGGTCAAGGCGATTACCAGCCAGCCCATCCCGTTCGTCATCCCCGTGGTCCAGGCGGGTCTGTAAGCTATGGAGAGATATCCCCCGGCGACTCCCGCCAGCATCCCCCCAACAAATACACAAAGGTAACGCACCCGCCAGACGTTTATTCCGGCGGAGTCTGCCGCGGAAGGGTTCTCACCGACGGAACGAATCGTTATTCCAACTGAAGTATGGAAAAGGATAAAGGACATAGCCGGAGTCAGGGCAAGAGCGATGTAAATAATCGGACTCTGATCGACGAACAGGATCTCGCCGAGGTACGGTATCTCTTTGAGGAACGGAACCGATACGTTGGAGATGGTTGAGTCGAGAGGTTGTCCTTCAAATCCCTTGCCAAAAAGCCCCGAAAGACCCAACCCGAGCATGGTTAACGCCAGACCTGAAACGACCTGGTTTGCCCGCAGTGTTATGGAGACGAACCCGTGCAGAAGGGAAGCAACTCCTCCCGCTACCCCCGCTATCAGCATGCCCAGCCAGGGATTACCTGTTATAAATGCCGTGGCAAAAGCACTGACAGCCCCGAGGATCATCATACCCTCGACGCCCAGGTTGAGTACCCCTGATCTTTCGGAATATATTTCTCCGAGAGTGGCCAGCAGTAAGGGGGTTGCGTAGGCAAGAGTCCTGCTTAGGGTCCCCACAACCCACTCATCTATCATTTGTTTTTCCTCCATTCTATTTTATAACTCATAAGGATCTCGCTTCCAATCAAAAAGAACAGGATCAACCCGTTGAATACGTCGGTAATTTGAAAAGGTAACCCCAGCGATACTTTTATTGCGTTCCCACCTGCGAATATGGCTCCGAAGAAAAGAGAGGTTACTATAACCGATAGCGGATTCTTCCGGGCGAGCCAGGCAACGATAATAGCCGTGTAACCGTAACCGAGGGAAAGTTCGGCGGGGTTCATTAACTTGTGATGTATTCCCGCTACTTCACCTACTCCCGCCATCCCGGCCATACCGCCGGAGATGAACATTACAAGTAAGGTCGACTTTACGTAACTCATCCCGGCAAATCGCCCGGCGGCCGGACTGCTTCCTAAGACCCTTATTTCAAAACCTGGAGTAGTCCTGTTAATCAGAAAGTATATTAACACGGCCGCGAGAACCCCTATAACTAGAGTTATCCAGTGGACGTTTGTGTTGCCCAGAGTTGGTAACCGGGCAGCGGACGGAAATTCGTCGGTGTAGGGGAACCCCCATTGTTTTTCGCCCTTCCAGGGACCCTGGACGAGGAAGAGAATCAGGTTAATGGCGACGTAGTTCATCATCAGGGTGGTGATTACGTCATTTATTCCCAGCTTGCTCTTCAGGAAAGCCGGTATTAATCCCCAGGCGGCTCCGGCAAGAAAACCGAAAAGGAACATCGCGGGAATCAGCAGAGGGTCGGGTATCGGACTAAATAAAGCCACCCAGCTCGCCGCCATCGCTCCCAGCAGCAGTTGCCCTTCGGCACCTATATTCCAGAACTTTGCCTTGAAAGCTATTACCAGACCGACTCCGGCGAGCAGGAGCGGTGTAGCCCGACGGACCGTTTCGGATATCTCGTAGAGGCCTCCAAAGGCTCCACTGAACAGGGCACGAAAGGCGTTTATCGGATTTGCTCCGTAGGCCCAAAATACGATGCTGGCAACCAGAAAGGCTCCAAACAGGGCAAAGAGGGAAACAGTCATGACTCCGAGACCGGAAGGGTTTTGCCGTTTCTTTATCTCGAAAGGTAGTTTATTAATCATTCTTTACCCCTTGACGGACTCTTCTCTTTGTGCGAGCTCTTCCAGAGGAGTTCCTGCCATCAACATTCCAAGTTCTTCTCTCTCTAGTTCTCCACTCTCGACAGTTCCCATTATCTCTCCTTCGAACAGAACGGCAATCCTATCGCTAATCGAGGTCACTTCCGTGAGGTTCTCGGAGATTAGCAATATCCCGACACCGCGACCCTTTTGCTCGAGCAACAACTGTCTAATTTGCTCGGCAGCCGCCACGTCAAGACCGTAAGTTGGGTGGGATGCTATAATTAGTTTCGGATTTGAGGAAACTTCTCGCCCCAGAATTAACCGCTGAATATTCCCTCCGGAGAGCAAGTTTGCCGGAGTATCCGGATCCGGTACTTTGATGTCGAAATCCTTTATGATTTCTCTCGTGTGTTCGTCGACCAGGCTATAGTTAATCAGGAGTCCTTTTGAAAAAGGCTTTTTACGGTAGGCTTTTAGTATGGCGTTATCCTTGAGAGTTAAATCTCCAACTATGCCCTGGTGTATACGGTCTTCCGGTATGTGGGCAACATTCCTGTCGGATACCTTTTTGGGAGTGGAGTTGGTCATGTCCTCCCCGTCGATAAGCACTTTGCCGGAAGTCGCCTTTCTCAACCCGGTGAGCACCTCCGCCAGTTCACGCTGTCCGTTGCCTGCTACACCGGCAATACCAAGTATTTCTCCCTCGTGGACCGACAAGGACAAATCCTTTATTGCCTCTACCCTTTTGTCGTTAAGTGCGCTCAACCCCTGGACTTCCAGAATTATCGGACCTCTTTCCCTGGAGGGTTTTTCGAGGTCAAACAGGACCTCCCGACCGACCATTTTTCGGGATAACTCGGATTTGTCAGTGGATGAAGTATCTACTGTTTCAACTACCTTTCCCTCTCTGAGTACAGTGACTACGTCACTTACTTCCATTACCTCGTCCAGCTTATGTGTTATGAATATGATCGTGCGACCCTCGGACTTCATGTCTTCCAGGACTGTAAATAATCTTTCCGTCTCGCCCGGGGTAAGAACCGAGGTTGGTTCGTCCAGAATCAGGATCTCGGCGCCCCTGTATAATGCCCTCAATATCTCTACCCGTTGCTTCTCGCCGGCTGACAGCTGCCATATTTTTGCTTCAGGATCGACTTTAAGGCCGTACTGGCCAGCAAGTTCCAATAATTTTCTTTTTATGTCTTTGGTTGGTCTAACGGCGCTGGCTGAGGGCAGACCCAAGGCTATGTTCTCAGCAACTGTATGGTTCTGGACAAGTTTAAAGTGTTGGTGGACCATCCCGATGCCCAGTTCAATTGCCCTGGTGGGGGAATCTATTTCAAATTCTTCGCCCCGAAGATATATCGACCCCTGGTCTTGCTGGTAAAGACCGTAGAGGATATTCATCAGGGTAGTTTTCCCCGCGCCGTTTTCTCCCAGCAGGGAGTGTACTGTCCCCTTCTCTACAGTAAAAGATACTCCGTCGTTAGCTACGACTCCGGGAAACCTTTTGACGACGGAGCTGAATTTTATTAAAGGAGATTTTTTGTTTGACATTATTATTTGAGTTTATTTAAATCAGTCTATTATAGTTACATTCTCTTTTCAAATTAATAGTTGGTCGTTTTTGGCCGGTTTTCACTGATCTCCTTTTAAAGCCGTATTTGCTTTGAGGAATCCCACAGAACTGGGTAAACTAGAAGAAATGCCGCAAGGAATGATAAAGTGAATATTTTACTGGCTATCTACAATAATCAAATATTCTGGACCGTCGTATTGACCGTTTACGCGCTGGCTGTAACTAGATTAACGGAGTACCCTTACAGGTGGATGACGGCCAGGGGTGTCGAAGAGAGCGTGGCCGTCTATTACGACCGGAAGATAGTTCACATGCTCGCCGGAGGAGTGGTGCTGTTCGTCGTTCCGTTCGTATTCAAAGGCGGGAACTTCCCCTTCCCCTACATCTACCCGCTTATAATCGGACTCGTGCTGTCTATCTTTACCCTTATTCCCCACCTTACAGGGAACCTGCTCGAGTGGGTCCAGGTCGAGAAAAACAAGAACGAGGTTCACTTCTGCTTCATGTGGGGCGTCACCGTGTTTGCTCTCTGGATAGTTTTCGACAACCCCTGGGTGGCGATAATACCCCCGATATTCATGGCTTTTGGCGACGGAATAACCGGAGTTGTCAGAAATTTGGTCTACGCCCGACGGACAAAGAGTGTCGTAGGTAATGTATTCATGCTGGCGGTCTGCGCTCCGGCCGGGTTTTTCCTTGCCAGGGCGGGTGGGATTGCTTTCTGGGGGTTGATAGCTGCTTTTGTAGCTTCTTATGTAGAACGTTACGAATTCGGTCCAATTGACGATAACGTTCTAATAACGGTTAGCTCTTCTCTAGTTCTCTACGTTGGCCATCTGATCGGTCCTATTGCCTAACAGTAACAAAATTACTTTTCACGGCAGGAGAAAAGCTGAAGGTTGGCAAAAGGGCACGGTTCACTTTTAACCGATAACAAGCAGACCGGGTCCCCGTGCTCGGGTTGCACCAACCTTCAACACCTTCCGTTCTCTGAAAAGTATTTTTCTGATCGGTTCTCAAATCAATATTTTATACACAGTTGTTTCTATATTATCCGGCTGGGTCAGGCGGGCCAGAAAGTTTGCGGTAATTTATTTCAGCCGGCGATCCCCCGGTCCGGTTTTGTTGCAAAAAACGTGCGGCACGATTAACATGCCTTTTGATAACCAATGAGTCAATTAAAATTAATCGAAAACGTAGATACCATATTCACGGCGGATCCCGAGAATCGGGAACTAGAAGAAGGATACGTGCTGGTTGACGGAAACGAGATAGAGGACGTGGGTACGTCTCCTTACGAGGGACCCGATCCGGACGAGGTCCTGGACGGTCGGGGCAAGATAATGATACCCGGCTTGATAAATACGCACCATCACCTGTTCCAGACGCTATTTCGAAATTTTAAAGAGGTTAATAACGCCAAGCTCTTTACCTGGCTGACCGAACTTTACGACCGCTGGGCCAAAGTTGACAGACGGGCAATTCACGTGAGTACCGCTATCGGCGCGGCGGAGCTTCTGTTGAGCGGAGCCACCACGACCAGTGACCATCTATATCTTTTCCCCGAAGGAAAAAACGACATATTTGACGCCGAAGTTAAGGCGGCGGGAGAGGTCGGCATAAGGTTCCATCCCTGTAGAGGGAGCATGTCCCTGTCCCGGGAAGACGGAGGCCTGCCCCCGAAAGAAGTAGTTCAGACTGAAGAGGAGATTCTCGCCGAATACGACAGGGTTATCGGAAAGTTCCACGACCGTTCGAAGCTCGCCATGACCAGAGTTGCCCTCGCTCCCTGCTCGCCCTTTTCCGTGACTGACGAGATAATGATAAAAACGGCCGAACTGGCGGAGGAGGAAGACCTGGTTCTCCATACTCACCTGGCCGAAACAGAGGACGAGACGGAATTTTGCCTCGACGAGGTCGGGATGAGGCCCGTGGATTACATGGAGAGCCTGGGGTGGCTGAGGGACAGGGTCTGGTTTGCCCACGTGGTACACGTAAACGAAATGGAGATTCAAAAGCTTTCCGACGCCGGGGTTGGCATGTCCCACTGTCCCTCCTCAAACATGAGGCTCGGATCGGGCATAGCTCCCGTCGTTGCAATGAAGGATACCGATATTAACGTAAGCATGGCGGTTGACGGCTCGGCTAGCAACGACACCTCAAACATGATAAAAGAGCTGCGCCAGGCATTGCTGCTTCAGAGAGTGAACTACGGGGCGGATTCGATAACTCCCCGCGAGGTGCTGCGGTTCGGGACCATCGGCGGCGCTAGAGCTCTGGGAAGAGAGGACGAACTCGGCTCGATCGAACCCGGAAAGGCGGCCGACCTGGTAATGGTCGACCTGAATAGGCTCGAATACGCCGGGGGGTTGTCCGATCCCGTTTCCGCATTGCTGATGTGTGATACGAAGGGCGTGGATTTCACCATGGTCAATGGAGAGGTGCTGGTTGAAGACGGGGAACTGTGCAACCAGGAGTTACTCGATTACGTAGACGAACAGAACGAGATAGCCGCCCGGTTTTATTCTTAACGCTTATCAAAATGTTCAACCAGCTGGGCCGTCAGAGATACAAAATAAGCCGTGCTCGCAAGCCCTGTCGATTGGTCGATACTCCTTACAAACCTTTTGTAGAGGAAGTCTTCAGACTTCCACCGTTACCATTATCGAACCGGTCGATACAGTAGCCGCTTAACAAATACTAAAGCAGGCCGGGACCCCGTGCCCGGCCGGTAGGTTGTTTGCTATTACCTACCGGGCTTCCGGCCCGGAAGCCTGAATGAACGCAATTTTATATTCTAGACGGACTTTTGGGGATCGTTCAGGAAAATCCTATCGGAGGCCGAGCGGGCATGGTTCCAGCACTTAGATTGATATCGAGGTTAAAATAGCTGTTGGTTTACAGCTAAGATTAAAGCTGTAAGTTTTAATATGTTTTGTTTATCAATATCAATCTAAGTGCTGGGGAGCGAGGCCGAGATCGGAAGCAGCGATTTCCACGCCGGGGAAATCGCCTGCGGTTTTATCGAACGATCCCCAAAAGTCCACTACAAAAAACTATCTTAAAACGAAAATTCCATAATATTTTTGAAGACTACCGGAATAAGTTGAGCATCATCTGAAAATTTACCAGAATTAGATGAAGGTAATATGAGGGATAAAGTAGTGATCATTGTAAATTGTAGAGTTTCCAGCCAATCAGCAGTCCGGGGGTAATGGAAGAATGAACGAGAAAGACAGCGTGAAAAAAGATAAATCAGGATCCGTCGGTCGAAGTGAAACCAGAGTGGACGCGTTAGACAAGGTCACGGGAAAGGCAGTTTACGCCGACGACTTTGAACCTCAGGGTCTACTATATGCCAGCGTCGTCAGGAGTTCGATTTCTAGCGGAAAAATTCTAAACGTGGACACTTCCGATGCCGAGAATATGGAAGGCGTGGAGGCGGTAGTCACGGCAGAAGACGTTCCGGGCAAGAACGTAGTTCCCGTGATAGAGGACGATCAGCCCGCGCTTGCCTCCGATCAGGTTAGGTACGTTGGCGAGCCGATCGCTCTAATTGCCGCCAGGGAAAGAAAAATTGCCGACCGGGCGGCGAAAGCAGTAGAGATCGACTACGAGGAAACCGAGGCGGTCACCGACCCCCTGGAAGCAGTAAAGGAAGGAAGCCCGCAGGTGGCTCAGGAAGAAGTCAGCGAAGAAGGGAACGTATTCGAGACGCTTGTTCTGGAGAAAGGGGATATCGATAGTGCTTTTAAAGAGTCTCCTGTGGTGGTAGAAAACGAGTACAGAACAGGTCACCAGGAACACGGTTACATTGAACCCCAGGGTATGACGGCTATCCCAAAACCCAGAGGGAAGATGGATATACACGGTACTATGCAGTGTCCGTTCTACGTTCAGAACGCGGTATCCGCCGCTCTTGGATACAGGATAAATAAGATCAGGGTAGTACAGCTAGAGACCGGTGGAGCTTTCGGGGGCAAGGAAGACGTTCCGTCCCAGGTGGGAGTGCTTGCTGCCCTGCTTGCTCATAAATCGGAAAAGCCGGTAAAGTTAACCTACGACAGGCGGGAAGACATCGAATCGACGAGCAAGCGCCACCCTTCGGTTGTTAAATACAAAACGGCCGCCGATCGAGAGGGAAGACTCAAAGGAGTAAAGGTCGAGGTTTTCTTGGACTGTGGTGCCTATCAGACTCTGTCTCACGCCGTGCTGTTTAGATCTCTCGTCCATACCGCCGGACCCTATTCGATTCCGAACGTAAAGATAGTTGCCCGAAATATAGCCACCAATAAGGTACCCAACGGAGCCTTCCGGGGGTTCGGAAGCCCTCAGGTTATATTCCCCCATGAGTCTCAGATGGACCAGCTCGGGGAGAAGGTGGGTAAATCTCCCGACGAAATTAGGGAGATGAATATACTTCGATCCGGAGACCGCACGTCGACGAACCAGAAACTGGAGAAGAGCGTTGGATTGGAAAAGACGCTTAGAAGGGCAAAGGACCTTTCCAGCTGGGGAGAGACCAGGAAAGAATTCGAAGCATGGAACGAAAGCCACGAAAAGTCCAAAAAAGGAATTGGCCTCTCGACAGTGATGTACGGCGTCGGTATGAGTGCTTCCGCGCCGTTCCTGGAGAAAGCCGGAGCTTACGTAAAGCTGGAGGTCGACGGAACCCTGACAGTCTCCGTAGGAAATACCGAGATGGGCCAGGGGGCGGAGACGGTCCTCGCTCAAATCGCTGCCGAAGCCTTCGGAGTCGATCTCGAAGCAGTAAGCCTCACCGAAGTCGACACGTCCAGGGTTCCCGACAGCGGACCGACGGTCGCCTCCAGAACGACAACGATGGCGGGAAATGCCATAATAGATGCCGTGAACAAGGTCAAAAAACGAGTGAAATCAGTTGGACGCCAGATGCTTGGAACAAACGAGGTTTACCTGGCGGACGGTTTGCTGATCGAGAGCAAAGACGGCACTAACCAGTTACCCCTGAGTGAAGTAGCCGAGAGGATGTGGTCCGAGAACGTCGAGCTGGGAGCGGAGGGATGGGCCGAGAAGGGTATGAAAAACTGGGAGCCCGAGAAGAACCAGGGAGATGCCTATTTCGTCTATTCTTACGCTACCCATATCAGCCTGGTCGAGGTGGATGCTTTGACCGGTCAGGCAAGGGTGAGTAAACACGTGGCGGTCCACGATTCCGGGAAGATCATCAACCCGACAACAGCTGCCGGACAGGTTGAGGGGGGAGTCGCTCAGGGAATCGGGTACGCGTTGACAGAAGACCTTGCCGAGGACAAAGGCCGGTTTCCCGACCCCGACCTGACAAATTACCTTATGCCGACATCTCAGGACGTTCCGGACGACCTGGTCGTCGACTTCGTCGAGGCTGACTATCCGGAGGGGCCCTACGGAGCCAAAGGGCTTGGCGAAGTTCCGCTGATGGCGTCCCACGTGGCGGTAATCAATGCTGTCAGTCACGCCATCGGGTCAAGAATCTATCACTATCCCGCGACCCCGGAAAGGGTTCTTAAAAGTTACACCGGTTGACTTGGACGGAACCTATGTCGTCGAGTTATAATTTGAGTGAACGGGCGAAAATTTCTCCCATCGGATAGAGGTTACTTGACCCTAAAAATTATAATGAGCCCGAGGAAAGTAAGAACTCGCCGGTACGATACCACACTTCGGATACCTCCGTTCGGGTAAAATCGGAATTGCCCATAAAAGTGGAGTATATTAGTTGACTTTAGTTACTAATCGTGCAATTATATATCGGGATAAATATCATTACATAGCGGAGGTGATAGGTGCCGGAATCCGATTTTTGGAGGTTTTGATTGACGAAGGTTGAAAATTGTGGTTGTTTTTTCTCTTGG
>Ga0207797_1000957_pt1 | contig 21435 bp, 16 predicted proteins | sample PRCRCaboRojoPR_6_FD_187275 | JGI IMG/M metagenome (GOLD analysis project Ga0207797, IMG submission 187275) | Marine sediment microbial community from Cabo Rojo, Puerto Rico - PR CR 10% Liquid 1 (SPAdes) | ecosystem: Environmental > Aquatic > Marine > Coastal > Sediment | place: Cabo Rojo, Puerto...
CCGCGTGGTGCACGGGGCCCAGTTCGTCACCGAGATCCAGGGCGGCTCCGACGTGCCCGCCAACCGGACCCGCGCCGAGCCGGCCGACGACGGCACCTGCCGGCTGCACGGCCGGAAGTGGTTCTGCTCGAACGTGAACGCGGACCACTACCTGGTCACGGCCCGCCCGGAGGGCGCGCCGGAGGGGCCGGCCGGGGTGGCCCTGTTCCTGGTGCCGGCGCGCCTGCCCGTCGACGGTGGCGGCGACCCCGCCCCACGGGAGAGGGGCCGGGCGGAGGCCCGCAATCCGGGTGATATGAGGTCACATAAACATCAATCCAGAAACGGACATACGGTCGATCGTCTGAAGGAAAAGATGGGCACACGGGAGCTGGCCACGGCGGAGGTCACCTTCCGCGGCGCCCGGGCCTGGCCGGTGGGGCCGCCGGACCGGGGACTGCCGGTCCTGCTGCGGCACGTGCTGGCCCCCTCCCGCTTCGGCTGCGTGCTCTTCGCCGCGTCGGCCCTGCGCCGGGCCGGGCGGCTGGCGGGCGTCTACGCCGAGTTCCGCGAGGCCTTCGGACGGCCCATCGTCGAGTATCCGCGGGTGGCCGGGTCGCTGCGGCGGGTGCGGGAGGAGCGCCGCAGGGCGCTGGCGGCGAGCTTCCGGCTCCTGTCCCTGTGGGAGGAGGCCCGCGGTGCCGAGGGGTGGACCGACGCTCACGCCGCGCCGGAGCGGTCGTCGACGGCGGCCCTGGACTGGAGGATCATGCTCGGCCTGTGCAAGGCGGAGCTCACACGGCGGGCGACGCGCCTCGTCCACGAGTGTGTCATGATCCTCGGCGGCAACGGCATCGAGGAGCGGTTCTCGCCGCTGCCGCGCCTGTACCGGGACGCCGTGATCATGGAGACGTGGGAGGGCCCCTACAACGTGCTCCTGAAGCAGGCGATGAGGGACATGGGCCGCTTCGGGGTGGAGCCGGCGGCCTTCGTGGAGCGTGTCGCGGGCCGGGGGGCGGACGAGCTGGTCGGGCGCCTGGCCGAGAGCCTGGGGGCAGGGGGCGGCGAGGCGGATCCCGTGGCCTTCGGCTCCGTGGCCGGGGAGCTGGTCACGGCCTTCGCCGACCGTGAGCTGGAGAGGGCCGATCAGCTGCCGGCGGAGCCGGGCTGAGCGCCGGCGGGCGGTCGGGCCGGGAGCGCCGCCGCGACGCTCAGGGAAGCGGGAACTGGTGGTAGATCCAGGAGTGGATCGGCTCCCCGTTCATCCGCGCCGGCTCCCACTCCAGGGACCGGGCGGCTGACCGGACGAGGGCGTTCACGGTCCGGTCCCGGGTCTCGGCCCCGTGGGGGAAGAAGGCGTGTCGGACGCGACCGTGCACGTCGATCTGCATGAGCATCCCCGACACCGGACGCACCCCCTCGGGCGTGACGTACCGCTGTTCGGGCGGTGCCTCGTAGCCGACCTGCTCCAGGGTGATCTCCAGCCGCCGGTCGACCGCGTCGCAGTTCAGGCATTCGGGGAACGAGTCGTACGGGGTGGGCGGGACCTCCGAGACGCTCTCGGGCGGGCCCGGGGCCCGGTAGGGGAGGATGGGGCGCGGGACCAGGAAGGGAGCCACGACGAGGAGGAGGACCCCGACCGACAGCGCGGCCTGGCGCAGGCGGCCGCACCGCGTCGGGTCGAGGATCGCCCGGACGCGATCTCCTGTGCGGGACTCCCCGCGGGCGAAGGCCGTGAGGGGAGTCGGCCGCTGGCGCCGTCCCACTTCCAGGAGCAGCTCGCCGTAGGAGCGCCGGTTTGGGTGGCGGGCGGTGACCCGGCGGTCGCAGTCGAGCTCCACCGCCAGCCGGAGGCGACGCACCTGCCACCAGAGGACCGGATTCCAGGCGAAGGCGACGAGCAGAGCGTGGCCCATCGCCAGCAGCCACGGGTCGTGGCGCCGGAGGTGCTCCTCCTCGTGGGACACCACCATGGCCCGCTTGTCGTCGGGGAGGTCCCGAACCCACTCCGGTAGGACCATCCGCAGGTCGAACAGGCCGACGACGGCCGGGCCGGTCTCGCGGGAGATGAAGCAGCTGCGGCCCTCGACCGTCCCCCGGCGCCATTCCTTCCTGCGATGTCGCAGCGTCCAGAAGCCGTGGAGCATCCAGAGCCCGACGAGGGCCGCCGCCAGTCCCCACGAGAGGAGGAGGGGCTCCCGTGCGTCGGGGAGGTCGAGGACCCACGCCCACTGCAGCTGGCGGGCTTCCATGAGCCAGCCGGCCCGGGGGCGCACGTCCCCGACCACGAGGTCGCCCAGGTAGAAGACCAGGTCGTCCGTGGCCCCCGGGAACGCGGCGGCCGCCGCCGGGAGCCCGGCGCTCACCACCAGCGCCCCGACCCACGCCCACCGCGCGGGACGCCCCGCACCCCGGAGGGCCTTCTCGGCCAGGAGGGCCGCCCCTCCCGCGAAGAGCGAGACGGCCACCATGTACAGGGCCCACGTCAGCTGCACGGGATCTGGCTCCCTGTTCGGGGATCACCCGGGCGCGTGGAACAAGGTACGGCGCGGCGGAGTCCGCGGCAGCCGGGTCCCCACCACGTCCCGCCCCACCGCGGGCTCCCGATCCAGCGCCCGCCGTCTGCCTGATTGGCAGGTTCGACACGGCTCCGTCCCTGGTGGCGGCGAAAGTCCGACATTCCGGCTCTCCGCCGCCCCGATCTGTCCCTCACGACCCCGTGTTCCACGGGAACGCCCCTTGCCCCATTACACGACGCCCGGGGAAGGCACGGACCGGCGATCGACGGCGAGGCCGGGGCCCGACGGGCGGCTCCGGGACCACGACAGAAGACGAGCGAGAAGGGGCAGGAGATGATTCCCGCGGACCGCATGACGGTGAAGGCAGCCGAGGCCCTGCAGGCCGCGGCGCGCCAGGCGCAGAAGGCCGGGAACCCGGCGGTGGAGGACGTGCACCTGCTGTCGGCGCTCCTGGACCAGGACGAGACCATCGTGGCGCCGGTGCTCCAGAAGGTCGGCGTCCGGGTCCCGGCCCTGCGGCGGGAGCTGGACGACGCCCTGGAGCGTCTCCCCACCCAGTCCGGGGCCCAGCCCAGCGTGAGCCGCGAGCTCAACGGCGTGTTCGACGAGGCCGCCGAGCTCGCCGACGACCTCGGCGACGAGTACGTCGCCACCGAGCACCTGCTCGTGGCCCTGGCCGGCGAGGGCGCGAGCACCACGGGCGAGCTGCTGGAGGACGCCGGCGCCACTCAGGACGGGATACTCGACACCATGGAAGACGTGCGCGGACCACACCGAGCCTCCGACCAGCAGGCCGAGCAGCAGTACCGGGCCCTGGAGCGATTCGGGCGCGACCTTACCGAGCAGGCCCGGGAGGGCGACCTGGACCCGGTCATCGGCCGCGACCAGGAGATCCGGCGCATCATGCAGGTCCTGTCGAGGCGCACCAAGAACAACCCGGTGCTCATCGGCGAGCCCGGGGTCGGGAAGACGGCCATCGTCGAGGGGCTGGCCCAGCGCATCGTCGAGGGCGACGTGCCCGACACCCTCCGGGACAAGAAGCTCGTGCGCCTGGACATCAGCTCCATGCTGGCCGGCGCCAAGTACCGGGGCGAGTTCGAGGAGCGATTCAAGTCGGCCCTGGAGGAGATCACCGAGAGCGAGGGCCGCTACGTGGTCTTCATCGACGAGCTCCACACCATCGTGGGGGCCGGGGCCGCCGAGGGCGCCGTGGACGCCGGCAACATGCTGAAGCCGCCCCTGGCCCGCGGCGAGCTGCGGATGATCGGCGCCACGACCCTGGACGAGTACCGGCAGAACATCGAGAAGGACGCGGCGCTGGAGCGCCGCTTCCAGCCGGTGATGATCGAGGAGCCCGACGTGGAGGAGACCATCGGGATCCTGCGCGGCCTCAAGGAGCGGTACGAGGTGCACCACGGGGTGCGTATCAGCGACCCCGCGCTGGTGGCCGCCGCCCGTCTCTCGGACCGCTACATCGGCGAGCGCTTCCTGCCGGACAAGGCCATCGACGTGGTGGACGAGGCGGCCTCCCACCTGCGGATCGAGATCGACTCCATGCCGCAGGAGATCGACGAGGTGCAGCGGCGGATTACGCAGCTGGAGATCGAGAAGGAGGCCCTGAAGGAGGAGGACGACCCGAAGAGCCGCCAGCGGCTGGAGGACCTGAACCGGGAGCTGGCCGATCTGCGCGAGGAGCTGGCGGGGATGAAGTCTACCTGGCTCTCCGAGCGCGAGGCCATCGACCGCGTGCGGGAGATCAAGCGCCGCATCGAGGAGAAGGAGCTCGAGGCGAAGCAGGCCACACGGGACGGGAACCTGAACCGTGCCGCGGAGATCCAGCACGGCGAGATCCCGGATCTGCGCGAGGAGCTGGAGGAGGCCGAGGAGCGGCTCGGCGAGATGCAGACCTCCGCCAGCTTCCTGAAGGAGGAGGTGGGCCCGGAGGACGTGGCCGAGGTCGTGGCGTCGTGGACCGGCATCCCGGTCTCCAGGATGATGGAGAGCGAGAAGGAGCGGCTGCGCCACCTGGAGGACCACCTGCACAGGCGGGTGGTGAACCAGGAGCACGCCATCTCGGCCGTCGCGAACGCGGTGCGCCGGAGCCGGACCGGGCTGCAGGACCCCGACCGGCCCATCGGCACCTTCATCTTCCTGGGGCCCACCGGCGTGGGGAAGACCGAGACCGCCCGGGCGCTGGCCGAATTCCTGTTCGACGACGAGGACGCCATGGTGCGCCTCGACATGTCGGAGTACATGGAGCGGCACTCGGTGGCCCGGCTCATCGGGGCGCCTCCCGGCTACGTGGGGCACGAGGAGGGAGGCCAGCTCACCGAGCCGGTGCGCCGGCGCCCGTACACGGTGGTGCTCTACGACGAGATCGAGAAGGCCCACCCCGAGGTGTTCAACACGCTGCTCCAGATCCTGGACGACGGCCGTCTCACGGACAGCCAGGGACGGACCGTGGACTTCCGGAACACCGTCCAGATCATGACCAGCAACGTCGGCAGCTCGTTCATCCTCGAGCACGCCGGCGACGAGAACTGGGGCGCGGTGGAGGAGCGGGTCCGGAGCCAGCTGAGCGAGCAGTTCCGTCCCGAGTTCCTGAACCGCATCGACGACACGCTGGTCTACCGGCCTCTGAGCCGCGAGAACATCCGCGAGATCGTCGACCTGCAGCTCCGCCGGCTGGAGGATCGGCTCACGGATCGCGAGATTGGGCTCGACGTGACGCCGGAGGCGAAGTCCCGGCTGGCGGAAGTCGGCTACGACCCGGCCTTCGGCGCCCGTCCCCTGAAGCGCGCCATCCAGCGGCTCATCGAAAACCCACTGGCCATGGAATTTCTCGAGGACCGGTTCGAAGAGGGCGATCGGATCCGCGTCGAGGTCGACCCGGACGGGGAGGGCTTCCGGTTCTCCCCCGCCGGCGAGCCCGAGCCGGCGACGACCACGGCATGAGGGCCGGAGCGCGCGGCGCGACGGTCCTCGTGGCGGCGGCGACCCTGGCCGCGGTGGCGTGCGGCGGCGGGGGAGGGGGCCAGCTGACGGCGTCCCCGTCGGAGTACGGAGCGCCGACGGCGGAGCAGGCCGTCCGCAGCTTCCTGGACGCCGCCGGACAGGAGGAGTACCCGGTCATGGGGCGGGTCTTCGGCACCCGGCAGGGGCCCGCCGAGGCCCGGCTCGGGGTGACCAACGTGGAGCAGCGGATGATCGTCCTCTCCGGGCTGCTCCAGCACGACAGCTACACGCTGCGCCCGTCCACCCTCACCGAGCCCGAGCCCCACAGTCGCCGGTTCAACGCCACCATCACCGGGACCCGACAGGGCGAGGTGACCGTCCCGATCTTCGCCGTGCGGTCGGAGAACGGCCGGTGGTTCGTGGAGCGCCTGGACACGGCTCCGCTCACCACGGGCTCGCCGTAGGCGCCGGGTCGGATCACGGGGAGCCGCCCGAGCTCCACTCCCGATACCACTCCGCCAGCCGCCCCGGCGGAATCCGCAGCGCGTGGCCGGCCCGCAGGCCCAGGTGGAGGAGCACGGTGGTGAGGAAGCCCGCCGACTCCCACCGCCGGCGCGAGGTGCGGGCGGTGACGGGGAGGATCCGGAAGCGCCCGCCGGCCCGGCGCGACCGGGTGACGAAGGCCACGTCCTCGAAGAGCGGCTGATCCGGGAATCCGCCGGCGCGCCGCAGGTGGGACCGGGTGGCGAAGATGGCCTGGTCGCCGGTGGCGGTCCGGAAGACCCGGGTCCGGAGGTTCACCGCCCGCTCGAGGAGTCTCCACCGGTCGACGCGCCCCGGCGGTGGATACACGCCGAAGCGGTGACAGCCCAGGTCCGCGCCTCCGGCCACGGCCTCCAGGATCGCCTGCCGGCTTCCCCTCTCCAGGCGCGTGTCCGCGTGGAGGAAGAGGAGCACCCGCCCGCGGGCGGCGCGGGCGCCGACGTTCAGCTGCCGGCCGCGGCTGGCCTCGCATCCCAGCACCCGATCCGCCCCGGCGTCCCGCGCCCGATCCCGGGTGTCGTCGACGCTCCCCCCGTCGACCACGATGAGCTCGGCGTCCCGGCCCAGGACGGACCGGGCGCGCTCCACCGTCGGGCCGATCCAGCCGGCTTCGTTCAGCGCCGGCACGACGACCGACAGCCCGGGCGCGCTCGACTCGTCCACGGCGTTCAGCGGCGACCGGTCAGGCGTCCCGGCTCTCCCCGACGGAGTCGTCGTCCCCGTGGCCCCCGCCGTCGCCGTGCTCCGCCAGCTCCACCAGTACGCCGTCGGCGGACGAGGGGCGGAGGAAGGCGACGCGGCTGCCACCGGCCCCCTCCCGCATCCGGGGGGGAATGGGCTCGGCGCCGGCCTCCTCGGCTCGCTCCAGGGCCGCGTCCAGGTCGGAGACGGCCAGGCACACGTGATGGAGGCCGGGACCGCGGCTCTCCAGGTAGCGCCCCACGGCGGAGTCGGGGTCGGTGGGCTCCAGCAGCTCGATCCGTCCGTCGCCCTCGCCGAAGAAGGCCACGCGGACGCCCTCCGCGGGAACCTCCTCCCGGCCGCTCTCCTTCTCACCGAGGAGGGCGCTCCAGAAGGAGGAGGAGTCGTCGAGCGAGCGGACCGCTATGGCGAGGTGATCGAGGCTGAACACGCTGGGGAGCCGGGGTTCGGAGGGTGCGAGTCCGGGCGAGCGACGACGGGAATGCAGCGAACAATCGAGCCGGTGTAAGGTACTGGTGGAAGAAGCCGGCGACCACATGCACAGGAGAGGTGAAGGATGACGACGGAAGCCAAGCCCATCGAGGTAGACGACGAGTCGTTCCAGACGGAGATCGAGAGCGCCGACGGCCTGGCGATGGTGGACTTCTGGGCCGAGTGGTGCGGCCCGTGCCGGATGGTGAGCCCCATCGTCGAGGAGCTGGCCGAGGAGTACGAGGGCCAGGTCAAGGTGGCCAAGGTGGACGTGGACGAGAGCCAGCGGACGGCCCAGAAGTTCAACGTCCGCTCCATCCCGAGCATCCTGTTCTTCAAGGACGGGGAGCACGTGGACACCGTGGTGGGCGCCGTGCCCAAGGGACAGCTCGAGGAGAAGATCGAAGAGCACCTCTGAGTCCGGCCGCCCCGCAGCGGCGCACGGCCTCCCGCCCGCGGATCGGGCCGGGGGGCCTTTTTGTTGGCGGGTCTGCCGGCGGGGGGAGGATCCATGTCCACCGGAACCCTGTTCGTGGTCAGCACGCCCATCGGGAACCTGTCCGACCTGACCGACAGGGCCCGCCGCGTCCTCGGCGACGTGGACCTGGTGTACGCCGAGGACACTCGCCGGACGGGCAAGCTGCTGGCCCGGATCGGAGCCGACGCCGACCTCCGATCGCTCCACGAGCACAACGAGGCGAGCCGCACCGAGGAGCTGGTGGAGAGCCTGGGCGCGGGAAGGGACTGCGCCCTGGTCTCCGATGCCGGGACGCCGGCCGTCTCCGATCCCGGCCGGCGCGCCGTGGCGGCGTCTGCCGGGGCCGGGTTCCGGGTGGTGCCGGTGCCGGGGCCGTCGGCGGTCCTGGCGGCCCTGGCCGCGTCCGGATTTCCGGCGGACCGGTTCACGTTCCTCGGCTTTCCGCCCCGGTCGGGCGAGGAGCGCCGGGAGTGGGTGGCCCGCTGCCGGGACGCCCTCGAGACGGTCGTGGCCTTCGAGTCTCCGCAGCGCGTCGGTGAGCTGCTCGGGGACATGGTGGACGCGGAGCTGGGACAGCGCCGCTGCGTGCTCGGCCGCGAGCTGACGAAGATGCACGAGGAGTTCCTCCGCGGCACCGTCGCCGAGCTGGCGTCGTCCGTGGGGGAGGACGAGCTGCGGGGCGAGGTCACCCTGGTCCTGGAGGCCGGGAGCGAGCCGGGCTGGGAGGAGCGGGAGGACGAGGTCCGCCGCCGGGCTCGTGAGCTGGATCGCGCCGGGGGGAGCACGCGGGACATCGCGGAGACGCTGGAAGAGGAGTACGACGTGCCCAGGAACGAGGCCTACCAGATCGGGCTGGACGCCGCGGAGGAGGGATGAGCCCCGGGACGGAGACGTCGGGACGGGCGCTGGCGCGCCGCTTCCGGGAGCTCCCGGGCTATCCGCTCGAGGACATTCCGCGGATCAAGGAGGAACTGCGCTCCCGAGGGGTCGAGGTCATCGACCTGGGGGCCGGTGACCCGGACCTGGACGTGCCCGAGGCGGCGCGGTCCGCCCTGAAGCGGGCCGCCGACGACCCGGAGCTGCAGGGGTACGCCTTCCAGCGCGGACTGCCGGCGTTCCGGGAGTCCGTGGCCGACTTCATGGAGCGTCGCTTCGGTCGGCGGCCCGACCCGGACGACGATCTCCTGCCGCTGCTGGGCTCCAAGGAGGGCATCGCCCACTTCGCCTTCACCGTCCTGGACCCGGGCGACCGGGTCCTGGTGCCGGATCCCGGCTACGCCCCCTACTTCGGCGGGAGCTACCTGGCCGGGGCGGAGGTCGAGCGCGTGGAGCTCCGCGCGGAGCACGGCTTCCGCCTCCCCCCGGAGGCGATCCGCGGCGCCGGCGACGGGCTGAAGCTCGTCTACCTGAACTACCCGAACAACCCCACCGGCGCCTGCGTGGACCGCGACTACCTCCGCCGGGCCGTGGAGGCCTGCCGCGAGCGTGACGCCGTGCTGCTCTACGACCACGCCTACTCGGAGGTGGCCTTCGACGGCTACCGCCCGCCGGGCCTCCTGGACGTCCCCGGCGGGACCGACGTGGGGATCGAGTTCCACTCCCTCTCCAAGACGTTCAACATGACCGGCTGGAGGCTCGGGTGGGCCGTGGGGAACCCGACCCTCGTCCGGGCGCTCTCCCGGGTCAAGAGCTTCTTCGACACCGGGGCGTACCTCCCGATCCAGGCCGCCGGCGCCGAGACCCTGGACCGGATGGACGCGTTCCTCCCCGGTCACCTGGAGACGCTGCGGCGCAGGCGGGACGCCGCCGTCGAGGCCTTCCGCGGGGCCGGCTTCGAGGCCGAAGCGCCACGTGCCACGCTCTACCTGTGGATGCCCGTGCCCACCGACGAGGCTTCCGAGGACTTCGCCCGGCGCGTGCTCGAAGAGACCGGTGTCGTGCTCATGCCCGGCTCGGCCCTCGGGGCCGGAGGCGAGGGATACGTCCGGGCGGCGCTCACCGTGCCGGAGGGCAGGCTGCGCGAGGCGGGGCGGCGGATCGGCGCGATCCTGTGACCGACCGTGGCCGGGGCCCGAGGCGGCGTTGGCGGGCCGTGTGGGCCGGCCTGGCGGTCTCGCTCCTCCTCCACTCCGTGCTGGTGCTCTTCATGCTCACCGGGGAGCCCGACGTGAGGATTCCGCCTCCGCCGGAGACCACGGACCGGCGGCAGGAGCCGCGGTGGCAGGATGCGCTCCGGATGGTGCCGCTGCCTCCGGCGGCGTTTCCCGAGGAGCGTCCCCCGGCGGAGGCCGTGACGGAGCCGGAGGCCGCTCCGGAGGCGGCGCTCCCGTCCGCGGAGCCGGTGCCGGCCGGGGAGGCGGCCCCGGGAGCCGAGCTGCCCGGAGAGGGGCTCACCAACGCCGAGCGCCTGCGCCCCCGGATCGGGGATCCCCGGCTGTGGGCCCGGGCCCCGATCGACTCGCTGGCTCCCGAGCTCCAGGAGCGCTACGACCGGGCGGAGACGGCTCTCCGTCGTCTACTGAAGACGTACCTGGACAGCCTGGAGCTGAGCGAAGAGCAGGAGGAGCGGGCCCGGGCCTGGGTCTTCGGCGAGGGCGACGAGAAGTGGGGCATCTCGCCCGAGGGGCTGCACCTGGGCGACGTGACCATCCCGCTTCCCTTCGGTCAGATGCTCTCGAGGAGCGGGGAGGCCCGCCGCCAGGCGGAGCAGGTGCTCCGCACCTGGGAGATGATCCAGTTCCAGGCGGGCCGGATCGAGGCCGAGGAGGTGCGCGAGGAGCGGCTGGAGGCCATCCGCGAGCGGACCCGGCGCCAGCAGCGCGACGGCGCCTCCGGATCCGACACCACCTCCCGGGACACCACGGGCGGATAGCCGCCGGAGCGCCGGGGCTCCGAATGACCGGCCCCTCCACAGCGTCGTCCGAATTCGTTAGACTCATCGGCCACGCTACGGACATCCCGCACGATCACGACAGGCCACGGGAGACAGGTGGAGCAGGAGCTCAGCAAGCAGTACGACCACACGGGGATCGAGCCCGAGATCTACGAGCGATGGGAGGAGCACGGCTACTTCCACGTCGAGCCGGAAGGGGCCGACTCCCCGTACGTGATCGTGATCCCGCCGCCCAACGTGACGGCCGAGCTCCACATGGGCCACGGCCTGAACAACACGATCCAGGACGTCCTCATCCGCTGGCGGCGCATGGACGGCGACGACGCCGTCTGGGTCCCGGGTACCGATCACGCCGGCATCGCCACCCAGAACGCGGTGGAGCGTCAGCTGGACGAGGAGGGCAGCAGCCGGTGGGACCTGGGCCGGGACGCCTTCGTGGATCGGGTGTGGGAGTGGGTGGACGAGTACGGCGCCCGCATCATCGACCAGCTCAAGTCCATCGGCGCCTCGTGCGACTGGCAGCGCACCCGCTTCACCCTGGACGAGGGCCTGTCCCGGGCGGTGCGCGAGGTGTTCGTCCAGCTGCACGAGCGGGGCCTGATCTACCGGGACGAGTACATCATCAACTGGTGTCCCCGGTGCAACACCGCCCTCTCGAACGAGGAGGTCGAGCACGAGGAGACCGGGGGCAGGCTCTACCACATCCGGTATCCCTTCGCCGACGGCGACGGGGACGGCGTGGTGGTGGCCACCACGAGGCCGGAGACCATGCTCGGGGACACCGGCCTGGCGGTGAACCCGGACGACGGGCGGCACGAGGAGCTGGTGGGACGCACCCTGCGGCTGCCGCTGGTGGGACGCGAGCTGCCGGTGGTGGAGGACGACTTCGTCGACCCGGAGTTCGGCACGGGCGTGGTCAAGGTGACGCCGGCCCACGATCCGAACGACTTCGACATGGGCGAGCGTCACGGCCTGGAGACCGTGAACGTGCTGGACGAGGACGCCCGGATCACCGACGCGGCGCCGGAGCGCTACCGGGGGCTGGACCGCTACGAGGCGCGGGAGCGGGTGGTCGAGGACCTGGAGGCCGAGGGGCTGCTGGTGGAGGTCGAGGACCACACCCACTCGGTGGGGCACTGCTACCGGTGCGACACGGTGGTGGAGCCGCGGCTGAGCCTGCAGTGGTTCGTGGAGATGGAGCCGCTGGCCGAGCCGGCGCTGGAGGCGTATCGGTCGGGTGACCTGCGGTTCCACCCGGAGCGGTACGGCAAGATCTACGAGCACTGGCTGGAGAACATCCAGGACTGGTGCATCAGCCGGCAGCTGTGGTGGGGACACCGGATCCCGGTCTGGTACTGCCGGAGCGAGGGATGCGGCGAGACCATCGTGGCCCGGGAGGCGCCGGAGACGTGCCCCGAGTGCGGCTCCGGAGACCTGGAGCAGGACCCCGACGTGCTGGACACCTGGTTCAGCTCGTGGCTGTGGCCCTTCAGCACCCTCGGGTGGCCGGAGGAGACCGAGGACCTGGATACGTTCTACCCGGGGCACACGCTGGTCACCGGGGCCGACATCCTGTTCTTCTGGGTGGCGCGCATGGTGATGTCGGGACTCGAGTTCATGGACGAGCTCCCGTTCACCGACGTGGTCCTGAACGGCATGGTCCGCGACCACAGGGGACGGGCCATGTCGAAGAGCCTGGGCAACGGCATCGACCCCATGGAGGTCGTGGATCGCTTCGGCGCCGACGCCATGCGGTACACGATCCTCCACAAGGCCGCGCTGGGCACGGACATCCAGCTCAACTACAAGGACCTGGAGGAGGCCTTCCGGGTCGGGCGCAACTTCGGCAACAAGATCTGGAACGCCGCCCGGTTCGCCCTCCCGCTGCTGGAGGAGGAGCACCTCGCGGCGGACCCGGAGGACCAGCGCCTGGAGCTGGCGGACCGGTGGATCCTGAGCCGGTTCCGGTCGGCGGTGGCCGAGGTGGAGGACGCTCTCTCGGAGTACCGGATGCACGAGGCGGCCCGGGGGGCGTACGACTTCGTGTGGGGCGAATTCTGCGACTGGTACCTGGAGCTGGCCAAGCCGCGGCTGTACGGCGACCGGGGCGAGGCGAGCCGTCGGGCGGCGGCCGTCACCCTGGCGAACGTGCTCCAGGGGTGGCTGCGTATGCTGCATCCGGTGATGCCGTTCATCACGGAGGAGCTGTACACGCGCCTCCCGGGACGGGACGAGGACGACACCCTGATGCTGGGCCCGTGGCCCGACCCGGGCGACGCCTGGCATCACCCGGAGGCCGAGGCGCAGGTCGGCGCGCTGCAGGAGCTGGTGCGGACCGTCCGGAACCTCCGGGGGGAGTACAACGTCGATCCGGGGCAGGACGTCCCCGTCCGGCTCTCCGGCGCCACGGAGGAGCTGACCGCGGCCCTGGAGGCCGAGGGGGATGGGATCCGCCAGCTGGCGAACCTGAGCGAGATCCGGACCCGGGACGGGGAGCGGCCCGGGGAGCCCGGCGCCCACGCCGTCCTCCGGTCCGGGACGGAGGTGTTCGTCCCCCTGGCCGACGTGCTGGACCTGGAGCGGGAGCGCGATCGGCTCGAGGGCGAGCTGGAGCGGCTGGAGGGCCTCCTGGAGCAGACGGAGCAGCAGCTCTCGAACGAGCAGTTCCTGGAGAAGGCTCCGGACGAGGTGGTGGAGCGCGAGCGGGAGAAGCGCCAGTCCCTCGAGGAGCAGCACGACCGGCTGCTGGAGAAGCGGAGTGCGCTGGTCGGAGGCGACTGACGACGGGCGAGCGGGAGAGACACCGGCGCCGGGAGCCGCGGCCGGCCTCGCCCTGCTCCTGGCGGCGTGCGGAATGGCCTGGGCCTGCGCCCGGCCCGGCGCGCCCCCGGGGGCACCCGAGGAGACGGAGCCGCCCGGGATCCGGAGCCTCACGCCGGCCCGGGACACCGTGGCGCCGGAGCTGAGCGGCCGGGCGACGGTCCAGTTCGACGAGCCGATCTCCGGGGCCTCGGGTCTCCAGCGCCAGCTCGTGGCCTCCCCCGCCTACCCGTACAGTGTCAGCGTTGGACACTCGGAGATCAGCGTGCGGCCCGAGGGCGGATGGCGGCCGGGCGCCGTCTACGTGCTGGAGCTGCCGGGCGGCATCTCCGATCTCCTGAACAACGCCCGGGAAGAGCCCATCCGCATGGTCTTCTCCACCGGTCCCCCCGTCGTGCCCACCCGGGTCACCGCCCGTCTCTTCGACCGGGTGACGGGCGAGGAGCGGACCGAGGGACGGGTCCTGTTCCTACGGGCGCGCGACGAAGCGGGAGCCGGCGGCGCCGTGGCGTCGGTGGGCGACACCACGGCCAGCGCCGAGGACACGGTGCCGTACACGGCCGTGGCCGACACCGGGGCCGTCTACGCCCTGGAGCACCTGCCGCCGGGCGACTACTGGGCGTACGGCTTCGTGGACCGGAACCGCAACCAGCGCCTCGACCGCGGGCTCGAGCCGTACGACAGCGCCAGGATCGCGCTGGACTCCGACTCCGCGGAGGCATCGGTCCGCCTGTTCACCCTGGAGCCCGACAGCACGCCTCCCGTGCTGGGCCGGGTCGAGACGCCCGACAGCACGACGCTGCGGCTCGGCTACGACGACCACCTGCGCATCGGACAGACGCCGGAGCGGGTCCTGGTGCGGCGGAAGGGGGCCCGCGACAGCCTGCCGCTCCGCGAGGTGCGCGTGCTGACGGCGGCGGACACGGTGCAGGCGGATACGGTTCCCGCGGACACGGCCGCCGCCGACACGGCGGCCGCGGCAGCGGACTCGGCCGCAGCGGCAGCGGATTCGGCGGCGACGGACAGCGTCGCGGTCCCCGACACCGCGGCCGGCGACTCGGTGCCGGTGGAGCCGGGGGGCGCCGCCCGCGACACCACGGTGCCCCGCGGGGCCGCAGGCGTGGCCGCGCCCCCCACGGACACCCCGGAAACGCCCCCGGAGGGCGCGGAGATGCCCCCGCGCCCGACCCGGATCCTCCGGGTGCGCCTGGGCGAGGCCATGACCGTGGGGGACACCTACCGGGTCCGGGTTCGGGGCGTCGCCAACGTGTGGGGCCTCACCTCCGACGCCGACACGACCTACGTCTTCACGCCGCCCCCGCCGGACACCGCCGACGCGGACTCGGCGGCCGCGGCAGCGGACTCGGCGGCAGCGGACAGCGCCGCCGCGCCCCCCGACACGGCGGTGGGTGGGGGCGCGCTCGGCGGCGGGACGGCGGAGGACACCGTCCCGGCGGACACGGCGGGGCCGAGCCCGTGAGCCCTCCCGATTCCGGGGACCCGCGCCGGGCGCTCCCGGCGGTGGACCGGCTGCTGGACTCCGACCCGGCGGCGGGCTGGATCTCGCGGTGGGGGCGGGACGTGGTGGCCGGCGCCCTGCGGCGGGCGGTGGACGCGGAACGGGCACGCATGGCCGCCGCGGAGGGCGGACCCGGGGGCTCCGGCGGGGCGCCGTCGGAGGAGGAGCTCCGGCGCCGCGTGCTGGAGGAGGCCCGACGCCGTCTCGAGGAGGCGGCGCGCCCCTCGCTCCGGCCCCTGCTGAACGGGACCGGTGTCGTCCTCCACACCAACCTGGGCCGCGCCCCGCTCGATCCGGAGGCCCTGCGCGCCGTTCGGGAGGTGGCCGGAGGCTACTCCAACCTGGAGTACGACCTGGAGGAGGGAAGCCGCGGCAGCCGGTACGCGCACTGTGGCGACCTCCTGGCGGAGCTGGCGGGGACGGAGTCCGCCCTGGTGGTGAACAACAACGCGGCGGCGGTGGCGCTGGCCGTGCACGGGCTGGCCCGCGACCGGGAGGTGGTGGTCGCCCGCGGCGAGCTCGTGGAGATCGGCGGCTCCTTCCGCCTCCCGGAGGTGGTGGAGGGCGCCGGCGGGCACCTGCGGGAGGTGGGCACCACGAACCGGACCCGCCCGGAGGACTACGGTCGGGCGCTGGGTGCGGAGACCGGGATGATACTCAAGGTCCATCCCTCCAACTACCGGGTGGAGGGCTTCACCCAGGAGGCGGAGCTCGGGGACCTGGTCCGCCTGGGCGAGCGGGCCGGGGTGCCGGTGGTCCACGACCTGGGCTCCGGCCTCCTGCGGCCCGAGCTCATGGAGGCGTACCCGCCGGAGCCCACGCCCTCGGAGTCGGCGGAGGCCGGCGTGGACCTGGCGACGTGGAGCGGCGACAAGCTGCTGGGCGGACCCCAGGCAGGGATCCTGACGGGACGACGGGAGGCCGTGGACCGGCTGCGGGACGATCCGCTCCTGCGGGCGCTCCGGGTGGACAAGATGACCCTGGCCGCGCTGGAGGCCACGCTCCGCCGCTACCGGACGGGGGAGGGAGGCGAGCTCCCCGCGCTCCGTGCACTCCGGGAGCCCCGGGACGCCGTGGAGCGGAGGGCCCGGGAGGCGCTCGAGGCGGTGGAGGCGCCGGCCGGCGTCCGGGTCTCCGTGGCGGAGACCACGGCCCGGGTCGGCGGGGGCGCGTATCCGGAGCACCCCGTGCCGTCGGCGGGGTGGCGGGTCGAGGGGGGCTCCGCGCAGGCCGTGGCCTCGGCCTGCCGCCGCGGGGATCCGCCGCTGGTGGGACGGGTGTCCGGCGGCGCCTTCTGGGTCGACGTCCGCACCCTGCTTCCCGGACAGGAGCGAACGGCCGCCAGGGTCCTCTCCCGGGCCCTGCGCTCGGCGGCCGAACCGGAAGACGACGGGCGGTGAGCCCCGCGGAGGCAGGGTCGCGGGAGGGCCTCGGTCGGTTCTCGGCCGCCTTCCTGGACCGCGACGGGACGCTGATCCGGGACACGGGCTATCCCTCCGATCCCGACGAGGTGGAGCTGCTGTCCGGGGCCGCGCGGGCGGTGCGCGCGCTGAACCGGGCCGATGTCCCGGTGGTGGTGACGACCAACCAGTCCGGCATCGGGCGGGGGGTGCTGACGCCGTCCGAGTATCGCGCCGTCCGGGAGGAGGTCCGCCGGCGCCTGGAGCGGGCCGGGGCCCGGATCGATTTGACGCTCCACTGTCCCCACGCGCCGGACGCGGGCTGCGGGTGCCGGAAGCCAGCGCTCGGCATGCACCGGGAGGCGGCCGCCGAGCTGGAGGTCGACCTCGGGCGCGCCCTCTACGCGGGCGACCGGAGGAGCGACGTGGAGCCGGCGGCCCGCACCGGCGGGACGGGGCTCCTCCTGCAGGGGCGGGAGGGAGCCGGCGACCCTCGCGGGGGCCGGAGCCTGCCCGACGGGTGCCGGAGCGCGCCGGACCTGTGGCGGGGGCTGGAAGAGTGGATCGGAGCAGAGGAGAGCCGATGAGCGACGAGACGCGCGTGGCGGTGCTGGCCTCCGGCGGAGGGACGAACTTCCAGGCGCTCATCGATCGCCTGCACCGTCCCGACGACGAGCCGGTGCGCCTGGTGCGCCTCCTGGCCGGGAGTCCCGGCATCGGAGCGCTGGAGCGGGCCCGCTCGGCGGGGATCACCACGGCCACCTTCGACCCGGCGGCCGGCGACGGCCCCTCGGAGCACGAGGCGTGGCTCGGCCGGGAGCTGGAGCGCGCCGACCCGGATCTCGTGACGCTGGCCGGATATCTGCGTCTGGTACCGGCCTCGGTGGTCGGCCGCTACCGGGGACGGATGATCAACCTCCACCCGGCCCTCCTCCCGACCTTCGGGGGCGAGGGGATGTACGGCCACCGGGTGCACGAGGCCGTCGTGGAGAGCGGCGCCCGGGTGACCGGCCCCACGGTCCACTTCGTGAACGAGGAGTACGACCAGGGGGCGATCATCGCCCAGTGGCCCGTGCCCGTCCACGACGGGGACTCCCCCGACGACGTGGCGGAGCGGGTCCTGGGGGTGGAGCACCGGCTGCTCCCGGCGGTGGTGCGAGCCTTCGCCGCCGACGCCTTCCGTCTGACCGACGACGGCCGCTGCCGGTGGGAGCGGCCGTGGTTCGGCGGCGACGCGTTCCGGATCACGACCACGCCGGACGACGGCGGCGGCGAGCCCCCGGCGTCGGCGTGGATGGACGACCGGCCCGTCCCGGAGCAATCAGAGCACTCAGAGTCAGAGCAGGAGTAGAGGCCCCGTATGCCCAACGCGCTGATCAGCGTCTCCGACAAGAGCGACGTCGAGGACTTCGCCCGCGGCCTCGTCGACCGGGGCTGGCAGGTGATCTCCACGGGCGGCACGGCGCAGGCCCTGGATCAGGCCGGCATCCCGGTGGAGTCCATCCGCGACTGGACCGGCTTCCCCGAGATCATGGGCGGACGCGTGAAGACGCTCCATCCCGCGGTGCACGCCGGGCTCCTGGCCCGCCGCTCGGTGGCCTCGGACATGGACGAGCTGGAGAAGCAGGGGTTCGACCCCATCGACCTCGTGGCGGTGAACCTCTACCCGTTCCGCGAGACGATCGCCCGGCCCGAGGTGGCGCTGGCCGAGGCCATGGAGCAGGTGGACATCGGCGGCCCGACGATGCTCCGGGCGGCGGCCAAGAACCACTCCTTCGTGTGGCCCGTCTGCGATCCGGACGACTACGGCCTGGTGCTCGAGACGCTCGACCGGGACGAGGACAGCGGCGAGCTCCGGCGCGAGCTGGCCAGCAAGGTCTTCCGGCACACGGCCACCTATGATGCGGCGGTGGGCGGCTACCTGGACCGGGAGCGCTCGGAGAGGGACGGAGGCGGGGAGCTCCCGGAGGAGACCCTGTGGTCGCTGACCCGGGACCGCGACCTCCGCTACGGCGAGAATCCCGACCAGGAGGCGGCCCTCTACCGTTCCGCGTCCCGAGAGCCGTTCGGGATCCCGGCCCTCGAGCAGCACCAGGGCCGGGACCTGTCCTACAACAACCTCCAGGACCTGGACGCCGCGCTCCGCGCCGTGGCCCCCTTCGCCGAAGGGGACCGCCCGGCGTGTGCCATCATGAAGCACCTGACCCCCTGCGGGATCGCCGTCGGCCGCTCCACGGTGAACGCCTACGAGAAGGCCCTGGCCTCGGACCCGATGTCGGCGTACGGCTCGGTCATCGCCTTCACGGAGCCGGTGACGGAGGCGGCCGCCGAGGCGATCAGCGAGCTCTTCGTCGAGTGCGTGGTGGCGCCCGGGTACGCATCGGCGGCGCTCCGGATCCTCCGCGACCGCGAGAAGCTGCGCGTCCTGGAGCCCGGCGGCGACCTCGAGCTCCACGCCCCGGCGGGGCACGTCACGCCGGGGCTCGAGGCCCGCGGGGTCGAGGGCGGGGTCCTGGTCCAGACCCCGGCCGAGCCCGCCGTTCCCGGCCGGCTGCGGGAGGCCGAGGGCGTCCGGGTGGCCTCGAAGCGTCAGCCCGACGACGACGAGTGGGAGGACCTGGCGTTCGCGTGGGCCGCGGCCCAGTCGGTGAAATCCAACGCCATCCTCCTGGCCCGCGACCGGGCCAGCGTCGGGATCGGGGCGGGGCAGATGAGCCGCGTGGACGCGGTGGAGATCGCCATCAGGAAGGCCCGCCAGCACGACCACGAGACGGAGGGGGCCGTCCTGGCGTCGGACGCCTTCTTCCCGTTCCGGGACGGCGTCGACGCGGCCGCGGAGGCCGGCGTTCGGGCCGTGATCCAGCCCGGCGGCTCGATCCGCGACGACGAGGTCGTGGAAGCCGCCGACGAGCACGGCATGGCCATGGTGCTGACGGGTCGCCGGGTCTTCCGGCACTGACGCCCGTTCGGGCCCTCCGAGGGGGCGGTGGCGGGAGGGACGCGCGCGTCTTGACTGCCCGTACAGCCGGGTCTAGCATCCCGCCCCTGCTTCGGCGCGGGATCGCGCCGGTCTCCTCGAGACGGTCCGGACGGATTCGTACGACAGAGCTACAGATCGCAGAGTCCACTCACCGATAGATTGGCTTCTCGGATGGCTCGCATAGACCAGCGCGCGCTGAAGCGCGTCGGCTTGGGGGGCGCGCTTCTCGTCGTCCTCGCGCTGACGCTGACGGGCTGCGGCCCGGAGCCGCAGTCGGCCATGCTTCCGGCGTCGGATTTCGCCCAGGCCCTGCAGGACCTCTTCTCCAACATCTTCTGGTGGGCGGTCGGGGTCTTCGTCGTCGTGGAGGGGGCGCTCATCTATGCCCTCGTCAAGTTCCGCGACCGGCCGGAGAACGAGGAGGCGGCCCAGTTCCACGGCCACACCCTCCTGGAGATCGCCTGGACTCTGGCTCCGGCGCTCATCCTGGTGGCCATCTTCATCCCCACGGCGCAGCTCATCTTCCAGGTGGACCAGCCGCCGGAGAACGCCGACGAGGCGGTCCAGGTGCAGGTGGTCGGGAACCAGTGGTGGTGGCGCTTCAACTACCCGGAGCTCGGGATCACCACGGCCAACGAGATGCACCTCCCGGTGGACCGGCAGGTGGAGCTCGAGCTCACGTCCAACGACGTCATCCACTCCTACTGGGTGCCGCGCCTGGGCGGCAAGCGGGACGTCTTCCCCGGCCGGAACACCTACCTGTGGTTCACTCCGGACAGCACGGGCACCTACGTGGGCGCGTGCGCCGAGTACTGCGGCACGTCCCACGCCCTGATGAAGACCCGGGTGGTCGTCCAGGACTCCGCGGACTTCCAGCAGTGGGTGGAGCGGCAGAAGCAGCCGGCCGAGGCGCCGACCGACAGCCTGGCGCAGGCCGGCCGCGACGTCTTCATGCGCGTGTGCATCGCCTGCCACACGGTGGAGGGCACTCCGGCGCAGTCGGAGATCGGTCCCGCGCTGACGCACGTGGACAGCCGGCAGACCATCGCCGCGGGAATCCTCGAGAACACGCCGGAGAACATGGCCCGCTGGCTCCGGAACCCGCAGCAGGTGAAGCCGGGGAACAAGATGCAGATTCCCCAGCTGAGCGAGGATCAGATCGAGGCCCTGGTGGCCTACATGGAGACGCTGGACTAGGCGGGATCCGGGACACCGGGCGAGACGGCACGGACGACGGCTCGGAGGGGTAGGGCTCCCCTCCGAATCACACGAAGACACGACACGAGGGAACGATGGCTACCGCGGAAGCGGCGATACCGCAGCTGGATCCGGCGCACGCCGGGGAGGAGGAGTTCTACGAGGGCGGCCTGTGGAGCTGGCTGACCACGGTCGACCACAAGCGGATCGGCATCATGTACTTCGTCGCCGCCTTCTTCTTCTTCCTGCTGGGCGGCGCCGAGGCGCTGGTGATCCGACTGCAGCTGGCGCAGCCCGACGCCGGCGTGGTGAGCGCGGACATGTACAACCAGCTGTTCACCATGCACGGCACCACCATGATCTTCCTGGCGGCGATGCCGCTGAGCGCCGCCTTCTTCAACCTGCTGGTGCCGCTGCAGGTGGGGGCGCGGGACGTGGCCTTCCCGAGGCTCAACGCCTTCAGCTTCTGGACCTTCCTCTTCGGCGGCCTGCTGCTCAACGCCAGCTGGTTCGTCGGCGGGGCTCCGGACGCGGGCTGGTTCGGCTACGCCAACCTCACGTCGACCACCTACTCGCCGGGCATGCGCATCGACTTCTGGGTGTTCGGCCTGCAGGTGCTCGGCGTCTCGACCCTGGTCTCGGGGCTCAACTTCGCCACCACGATCCTGAACATGCGGGCCGAGGGCATGAAGATGATGCGCCTCCCGCTGTTCAGCTGGATGACGCTGGTCACCTCGTTCCTGATCATCCTGGCCTTCCCGGCGATCACGGTCGGGCTCTTCATGCTCATGTTCGACCGGATGTTCGGGGCGGTCTTCTTCGACCCGACGGCCGGCGGCAACGTGCTCCTGTGGCAGCACCTGTTCTGGATCTTCGGCCACCCGGAGGTCTACATCCTCATCCTCCCGGCCTTCGGCATCATCTCGGAGGTCATACCCACCTTCTCCCGGAAGCCGCTGTTCGGCTATCCCGTGGTCGT
>Ga0207797_1000958_pt1 | contig 21433 bp, 21 predicted proteins | sample PRCRCaboRojoPR_6_FD_187275 | JGI IMG/M metagenome (GOLD analysis project Ga0207797, IMG submission 187275) | Marine sediment microbial community from Cabo Rojo, Puerto Rico - PR CR 10% Liquid 1 (SPAdes) | ecosystem: Environmental > Aquatic > Marine > Coastal > Sediment | place: Cabo Rojo, Puerto...
GGGCAGCGGCATAAGCCTCTATTACGCGGACGATAACGAGGTCCATAACAACAGTGCTGTATGCAACAACGACAGCGAAGGAGTCTACAATGTAGGCAATGGGATATTACTCTATGAATCCCATTACAACGATGTTCATCATAACACGGTAACGGACAACGACGCCATCGGGATATATCTCTACCGCCTCTGCCATGACAACACCATCTGCTCAAACACGGTCACTGGAAACGACGAACACGGCATCAACCTGTATGGCGGGTCCAACCCGGCGGTATGGTGTAACAACAATCTGCTGTATGACAATACTGTGGCATCCAACCGATATACCGGCATCAACGTTGGCTACACGTCCGGCGGCGGCTCCAATATCACCCTTGTCAACAACACCGTATACGATAGCGGCGAACGCGGCATCTACTTTGGCGGAGGTTCTCAATATAACACGATACAGGAATGTACCGTGTACAATAACACCCTCGACGGTGTTACTATCTACAATGGGTCATATAACGTCATCCAGCAGAACCAGGTATACAACAATACCCGGTATGGTATACTGATATGGGAATGTTCCAACGAAACCGTTAGCAACAACACGGCGCATGGACACATAAATTACTCATATAGTGCCGGCGTTATCGCGGATCACACGATGTCGTCAACCATACGGGGTAACGAAGTATACGACAACTCTCGGGGCCTCTACATCTGGAGTTCAATCGTGTATGCCCAGAACAATCACGCGTATCTCAACGACTATGGTGTATACCTTGGAAACTACGCCTGCAATTCGACGATAACCGCCAACGTTGTAACCAACAACACAATGTACGGCATCGAGATTAATAGCGATACCTGCGATGGAAATCTCATATACAACAACTACTTCAACAACACCGACAACGCCCGGGATTACGGCGATAATCTCTGGAACATTTCCAAAACGGCAGGGGAAAACATCATCGGCGGCCTCTATCGCGGTGGTAATTTCTGGAGCGATTACCAGGGCGAGGATACGAACGCGGATGACCTGGGTGACACGCTGGTGCCGTATACCTCGGGCGGCATGATATCGGGCGGGGACTATCTCCCGCTGTTATATCCAGCCGGTCATCCTCCCGAAACGCCCGCCATAAGTGGTCCCACGTCGGGATTCACCGGTGCATCTCTGACGTTTACCGCCACTGCAACAGATCCTGATAACGACCGTGTGCGCTATGGCTTCGACTGGGACAATGATGGAAGCGTTGATGCATGGACATCGCTGCAGTCATCCGGAGCATCGGCGGGAAAATCGTATACATGGGGTACTGCTGGGCAATATTCCATACGAGCGGTTGCGGAGGACGAGCATAGCTTGCAGAGCGACTGGAGCGACATAAAAACCGTTACCATCTCTGTATACATCCCACCGAATCAGCCACCGACGGCTGGCATAACATCTCCATCTGGCGGTGCAGTGGTGGCGGGCAGTGTGTCCGTCCAGGGTACAGCCAGCGACAGTGACAGCACCGTTCAAGCAGTTGAGATACAAGTCAATGACGGCGCATGGCATGATGCCACGGGCACATCCTCGTGGAGCTACACATGGGATACCACGAGCGTCGAGAACGGCGACCATACCATCCGGGCGCGGAGCTATGACGGCGAGGATTATTCAGGTGTTGCATCTGTCACGGTGACGGTGTTCAACAACCATCCCCCTGCGGTATCCATCATCTCCCCGGTGGATGGTGCAACCATCAACGGAACAGTTCTGGTCAACGGTACCATGAGCGACCCGGATGGCGTCGATACCATCCAGCAGATACAGATAAAAATCGGTGAGAGCAACTGGACGACGATGCCGTTCAACCAGACATTTGGATGGCAACACCTTGTCAACACCACGACATACGAAAACGGTGAGTATACAATTCAGGTTAGGGTCTACGACGGTGCCGCCTACTCGAACGTGGCGACGATAACGGTCACCATAGACAACGAGAATGCAGGGGGTGACGGTACGCCCGGCTTCGAGCTGCTATTATGTCTCGTGGCGCTCTGGATATCTCTCGGCCTGCTCGTGTGGAGAAAACGTTAGCCCTCCGGGCGGGATAATGTCCTCCAAAACCGTTATAGCACTCCCGGTGTTGCAGCGATATGCGCATCTGGGATGTCCCGCCGGCTGAGCTCTGCCGCCTGCACCTGCTCGGCGAGCACCGGGAGCTCCATGCCATCTGGAGCATTCTGGTCAACGACAAAAAAGGATATCGACATCATCCAGAGGTGCAACGGTGGGTGGGCAAACTGGCGGCGCTCCACCGGCGCCATGCGATGCTGGTCGAGGAAATGAAACGGCGGGGCTACCGGCATCGGAGCCCGCTTGACAGCTCGCTGGCAACCGGCGAACGGGTGCAGGACTGCTATGTCGACACGCCGGCGGTGCAGCGCTGCCTGCTGCGGAACAAGCCATGTGGCTGCCCGCGAAAAATTTAGAAAAAGTATTATATAGTTGTTATATTAGCTCTGCATGGGATGGGATGAGTCATCGATACAGGAAGTGTCATCACGCATTCGGGATTTTTTGGAAGTAGAGGTCGAGGTCTGCCGTGACTGCAAACAGAGCGTCAAGGGACCGTTTGACTGACCGGCTATTTTTCGAGTGTTTTTCCGTAGGCGAACAGGTCGCCGGCCTGGTAGATGTCGAGCTGGACCTGTGACATCGGCTCCAGCATAGCGATTTTTTTGTCGTTCGTGGTGACGGCGCCGCTTGCGAGGTCTATGGTAATGGTATCCCGGTTTTCCAGGCTGTCGGGCATCTCTCCGGCCAGCACGGGCAGCCCGGAGTTTATCGCGTTGCGCTTGTAGATGGCGCCGAAGCTTTTCGCGATGATGGCCTGGACGCCCAGCGCGATGAAGCAGTCGACGGCCTGCTGCCGGCTGCTGCCCGACCCGAAGTTTTCGCCGGCGACCAGGATGTCTCCCTCCTCGGCACGCTCGGCGAAGTCCTCCCAGCCGGTCAGATTGTCGAGCGCGTACTGTCCCATCTCGTCGATGTCGGTGATGTGGAGGTACTGGTTGTGGAAGATCATGTCGGTGTCTATGTCGTCGATGAGCTCGCCGCTGCCGTCGCGGAGCATCCATACCCGTCCTGTCAGCGTCGTTGGCTTCATGCTGCACCTCCCAGGTGGCCGGCCAGGGCGGCCCGTGCGGCCGTGGCGGGGCTGGCGAGATATGTTTCTCCGGGCCCCTGTTTTCCCTTGAAATTCCGGTTGGACGTTGACACCTGCACCTCGTGCCGGCCGGTCATCCCTATCTGGCCGGAGGCACATCCGCCGCAGCCCGGGTTCGAGATGAGCGCGCCTGCTTCGTGCAACTCGCGGAGCGCGCCGCTTTGCAGCATCCGTTCCCATACCTCCCGCGTCGCGGGCACCACCTTTGCGGTGACCCCCTCCGCGATGTGGTTGCCGCGCAGCACATCCGCGGCAGCCTGCATGTCCTCAAGCCTGCCGTTTGTGCAGGAGCCGATGAACACGGTGTCGACTGGGATATTGAGCTCCGATACCGGCTTGACGTTGGCGGGGCTGTATGGCGCCGCGACGAGCGGCTCAAGGTCTGAGACATCTATCTCTATCTCCTCACTGTATGCTGCATCGTCATCCGCGTACACCGGCTGCACGTCGCCGCCGCTGCGCTCCCGGCAAAATCGGAGGACTTCATTGTTCGGTTGAATGAACCCGATGATGCCGCCCATCTCGGTCATCATGGACGACAGCGTGATGCGGCCGGCCAGGCCGAGCTGCTCGACGACATCGCCCTCGAATTCGACGGCTTTGCCCAGGGCGCCCGTGCTCCCAATCTCGCCGAGCACCTTCAGGGTGAGATCCTTGGCGCTCCATTCGCCGTCCGGCATGCCCGTCAGCGTGATTTTCATCGATTCCGGCACCTCGAACCATGTCCGCCCCGTTTTGAAGGTAAACGCGATGTCCATGTCGCCCATGCCCTGGCCGAAGGCGCCGACGGCGCCGACGATGTTGTAATGGCTGTCCGTGCCCACGGCGGTGACGCCAGGTGCGATGCGGCCCTGCTCGAGCATCACATGGGTGCCGATGCCCTGGTCGACGTCGTAGACGGGCACGCCGGTGTCGCGGGCGAAGCGCCGGCAGATGTGCTGGTTGTCCGCATATTCCGGTGTCTTGGCGGGTGCGTTGCAGTCAAACGTGAAAGCGGTTTTGTCAGGGTCTGCGACGTAGTCGCCGTCGTAGTTGCGCTTGAGATGCTTGACGACGCTGGCACCGCCGAAGTCCCGTGCCGTCCTGAGGTCGACGTCGAGCCATATCACGTCGCCGGGCTCCGGCGCCGCGTCATCGCTGCTATGCCGGGCAAAGATTTTTTCGAGGACTGTGTTTCCCATCGCATCCGCAATGCGCTACATGTATAAAACGCTCACGCTCACCGGGCAAGCTTTATGTATGCCCCGGCGATGTTTCGGGCGATGCGGGTTTCCATCGAGGCATATGGCTGCGCTGCAAACCAGGGCGATGCCGCCATCGCCAGGGGCATCCTCGGCGAGCAGGGACACCGGCTGGTGGCCAACCCGGACGAGGCCGACGTCGTGGTGCTGTTCACCTGCTGTGTCATCCAGCGGACCGAGCAGCGGATGCTCCACCGTCTCCGTGAGCTGGCGGCGCTGGACATCGACGTCGTCGTTGCCGGCTGTATGCCCGCCGTGTACCCTGACAGGATAACCGGGGTGGCGCCGGATGCCATGCTGCTGGGCCCCCGCGAGGTCCATCGCCTTGGCAGAGCGCTGGACGGCCCTGACATGCCCGAGGACAAGGCACGGCTCCCCCGGCAGAGCGCTCTTCGACTGGATGTCCCCATAGCCGACGGCTGCCGGTACCGCTGCTCCTACTGTGTCACCCGTCAGGCCCGCGGACGGCTGACCTCCTATGACCTGGACGGGCTGGTCGCCACGGCAGGAGAGGCGCTCCGGCGCGGCTGCCGTGAGCTCCGGCTGACCTGCCAGGACACCGCCGTCTACGGCATGGACACCGGGACGTCGCTACGCTCGCTCGTTTCCCGGATTGCGGTGCTGCCCGGCGAGTTCCGCGTCCGGGTGGGCATGATGCATCCATTGTCCGTGATGCAGCGCCCCGGCGTCCTGGACGTGTTCGAGCATGACACCGTGTACGGCTTTCTGCATCTGCCCCTGCAGTCGGGCAGCGACCGGGTGCTGCAGCGCATGCGCCGGGGCTATACGGCGCGGGATGTCCTGGACATCGTCGCCGGGGCGCGTGAACGTTTCCCGGATATTACTATCGCAACCGATGTCATCGTCGCGTTTCCCGGGGAATCCGAGCGGGAATTCGAGGAGACCTGCACCGTACTGCGGGAGATGCAGCCGGACGTGGTCAACGTCACCCGGTTTTCCGCCCGTCCGGGCACCCCTGCCGCCGACATGGCGCGGCCGGACACCATGATGGCGAAGGAGCGGTCGAGACGGCTCGCGGCGCTGGTGCATGAGGTAACGGGGGCGAACATGGAACGGCAGGTTGGAACGGTGACAGAGGCGCTGTTCCTCGAGGAACGAGATGGCATGGTTGCCGCCAAGACCGACGGCTACCGCTCGGTGTATCTCCCCGATGTTTCTCCCGGCATGATTGGCACGCTGCGGCAGGTGCGCATCACGGGTATCGAGGGCGGCCATCTGATCGGCGAATTGGACGGAAAAGAACATATATAAAGCCGGTGTATTACGCCTTTGATGATAAAAGAAGGAAGCCTGGTGCTGCCCGGCGACAGGATAGCTGCGGCCGAGGAAATCCTCCCGGGGTATGGCACCGCTGAGATAGACGGCGACATCAGGAGCACCCTGATGGGAACCTTTGTGGTTGATAAAAAAACGGCCTCGGCCGGGGTCGACCCGCTCACCAGCACCCCGCTCGTTGTCAAAAAAGGTATGACGGTTATCGCGGAGGTCAAACACGTGATGGACAAGATGGTCCTCGTCGACGTTTTGCGCGTCGCCGGCATCGACCGCACCATCGTCGGCGGCGGCAACGGCGCCATCCACATCTCGGACATCTCCAACGAATACGTGGTCAACGCCAAGGACAAATACCGCGTCGGCGACCTCATCAGGGCCCGCATCACCGAGCCGGAACCCTCGCTGCGGATGACCACCAAGGGCAAAGACCTCGGGTCGCTCAGGTCATACTGCGTCGAATGCCGCCATCCGCTGGAAACCGCAAAGGGCAAGGAGGACAGCATCGTCCTGGAATGCCCCCGCTGCGGTCACGTGGAGGACCGGAAGATAGCGGACGACTACGGCGAAGGCAACATCGACAGGCGGTGACACCATGGAGGTAAAGGTCATCGAGGAAACAGACACCGAGTTCGTGTTCGAGGTCATCGCCGAAAAAACGATTCTCAACCCGCTGAAGGAACGGCTGCTCAGACATGAACAGGTGGACTACGCCGGCTGGAACGTCTCCCATCCCCTGCTGGCAAACCCCCGGTTCACCATCCGCGTCCACGAGGGCAGCCCCCGCGACATCGTCATCCAGACAATCAGGGAGATGCAGGACGACATCGCCGGCCTGAAGGATCAGCTCGAGGCATAGCGTGGCCCCCCGCCCGCCCCCCGGGGAGCGCGCCGTCGGCATGGAGGTATTTTTAACCGACGGTGCAGGCATCGGCGGGCACATCAAAACACGGCCGGAGGACTTCGTCGTCGAGGAGCAGCCACGGCTGCCCGCCCCCGGCGACGGCAAACAGGTCATCGTCCGGGTGACCGCGACGCGATGGGAAACCAACGACCTGGTAGAGCACATCGCATCACGGCTGGGCATCCCCGCCGGACACATCGGGTTCGCCGGCCTGAAGGACAAGCAGGCCGTCACCACGCAGCACATGTCGTTCCCCGTCTCCATCCAGCGGGCACGGGCGCTCGACATCCCCCGCGTCTCCATCGAGATACTCTACCGTGCACGGAAACCCGTCTACCGGGGGCAGCTCGACGGCAACCATTTCCACGTCGTCATCCGCGACATCGAGGGCACCAAACGGCAGGCGCAGCACATCCACCGGGAGATACGCGCGGTTGCTGGCTTCCCCAACTTTTTCGGCGTGCAGCGCTTCGGCATCCTCCGCCCCATAACCCATCGGGTCGGCAAACACGTCGTCGCCGGCGACTTCAAAAAAGCCGTGATGGCCTACGCGGCCAACCCCATGCCAGACGAGGACGAGACCTGCCGGATGGCGCGGCAACGACTCGAGGACACCGGGGATTTCGAGGACGCGCTGGAGCGGTATCCCCCGCATCTGACATATGAGCGACGGCTGATCGCGCACATGGCGATGCATCCCGACGACTGGACTGGCGCATTGCGGGAGCTGCCCGGCAGCCTGCTCCACCTGTTCGTCCACGCCTACCAGGCATGGCTGTTCAACCGGATGCTGTCGGAGCGCATCCGCCGGGGCATCCCGATAAACGGGGCGGTGCCCGGCGACGTGGTGCTCCCCATGGACCGGGGTGACATGCAGCAGCGGGAGGGGATACCGGTCGGCGAGCGCAACCTGGACAAGATAAACCGGCAGATAGCACGGCGGCGCTGTCTGCCCTCCGGCCTGCTCGTGGGCACCGAGGCAACGCTTGCATCCGGCGTCATGGGCGACATCGAGCGAACGATTCTCGAGCGGGAGGACGTGTCCGCCGACGATTTCGCCATTCCGGGGATGCCGTCGCTGTCCTCACGGGGGCTCCGCCGGGCCGTCCTGGCGCCGCTCTCCGGCCTGCGGATGGAGGTGCAGGATGACATGGCGCGGCTGATGTTTTCGCTGCCGAAGGGCTGCTATGCGACCTGCCTGCTCCGCGAGTTCATGAAAACGTCCATCCAAAGCTATTAATGCCCGGGCGGCATATCCACACAGGTGACATCATGGGTGAAATGCTCGACAGCATAGAAAAAGTGCAGGCGATGATGAAGGAGCTCTCCCGGAGCAACAGGGACACGATGCGCTATTTCCAGCAGTTCATGGGAAGCGTGCTGGAGCCCGACGCGCTGGACACCAAGACCAAGGAGCTCATCGCGCTGGGGACGGCCATCACCGCCCGCTGCAAGTACTGCATCGCCATACATGTGAAAAAATGCCTGGAGGCCGGCGCAACCAGGGAGGAAATCCTGGAGGCAGCCACCGTTTCCATTTTGATGGGCGGCGGCCCGGCGATGACCTACGTCGCCGAGGTCAAGGACGCCCTCGAGGAGCTCGAGGAATAGCCCTCTTTTCCTTTTTCTTTTTTGCATACCGCTCAGGTTCACATGAAGCAAGGGGGATAAAAACAGGGGATGGCGCACGGTTGTCCACACCGATGCATGGCACCACCGGCGTTTGCCCCCGTCCATGTTTGCCAAGAGAATATATCACCACGGGAGAGACGAAAATCCATATGCGCGGCAAGCGTTTTTTTAAAAAGCTGCGATAACGAGGAGAGCAGCTGTGACCGTCAGGCCGACGAGCACCAGCCAGCGGAAAATATGTTGCGGGAGACGGTTGAACACCCAGATTCCCACCCAGGCACCAAGAAAGAGAGCGGGCAGTGCGATCAGCGCCTCAATGGTAAGAGAAAGGGTTACATCGGCCGTGACCATGAGCGTACCCAGCCGATACAGCATGAGTGTTCCAAAAAATGCCGTGAGCACTGCTTTCATTTTTGTGTCGCTCCAAAAACCGGCACCCATCATGAATGCCCCGTAAAGAATCATGGGCGGCCCCGGTATAGCTACAGCGCCGCCTAAAACCCCGCCGAAAAATCCAGCGGCTATCGCTGTTTTCCATCCAGGTTTGATGTCGTTCCGTTTTATCCATCTGTTCACAAAAGAATATTGCCGTATAGCGATGATAAAGACCACGGAAACCAGCAAGACTATACCGATGGCGAGGCGCATCAGAGCATCGCTTAGACCTGTGAACACGTAAATGCCTACCGGCAGCCCACCGATAAGTCCTGCCACCGGCGCCGCCCAGTCCTTCCAGGCGAACTCCTCACGGACGCTCCAGAACACTCGCCAGTTGGCAAAGACCGCCGTAATCGTGAACACGACCGAGGCAGGACCGGGGCTACGAAACAGCGGGAGCAACCCCATGGCTACCTGTGCATATCCAAACCCCGCGATACCATGGACGACAGATGCCATAAAAATGACCGCCGAGGTTACGCCGGCCAGCATCCATTCGATATCCACAGTATCCAAATACGGCTATCTGCTATATAGTTGCTCGTCCATACTTAAACCACAGCCAACTGCCTCCCGGACCGGTTTCCCTCTTGCTTTGATGCCTGCTGCGCACTTTCAGGAAAAAAGTTCCTGCAAGAAGAGCATTTTCCTCATCATCTTTCTTGTATCCATGCCTCCCACCGTCATCTAAATATTTAAAAAGCGGTGGTTCTTCTTACCAGTGATGGAACAGATACAGCTGGCCATGATACTGCTCAACGGAGCGGTGATGACCCTCGCCGTCATCTCGCTGTACTATTTCATCCGGCTGATGCGGGTCATCAAGATACGACGCGGGAGCATCCTGGCCGGCAGCGCCGTGTTCCTGTTCATTGGCTACGTGTTCTTCATCCTGCCATGGGTGACCATCGGCCGGAGCGTCACGGTCATGGAGCAGCTCGCCTACGGCTTCATCCTGGTGGCACTCGTCATCCTGCTCTACGGGGTGATGCGCATCTACCGGGACTGGAAAGAGGTCATAGCATGATGCTGCAGCAGCTGCTGTCGCTGCTCAACGTCGCGCTGTCGGTGGCCATCGTCGCGGTTATCGCCCGGGTGTATTTGCTTTACCGCCGGCAGTACATCTTGTGGTTCATCCTGTCGTTTTCGGTGGTGCCCTTCATGTTCATGTACAGCCTGGTGTGGCCGCTGCCCGGTACCACGATGATGGGCATCGTCGTGTTTCCCATCTGTGTCATGGTCGTCGAGGTCGGGTTCATCCTTGCGCAGAAAAACCTGCTGACCTCGATACGTGGCGGTGCATCCGAGGAGCATCAGATGCTGCTGCGGGACGATGTCGCGCTGCTGCGGAGCTACCGCCAGGTGGCCAACGTGTTCATCCGGAAGATAACGCCGCTCATCGGCACCGGCAGCATCGAGGAACTGCTCGAAAGCCGTATCGACGACTACCCGGTGATGGCGGGCTGCTACATCGACGTGGACGAGCAGCTGAGCACCGCGCCGCTCGAGGAGGCCATCGACAAGCTCGACATGGACGACCTCGGCCTGGCCTTCTACGACCTCATCGCTGGGCTCATCGAGCTTTACTCGGCCTTCGTGCCCTGGCAGCAGGCCCACGAGGAATGGCGAACCGCGGTCGGCCTGGCCGTCCAGGGGAACGACAACCTGTTCGAATGGGCGCTGCCCGTCATCCTGTTCCGGCTGGTGCTTGAGCCCGTGCTCCGTCGCTGCCGCTCCGACGACATCAACGAGATAGCCATCATGCTCAACCGGAGCAAAAGCGGCATCGAGATACAGCCCGGCGGGCAGATAGACATCCGGATGCTGTACCGTCGGCAGGCCGAGACCGATGAACCCGTCCAGTATGTCATCGAGCGGTTCCTTCACGCGCTCGACCGGATGTATCTCATCCTGAAGCAGAGCATGGGGCCGGAGCGGGCGAACGCGCTGATAACGGAGCAGTTCCGGGCGATGCCCACCAACATCAAGGAACGCCTGTATGGCGAGGGACTCGTCGAGCAGCTGCCCGAGGGCATCCTGGAGGAGGAAAAGGTGACCCTGCTGAGCCGGGAGCGCCTGGTGGAGGAACTGCTCGACCGGCGGAAAAAGCTTGAAAAAGCATATAGGGAGCTGGCGGAGGCCGAGCTCGGCAAAATGAAAACCACGTTTCTGGACGTCATCGCCCATGAGCTCCGCACGCCGTTGACCTCGATAAAGACCTATGTCGACCTGCTGAAAAAGGAAAAACTTGGCGAGCTGTCGGAGGTGCAGAAAGAAAAACTGGGCATCATGGCGCAGAACGTCGACCGGCTGACCATGCTCATCAACGACATGCTTGAAATTCCGTCCATCGACGTCAGGGAGCTCGAGCTGCGCAAGGAAACCTTCACGGCCAGGGAGCTGGTCATGGATGTGATGGAGGACTGCCGGGACATCGCGGATGAAAAACGGCAGACGTTGTCCATCGAGATGCCGGACACGCTGACCCTGCACGGCGACAAAAACCTGCTGGGCAAGGCCATAAAAAACATCCTGGTGAACGCCATCCGGTACACCCCGCGTGGCGGGACCGTCTCCATCGCCGGGCGGCGGGAGGGCGAGCAGAGCCATCTCGTCATCGCTGACACCGGTCCGGGCATCCCGGAGGACGACATCGACCGCGTCTTCGACCCCTTTTACACGGGCGGGGAGGGCGGCGGCATGGGGCTCGGTCTCTCGATCGTCAAAAACATCGTCGACGCCCACGGCGGCGAGGTCTGGGCTGAAAGCGACCCGGGCGAGGGCGCCGCCTTCCACATCCGGCTGGCGGGGTGAAAAACGGTGCCATGCCGGCAATTTCTGGTGGGATACCCCCGGGGAAAATGAATACATGTGGTGAAAATGGTAGGGAGAAGGGAGAGGTGAACACATGAAACAGAACGCTTTTTTTGCTCTCCCTCTCGACGCCCTACGCGCGGGGCAGACGGGATATCACGCGGACGTTTGCTCTACCCCTCATCCTGTAATCCAGACAACACTTATTAATATTATGATAAATAAATAGTATACATGAAATTACAACCGGCGCGGGGTGCCGGGTATCGTAAACTCCATATAACCATCCGCTTTACTATCACCACGCCGGGATGACCTGCATGGTGACAGCTGCCTGCGTCATCCCGGGCAGGATGATACCCATGAACACCAACGGGAGCCCGGAGCGCCTGACGCGCATCATGCTCGTCGACGACGACCCCTCTATCCTCGATGCGGCCAAGACGGCCATCGAGTCCTATGGCTACGAGGTGGTGACCGCTGAATCCGGCGAGGCATGTCTGGAACGGCTCGACGAGGCAGACCTGGTGTTCCTGGACATCAAGATGCCCGGCATGGACGGTATCGCAACCCTGAAAGAAATCAAGCAGCGCGACCCATCCATTCCCGTCATCATGATCACCGCATATGCGACGGTGGACAGCGCCATCGAGGCAATGAAGGAGGGCGCCTTTGACTACATCCGGAAACCCTTCGACATGGACGACCTGGAGGGCAGCATCCTGGCGGCCATCGAGGAGATAAAATTCGAGCGGCTGAAAAAAATGGGGCCCGAGAGCGGACACTACCTGGAAAAATTCCGGGAGCTGGCCGACAGGGCACCCGGCATCTACATCGGCACCGACGTCGAACGCGTCGTCGACATTGACGTGGACACGATTTCGCTGGTTGCCGACTGGCAGCCCCGCGAGCTACCGGCGGTGCAGGAGGACGTCGAGATGGCGCTCGCTGACGGAGCGGTCATTGCGCTCGCCGACCTGGCATATCTGCTCGGGGAGCATCCCTTCGGCGAGGTCCGCGACTTTTTGCGGTGGCTGTACCGGATGGCCTCGCTGCACCACGGGCAGCTCATCCTGTCCACGGATTTCAGCCAGATAGACGACAAGATGGCCGAGGACATCCGGGAGGTCGTCGCCGACATCCGGCTGAGCCTGTTCTCGGATTCCATTTCCAACTACCTGCGCCGGCGGGTCATCCAGACGCTCTCCGACGGCGACACCTACAGTTTCACTACGATAGCGCAGTTGCTGGGCATCAAGGACAACCCCAAGCTCAGTTTTCATCTGAAAAAGCTGAAAGATGACGGGGTCATCAAGCAGGACGAGGACAAGCGCTATTATCTCTCCAAGATGGGCATGGACATCGCCGGGGTCCTGGAGGGCATCCGTGAGCGGCGGGTGAGCGACCAGACGGATTTCCTGTGGATGCCGCAGCAATAGCATGGTGTGAGCTAAACCATATTTTAACGTCGTTCAAGCATGGTTTAGCGAATGGTTTTATGCAGCCTGATGTTGTTCGTGGCCATGCGAGCGATAGCTGAGACCACGGGGCGGCTGTGGAACAACCTGGTCGACCGGTTTTCTGTGCCAGAGGAGCAGTGGACGACCGTTGACTCGATGATCTACGGAATGGACTCCTATTTTGACTACGACGAGGCATGGGCAAGGGAAAAACGCACCAGGGCGCTCCGCGAGGCGTTCCTGCATCATTATTCCAGCAACCTGTTCTACCATCGCTACTGCAAGGACAACGATGTGCAGCCGGCTGATATAAAGACGGAGGAGGACCTGACGTCGATTCCGCTGGTCCCGGACACGTTTTTCAAGGACTACCCGGAGGAAAACCCCCAAAGCGTCTACGAATGGCTGTACCGCGTGTCCTCGGTGAACATCGGCGACTACGATTTCACGGGGAGCAACATGCAGGATTTTCTCCGCTGGGCGGAAAACCGCCTGCGCGGCATCGTCACCCATTCGTCGGGCACCACGGGTAACTTCAGCATCATGTTCCGAGACGAGCTGACAACCCGGCGGCTGTTCTATGCGTTCGACAGGACCCTGCTGTTTTCCATCGTTCATCCAGATGATGATGCGCAGTTCGTGTACCCGGGCCCGGTGAAAACCTATCTCACCATGGGCCACTGGATATCCGAGGGCACCCGGATTTTCGATAAAAGCCAGCGGCATTTTCTCACCGAGCGGGAGCTCACCATGGACATCGTCCGGTTGATGTCCGGCCAGATACAGGGGTTCGCGGACAAGATGAAGCTCAAGCTGCTGCAGCGGGTCATGAAAAAAGGACAGCACAAGCTGATAAAGCTGTTACAGCAGCTCAACGAGAGCGGCAAACAGGTCATCATCCTGACGTTTCCCTTCCAGCTCTACGACCTCATGGAGATCATGCGGCAGGAGGATGTCAGCCTGTCGCTGGGCGACCAGAACAGCATCGTCATCACCGGCGGCGGATGGAAGATACACCAGAACAAAAAAGTGTCCCCGCAGACCTTCGCCGGCATGATCGAGGAAACGCTGGGTATCCCTCCGGAGCACTACAAGGACATCTACGGCATGTCCGAGATGAACGCGCTGGGCATGGACTGCGAGGGCCGCTACAAGCACCTGCATCCCTGGCTCTACCCGATGGTGCTCGACGAGGACAACCAGCCCATGGGCTACGGGGAGGAGGGCCGCTTCGCGTTTCTCGATCCCGTATCGAACAGCTATCCCGGGTTCATCATCACCGGCGACCGGGTGAGGCTGTATGAGCGCTGTCCTGCCTGCGGCCGCCCGGGCGTGGTCATGGATTCCGATATCAGCAGGATGGCCGGGGCGGAGGCGAAGGGATGCGGCAACCTGATGCGCGATCTTATCGCGGAGGAGCTGCGGTGATATCATGCTTGAGCGACTGAGGGAGGAAATGGACAAGGGATTGTTCATCCCGCTGCCGATGCTGAAAAACTTTGCCGGCTCCGTCGGCCCGCTGACCTATGTGATGGCGAAGCATCCCGGCGCGGTCATGGCGAACGTTCCGATGTGGATGAAACGCCTCCGGCAGTCCAGGCCGCCCTGGGCGCATCTGGAAGATGAGAGCAGATACGATTCCCGCCAGCTGCTGTCGCCCAAAGATTATGAGGACCTGCCGCCGGTCTACAGCGAAAAATATCTGCGCCCGACGCGCCTCTGTGAGAGCGACGCCCCCGAGATGCGGGCGATGGCCGCCAAGCTCGGCGCCCGCGAGAAAAGCGACCTCGAGTTTGTGCGTGCGGTCTACGAGTTCGTGAAAAACGAGAAAAAGCTGGTGTTCAAGCCGATGCGCGGCGCCCTTGGCACCTTTCGGAGCAAGGGAGGCGTCTGCCTCGATCAGCTCTCGCTGATGGCGGCGCTGCTCCGCGCCGGCGGGGTGTCGGCCCGCTACCGGCTGTATGCGCTGTCTCCGACGGAGCAGTTCTATGACACGGTCATCAAGGACGACCCGGTACTGCGGGAAACGCTCGACATGCTCGGGTTTTTGGACTCGCTGCACGGGGAGACCGAGGCGCTCGTGGACGGCAAATGGATCCCGCTCGACTCGACGTTTTCCGACGAGCTGGAGGCCGGGATGGGGCTGCCGATTACGTCGTTCGGCGAGGAGCCCATGTGGCGCGACCGGGTGCTGACCTCTGACATCCGGTTTGAGGGGTTCCCATTGATGTTCAGACACATGCTGGTCCCGGTGTTGTTCGCGCTTCGCAACACGGTCGACATGGTGAACGAGAAGCTGGACATGCTCAGGGCGCAGGGGCTGGAAATCATCGACCGGCTGGGCCGGGAGCAGTACAACGGCCAGCAGAGCTCGCCTATCGAGCTGCCCTCGCTCGAAGAGGTCGAGGCCTTCCGGAACGGCGAGCCGATAACGGTGGATGCCGAGGCCGTGTAATCGTCGTGTAACGCCCGTGGCCCCGGTGCCGGTTACAGGAACCCGCGCTTGTCGAGCTCCTCGGTGATGACGTCCACGGCCCGTTCGACGTCCTCCCGCCGCTTGGCGCCGGTGCACACGATTTTGCCGGAGCCGAAAAACAGGAACACCACGTTGGGGTCCTTGAGACGGTAGACCATGCCGGGAAAGATTTCGGGCTCGTATTCGATGTTTTCGAGGCCGAGCGCCAGCGACAGCTCGAGCAGGTTGAGGTGGACGTGCAGGTCGACGGATGCGACGATGTTCTGAATGTTGACCTCGGGCTTGATGACCTCGAACCCGAGCTCCTTCATCCTGGGGTAGAGCTGGCCGACCGCGGTTTCGATGTCCTCCTGGTTGCGCGCGCCGGTGCAGATGACCCTGCCGCTTTTGAACAGGAGAAACGCGATCTTGGGTTCCTTGATGTGGTAGACGAGCCCGGGGAACTGCTCGGGATTGTATTTGGTGTCGTCCAGGTGCTCGTCGATTTTGTCCAGGTCCAATTCCTCAGCTATCACGGTCGATGCGACCATATTCTGTATCTTAATATCAGCCATTTTTCCACCTTTTTATACCTTTTATATGCTTTTATATATGCGGCAGGGGGCACATAAACTTTTTGGCCTTCCGGCAGCGTTATCCGACTGGCTTGAACTTGTAGCCGTAATGGATGGCGCCCGCTTTGCCGTCCTGGTAGATGCGGCGGAAGCAGGACTCGACATGCATGCCGATGGACACCTCGTCCGGGCTGACGTCCACGATCTGGCCCGTCAGATAGGTATCCTCGTCCATCTTGATGAGCGCGATGACATAGGGCTCCTCGTGCTCGAAATGCGGCGGCGGGGCATAGATAACCGTGTAGCTCTCCACCACGCCGGACCCTTTCAACTGGTATTCCTCCATGTTGCCGACCGACGCACGGCGGCATTCGGGGCACATCGACCGCGGCGGAAAATACACCTGGCCGCAGGCCTCGCATTTCGTTCCGATGAGATTGTATCGCTGCGGTATCTCTCTCCAATAACGTGGTACACCCATCTATATCGCCTCCAGTATGTGGATGACGGCTGTTCCACCCGAGCCGCCGACGTTGTGTGTCAGTCCCAGCGCGGCGTCGTCAACCTGCCGTCTGTCGGCCTGGCCGCGCAGCTGGAGCATCAGCTCATGTATCTGCGCGATACCCGTCGCGCCCACGGGATGCCCCTTCGACTTGAGGCCACCCGAGGTGTTCACGGGCAGCTCGCCGTCCAGGGTCGTCAATCCATCGTCGACGGCGCTGCCGCCTTTGCCCTTGTCGACAAAGCCCAGGTCTTCGATGGCCATGATCTCCGCGATGGTGAAACAGTCATGCACCTCGGCGACGTCGATATCCGCTGGTGACACGCCCGCCCTGTTGTAGGCACGGCGCGACGCGGTCATCGCCGCAGGGATGCCATCGAAGCGGCTGCGCTCGCTGAGCGAGATGCTGTCCGCTACTGTTTCAGAGGCAGCGATCCTGACCGGTTCGTCGGTGAACTCCTCCGCCCTGTCCATCGAGGATATGACAACGGCGCCGGCGCCGTCCGTGATGGGGCTGCAGTCCAGCAGATGCAGCGGGTCCGCGACCATCGTTGAACCGAGCACGTCCTCCACGGATACCTCCCGCCGGTACTGCGCCTTCGGGTTCAACGTGCCGTTGTAATGGTTTTTCACCGCCACCTCGGCGAGCTGCTCCCGCGTCGTCCCATATTTGTGCATGTGATAGCGGGCCATCAGGGCATACAGGCCGGGGAACGTCGCGCCGAAAAAGGCTTCCCACTCGCGGTTCGCCGCCGACGCCAGGATGTTGGTCGCCTCGGTGCCCGCGACGTCGGTCATTTTTTCGGCGCCGCCGACCACCACGACGTCGTACATGCCCGATGCGACGGCCAGATAGCCGTTGTGGAGCGCCAGGCTGCCCGACGCGCAGGCCGCCTCAACGCGCGTCGCGGGGATGTGCAGCTCGCTCAGCCCGGACACCTCTGCGGCAAGCGAGCCGAGGTGTTCCTGGCCGACAAACCGGCCGGCTGACATCCCGCCGATGTACAATGCCTCGATGTCCTCGCCCTCGATGCCGGCGTCCATGATAGCGGCGATGCCGGCCTCGGCCACCAGATCGGCCAGGGATTTCTCCCAGAGCTCACCGAACGGGGTGAGACCGCCGCCGATAAGCGCAACGTCTCTCATGCAAACTCACCTCTGTGTTTCATGTACAGGCCGTAGTCAAGGTATTCCCGGTTTTCCATCATTTTCCGGATGTTGTTCCGCTCGTAGCCTTCGATGGCGTCGGTGACCGTGATGTCAAACGAGTCTGAGCCCGCCCCGGAGCCGTACGAGGTGGCGAGGATGCGGTCGCCGGCCTCGGCGACGTCGAGCACCGCCGACAGGCCCAGCGGCGTCGACCCGGAATAGGTGTTGCCGATATACGGGCAGAGTAGTCCCTCCTCGATTTGCTCCTTGGTGAAGCCGAGCTTCCGGGCCACCCGGGATGGAAACTTGCCGTTGGGCTGATGGAACACTGCATAATCATAGTCATCCGGCGATGTCCCCATCTCTTCCATCATGCGCTTTGTCGCCGCTGTCACATGCCTGAAATAGGCAGGCTTGCCCGTGAAACGTCCCCCGTGGCCGGGGTAGGGCTCGCCCTCACGGCGCCAGAAATCAGGTGTATCCGTGGTAAACGACAGGGTGTGGTTGACCTCGGCGATGAGATTATCTCGGCCGAGGATGAACGCGGCGCCGCCAGCCGCCGCCGCATACTCAAGCGCGTCGCCGGGGGCCGCCTGTGAGACGTCGGCGCCGATAGCCATGCCACAGGTGATCATGTCCGCCCTGACGAGGGCGAGGCAGTTCTGCATAGCCGCGGTGCCGGCCTTGCAGGCAAACTCGTAATCCGCCGCCGTCAGATCAGGCGTGGCCTGTATCGCCTCGGCGACGATGGTGGCCGTGGGCTTGACCGCATACGGATGCGACTCCGACCCGACATACAATGCACCGATGTCCTGCGCGTCTATACCCGACAGCCTGACGGCACGGCGCGCCGCCTCGACCGAGATGGTTGTGGTGTCCTCGTCGAGCCCGGGCACCGTTTTCTCGTAGACCATGAGGCCGGCAGCGATCGCTGCCCCGTCGCCGCGCCACATACGGGCGATTTCCTCTGTTTTAATTCTATATCTGGGGACATATGCCCCATACCCTACAATGCCAGCTTTCATAAGCTCGCCTCTGCCCTCACATGGCCTCATCGTATTTAAACATGACGCTCTCCGCTGCTCTGCCGGATGTCATCGCTCGGCCTGCATCTCCCGGGGCGACACCACGGTATGGGTCTTGGTGTCCGCGACACCTTCGATGGAACGAATGCGGTTGAGCACCACCCTGGCGAGCACGTCCTCGCTGTCCACCGCCACCTTCGCGATGATGTCATAGGGGCCGAACAGGGAGTACAGCTCGGTTATCTCGTCGATTGACTGGAGCGAGCGCTGCACATCCTGCTCCCGTGTCGGCGCAACAGAGATAAGCACGTATCCGACGGTCATGTTTATGATATGCAACGTCGGGTTATATTGCTTGCCCCTCCAGGGGCTAAACCTTTTAATAGCCCGCCGGCATGGGAATGCGATAGGCATGGAGACGCTGCGGCGGAAGTATCCCAAAAAGTTCGCCACCAACCTGGACAGGGTGTTCGAAGCCATCCACGGCGGCGACAAGATATTCATCGGCACCGGCTGCGGCAAGCCGTCGCACCTGGTCAAGGAGCTGGCGGACTACGTCGAAAACAACCCCAAGGCGTTCGCCGACGCCGAAATCTTCCACGTCTGGACGCTCGGCGTCGCCCCCTACGTCAAGCCCAAGTTCGAGATGAACTTCCGCCACAACGCGTTTTTCATCGGTGACAACACCCGCGACGCGGTCAACCGTGGCATGGCCGACTACACCCCGATTTTTCTGTCAGAGGTGCCCGGCCTGTTCCACCGGGACGTCATCCCCGTCGACGTGGCGCTCATCCAGCTCTCGATGCCCGACGACCATGGCTACATGAGCTACGGCATCAGCGTCGACATCGTCAAATCCGCGGTCGAAAACGCCGACGTCGTCATCGCACAGGTCAACGACAACATGCCGCGGGTGCTCGGAGAGAGCTTCATCCACATCGAGGATGTCGACTACGTCATCCCCCACGACGAGCCACTGCTGGAATACGAAACCGGCGAGCTCGACGAGACCACCGATGCAATCGGCAAAAACGTCGCCCGTCTCGTCGAAGACGGCGCCACCATCCAGGTCGGCTACGGCAACATCCCCGACGCGGTGGTAGCCAGCCTCCAGGGCAAGCAAGACCTGGGCGTTCACACCGAGCTGCTCACCGACGGCGTCGTCGAGCTCATGAAACAGGGCGTCGTCACCAACGAAAAAAAATCGATACACAGGGGCAAAGCCGTCGCCTCCTTCTGCATGGGCCACCGGCAGACCTATGACTACCTCGACAACAACCCCGAGTTCGAGTTCCGCCCCATCGAATATACCAACCGCCCGACGGTCATCGCCCAGAACCACAAGATGACCGCCATCAACACCGCCCTCGAAATCGACCTCACCGGACAGGTTACCGCTGAATCGCTCGGCCACCAGCTCTACAGCGGCATCGGCGGCCAGGCCGACTTCATGCGCGGCGCCGCCCTGAGCAAAGAAGGCAAAAACATCATCGCGCTCCGCTCAACCGCCAAAAACGGCGAGGTCTCCCGCATCGTCCCCTTCCTCAAGGAGGGAGCAGGCGTCACGCTCACCCGCGGCGACGTCCACTACGTCGTCACCGAATACGGCAGCGCCTACCTCCACGGCAAAAACATCCGGGAGCGCGCCGTCGCGCTGATAAGCATCGCCCATCCAAAGTTCAGGGAGCAGCTCCTCGAAAAAGCCAAGGAATACAACATGGTCTACCAGGACCAGATAATGGTCACCGGGCAGGGCGGCATCTATCCCGTCGACCTGGAAAAACAGGTCTATCTACCCGACGGAAAACGGGTGATGCTCCGCCCCATAAAGCCCTCCGACGAGGAGCTCCTCAAGGACATGTTCTACGACCTGTCAAACGAGACAATCTACAAGCGGTTCATGGGCGTCAAACACTATCTCCCCCGCGAGCAGCTCCACGAGCTCGCCAACGTCGACTACAGCAAAAACATGGCCATCGTCGCCGTCACCGGCGAGGAGGAACGAGAGGAAATCGTCGGCGTCGGCCGCTGGGGGCTCGACATGGACACCAACAGCGCCGAGGTCGCCTTCGTCGTCCGGGATGACTGGCAGCAGCAGGGCGTCGGCACCGAGCTTTTGAAATATCTCACCCAGATAGCCAAGCGCCGCGGCCTCTACGGCTTCACCGCCGACGTGCTGGTCAACAACCAGGGCATGCTCAAACTGTTCGAAAAAATGGACTTCGAGATGGAGAAAGAGCTCCGCGACGGGGTCTACCATCTCCGGATGCACTTCGACTGACTAATGGATTTTTTCCTCGAGCTTCCGTATCTTCTGCCGTATTTTTTCCTTTTTCCGCTCGTACTTGTTTTTCAGCCGGTCATATTTTTTCTCGGAGAGCTCCTTCCGCCGCTGCTTCAGCGAGCGCAGGTCGTCGTCGATGATGGCGCGCTGCTGGTTTAAATCCTCGATTTTTTCGACGTACTTCCGCCGTTTTTTGTCCATGCACCAGTATGCATCAGCGGGATAAAATCTTTCGCCTCAGTCATCTGTGTCATGTTATGGAAAGAACCCCGGATAGTCAGCCCGTCCACGCGGATAGGCATACCGCATGTCCGGGGAGGACGGCGCATATGGCGGAGCCGTCGCCTCGTTGTCGTTTGTGGTGAGGGTTGGCCGGCCGAGCGGGTTTAATATGAGGGCGTTTCTGTACTGGCTGGCGACGACGTCGCCGTCGTTGTAATGGG
>Ga0207797_1000959_pt1 | contig 21433 bp, 25 predicted proteins | sample PRCRCaboRojoPR_6_FD_187275 | JGI IMG/M metagenome (GOLD analysis project Ga0207797, IMG submission 187275) | Marine sediment microbial community from Cabo Rojo, Puerto Rico - PR CR 10% Liquid 1 (SPAdes) | ecosystem: Environmental > Aquatic > Marine > Coastal > Sediment | place: Cabo Rojo, Puerto...
CGCGGTTCCCCTCGCGCTCCCCGCCGAAGGGGTCGCGCGTCCACTGCTCGGCCTCGCCCGGCGGGACCACGTCGATGTGGCCGTTCAGGATCAGCGTCCCCGCGTTCGGGTCGCCCGCGCCGACCTCGGCGATCACCTGCGGTCGATCCGGATCGGGCCGCTCGAAGAGCCGCGCGTCGATCCCCCACTCCCCGAGACGGTCGACGATGTACTCCGCCACGGGCTTCTCCCGTCCCGGCGGGTTCCGCGAGTCGATGGCGACGAGTTCGGCGAGCAAGCCGGCCGCCTCGTCGTGGCTCACCCCGTGCTGGATGCGGTTCGAGTTACTCACACCGGGGAGGTGCGAGGGAGTCGCATAAAACGCACGGCCACATCCGCCTCGACGCGTCTACGCGCCCGAGAGGAACGTCATCAGGCCCTTCTGTGCGTGGAGTCGGTTCTCGGCCTGATCCCAGACGATGGCGTTCTCGGACTCCAGGGCCGCGTCGGTGACCTCCTCGCCGCGGTGGGCGGGGAGACAGTGCATCAGGTAGCGGTCGCCGAGGAACTCGGGGGTGATCTGGAACCCGTCGAACTCCTCCAGCTTGGTCCCGCGTTCCTCCTCCTGTCCCATGCTGATCCAGACGTCGGTGTAGACCACCTCCGCGCCCTCGACGGCGGCCTCGGGGTCGTGGGTCGTCTCGGGGGCGCCCCCCAGTTCGGCCGCCCGCTCTATCACCCCGTCGGCCACCTCGTACCCCTCGGGCGTCGCCACCGTGAGGTCGATGTCCGTCATCGCCGCCCCGAGGACGAACGACTGGCAGACGTTGTTGCCGTCGCCGACCCAGGCGACGGGGACGTCGAGGTCCTCGAACCGCTCTCGGATCGTCAGCAGATCGGCCAGTGTCTGACAGGGGTGGGCGTCGTCGGTCAGCCCGTTTATCACCGGGACCGTCGCGTACTCGGCGAGCTCCTCGACGTCCGAGTGGTCGAACGTGCGGGCCATGATCAGGTCGACGTAGCGCGAGAGCGCCCGCGCGGTGTCCTTGACCGGCTCGCCGTGGCCGAGGTGGATGTCGTCGGGACCGAGGAACACCGCGTGGCCGCCGAGCTGTGTCATCCCCGTCTCGAAGGAGACGCGGGTCCGGGTCGAGGGCTTCTCGAAGATCATCCCGAGGGAGTCCCCCTCGAGCAGGCGGTGGAGCTTGCCCCGCCGCTGTCGCTCCTTCAGCTCCGTCGCGCGGGTCAGCACCTCGTGGAGCTCCGTCCGCGAGAGGTCGTCGATGTCGAGCAGGTCCCGGACGCCGTCCGCGTCGGTGCTCCCGGTTCCATTGTCGGTGTCGGTGCCGCCGTCCGTGTCGGTATCGCTGTCGTTCTGGTCGCTCATAGCAGCCTCCGTGTCGCCCCGGTCAGAACGGCGACCGCGCGGTCGAGGTCGCGGAGAGGGAGCCGCTCGTCGGGGGCGTGATCCAGGTCCGAGTCGCCCGGGCCGTACGTGACCATCGGGCAGTCCCACTCGCCCGCGTAGATGTTCATGTCCGCGGTGCCGGTCTTGCGGACGAGCCGGGGGTCGAGCCCCTGCTCGCGGATGGCGACGCGGAACGCTCTGGCCACGTCGGTCCGCGGGGACTGCATCGTCGGGCGGACGCTGTCCCGCCAGTTGACGGTGCCGACCTCGGGGTCGAGTTCGCCGTCGGCCACCTCGCGGACCCCCTCGACGGTCATCGACGGCGGGACGCGGAAGCCGACGTCCATCGTCGCCTCCACGGAGAGGCCGTCCTCGCTCGGGCCGCCCGCGAACCGCGTCGGCTTCGCGGTCACCTGCTCGAAGACGGGCGCCCACTCGTCGTCGGGCTCGAACTCCTCGACGACCCGGTTCCACCAGTCCATCGCGTCCTGGATGGCGTTGTTCTCCGGCCGGGAGGTGTGTCCGGACTCGCTGGTCGCGAGGTACGTCCCCGAGAGGATCCCCCGGTAGCCGAGCGTGATGCCGTCCGTCCCCGAGGGCTCGCCGTTGACCAGCGCGTCGGGGGCCTCGCGGTCCTCGACCAGATGGCGGGCGCCCCGGGAGTTCACCTCCTCGCCGACGACGCCGACGAACGAGGCGCCCGTGCGGACCGCCGCGACGGCCATCGCCGCCAGCGGTCCCTTCGCGTCGACGCTCCCCCGGCCCCAGAGGACCGGTCCCTCCTCGTCGTCCGTTCCGGCGGCGGAGCCGCCGCGCTCGACCCGCACCGGGATCTCCCCCGGAACGGTGTCGACGTGGGAGGTGAGGAGGAGAGCGTCGTCGGCCGGGGCGCGGACGTTGCCGACCTCGTCGAGGTAGGCGTCGCGGCCGCGCTCCTCGAGGAACTCGACGAGCGCCGCCGCACACGCCGCCTCCTCGCCGGTCGGCGAGGGGATCGAGACGAGACGCTCGAGCAGGTCGCGGGCCTCGGTATCGGCTTCGACGACGCTCGCGTCGCTCATCCGACCACCTCGGCCAGCGCCCCGACCGCCCGGTCGACGTGCTCGCGACCGATGGTCAGCGGCGGGAGTAGGCGGACGACCGTCCGGCCGGCCGGCAGGGCGAGCAGCTGGTGCTCCAGCGCGAGGTCCCGTAGCGCGCGGTTGGCCCCCCGTTTCACCTCGACACCGACCATCAGCCCCGACCCCCGCACGTCACGGACCGAGTCGCCGAGCGCGGCCTCGAGCTCCTCGCGGAGGTAGCCACCGACGTCGGCCGCGTGGCCGGGGAGGTCCGACTCCACGAGTTCGTCGAGCGTGGCGTTCGCGGCCGCCGAGATCGCCGGCCCGCCCGAGAACGTCGAGCCGTGGGGGCCGCACGATTCGGCGATCCACTCCCGGCAGAGCGTCGCGCCGACGGGCAGGCCGTTCGCCAGCCCCTTCGCCGTCGTCAGCATGTCGGGGACGACGTCGTACGCCTCGGCGGCCCACAGCGTCCCGGTCCGGCCGAGCCCGGTCTGTATCTCGTCGAGGATCATCGCCGCCCCGTGCTCCGCGGTGTGCTCGCGGACCGCCCGCACGTACTCGGTGGGGGCCGGGTTGATGCCGCCCTCGCCCTGCAGGGGTTCGAGGATCACGGCGGCGGTCTCGTCGTCGACGGCCTCAGCGAGCGCCGCCTCGTCGCCGTAGGGGACGAACTCCACGTCGCCGATGAGCGGCTCGAACGGCTCCCTGTACTCGTCCTTCCACGTGGTGGCGAGCGCGCCCATCGTCCGGCCGTGGAACCCCTGCGTGGTGGCGATGATCTTCGAGCGGCCCGTCGCCGAGCGGGCGAACTTCAGCGCCGCCTCGTTGGCCTCGGTCCCGGAGTTACAGAGCCACGTGTAGTCGACGTCGCCCGGCGCGCTCGCGGCGAGCTTCTCGTACAGCTCGTCGCGTGCGTCGTGGGGGTAGGAGGCCTGGACGTAGAACAGCTCCCGGAGCTGTTCGGTCGCCGCCTCGACCACCCGCGGGTGGGCGTGGCCCAGCGGCGTGCAGGCGTAGGAGGCCCCGAAGTCCAGGTACTCGGTGCCGTCGTCGGCGTAGAGGTAGGGCCCCTCGCCGCGGTCGATGCGTATCGGTTTCTCGGAGAAGACGAAGCCGGTCATTGTATCGCCTCGGGATGGATGTGCGTGCCGCCACCTTCGAGCGCCGCGCGGACGGGCCGGTCGGCGTTCGCGTCCGCGACGACCACCTCGCGAGCCCCGCGCTCGAGCGCCTCTGTCGCCGCCATCACCTTCCGGCCCATGAACCCCTCGGCCGCGGCCTCCAGTTCGGCGAACGCCTCGGGGCTCCCGACGTCCTCGATGAGCGTCGACGGGTCGTCCGGGTCCCGATAGACGCCCGCGACGTCGGTCAGCGAGACGAGGGTCGCGCCGAGTTCGCCCGCCACCGCGGCCGAGGCGCGGTCGGCGTCCGTGTTGACCGCGGTGTACCGCGGGTCCGCGTCCCCGCCCTCGTCGCCGAGCATCGGCGGCGAGGCCACGGGGACGTACCCCTGTTCGAGGAGCGACGCAAGCAGGTCCGCGTTCACGTCCTCGATGGTCCCGGAGTGGTCGCCGCGGCGGATCTTCTTCCTGTCGTCCTCGACGACTCTGACCGCCGACTTCCGGGGGCCCGCGAGGAGCCCGCCGTCGACCCCCGAGAGGCCGACGGCGTCCGCGCCGGCGTTGCGCAGGCCCGTCACCAGGTCGGTGTTCACGAGCCCGGCCATCGCCATCTTGAAGACGTCCATCGTCTCCCCGTCGGTGAACCGACCGACGACGCCGCCGGGCGTCTCGACGTACTCGGGCTCGATGCCCATGCGTTCGAGCGTCTCGTCGACGGCGGTCGAGCCACCGTGGACCACCGCCACGGGCTCGCCCTCCTCGACCAGGGCGGCGATGTCCGCGAGCGCGCCCGCCGGCTCGACGGCCTTCGCGCCGCCGATCTTCACCACCACCGTCACGCCGTCCACCTCCGGACGGGCGCGACGCTGCACCCACCAGCCGAACGGCCGGGAGGCGCCTCCGTGCGCCGACCCGGGGAAGGGCAGGGCTGCCGGTGCTGTCGGGGCCGTCGGGCGGGACTGGAAGGGGCCGACGGGTACGCGAACCCGGAACCCGCAAGCACCGCAGGAGCGAACGTAGTGAGCGACGAGGCGCGCAGCGCGGTTCCCGGGAGTCGAGCGGGACGGCTCTGCCGTCCCGCTGGCCGTGCGAACGGGCGGCGAAGCCGCCCGTGAGCAGACGTACCCGTCGGGGGCTTCCGAGCCGTTTTCTGCGCCGACTCGTGAGGGGGCGTCCGAGGTGGTCCTGAAGACGTCGTCATGGTCTGTGTATCGAAAATCGTCTGCGTCGTACTCATGTCTGAAAACCTCGTCAGGGCGCTCCGACGGGGTGGAACCCCGTGAACTCGAGCCCCGCGGTCTCCTCGAACCCGAGCGCGAGGTTCGCGGCGTGGACCGCCTGCCCCGCCGAGCCCTTCATCATGTTGTCGATGGCCGAGAAGACCACCACACGCCGGTTCCGCGGGTCGAGTTCGAAGCCGACCTCCGCGAAGTTCGACCCGGCGACGGCCTTCGGCTCGGGGTAGCGGTAGACGTCACCCCCACCGGCGGCCATCCGGACGAACGGTTCCTCGTCGTACTCCTCCCGGTAGGCTCCCCAGAGCTCGCCCTTCGAGACGGCCTCGTCGGGGAAAACGTGACAGGTCGCGCTCGCCCCGCGGATCATGTCGACTGCGTGGACGGTGAAGGAGACGCGCGCGCCGAGGTAGGCCTCGATCTCGGCCTCGTGGCGGTGGCCCGTCGGCGCGTACGGCCGGACGATACCGGAGCGCTCGGCGTGGTGGCTCGCCGCCGAGCCCGACGCACCCCCCTCCGAGGAGCCGACCTTCACGTCCACCACGATCCGCTCGTCGCCGGAGAGCACGTCGCGCTCGTACAGCGGCAGCAGCCCCAGGAGGGTCGCGGTGGCGTTACACCCACCGGCGGCGATCAGGTCCGCGCCGGGGAGGTTCTCGCGGTTGAGTTCGGGGAGCGCGTACTCGGCTTCGTCCAGCAGCTCGGGCCGCTCGTGGCCGTCGTACCACTCCTCGTAGTACCGCTCCTCGGGGAGGCGGAAGTCGGCCGAGAGGTCGACCACGACCCCGGCGGCGTCCCGGAACGCGTCGATCCGACCCATCGAGACGCCGTGTGGCGTCGCGGCGAACAGGACGTCGACGCTCTCGAGGTCCTCGGGGTCGGTGAACCGCAGGTCGAGATGCCGGAGGTTCGGGTGGACGAACCCGAGCGTCCTGTTCGTGTACGACCGGCTCGTCGCCTGGACGAGGTCGAACTCCGGGTGGCCGTCGAGCAGGCGACAGAGCTCCCCGCCGGTGAACCCGGAGGCCCCGACCACGGACGCCCGCATCTCAGGCCGTCACCTCGGGGGCCTGGACCTTCGCCTCGAGCCAGTCGACGACCGCCGCGGGGACGTCCACGTCGGTCACCGAGTCGAGCGCCTTGAACTCGACCGTGTGGTTCACCTCGTGGACGGTGTAGTCCTCGCCGGTCTCCATCAGGTCCACCCCCAGCAGGCCGCCGCCGACGGCGGCGCTCGCCCGCTCGACGAGGTCGCGCATCTCGTCGGTCACCTCGATGGGCTCGACCTCCGCGCCCTGGGCGGCGTTCGTGAGCCAGTGCTCCGAGGAGCGGGCCATCGCCGCGACCGGCTCGCCGTCGGTGGCGACCACGCGGATGTCCCGGCCGGGCTTCTCGACGAACTCCTGGATGTAGAACACCTTGTGCTCGTAGTGGCCGAGCGTCTCCTTGTGTTCGAGGATGGCCTCGGCGGCGCTCCGGGAGTCGATCTTCGCCATCAGCCGTCCCCACGAGCCGACGACCGGCTTCAGGACACACGGGTAGCCGAACGCCTCGATGGCCTCCAGCGCGGACTCCTTGGTGAACGCGACCTCGGTGTTCGGCGTCGGCACGCCGGCCGCCGAGAGGACGAGGCTGTTGCGCGCCTTGTCCGCACAGATCGCGGCGGTCTCCGGGCCGTTCACGACCGGGATCCCGTAGCGGTCGACGAACCGCGTGATGTACCGCGACCGCGACGTCGCGAGACACCGGTCGAGGACGAGGTCGACCCCCTCGAACGACGCCGGCGGCTCGTGGACGCCGAACCGCTCCTTGCGGACGTCGATCTTCGTCACCTCGTGGTCGCGCTCGCGCAGCTCCGAGAGCAGGAGCTTCTCGTCCCGCCGGATGCGCGAGTAGAGGACGCCCACGTTCATCTCACGGTCACCGATGTGCGCGTGCGTGCGTGTCCCTCGCCGGCCGTGGACATGCTCACTCGCCCCAGTCCTCCTCGAGTTCGGGCGCCGTCTCGAGTTCGACGGGGTCGGTCCCCACCACCTCGAGCTCGGCACCGCAGGTCCCACAGTCGACGATCTCTCCGACTTCGAGGTCATCGTGCAGGGTCAGCTCGGCCCCGCACTCGATGCACTCTGCCATTGTACCCTCCACTCGTAGCCTCTGGCACTTAAGCGCTTCGAACTTGTCAAAACGATTTACAGAACGGACCAGAGTCTAAGCGCCTCGAACCCACCACAACAGCGCATTCCGAACACCGTTATCGGAATTCTGGTATTTCGTCCCCGGGCGGGGACGGCAGCCCCGGCGGCCCGCGGACCGCGTCGGGTGCGGGCATCGGCCGGCGGGCCGGTCGCTCAGACATACCGGCTCACCTCCCGGTCGAGGCGGTCGGCGGCGGCCGCGAGCACCTCCCGGCGGTCGGTCAGCGACCCCTCGTCGGCCGCCCGGCGGTCGGCCGCCCGTCCGAGCGCGTCGGCCACCGCGTCGGGTGCCGGGCCGCCGAACGAGTCCCGGGAGGCGACGCTCTCGGCCGGGTCGAGCGCCCGCTCGACCGCCTCGGCCTCGACGTGTGCCTCCAGGGGCTCGCCGAGGGTCTCGCGGGCGGCGGCGTCGAGCGCCGCGTAGTCCGCCGCGCCGCCCGCGTCGACGGCCTCGGCGGCGAGCGCCACCATCTCGTGGGCGGTCCGGAACGGCACGCCCGAGGCGGCGAGCAGGTCCGCGACGCCCGTGGCCGTCGAGAACCCCTCGCCGGCCGCCGCCGCGAGCGCCGCCTCGGGCCAGTCCGCGGTGGCGACCGCGCCGGCGACGACCTCGGTCGACTCGGCGACGACGTCGATGGCCGAGAACGCGTGACCGTGGGCCCGCTGGAGGTCGCGGTTGTACGCCCGCGGGAGCCCCTTCAGCGTCGTCAGCAGGCCGTTCAGTCCCGCGGCGGCGTCGCCCGCCGTCGCCCGCACGAGCTCCATCGTGTCCGGGTTCACCTTCTGGGGCATGATCGAGGAGGTCGAGGCGTAGTCGTCGTCCAGATCGACCAGCCCCCGGTTCGAGAAGATCACGAGGTCCTCGGCGACCCCCGAGAGGCCGGTGGCGAGCGACGCGACGGCCGCGGTCGCCTCCACGAGGAAGTCCCGCGCGGAGGCGGCGTCCATCGAGTTCTCCACGACGCCGTCGAACCCGAGCAGTTCGGCGGTCCGCTCGCGGTCCACGTCGAACGTGGTGCCGGCGAACGCCGCCGCGCCCAGCGGGGAGCGGTTCGTCCGGTCGTAGGCGTCGAGCAGCCGCGCCGTGTCCCGGCGGAGCGCCGACTCGTAGGAGAGCAGGTAGTGCCCCACGGTCGTCGGCTGGGCGGGCTGGAGGTGGGTGAACCCCGGCATCACGGTGTGGGAGTGCTCCCCGGCCACCTCGCACAGCACCTCCCGGAGTTCGAGGGTCCGCTCGGCGGCGTCGAGCAGGTCCTCGCGGAGGCGATACCGGAGGCAGGTCGCCACCTCGTCGTTGCGCGACCGGGCGGTGTGCATCCGGCCGCCGACCTCCCCGACCCGGTCGACGACGGCCGTCTCGATGGCCGCGTGGACGTCCTCGCCCCCGGGGAGGGCGGCGTGACCGGCCGCCCGCACCTCGGCGAGCGCCGCCAGTATCTCGCCCGCGGAGCTCTCGTCGATGATCCCCCGTTCGGCGAGCATCACGACGTGCGCGCGGTCGACCGCGATGTCCGCCGCGAAGATGCGCTCGTCGGCGTCGAGCGAGGAGAGGAACCCGCGGGCGGGGCCGCCGCTGAACCGCTCGCGGCGGACGACGTCCGCCGCGTCGCTCCCGCGGTCGACGTCGTCCGTCGCGTCGTCGGGGCCGGACCCGGGCTCCTCCCCGCTCATCTCACTCCTCCCCTGTGCTGCCGTCGCCGGTGCCGCCGTCGGTGACGGCCTCCGCGGACTCCCGCGCCTTCGCCGCGTCGAACACCTTGTTCGCCAGGCGCTCCTGGAAGCCGTGGTACTTCGCGACGCCCGTCGCGTCGTCCTGCTCGATCCCGCCCATCACGTCCTCGGTGTTGAACGAGGCGGCCTCCGCCGAGTAGACCGCGTACGGCGACTCGCGCCCGACGACGCGGGCCTGCCCACCTTCGAGGCGGATCGTGACGGTGCCGGTCACGCGCTCCTGGGTCTCGTCGATGAACCCCTCGAGGGCCCGGACGAGCGGGGCGTTCACCAGCCCCTCGTAGCCCTTCTCGGCCCACTCCTGGTCGACGTAGGTCTTGAACTGGCGCTCCTCCTTGGTGAGGACGAGCGACTCGAGGCCCCGGTGGGCCGAGAGCAGGACCGTCGCGGCCGGGTGCTCGTAGTTCTCGCGGACCTTCAGCCCGAGCATCCGGTCCTCCATGACGTCGGTCCGGCCGACGCCGTACGATCCGGCGAGGTCGTTCAGCGTCTCGACGAGCTCGACGGGCGGGAGCGTCTCGCCGTCGAGCGAGACGGGGTAGCCGTCCTCGAAGCCGACCTCGAGTTCGAGCGTCTCGCCCGTCGGCGCGGTCGTCCACTCGTAGATCTCCTCGCCGGGGACGTACGACGGCTCCTCGAGCTCCTTGCCCTCGACCGAGCGTGACCAGAGGTTCGTGTCGATCGACCAGTCGCCCTCGTTGCCGCCCTCGACGGGGAGGTCGCGCTCGGCGGCGTAGGCCTTCTCCCACTCGCGGGTGAGCCCCATCTCCCGCACGGGGGCGATCACCTCCATCTCCGAGTCGCGCCAGACCGCCTCGAACCGGAGCTGGTCGTTGCCCTTGCCCGTACAGCCGTGGGCGAGGCCGGTACAGCCGTGCTCCTCGGCGATCTCCAGGATGGCCGAGGCGATGACCGGCCGGGCCAGGGCGGTCCCGAGCGGGTAGCCCTGATACGTGGCGTTCGCGCGTACGCCCTCCATGCAGAGCGCCGCGAACTCCTCCTTCGCGTCGACGACGTGGTGTTCGAGCCCGAGCGCCTCGGCCGTCTCCTCGGCCTCGGCGAACTCCTCGGCCGGCTGGCCGACGTCGACCGTGACGCCGATGACGTCGTCGTAGCCGTACTCCTCCTCGAGGATCGGGACGCAGACCGTGGTGTCGAGCCCCCCGGAGAACGCGAGGGCGACCGTTCCTTTCTCGTCAGCTGTCGTGTCCTGTGGCATGTGTGTCGTGTGTGTGTCCGCTGTGGGTGTGGTTCGGTTCGGGCACCGCCAGCGGGCGGCGTCGGGAACCGGGCGAATCCGTCGGGGAAGTGGTGTTGTGACTGGGCCTACCGGCCCGGTCGCGGTCGCGGGAGAAGAGCGAGGGACCGAGCGGCGCCGCTCGCGGCGGTTGCACGCGCGGCGCGGGACTCGGTCGTCATGTACGTGATCGATAGTCCCAGAGACCTACTAAAGGTTTTCGCGTTGCCCGGCGCCCCGTCTCGCGCACACACGCCACACGTCGGGCGGGAGTCCCCGCGAGGACGTGGCGTGCTCCCCGCTCGCGCGGCCCGTCCCGGCCGGTCTGTCCCGGCGCTCGCGGGCGAGCGCCCGGCTACCCCCACCGGTCGGAGGGGCGATCGACCTGTCGCCGGGCCGGCCGGCCGGAGCCGTCGTCCGTGAGGTCGTCGTGGTAGGTCCGGTAGCGCCGGCCGATCTCCTCGGCCGCCTCGGCCTCCGACTGCTCGCCGAACCACAGGGTGTAGCCGTTCGGGTCGAGCGCCGAGAACTGCCGCCACCCGAAGTCGGTCTCGTGGGGCGGCCGGGTGATCTCGACGCCGGCCGACACGAGGTGCTCGTGCAGCGCCTCGGCGTCGTCGACGTCGACGTAGAACGCGACCGATCCGCCGATCGGCTGGCCCTCCATCCCCGGGAGCTTCCCCTCCAGGGACTCGCGCTCCTGGAACATGACCGGGGCCTCGTCGATCAGCACCTGTGCCCACCAGGGGTCCGAGTCGGGATCCGTCGGGAGCGTCGCGACGACCTCCGCGTCGAAGACCCGCTCGTACCACTCGACCGTCGCCGCCACGTCCTCGACCATCAGGTCCGGGGTGAGCGATTTCACTGTCATCCCGTGTACCACTACGTTCACTGTGGCGTGTTAGCACAATAAATCCATCCGGACGGCGTTCCCCCGCTCGCGGTCGGACCGGTCGGAGCGGACCAGTCGGAGCGGACCGACGGGGTCGCGCCCGGCGACGGGTCGTGTCGACCACGGGCGAGGACCCGTCGATCGGCCGGTAGCGTTTTACTCGGGACCACCCTCGCCCCGGACATGACGGGTGTCGACCGCGGCGCGCTCGAGGTCGAGGACCTGCTGAAGATCGTCCTCGTGCTGGTGATCGTCTACCTCGTCGTCAACATCGTCTTCGACGTCATCGAGGGGACGCTCAGCCTCCTGTTCGGGCTCCCGAACCTCATCGGCCTGCTCGTCGTCGTGCTGATCGTCGCCTGGTTCCTCGACTACATCTGAGCCCTCGGGCGTTCGTCACGCCTTTGCCCGCCCGGACCGAGGGCGGACCGTGAACACGTACAGCCTCAACGCGCCCGTCCCGGCGGGGGTCGCCCGGCTCGCGGCCGGGCTCGCGAACGAGTGTCGGACCGCGGACGTGCGCACGAAACACTCGATGGTCGTCAAGCGCCTCCCGGAGGACGCCGGGCGCGACGGCCACGGGCCGAACGTCCGTGCGTTCGCCCGCGAGGCCCGCGAGGCGCTCGCCGGCCTCGCCCCGTTCGCCGCCCGGGTCACGGGCGTCGAGAGCTTCGACCGCCCGGCGAGCGGCACCGGTCCGGTCGTCTACCTGGCCGTCGAGAGCCCCGGGATACGGGAGGCCCACCGGCGGCTCTGCGAGCGGTTCGAGCCGCTCCCGGGGCTCGAGGGCGAGGACTACGTCCCGCACGTCACCGTCGCGCGCCGGGGGGACGCCGACCGCCTCGTCGGGCGGGAGATCGACCCCGTCGAGTGGACCGTCGAGCGGCTCGTCGTCTGGGACGCCCACCGACGGCTCGAGGTCGAGACCCTCTCGCTGCCGGCCTGACCGTCGGTTCCCCGGCCCACCGGCACCGCGGGACCGTCCGACCCGACCGGTTTTTGTCGGTCCCGGCCGACGCGAGCGTATGGAGCAGATCTCGTTCGGGACCGACGGCTGGCGGGCGACGCTGGACACGTTCACGTCGCCGCGGGTCCGCGCGGTCGGACAGGCGGTGGCCGACTACCTCGAGAGCGAGGGTCGTGGGGGGGGGACCGTCGCCGTCGGCTACGACGCCCGGGGGAGTTCGCCCGGGTTCGCCGAGGACCTCGCGGACGTCCTCGGCGGGAACGGCTTCGACGTGCTGGTGCCCGAGCGGGACCTCCCGACGCCGGCGGTGGCGTGGACGGTGCGCGAGCGCGGCCTCGCGGGGGGGCTGATGCTCACCGCGAGTCACAACCCGCCCGAGTACAACGGCGTGAAGTTCCTCCCCGGCGACGGAGCGCCCGCGCTCCCCGAGGTCACCGAGCGGATCGAGGCGAACCTCCGCGAAGCCGACCCCTCGGGCGGTGACGGCGAGATACGGGAGGAGGACCTGGTCGGCCCGTACCTCGACCACGCGGCGTCGTTCCTCGACGACCTCGAGGACGGGTTCGACCTCTCGGGGGTCCGGGTCTGCTACGACGCGATGCACGGCTCCGGGCGCGGCGTGACCGACCGCCTGCTGGAGGAGGCGGGTGCCGATGTCGAGCGCCTTCGAACCGATCACGACCCGGAGTTCGGCGGGAGTTCGCCGGAACCGAAGGCCGACCGGCTCGAACACCTGATCGCGCGGGTCGCCGAGGGCGACGCCGACCTCGGGGTCGCCAACGACGGCGACTCCGACCGGGTCGCCGTCGTCACGCCGGAGGGGTACGTCGACGCGAACCTCCTCTACGTCCTGCTGTACGACCACCTCCTCGAGTCGGACTCGGGGCCCGCCGTGCGGACCGTCTCGACGACGTTCCTGGTCGACCGGGTCGCGGAGGCCCACGGCGAGGACGTATACGAGACGGCGGTCGGGTTCAAGTGGGTCGCCGAGGCGATGCGCGAGCACGACGCCCTGTTCGGCGGCGAGGAGTCGGGGGGGTTCGGCCTCACCGCCCACCTCCGGAACAAGGACGGCGTACTCGTCGCGGGGCTGGCCGCGGCCGCCCACGCCGCCGAGCCGCTCGACGAGCGGCTCGGGCGGCTCCGGGAGACCTACGGCGAGGCCCACCAGGACCGCGTCAGCGTCGACTGCCCGGACGACCGGAAGGCGGGCGTCCTCTCCGCGCTCGCCGACGAACTCCCCGAGAGCGTGGCGGGCGTCGAGGTAGATCGAGTAAACGACGTCGACGGGTTCAAGATCCTGCTCGCCGACGGGTCGTGGCTCCTCGTCCGGCCCTCCGGGACCGAGCCGAAGCTCCGGGTCTACGCCGAGGCCGGTAGTGAAGGGCGGGTCGCCGAACTCCTGGAGGCGGGACGAGACCTGGTCGAGCCGCTCGTCTGAGTCGGCACCGACCCGCGTTACCAGGGACCGGGAATCGGACACCCCGTTGACGTGTCCGGGACGGGACGACCCGGGTATGACGTCCGCCGAGGCCCTCGAGGGCAACCGGATGACCGACGCGGAGATCGACGACCTGCTCGAGGCGGTCGGCTTCGGGGTGCTGTCGATGAGCCTCGACGGCGTCCCGTACGGCCTGCCGCTCTCGTTCGGCTACGACGGCGCGAACCGGCTCTACTTCGTCTTCGTCGGGCACAGCGACGAGGGACGGAAGACCGAGTACGCCGAGCGGGCCGACGTGGCGAGCTTCCTCGCCTACGAGGTCGACGGCGCCGACGCCTGGCGGAGCGTCATCGTCGAGGGGACGCTCGACCGGATCACCATCGACGACTGGGAGGCCGCCCGGGAGGCGCTGGGGGAGAACGGCTGGCGGCCGCAACTGCTGTCCGACGTCGACCCGAACCAGGACCCCCGGGTCTGGGCACTCGAGATCGAGTCCGCATCGGGACGGAAGGTCGAACCGGCGTGAGCGGACCCGTATCGGCCGGAGGCGGCCCCCGACAGCGATCAATAATAACGATTAACACGAACAGGACGGAACGTGCGTACGGCGTTCTCTGAGGAGGATCGTCGGTCGCGTGGTGTGTCGAGAGGGCGCCGGAGGACCCGATGAGCACTCGGAAGGAACAGGCGGACGGCGGGATCGGGATCGTTCACGAGGACGACGTCGAGTGGGTCGAACGGGACAACGGGGGGCGTCTCGTCCACCGACGGAAGGGACTCGGACAGGCGACTGGCGGGGAGGAACTCGGTTGTACGCTCTACGAGGTGCCGTCGGGGAAACGACCCCAGCCGTACCACTGGCACTACGGAAACGAGGAGGCCATGTACGTGCTGTCCGGCCACGGATCGCTCAGGACTCCGGACGGCGACCGTCCGTTCGGCCGGGGGACGTACGTCTCCCTCCCCACCGGCGAGGCGAACGCCCGACAGGTGATCAACACGGGGGACGAGCCGCTCCGGTACCTGTGTCTCTCGACGACGCGGACGCCGGAGATCGTCTTCCTGCCCGACTCGGAGAAGTTCGGCCTCTTCGCCGGGGCCGATCCGCTCGCGAACCCGGACGGCGTGTCGCTGCTCGAGTTCGTCTCCGTCGAGGAGGGCGTCGTCGACGGGCCGAATGCCGGACAGTGGTGGGGCGAGGAGTAGAGCGAAGGGCGAGTACCGTCCGGACCCGTCGCGGTCGCGGAACGGGTCACTCCTCGGCGGCGGGATCCACACGAACGCCACGGAGCCGGCCACCTCCGAGAGGGGTCGTTTCGAACCCGAGCGACTCGTAGAACGGCCGTTCTCGATCCCCGAACTCGGCGACGAGACGCTCCCGTCTCGCGGCGGCGGCCTCGACGAGCGCCGTCCCGATCCCCTGCCCCCGGCGGGCGCGGCGGACCGCCACCCCGAGTATCTCCTCGCCGTCGAGGACGAGCGCCCCCAGCACGCGGTCGCCCTCGCACGCGACGAGCGTCGTCGTCGTGTCGCTCGCCACGCGGTCGGTTTCCACCTCGAGCATCGCGCCGTCGAGGACGTTCATCACCGCGTGGCGTTCGTCGGGCGTGGCCTCCCGTACCGCTACCGCGCTCATCGGTAGAGCGGTTCGAGGACGAGCTGGTCGAGCGCGCGCCGTCCCTGCTCGACCGCTTCGGGGTCGCCGTTCGTGATCCGCCTCACTCGAACGGCGTCGGTGGCGAGGAAGAGGAAGTGGGCGGCGGCTTCCGTATCCACCTCGCGGAAGACGCCTCGTTCGATACCGTCCTCGAGCATCGCACGGATGACGTCGATGGTCCGGTCGTAGCCACGCACGACGGCCTCGCGGATGCGCTCGTCGCGGTGGGCCCGCGACCGGAACTCCAGCAGGGCGGTGAAGAACGCCCAGTGGTCGAACTCGGGGTCCTCCGGACCGTACAGCACCACGTCCACGAACGTCTCCAACGTCTCGCGGGGGCCGTCCTCCGCGGACAGTTCGTCGAAGACGTACGCCTCGTAGCGGTCGACCATCCACTCGAGCACCGCCGCGAGCAGGTCCGCCTTCGAGTCGTAGTGGTAGTGGATGAGCGCCCGGCTCTTCTCGAACTCCGCCGCGATGTCGCGCATCGTCAGGTCGTCATAGCCATGTTCACAGAGTGTCCGGTAGGTCGCCGCCATCAGCGCCTCGTACGTCTCGTCGGGGATCCGCCGGGGTGGGACGTCGCTGGCCATCCGGTCAGCCTCTAACCCGCTCGCGAACAAAACGCCACCGGCCGGCCGGCTTGGTACCGCGACTGTCCACACGGACAGTATTCAATAGTACTGGCCACATGGCCAGCAGCATGAGTCCGACGGCACGACGTCCCGACCGGACCGCGAAGCGACCGCCCGGCCACCAGGGGTCGGTGGCTGCAGAGCACGGTGGGGGGCGCGGCAGTCGCCGGAGAGGTGACCGCGGTGGTGGTCGGCGATGAGGGTCTTCGTCGCGGGCGCGACGGGCGTGCTCGGCCGGCGGCTGGTCGAGGGGTTCACGGGACGTGGCCACGAGGTGGTCGGACTGACCCGCGACCCGGCGGGGGACGAAGCCGTCCGCGAGCGCGGCGGGGAGCCGGTGCGGGGTGACGTGACCGACCGCGAGTCGGTCGTCGCGGCCGCCGAGGGCGCGGACGTGGTCGTCCACGCGGCCACGGCCATTCCGACCGATCTGAAGCCGAGCGACGCCGACTGGGAGCGCAACGACCGCGTCCGGCTGGAGGGCGCTCGGAACCTCGTGGCCGCGGTGGACGAGGTAGACGCCGACCGCCTACTTCTCCAGAGTATCGTCTGGGTCGCTCGACAGCCCGACGGGAGCCCGTTCGACGAGGAGAGCGAGCCACACCCCGACCGGAGCACTCGCTCGGCGCTCGAGTCGGAACGGGTCGTCCGCGAGGCGGCGGCCGAGCACGGGTTCGACGCCGTCGTCCTGCGCGGCGGGTGGTTCTACGCGGCCGACGCCGCGCACACCCGCGATATCGCCGAGGGCCTTCGCGCCGGTCGACTGCCGGTGATCGGCGGCGGACTCCTGGGTCGCCGGGACGCCACCCTCTCGCTCGTCCACGTCGACGACGCGGCCCGGGCGTTCCTCGCGGCCGCCGAGGGCGAGGCCACGGGGACGTTCCACGTCGTTGACGACGAACCGGTCGCGTACGCGACGTTCCTCCGGGCTTTCGCCGAGCGACTCGACGCTCCCGAACCCCGACGGGTGCCGTGGTGGCTCGCCCGCGCGTTCGTCGGGCCGAGCCTCGTCCGGTTGATAACGACCTCGATGCCCACCGCGAACGACCGCCTGCGGGAGGCGTTCGACTGGGGGCCGCGATACCCCACGTACCGCGAGGGACTCGACGCCGTGGTCGAGGCGTGGGAGGAGGGGGAGAACGAGGAGGCCGCAGTCGAGGTGCCGGCGTGACGCTCGCCCGCCGCGACCGCCGGCTCGCAGCCCTGCTCGTGGTCGTCCACGCCGTCGTCTCGGGTATCCACGGGGTCGCCCACGCCGAGCTCCCCGTCGCGCTCGCGGCGTGGCAGGAGGCGTTCGTCCTACTGGTCCCGACGCTGGCGCCGTTCGCGGGGCTCGCCCTCCTCTACCGGGGTCGCGAACGGGCCGGCGCGGCGCTCCTGGCCGCGTCGATGGCCGCCGCGCTGCTCTTCGGGCTGACCTTCCACTACCTCGTCCCGAACCCGGACAACGTCGCGTCGATCCCTGCGGGGCCATGGCACCCCCACTTCACGTGGACGGCGGCGGCCATCGCCCTCACCGAGTTCGGGGGAGCGGCCCTCGGCGCGTGGCTGTGGGTTCGGGACGGCGTTCGGGACTCGACGGCGACGCCCGCCTGACGTCCTGACTGGCGGCCGACGCCCCGACCGTTCAGGGCTCGGCCGTCGCGGTCGCCCGACGTGCCTCGAGTTCGCGCTCCCAGCCGTCGAAGATGGCCCGCGTGAGCCGGCTCCCCTCCCGCTCGCCCACCTTCCCCAGGAGCCACCCGAAGGGGCCGTACCGGGGCTCGTAGTCGAACCGCATCGTGACGAGCACCCCGTCGGGACGCTCCTCCATCGCCCACTCGCCCGCGAACGAGTGGAACAGCGGGCGGTGGACGGGGCTCTCCTCGACGTGGACCTCGACGGCGTACCGACGCTTCGGTTCCCAGGCGGTGCAGGTCTCGGTCCACGCCCGTCCCTCCGTATCGGCACACTCCCTGACCGTTCCCTCGCCGTCGCCCTCCAGCACCTCGACGCGGGAGAGGTTCGGCGCGACCTCGGCGTAGAGGTCCGTGTCGGTGACGACCGCCCACACCAGGTCGGGCGGGGCGTCGAACGTCCGGGAGTCCTCGAACCGCATCAATTTCCCTCCATCAGTTGGCCTCCGGCGAGCGGCCGTCCGGGAGCCGGAGCCCCGAGACGAGCAGCCACAGCCCGAGCGCGAGGTCCACGGCCCCGACGGCGAGTGTCACGGCCTCCGAGCCGAGCGGCAGGAGGCCGGCGAACAGCGCCGCCGCGCCCAGCAGGAGCGCCAGGCCGACGACGATTCGAACAGTCCGGTTCTTCGGTAACATCCCACTCTCCGGTAGGCCGCTCCCGGAGATAAGTAACACGCGAACGACAGTTCTGTTGGCGTTCCATCCGAAGCGTCGTTCGCTTGGATGGCCGACACGTTCCGAACGAGGTCGGGCGGCCCCCGGATTCACCCCTCGCGAGCTGTCCCGACGACGCGGAGGTCGGCGTCGAGGTCGACCCGGAGCGTCCCCCCGTCGGCCCGGAACCGGAGGACGAATCCCTCGTCTCCGGCAGTGGCGCCCACTTCGAGTGCAGCGAGTTCCCAGAACGGCCGGTCCACCACCTCGACGCCGTTCGCGTGCAGGAACCCCGCGACGTCGGGGTGGTGGACGACGAGCGCCCAGAACGGCGCCCGCGACGCGTGCTCGCAGTGCTCGCAGACCCGTTCGGCGAACGGGCCGCTACTGGTCTCTTCGACCGCGAGAGCGGTCTCGCCCGCACAGCTCGGACAGATCCCGTCGAACGCGAGCAGCGAGCGGTGGCGCGTCCAGCGGTCGAGCGCCCGTGCCAGCCCCTGCGCGTCCCGGCCCGCGAGCCCGGCCGGGGGGAACTCGTTGTGCATCCAGACGGTCCCGCAGTCCGAACACGCGACCGTCCCGTGGCCGTCGTAGCTCACCTCCAGGTCGCCGGAACAGTCCGGGCAGGCGGCGCCGAAGGCGGTCGCCTCGCGGACGGGGGCCTCGTTGATCACCCCCGCGAGGACCGCACGGACCACCTCCACGCCGGCCTGCCGGAGCTCGTACCCGGCGGCCGCGTGTTCGTCGCCCTCGACCTTCCGGACGAAGCCTCCCCGGAGCTTCCCGAGGTGGTAGTTGAACCGGCCGGTGTCCTCGGTTCCGACGCGGTCGCGTATCGCCGAGAAGGTGACGACGTCCTCGGGAGCCTCCCAGACCGCGCGGACGATGGCCAGTCTGGTCGGCTCGCCGAGGAGGGCGAACGCCGCCGCCGGGGTGAGGCCCGCTTCCGGCTCGGCGTCCGTGTCGGTCCCCTCGCCCTCGGACCGGTCGCTCATATCCGGGAGTGGGCGCCGGAGGACCATAACTCCGGGTCGGTGGGCCGGCGGCATTCCGGGTACGCCCTCGTGTCGGTGATGGGCTGCAGTCGAGGCTACGTGCATCGGATCCTGATCGTTCGACAGGAGAAGCGCACGTCCGGAATACAGCGACCGACGAACGACCGGTGGACCGAGAGCGGGGATGGGTAGTCTCCGGAGAGGACCCGACCGAGACCGCATACAACTGTATGCATACGTCCGAGCGCATCCGGCTCTCCGAGGACGCCTACGAGCGCCTCGCCGCACACGAGCGCGAGGACGAGACGTTCTCCGACGTCGTCCTCCGGCTCGCTGGCGAGCGCTCGCTCGTGGAACTCGCGGGCACCCTCGACGGCGAAGAGGCCGACGCGATGCGGGAGGCGGTCGAGGAGCGACGCACCCGCCGCGAGGAGGACCTCGAAGCCGTCGCCGACGAGATGCGTGGGGCCCGAGTCGTGCTTCTGGACACGTCGTTTCTCATCGACCTGCTGAGCGGCGACGACGGTGCCGTCGAGAAGGTCCGCAACCGGACCGGCCGAGTCTCTCCAGTAGGTTCGGTGGAACCGGAACCGGGGTGTCTTCCGACTGGATCTCACCGTACCGAAGGAATCCGGTGTCTACTCGTTTTCGAGCGCGTCGTATATCTCGCGGTGTTCGTCCCGGTCAGCTTTGGCGACCCGCAACACCAGTTCCCGACGGATATCGTCCATCACGTCGTCGAGTGGGGTACGGTCACCCGACTTCTCTTCCGTCGCCATGGGTGGGTGTTGTCCACGAGTCGCGTTAATCGTTCGGGTCCGTCGAGTCTTCGGACAGTCGTTCGAGGCCGTACTCGACGAGGTCGCCCCGCCACGTCGCGATTACCTCGTTCAGGTCGATATCGGTGGTATGCGTCCGGAGATATTCGAGCACGGCATCCTCGTCGACCGTCGTCTCGTCCGTCCCGAACTGCTTCAGTATCTCTCTGATCTCGTCGTCGTACTCGAACCGATACCCGTTGAGGAGATAGAGGACGACCGCCGTGTTGAGCGCGGTGCGTTTGTTGCCGTCCACGAACGGGTGGTTGGCGACGAGGAGCCGAAGCAGATGAAACGCCGTCTCGTGGATCGTCTCCGGAACCGATCCGAAGCTCCCTTCGCTGACGTACTCCAGCGCGAATTCGATGTCGCCGCGGTTCCGAACCCCGGGACTCGTATCCGGATACTCCGAGACGATGTCCTCGTGGATGTCGAGGACGTCCTCGACCGACGGGTACCAGAACGAGTCGGTCATCGTCGGATGCTCACACCGAGTCGACCTATCGTTTTCTCTCCCCGTCCGGACACGTCCCCCGAAGACCGTAATCGATCAGTCGCGTGGACTCGTATCGAAGGGTGTACGCCCGGAAGGCTGCCGTCCGGTCCCCTCCCGGGACGGCGTTCTCCTCTGACGATCGACGCGGGAGCGAGGCCACGGTTCCCGTGCTCACTCGGCCAACTGGAGGCCGAGGATCCGGACCAACTCGAACAGCTCCTCGGGCGAGAACAGCGTGATGGCGTCCAGCATCTCGACGGTCTCGCGGTTCAGCGGGTAGTCGACGGTATCGGGCTGGTCGCTTTCTCCGGTGAGAGCGGCGATGACCTCGTCGATGTGTTCCGCTCCTGCCGTGGGGACGTCGGGAGTCTTCGAATAGTACCGCTGCCGAGTCAGCGTCTCGAAGTCCCTGTAGTGGATGTCCGTGTCCTGGAAGACGCCCGGCGTCGACCAGTGGAGTGGTGCAGACCCAACGCCGGGTAGCGGGTAGGCGCTCCGCCCGGAGTTCAGCAGGGCCAGAAGGAGGCTGTTCGCAAACCGACTCCGCGCGGACCTAATTCGGACGAGGTCGGGAGCAGCGAGCAACTGCTGGGCCCACACACAGAACTCAACACCGAACGCGATGACCTCCTCGTTCTGCCCGCCGTCTAGCTCGCCGAAGTGGATGACTTCGTGGGCCATGATCGGCGACAGTATCTCGAACTGTTCGTTCCTCGCGGTGGGACTAAAGCGGATGAGTACCTCGTCGGTTTCAGCGGATTTTTGACCTGAGCTGTCAGATCCACCGGTTGCTCTGCGTAGCGAACCTTGACCGGATAGCCGGTGCTCCGCTCCCCGTCGAGGACGGCGTCGATTGCCGGCTCCCCGATCGTCCCGGCCAGCGCCAGGAGTGCGGCCAGCAACTGCGGTTCGAACGTTCCCACGGAAGTAAACACCTCGCGTGCGGTGGGGTCGTCCCAGAGCGCCAGCACCTCGTCGGCCCGTTCCCGCGAGAGCATTCCCTTGTCGACTTTCAGGTCGAGGAGACGACGCAGGTCGGCCAGCACGACGTCCGGATCCTCGGAGGTCCGTTCGACGACGTTCAGCGTGTCCGTCCAGAGGTTACGGGCGAAGTTCTCGCGAGCGTCGCCGAACGGTCGGTAGGCCTTGAACCACAGCGCGGCTTCGGTCGGAGTGGTCCCGGTTTGGAGAGTCGTCTTTCCCGGAATAGGAGAGAGACCACCCAGCACCGT
>Ga0207797_1000960_pt1 | contig 21424 bp, 23 predicted proteins | sample PRCRCaboRojoPR_6_FD_187275 | JGI IMG/M metagenome (GOLD analysis project Ga0207797, IMG submission 187275) | Marine sediment microbial community from Cabo Rojo, Puerto Rico - PR CR 10% Liquid 1 (SPAdes) | ecosystem: Environmental > Aquatic > Marine > Coastal > Sediment | place: Cabo Rojo, Puerto...
CGCCCCCGTGAGCGTCGTCAGTGCCTACGTCTTCCCGCCAGACGCCGGCACGGCGCTCGTGACCGTCGGCGTGACAGCGGTCGTTTCGGCCCCGCTCGCGGTCCGCTACTGGAAGAGCGGTCGCTCGCTCGGCGACCTCGGGACGTTCTTCTTCTGGGTTATGGCGCTGACGCTCGTGTTCGGCGCGTCGGCGTTCGGGATTCTCACGGCGACCGGGCCGGTCGAGACCGGAAGCGTCGCCGATATGGTCGTCACGTCGACGCTTCTCCTCGCCGTCTACGCCGGGGCGTACCACATGGTCTACCGCGACGGGTGGGCGCACCTCCGTGCCGCGCTCGGGTCGAGATAGCCGCGACGGGGCGCTCCTGTGACGTGTCGACACGTGCCACGACGCTTTTGGTCCGCCTCGGTCAAGAGACGTCCATGCGACTCTACGCGGCACTCGAAGGTGCCCTCCTCGTCGCCGAGGGCGCACCCGACGACTGGACCGTCTCTCGGCGACTGACAGACGACCAACTGGAGTGCGTCGCCGCCCACCCCGAACGACCCGACCGCGTGCTCTGTGGCACGTACGAGTCGGGGCTGTTGCGGAGCGCGGACGGCGGCGAATCGTGGACGCGCGTCGGGCCGTCGTCGATGGCAGACGCGGTGATGGCGGTCGCGGTGAACCCACACGACCCGTCGGAGTGGTGGGCCGGGACCGAGCCGAGCGCGGTGTATCACTCGACCGACGGCGGCGAGACGTGGACCCGCCGGGAGGGCGTGACCGACCTGCCGTCCGAACCGGAGTGGGCGTTCCCGCCGCGCCCGCACACCCACCACGTCCGGTGGATCGAGGTCGACCCCGCGGACCCGGCGCACCTCTACGTGAGCATCGAGGCGGGCGCGCTGATTCAGAGCCGCGACCGGGGCGAGACGTGGGCGGACCGCGTCGCCTCGGCGCGTCGGGACACCCACAGCCTGACGACCCACGCCGACACGCCGGGGCGGGCGTGGGCGGCCGCCGGCGACGGCTACGCGGAGACGAGCGACGGCGGCGAGACGTGGGACCATCCCCAGCGGGGACTCGACCACCGCTACTGCTGGAGCGTCGCGGTCGACGCCGACGACCCGGAGCTCGTGCTGGTCTCTAGCGCCCGCAGCGCCCGGACGGCACATCGCTCGACGTCGGCCGAGTCGTACGTCTACCGACGCCGGAGCGACGGGGCGTGGGAGCGCGCCGACGACGGCCTCCGGGCGGGCGATGGACTGCTCCGGGCCGTCCTCGCGGCCGCCCCCGAGGGGGAGACGTTCTACGCGCTCACCAACCGCGGACTCTATCGGACCGAAGACGCCGGCGACCGCTGGCGGCGACAGGCGATCCCGTGGGACGACCGCTACGAGAACCAGACGGCGTCGGGGTTAGTCGTCCTGCCGGAGTGAGGAGCGGCCCGCCGTGTCGGTCGCTCGCAGATACTCCTCGACGAGGTCCGGGAACTCGCGGCCGCGCATGTGGCGCAGGCCGAAGTCGGCCGCCCAGTTGATGATCCCCTGGTCCTCGGTGACGACGCCCGCCTCGAGTTCGCGAGCGAGGATGAGCAGGTCGAAGTCCTCGCGGGAGTCAAGCACGCCCTGCCGGAGCGTCCGGCGGTACTTCTCCCTGAGGTCGGAGATGACCCGGTCCACGTCGGTCATGTGCTCGTGGTTTTCGAGCGGTTCGCCCTCGAGTTCGTGCGCCTCGCGGACGGCCTGCTCGGAGACGCGCAGCCCGCGATTCACCCGGTCGGACATCTCGTCGATGAAGCCGTAGACGATCTCGGCCGGGATCATCACCTCGTAGCGGGCGGGGCTCTTCCGGATGACCCACGTGTTCAGCTTCTGGAACACCTCGTCGGAGACCCCCCGGTCCCGGAGCATCCCCGTCAGCTCTTCGTGGATCGAGGGCGGCATGTAACAGGAGATGCCGAGTTCGAGTTTGGCCTCGGCGAGCACGTCGAGCAGGCGGGAGACGGCCGCTTCGAGGTCTTCGTCGTCGCGGCGGATCTCCTCGGTGATGAACACCGACGTGTCGAGCACGAATCGCTGTTTCAACGGGTGGTCGTTCATCACCGGACCTACGCCCGCCACACCAAAAGCCCTCGTCCCGTCTCCAGTTGCTCGGAACGCCCCTCCCGCTTTTCTACCTGTGCGACGGGGTAGCTAGCATGGACTACGCGGCGCTGCTCGGCGTGGACGAGTCAGACCTCGACGACGTCATGGAACACTTCGAGCACCGCGAGTACGAGGGCCGGGAGTACCGGGCGCTCTCCGACGCTCGTCACGGACTCGAGCGCGGGACCGCGCTCGTCGACGAGACGGTCGTGCGTGGCTTCCCGAGCATCCCGCGGACGCTCGTGCTCGACCCCGGCGTCCCGGACTTCTTCGACGGTCGGCTCGCGGTCGAGGAGAAGCTCGACGGCTTCAACGTCCGCGTCGCCGCGCTCGAGGAGCCGTACGCGTTCACGCGGAGCGGCTACATCTGCCCGTACACGACCGAGCGGGCGCGCGCCCTGCTCGACCTGGACCGCTTTTTCGCCGACCACCCCGAGAAGATGCTCTGTGCGGAGTTCGTCGGCCCGGAAACGCCGTACACCGACCACGACTACCGCGACGTCGAGAGCCACGACCTGGTCGTGTTCGACGTTCGCGACCGGGTCACCGGGGAGCCGACGCCGGTCGAACGCCGCCGCGAGATCGCCGCCGAGTACGACTTTCGCCAGCCGGAGCTGTTCGGAATCTACGACCCCGACGACGCGCCGGCGGCCGTCGGGGAGGTCGTCGAGGAACTGGACCGCGAGGGCCGCGAGGGCGTGGTCATGCAGTCGCTCGACGGGCGGAACCTCCTGAAGTACACCACCTCGACCCAGCACCACGAGGATCTCGCGTACGCCTTCTCGCTGCCCTTCGACTACGGCCGCGACTTCATGTTCCCGCGCCTGATCCGCGAGGGGTTCCAGGCCGTCGAGTTCGAGGACGACGAGGCGGAACTCCGCGAGCGAGCCCACGCCCTCGGCGAGTCGATCCTCTACCCGATGGTCGAGACGATCCGCGCGGTCCGCGACGGCGAGGCGGTCGGCGAGCGCCACACCGTCCGGGGCGACGCGGCGGTGATAGACCGGCTGTTCGACCACTTCGACGGCCTGAACATTCGGATCGACGTGGAGGCAGACCGGACCGAAGGCGGCGACCGCGTCGTCACGTTCCTCAAGTACTCGAACGCGACGAACGACCAGATCCGGGCGTATCTCGACGGCACGACGATCGACGAGTGAGGGCGACGGCGGTGTGACCGGCGGCGCGAGCAAGAAGATATTTCTCCGGGGACGCGGTATCTGGCGTCGATGTACGACTTCCTCGTGGTCGGCGTCGGCCCCGCGGGTGCCCGGTTCGCTCGGCGCGCCGCCGAGGCCGGACACGACGTCCTCGCGCTGGAGAAAGGCGAGGTCGGGACGCCGCTGGCCTGTTCGGGCCACGTGAGCACGGACGTCTGGGGGTACGTCCCCGACGAGGCGAGAGCCGAGTTGCTCCAGAACCGGATCTACGGGGCGCGCTTCCACGTCGGCGGACCGGAGTCGGCCGGATACCCGTTCTACAAGCGCGAGGAGGTGTCGAACGTGATAGACCGGGTGGAACTCGACCGGACGCTCGCCGAAGCCGCCCGCGACGCGGGCGCCGACGTCCGCGAGGGCCACACGGTCACCGGGGTCGACGAGCGCGACGACCGCGTCGTCGTCACTGCGACCGTCGCCGGCGAGGAGCGGACGTTCGAGGCGCGGATGGTGGCGGGCTGTGACGGGCCCGTCTCGCGGGTCCGCCGCGCGGCGTCGCTCCCGGAACCCGACGAGAAGCTCCACGGCGTGCTCGCGTTCGACCCCGAGCCGGACGACGGCGACTTCGTCGACGTCCACCTGACCGCGCCGCGCTTTTTCGCGTGGCGGATCCCCCGCGGCGACGCGGGCGTCGAGTACGGGCTGGCGGCCCCGCCGGGCGCCGAGGTCTCGGAGCTGTTCGACGACCTCACCGCGACCTACAGCGTCGAGACCGAACAGTTCTGTTCGGGGGCCATCCCCGTCGGCCCGCCGGACCGGGTGACGACCCGGCGGGTGTTCCTGATCGGCGACGCGGCGGGACAGACCAAGCCGTTCACCGGCGGCGGCATCCTCTACGGCATGACCGCCGCCGACCACGCCGCCCGGACCATCGACCCCGAGCGGCCGGCGACGCTTTCGCGCTACGAGTCGGCGTGGCGCGACGACCTCGCGACCGAGATCCGGCTGGGCCACTGGCTCCGGCGCGCGTACTCGCTGCCCGAACCGCTCCAGCGACTCGGGCTCCGGGCGCTCTCGGGCGAGATCGCGGTCCACATGGACCGGCCGACCTCCTTCTTCTCACGGGCGCACCTCCGGAAACTGCTCCCGCTCTGAGCACTCCGGATCGTCACGCGGAGGACATCTTGACCACGCGGTCGAACAGTTGCGGGTAGGCGAGGACGAACCCCTCCTCGTCGACGACGATCTCGGTCGCGAGGTCGGAGACCTCGTCCTCGTACCGGTAGACGTCGGCGTCGTCCTCGTGGGCGGTGAATCGGGTGTAGCGCTGGTCCGCGACCGAGACGGCGAGATCCGGAAGCGAGACGTAGACGACCGGCACCTCGACGGTCTCGCCGACGTCGAAGTCGCGGCGGCGAATCGGGAGCGTGTTCGTGATGGGGGTAAACGGCGTGTCCACGTCGAACGGACCGTCGAGTTCGACTTCCGCGTCGCCCGCCTCGACGACCCAGTCGCCGGGGTCGTCGGCGACGAGCGAGAGACGCCCGGTGTGTGCGCCGTGGACGGTCAGGTCGAGCGACCGGGTGCGCCACTCCCGGTCGGCGCGGATCTCGTAGGAGACGGTCGTGGGGTCGCCGTCGCACAGCGTCAACATCGTCCCCTGTACGCGGGTCCCGCCGCCGCGGTCCGCGTTCGAGGAGACCCGGCAGTGGTCGAGGCCGTGCTGGTCGAGTCGCGTCCAGAGGAGTTGGCGTCGCATGACCGACGCATCACCCGGCAGGAAGATTATCGTTGCGGCGGTCCGAGCGGGCGGGGTCGTCGCCGCGGCGTGGAGAGAACGGGTGTGGCGACCCGCGGCGGGGCTACTCGCCGTAGTCCGGGAGTCGAGCGGACCGGCCGCTCCCCTCGACGAACGGTAGCGGGGCGTGCGACGCCGGGACGCTTTCGCCGTCGACGCGGACTGCGAGGTCGGCGGCCGCGTAGTCGCGGTCGAAGTCCACGTACGCGAGCGCGAGCGGTTCGTCTCTGGTGGGGCTCGCGACGGCTCGGGTGACCTCGCCGACCGCCGTGTCGCCGTCGACGACGGCCGCACCCGTCTCGGGCAGGCTCTCCGGAACGAGGCCGACGAGGCGCTGACTCGGCTGGCCCCGGTTCTCGACCTTCGAGACGACCTCCTGCCCGACGTAACAGCCCTTCTCGAAGTCGAGCGCGTTGCGGATCCCGGCGACGTTCGGCACCCGTCCGTCGAGTTCCGTCTCGAACAGCGGCGTCCCGGCTTCGAGTGTCAGCGCGTCCCACGTGGCGTAGCCGAAGGGTGCGGCGGGGTTGCCCAGCGAGAGGAGCGAGTCGGCCACGTCGGCCGCGTGTTTCGCGCCGCAGACGATCTCGTAGCCCTCCTCGCCCGTCGGCGCGTCGGTCGCGACGACCGTGACGCCCGCGTCGGCGATCGACCCGCGGACGAACGTGAGCGGCGTCTCGGGGACCGTCGCGCCCGAGAGGACGCTCGCCACCTTCTCGGTCGCGACCGGGCCGTGGACGCCGAAGACCCCGAACCTGGGGGAGTGGTCCTGCACGGTGACGTCCTGGATGAATATCTTCTCGTGCCAGTCTCTGACCAGCGAGGCGGTCTCGCCCGGGGGGACGAAAAGGAGCAACCGCTCGTCGGCGTTGTAGACGTACATGTCCGTCTCGACGCGCCCCTGCGGGTCGAGCAGGAGCGCGTAGGTCCCCGCACCGTCCTCGTCGGGGACGCGATTCGAGACCGCGTTGTCGACGAACTCGACACGGTCGTCGCCCTCGACGACGACGATCCCGTAGTTCATCTCGACGATGCCGACGCCGTTGCGGACGGCGCGGTGGGCGCTCTCGGGCCGGCCGTAATCGCGCACGACGCGGCGTCCGCCTCGCTGCTCGAAGTTCGCGCCGAGACCGGCGTGGAACTCACCTGCGACTGTCATCGACGACGATACGTCGCCGCCCGTAAAACGTGCTGTGGGTCACGGTCTGTCAGAAGCCGAGTCGCTCCCGAACGGCGTCGAGGAAGCCGCGGTCGTCCTCCGGCCCTTCGCTCGGGTCCGGGACGACGCGGCGGTCGGGGTGGATGCGCACGCGCCCGTCCTCCTCCTCGACGGAGATCAGGCCGTCGTCTTTGAGTCCGGCGAGCGCGTCCTCGATCGCGTCGATGTCGGCGTCGACCGCGGCGCGAAGCTCGAAGACCGTCATGCCGTCCTCCGCGCGGTCGACGAGCGCGTCGAGCACCTCGACCTCGACCGACGCCCGGTTCCGGTACTCCTGCTTCGCCCTCATAGGTGAGAGAACGGTCGGGGGAGGTTTACCCTTACCGCCATAGCCGGAAGAACGGACGGGGGACGTTTACCTGTACCGCCCCGTCAGACGGACGGCAGACGGAGGGAGTATCTTTTAGTCGTCCTCTCCGGAATCTCATCCACGATGGGACTCAGGTGTCTGTTCGGGCACGACTTCGGGGAGCCTGAACTCGAACGCGAGCGCGAAGAGGACGGGGACGAGATGGTCGTGACAGTTCGCGAAGTGAAGACCTGCGACCGCTGTGGGAAGACGCAGGTCGTGAGCGAGAACAAGGAGGTCACGGCGATCCGTGACTCCGAAGACGTCGGGATCGACGAGGAGGAGGCCGAGAGCGACGCCCCGACCGACGACACGGACGCGGGGGCCGAGCCGGCAGACTCCGTCGACGTCGGTGCCGCAACCGACGTCGGCGGCGACGCTCCCGCCGGCGACGACGCCGAGTTCATCGACGCCGACGAGGACGCGAGCGAACCCGACCCGACCGCCGGCGAACCCGACGCCGGCGGCGACCCGACCGGCGAGACCGCCGACGCGGCCACCGTCGCCGAGGGGGACGACGACGTGGAGTTCATCGGCGACGCCGAGACCGACGACGCGACCGAGATTCCCGACGCCGAGACCGGCGACGCGACCGAGGTCCCCGGCGACGACGAAGGGGAGCCGTCGCCCGAGGAGGACGACGGCGTCATCCTCGACGAGGAGCCGCGGGAGCGAGAGCACGGCGAGTGGCCCGACCCCGACGGCACCCGTTCGCCGGAGACCGGCGACGACGGGCCGAGTCTCGAAGACGTCGGCGGCGACATGGAGGTCGACCCCGAAAACCCGAACGCGGCGGAGGTAGATCCGAGCGCCGTCGAGGACGACGCCGAGTTCATCGACGCCGACGACGACGCGGTCGGCGAGGAGGAGACCGAGAGCGGACCGACCCCGTGGCCCGAACAGCGAGGCGCAGACGAGGGGTTCGACGCAGAACCGCACGACGGCGAGAGCGCGGGCGTGTCGTTCGGCGGCGGCCTCAAACCGGAGATGAACGGCGAGCGGCAGGTCGACGACGAGAGCGAGGCCACCGCCTACGTCGGCGGGAACGGCGGGGAGCGCGAGCTAGACGAGATGGTGCGAGCCGAGCGAGCCGAGGTCGAACTGCGGTCCGACCCCTCCGTGACGGTCGAGTTCTACTGCCCGAACTGCGGCGTGAGCCAGCCCGCGGGCGAGTCGTCGATGCGGGCCGGCGACATCTGTCCGGAGTGTCGCCAGGGCTACATCGCCGAGCGCGAAGGCTCTGACGGAGCACAGTGACGAAACAGGTAAACCCGGCCCCGAGATATAGCGAACCATGAAGCAGTACAAGATGCGACGGGGAGAGACGCTCGACGAGCGCGTGCCCGACCTGAAAGCGACGATCGAGGAGTACTTCGGTCCGGTGACCGGCACCGAAGAGTGGGAGGGTCACGAGCTGTACGTCGTCGGGGAGCCGAAGAATCCGGTGTTCAAGCGCATCGTCGCCGGCAAGGCCGAGTACAGCGGCAAGAAGGACAAGCTCGCGGTCCACTTCGAGGAGCGCGAGGCCGAAGAGCTCATCGAGAAGGGGCTGACCGACGAGGCCGCCGACGCCGTCTCGAAGAAAAACGAGTTCCTGCTCGAAGTGACCGGTCGCGACGCGAAGTCACGCCGCGACTCGATGAAACGCGCCGTCGAGGACGACGCGCCCGACGTCTAACAGCGACCTTTTTTCGACGGGGGCATCGCGAGCGACCGACGGTCGCTCGCTCAACCCCCGGCAAAAAAGCTCGACCAAAAAAGAGCCGCGACTCCGCTCACTCCGTTCGCTCCGTCGCGGTACCACCACTGGGAGAATCAGCCTAATTTCGGTCGTCCGAGCTGGATGTCTGGCTCCTTCGGAGCCCGAGAGCTAGAGCACTTTTCGAGTCGGTTCCCGAGAGAGGTCGTCGCCAGTTGACCCTCGAGCGAAGGAGAAACTGCGTCCGAAAGCAGGGACGCCGGCCGGCGGCTGCGCACCAGCGGTCCGACCGCGGACGAGGGAGCGAAGCGACCGAGTCCGCGCCTTTTTTTGGTCGAGCTTTTTTCGCGGGGGCCTCGGGCGGCCCCCGCGGAAAAAAGGTCGCTCAGAGCGCCTCGGGGATCCACCCGCCGTCGACCTCGACGTTCTCGCCGCTGATGTACTCGCTGTCCGGGTCGAGGAAGAACGCGACCGCCTGCACGACGTCGTCGAAGGTCGCCCACCGACCGCGGGGCGCCTCGGGCGGGAAGGTGTCGGAGTTCTCCACCGCGTACGGCGAGACGGCGTTGACCGTGATGCCGTCGTCCATCGTGTCGTTGGCGAGCATCCGGGTGAACATGAGAACGCCCGTCTTGGCCACGAGGTAGGGGAAGTTCTTCGGGTAGACGAGCGCCTTCTCGGTGCCGGCGTAGCCGACGTTGACGATGCGGCCGTAGCCGGCCTCGCGCATCGCCGGCAGGGCGCGCTTCGAACAGAGATACGTCGCGGTGAAGTTCGTGTCGACGACGCGGTTCCACGTCTCGAAGCTCAGTTCCTCCCAGTGACGGGGCGCGAAGTCGCCCACGTTGTTCACGAGCACGGACACGGGACCGAGTTCGCGCTCGACCGCGGTGAAGAGGTCGTCGACGTCGTCCGGGTCGGTCACGTCGCCCTGCACCGTCGTCGCCGCGGGCGCGCCGCGCTCCAGCGCCTCCTCGGCGGTCGCTTCGGCCGCAGCCTCGCTCGTCCGGTAGTGGACGGCGACGGACGCACCGCCCGCCGCGGCCGCGAGCACCACGGCGCGGCCGATGCCCGTCGCGCTGCCCGTGACCAGCGCCACGGTGTCAGTGAGGTCCGGAGTGATCACGTCTCCGTACACCCGCCGAGACGGCATCAAGCCACCGGGTCGGCGACCGGACGGTGCGCGGAGGTTTATGTGCGCGCCCGGAGAAAATCGGCACTATGGCCATCGAGACAGTGTTGCTGGCGGTGGGACCGCGCGACGCGGACCGATACGAGCGACTCGGCGAAGAGGCGATAGAGATCGCGGGGCCGACGGGTGCGACGGTCGTGCTCGGCCACGTGTTCACGCGCGAGGAGTACCGGGACACTCTCGACAGACTGGACTTCGAACCCGAACGCGAGGACGTCAGCGCGGACGACGTCGCCAGGCGGCACTCGACGATCCGCGACCTCGGCCGACTGTTGGACGAGGCGGACGTCGACTACGAGATCCGCGGACTGGTCGGCGACCACGGCGAGAGCATCGTGACGCTCGTCGAGAACGTCGGCGCCGACCTCGTCGTCGTCGGCGGGCGCAAGCGGACGCCGACCGGCAAAGCCGTCTTCGGCAGCACCGCACAGACGGTCATGCTCGAAGCGCCCTGCCCGGTGACGTTCGTCCGCGAGGACACCCGGTAGGGCGGTCAGCGCTCGCCGTCGCGGGCGCGGTCGCGCCACGCTCGCTCCTGTGCGCGTTCGGCGACGTGTCGCGCCCCGTCGGCGACGCTGTCGCGCGCGGTCTCTTCGAACGCGACGACCGCCGCGAGCAGCGACGACTGGAACGACTCCACCACGTCGTAGGACCACCGGTCGCCGTCGATCACCCCCTTCGGGAGGAGGTCGTCTCGGAGCGTCGCGGCGAGACGGTCGTGACCCGCCGCCCGGAAGAGTCGACGCGCCGACTCGAGGTGGTCCATCCCGTGTCCGACCGCGTGGTGAAACGCGACCAGATGTCCGTGGGCGCGGTGGAACCACTCGATCCCGACCTCCAGTTCGTGGAGCGCGTCCCGTTCGGTCTCGGTCAGTTCGTCTTCTGCACCTTTCATGTGTGGTGGTAACACTCCACAACAGTAAGCCCTGTCGCCGGAAGAACGAACACGTCTGCGCCCGTGTTCGGTCGCATGGACCACGAGATAGAGTACCGTCCGTCGTTCGCACTGTTGACCGTCACGCTCGATCCGGGCGAGTCCGTCAGGGCCGAGGCCGGGTCGATGGTGAGTTACAGCGACGGGGTGAACATCGAGACGAAAGCCAGCGGCGGGGTGATCGATTCCATCAAGCGGAGCGTCCTCGGCGGCGAATCGTTCTTCCAGAACACCTTCGCCGCGCCGGAGGGCGGCGAGGTGACCTTCGCGCCGCCGCTCCCGGGCGACGTCGTCCACCACGGACTGGAGGGCGAGACCCTCTACGTTCAGTCGGGGTCGTACGTCGCGTCCGATCCCGCGATCGAGGTCGACACCGAGTTCGGCGGCGGTCGCACGTTCTTCGGCGGCGAGGGGTTGTTCCTCCTGAAACTCGACGGCGCCGGGTCGACGTTCCTCTCCAGTTACGGCGCCATCCACGAGCGGGAACTCGACGCCGGCGAGCGCTACACCGTCGACACGGGGCACATCGTCGCGTTCGAGGAGTCGACGGATTTCGACGTCGAGCGGGTCGGCGGGCTCCGTTCGACGCTGTTCAGCGGCGAGGGGCTGGTCTGTACGTTCACCGGACCGGGGAAGGTCTGGCTCCAGACCCGGAGCACCGACGCGTTCCTCGCGTGGCTCGTTCCGAAACTGCCGAGCACCAACAGCGGCGGGAACTGAGGGTCGTCGTCGCGGCGGCGAGACGAAGTGCGCGCGCGAGTAGATGAATACTCGGAGTCGAGTACTCTTTCGGAAGGAAACGGCTCAGTTAAGTGTGATCGGGCACGGTGTCGACACGATGGCCTACTACGTGGGCGTCGACCTGGGCGCGACGAACGTGCGGGCGGTCGTGGCCGTCGGCGACGGAGACGAGATCGGCAGTGGGTACGGCGCGACGCCGCAGGGGCCGAACGGCCGCGCCGTCACCGAGGCGGTCCTCGACGTCGTCCGCGAGGCCTGCGACGACGCGGCCGTCGCTCCCGGAGACGTGCGTGCGGCCGGAATCGCCTCGGTCGGACCACTCGACCTCGCGGAGGGCGCGGTCGACGACACGCCGAACCTACCCGCGGCGGTCGAGCGCGTCCCTCTCACCGGACCGCTCTCGGACCTGCTCGCCACCGACCGCGTCTACCTCCACAACGACAGCACCGCCGGCGTGATCGGCGAGCGGTTCCACGCCGAGCGCAACTCCGACGACATGGTGTATCTGACGATCTCCTCGGGTATCGGTGCCGGCGTCTGCGTCGACGGGAACGTCCTCTACGGGTGGGAGGGCAACGCGGGCGAGGTCGGGCACGTCGTCGTCGATCCCTCGGGAACGATGACCTGCGGGTGCGGGCTGGACGGCCACTGGGAGGCGTACTGCTCGGGCGACAACGTCCCGCGGTACGCGCGCCGCCTCCACGCCGAGGACCCGGTCGAGACGGCCCTGCCGCTCGACGACCCGGCGTTTTCGGCCGCCGACGTGTTCGCGCACGCCGGCGACGACGCGTTCGCGGACCGGGTCGTCGACCGCGTCACGCGATGGAACGTCGTCGGCGTCGCGAATCTGGTCCACGCCTACGCGCCGCGGGTCGTGGTCGTCGGCGGCGCGGTCGCGCTCAACAACCCGGATCTGGTCGTCGGGCGGATCCGCGAGCGCGTCCCGGCGAAGATCATGTCGAACGTGCCGGAGATTCGGCTGACCGACCTCGGGGACGACGTCGTGGTGCAGGGAGCAGTCGCGAGTGCGATGACCGACGGCACCGGCGACCGCAACCGACTCTTCCGGTGAGATCACGTCGTCGGTGCCGTCGCCAGGCACCGGCGACCGCAACCGACTCTTCCGGTGAGATCACGTCGTCGGTGCCGTCGCCAGGCACCGGCGACCGCAACCGATTGAAGCGATGAGGTCACGTCGGCGGCGAACCGCGTGAACGACCGTGACACAGATTCTTCCGCCGTTCTCGACAGCGGGGCAACCACAACGTATCCGTGGGTAGAGTGCGAAGGGGAGACGATGAGCGACGAGGACACGCTCCGAGACGAGATCGAGCGGTGGCTGACCAGGCAGATGCCGATCATTCAGGCCCACGGCGGGACCAGCGCGGTCCGCGAGGCCGACGCCGACTCCGGCGAGGTCGTCGTCGAACTCGGCGGCACCTGCTCGCACTGCGGCATCAGCAACGTCACCGCCAGCAACATCAAGGGCGACCTCCTCACGACGTTCGACGCCGTCGAGGACGTGACCGTCCGCGTACCCAGCACCGGCGACACCGGCGCGGACACGGTCGAAGGGGGCCGCGGCGGCGACCTCCAGTACGCGACCGAGTCCTCCGAACACTTCTAGGCGGGCGGCGGCCTACAGGGCGTTCTGGATGCTCGTCGCCACCCGTCTGGCCTTCTCGGCGAGCGCCTCGCTCACCGTGCCCGCCTCGACGGCGGCGTCGAGTTCGTCGTCGTCGACGCGTTCGACCGTGCCGTCGCGGTGTTTCACCACGTCGACGTGGAGGTCGACGTACCGCACCATGTCGGGGAAACACTCGACCGGCGTGCAGACGTTGACGTAGGTGCCCTTCCGCTCGCCGTCGGCGTCGCGGTAGACGGTCGGGTACCACCAGCGCCCCTCCCGGAACTTCGTGAGCGCGACGTCGCCGGCCTCGCGGGGCGTGCCGAGCGCGTCGTACTCGCCGCCCGGCGTCATCTCGCGGCGGACCGACAGCGAGCCGTCGGCGTCCCGCTCTGTGACCTCGCCCTCGCCGAGGACGATGAGGCGGCCGTCGGGCTTGCCGTGGCCGATCTTGACGCTGTCGTCCTCGACGGGCCCGAACTGGTCGGTGACGACCTCGAAGGGGAACTCGGCGTCCGGGTCGAGGTCACAGAGCGCCTCCACGAAGTCCACCCCGGCGCTGGCGTCGTAGGAGGCGGCCTTGATCCGGTGGTGACCGGGCATCGTGGTCGTCACCGCCCGGCGATGGTCGTCGAGCGCGAACCGCGACTCGCGACCGAACCAGAGCCACGTGGTGGCCGTCGGCGCGGCGAGGCGTCGCGGCTCGTCGCTCACCGGTTCGTCGAGCGCGTCGTCGAGCGCCGCGGCTCGGTCCGCGGCGCGTTCGAGCGCCGCGGTGAGGGCGTCGGTGTCGGCGTCGACGGCCGCCGGTTTCCAGCGGATCCCCCAGTCGTCCGGGAGCGAGACCGACAGGAGGTCGGTCAGTCCGACGAGTTCGCGGGCCGCCCCCGTGTCGGCCGCGTCGACGGTGACGTCGTCGCGCCCCGGCACGAGCGTCGCGAGGCCGCCGAAGGCCCGCACGTCCGTATCCAAAAGCGGGTCGTCGTCCTCCCACGGCGGCTGGGGGTCCACCACCTGCACGCGGAGGCGGTCGCCGTCGTCGACGTAGCCGTCCGTGTTCCGGAAGGGCAGGTAGCCGGTGTGACCGCCGAGGTCGACCCGCGCGCCGCCGCCCGACGTGTCGGTGACGACGCCGTCGAAGACGCCGCCGTAGGGCGCGGCCGCCTCCCACGCGAACGTGTCGCGGCCGACGTCCCCGAGGAGACGCGCCACCTCGTCGACCCGCGTCCCCTCGCCGTCGACGCGGGTGCCCTGTCGGTCGTCCGTGGTTTCGACGGCGACGTCGTGGTCCGCGGACTCGAAGTCGGCGTCGAACCGGCGGCGGATCGGCGCCGAGGCCTGCACCACCTCGTGGCCCGCGGCGAGCAGGACGTGGGTGACCGCCGTCGTGTAGATACCCCGAACCCTGACTCTCATCGTTCGTCCGGTCGGGTTTCCGGTCGCTCGCTGACGGGGCGGGTGCCGTGGGCGATGCCGTCGTGGTCGTGCATACGTTCGCTTGGGTGCCGGGGGTTTTGAACCTCCCCCGTTCGGTCGCGGGTTCGTACATTCAAGGGGCCACCGTGCGAAGCGTGTCCATGGCCGAGAAACGCGACCCGGTCGAAGTCGCCGCCGACAGGGACGTCGACCTGTACGACGTCGCGACGTGGGAGGAACGCTCCTCGCTCGACGGACTCGCGGTCGCGCTCTATCGCCTCCTCGTCGGGTCGGCTCGGATCGGGATTCTCCTCGCCGCGTTCGCGATCCTGCTCGCCATCGGCGGGCTGAGCGCGTTGACCGACCCCCAGATCGGGACGCTGACGGCGCTCTCTGCGGTGCCGGCGCTCGCACTCACCGGGTACGTCTGGTACAGCGACGTCACCAGAAACGAACCGCTCGGGTTGCTGGTCGCGACGTTCCTGCTCGCGGTGCTCACCGCGAACTTCGCGGCCGTCATAAATAGCGTCCTCCAGCCGGGGTTCGGGGCGTTCGGCGTCGTCGGGTCGACGCTCTTTTTCTTCGTCGTCGTCGGACCGGTCGAGGAGTCGGTGAAACTGCTCGCGGTGCGACTCTACGCCTACCGGAACGACAGCTTCGACGCCGTCGTCGACGGCGCGGTCTACGGCGCGGTCGCCGGCCTCGGCTTCGCGACCATCGAGAACGCGCTCTACATCACCCAGCAGATCGGAATGGAGAACGTCCAGTTCGGGGCCGAGCTCATCGGCGCGGGCGGCGGCGTCACGGCGGTCCGGGCGCTCGCGGGGCCCGGACACGTCATCTACTCGGGCATCGCCGGCTACTATCTCGGGCTCGCGAAGTTCAACCGGCGCAACGCGGGTCCCATCATCGTCAAGGGGATCATCCTCGCGTCGGTCGTCCACGCGACCTACAACTCCGTCGTCGGGCCGGCGTCCTCGCTGGTCGCGACGGTCACGCCGCTGGGCGGATTCGCGGCGTTTCTCGCCTTCATCCTCGTCTACGACGGGCTGTTCGGCCTGTTCCTCTACCGGAAGATCCGCCGGTACCGCGACGTCTACCGCGCGACGAGAGACGAGAGAGACGAGGGCGACCTGGAGTCCGAACTCACCGAGTACGAGACCTCGTCGCCGACCGGAGCCGAGCGCGACGACGTCGCCGCCACGGACGGGAGTACGGAGACTCGCGACCGCGACGGGGAAGACGAATCGGGAGACGCCGAGACGCGAGACGGCGAGACCGCGCGTGACGGAAATCGGGAGACCGTCGCGGACGACGGCGAGCGGTCGGAGGCGGACGAGGACGACTCGCCGTTCGAGTTCGGCGCGTTCGAGTCGCCGGGGGGCGGCGAGTCGGACGGCGAGGCCGACGGTGGAACCGGCCGCGGATCAGACGGCGAAGCCGACGACGAGACCAACCGCGAATCGGCCGACGAGGAGTGAGCTACCGGTAGCCCTCGACCAGCGACTCGACGTACTTCGCGACCACGTCGACCTCGAGGTGGACCGGGTCGCCGACCGACTTCTCGGAGAGCGACGTGACCTCGTAGGTCGTCGGGATGACGGCGACGGCGAAAGCGTCGTCGCCGCGTTCGGCGACCGTGAGGCTGATGCCGTCGAGGGCGACCGACCCCTTCTGGACGACGTACCGGGCCTGTTCCGGCGGGAGGGCGAACTCGAACCACCAGTCGTCGCCGACGCGCTCGACGCCGGTGACCTCGGTGGTGGCGTCGACGTGTCCCTGCACGAGGTGGCCGTCGAACCGACCGTCTGCGGGCAGGGCGCGCTCGAGATTCACGCGGTCGCCGGCCGTGACCTCGCCGAGGTAGGTCTTCTCGACGGTCTCGGCCGCGAGGAACACCTCGAAGCCGCCGTCGACGACCGCCTCGACCGTGAGACAGGCCCCGTTGACGCTGATCGACTGCCCGTGGTGCAGGTCGTCGAACGACGTCCCGACCCGGAGACGGCGCCCGCCCGACCGGTCCTCGACGCCGACTATCTCGCCGGTCTCCTCGACGATTCCGGTGAACATGCTCCGCGCTTTGCGACCGCTCCTCTTGTGGCTTTCCATTCCCGTGTCGCGTTCCAATTCCGAGAACGGCCACGCAGTCTTTACTCGGCGAACCCGTCACCGGGATGCATGACCATCGGCACGCGCCTCCGGACGAGTTTCGTCACCGGACTGATTCTGGTCACGCCGCTCGCGGTGACCGTCTTCGTCGTCCAGTTCGTCTTCAGCCGGCTCACGGGACTGCTGAATCCGGTCGTGAGCACGACGCGGCTGACGGCCTACACCGGCAACATCGAGGTCGTCGCGCAGCTGCTCGCGGCGTTGCTGGTCGCGTTCACGATCACGGCGCTTGGCTTTCTGGCCTCGTGGAGCGTCGGTCAGCGCATGTTCGGCAGTTTCGAGCGCGGCGTTCGGCTCATCCCGCTCGTGCGCTCGATCTACTTCGGCGTCCGCCAGGTGAGCGAGTCGCTGTCGCAGCGCTCGGCGGGCTACGAGTCGGTCGTCCTCGTGGAGTACCCGCGCGAGGGGAGCTACGTCGTCGGCTTCGTCACCAACGAGGCACCGCGGGCGGTGCAGAACGCGACCGACGAGGAGCTGTACACCGTCTTCCTCCCGAACAGTCCGAACCCGACGGCCGGCCGCCTCCTGCTGGTCGAGGCGTCGCGGCTGATCGAACTCGACGTCGGCGTCCGGCACGGACTCAGACTGCTCGTCACGACCGGTCTGACCGGTGACGAGGACGACCTCCCCGACGGCGTCGTCCGCTGACCGCGAACGGCGCGTTTTTCCCGGTCGAGGGAGTATCCCCGACGATGGCACTCGGCATCATGGACACCGTCGGGCTGGCGGCGACGCTGATCTTCGCCGTCCCCGTCGGGATCTTCGGCGTCGAGAAACTGCTCGCCGGCGACCCCGTCCTCGGCGGTCTGCTCGTTCTCGTCGCCGTGCTGATGGTCTATCTCCCCCAGCGACTGACGACGCCGACCGACCTGCCCGCCGCCGTCGCGGGCAAGGCCGTCGAGAAGGCGGTCGTCACCGACGAGGAGGAGTGACTGACGGGTGAGCGGCGGAGCGACTACCGCTCCCGCGGCGTCGACGAGAAGGGGTACTCGGCGAGTATCTCGTGGCCGTCGTCGGTGACGACCACGAGGTCTTCGAGCCGCACGCCGCCGCGCTCGGGATCGTAGACGCCCGGTTCGATCGTGACGACGTGCCCGGCTTCGAGCGGGTCGTCCGCCCGAAGCGACGGCCCCTCGTGGAGCGAGACGCCGACGCCGTGTCCGACGCCGTGGGTGAACCCGCGCTCGGTCGAGTCGACCTCGAAGCCGAACGCGGCGAGTTCGGCGGCCGCCTCCTCGTGGACGCGGTGCGCGGGCGTCCCGGCTTCGACCCGTTCGAGCGCCGCCTCGCGGGCCGACTCGACGGCGACGTAGGCGCGCCGCCCCCAGCCGTCCTCGCCCACGACGAACGTCCGGGTCACGTCGCCGTAGTAGCCGTGCGGACCGCGCGGCGAGAGGTCGAGCAGCACGGTCTCGCCCGGGGCGACGTCGTCGTCGCCGGTGAAGTGGAGGTCGGCGCAGGTCGGCCCCGCCCCGACGACGGAGTTGCCGGCGTCGCGCGCCCCGGCCGCCGCGATGGCGGCGTTCACCTCCCGGCGGAGTCGTTCGGTGGTCAGCGGTGCGCTCTCCCACCGGAGGACGTCGCCGTCGGGGACGGCCTCGGCCAGCACCGTCTCGGCGCGGGCCATCCCCCGGAGCGCCGCCCGCTGGGTGAATCGGAGACAGGCGAGTTCGTCGTCGGATTTGCGCCGGCGCGCCCGGTCGACCGCGTCCGTCGAGACCAGGTCGTAGCCGGCGTCTTCGAGGTAGACCGCGGCGTCGTGGGGGAGTCGCCGGGGAACGAGGACGGTGCCGGACCCGTCGATCGCCTCGTCGAGCACCGCGGCGGCTCGAACCCCCGCAGGGTCCGAGAGCGCCTCGGTGCGGACCCGGTCGCCCGGGAACTCGCGGACCGCCTGTTCCCCGAACAGCGCCGGCGCACAGAGCGTGCCCGTCCCGCCGGCGAAGACGAAGGCGTAGTCGCGGTCGGGGCCGGAAAAGCGCGTGAGATAGCGCAGGTCGTCGTCGAACCGGTCGCCGACGTGGACGAACGCGTCCGCGCCGGCCTCGTCGAGCGCCCCACGGAGGAACTCGTAGTCCGTACCGGGAGCCGGCGGCACCTCGCCGACCGGGGTCTCGGCGTCGTCCCCGCCGGGGACGCTCATGGCTCGGGTTCGGGAGCCACCGGCTCCATCGCCTCGTCGATGAGTTCCTCGAGGGGTTTGTCGCGGATCTCGTTGTAGAGGAGCACGTCGATGGGGAGCGTGGGCGCGCCGTCGATCAGGTTCTCCAGCAGGACGAGACGCTCGCGGGCGCGACTCATGCCGACGTAGAAGACGCGGCGCTCGTTGTCTGTGAGCACCGGCACGGGGCTCGTGGCCGCGGTGAACTCCTCGACGCCGTCGACGTCGGTCGGGTCGGGGACGGTCGCGGCCATCTGCTCGACGACCTTCTCGGTGAGGTCCGTCGAGACGAAGACGTGGTCGGCCTCGCGGCCCTTGGCGCTGTGGATGGTCCCGACGCGGACCCGGTTGGGGTCCATGTGCTGGTACTCGCCGGCGAAGTAGGCCTTGACCGACTTGCGCTGGAAGCTCGTCACCTTGCGAACCATGTCGCCGGCGGCGGGGCCGTCCGGCGTGAAGGGCGCGAGGTCGGTGACCGTCCCGGGTTCGACCTCGAATTCGGAGAGGTCGTCGACGCCGGCCTCCTCCTGCAGGTCGTCGATGGCGTCGAAGAGCTCGTCGCGCTCGTTGGTCCCGAACGCGGAGTCCTGCAGCATGTCGGCGAGGCGACGCGCTTCCAGCCCCGTGATCGGATCGTCGGCCTCCAGTTTCTCGATGGCGCGGACGTACTGGGTGAGTCGGTCGGTCCACATCCGCTGGTCGGTGAGCACCTTGAACGGGACGCCCTCGCCGATGAACTCGTCGATGAACTGGAACATCTGGTAGCGGGCCCGAAAGAGGAGCATGATGCTCCCGTCGTCTTCCGCGATGGTGTACCGGACGTTCCGCACGAGGTCGAGCATCGACGGGGTCGGGACGGCCTCGACGCGGCCGCCCTCCTTGCGGGGTTTGAGATCTTTCTCCTGTCGCTTGTCGATGTGGCGCACCTCGCGGTTGACGGCGTGGAGAATGCGCGAGGGCAGGCGGTAGGAGTTGGGGAGGATGACGTCCTCGTCGACGGGGGCGTCGAGCAGGAGGTTCGGGTCCGCACCCTGCCACGCGTAGACGACCTGGTCGTCGTCGCCGGCGATGAGCACGCCCTTCATGTGGGGCCGCCACTCCTCGAAGACGTCGTACTGCAGCGTCGTGATGTCCTGGAACTCGTCGATGACGAGATACTCGACGTTCGGGAGCAGCGAGCGCTGGGCGACCCGTTCGAGCATGTCCGCGAAGCCGACGAGGTCGTGCTCGCCCTTGTAGGCGCGCCACGCGCGGATCGCCTCGGGCACGTCGACCCGGTCGTCGTCGGAGGGCCACGTCGGCGTGTACTTGTTGCCCTCCTGTGCGTTCGGGTCGATATCCGGCGGGAGTCGCACCTCGTCGACGTTCCACTGGAAGGGGACGTCGTACCAGTCGGCCACGTCCCGCTGGGTGCGCTGGAGCCACTGGCTGGTGGCGATGATCTTGTTTCCGAGCGTCGTCGACCGCGCGGTCCGACGGCCGGCACCGCCGTGCTCGTCCTCGTACTCGATGCCGTAATCCTCGCAGAACTCCTGTTTGTCGTCCTCGCCCACGACGTCGCCGCGAGAGAGATTCAGCAGTTCGTAGGCCTTCGCGTGCATCGTACTGACGTTGCCCTGCAGGGAGCGCGGCGAGACGTCGAGGCGCTCGGCGAGGCGTTCCCGGACCTCCGCGGCGGCAGCGCGGGTGTACGAAACGACGAGCACGTCGCGAACGTCGACGCCGTCGTCGAGGATCTCCTCGACTCGGTCGAGGAGCGCCGTCGTCTTCCCGCTTCCCGGACCACCGAAGAGCCGAGTCACGGTGACGTCGGATTCACTCATTGTTCACGTTCACGAGGGCATCCTGTATAAACGGCGTGTTTCCCGGGACGGGGCCGTCACTCCGGTCGCGACGGTCGAACGGCGAGAAAACGCTGCAGCGGTCAGGCGGATCCGGAGCTAGTTGGGAGCCCAGCCGCAGACGTTACACTCGGTGGCAGCTTCCTCGTGGAGGCCGCCACACTCGGGACACTGCAGCTTGTTATACGATCGGTCCCAGCGTACTGTCTCGGACTCGGACTCGTGCCCGCGGTCGGCCAAGAACTGGTCGAACAGGTCGTCGTCGCTGGGTGCGGTAGCCATACACGGTATGTTACACCGTACCACTACTTAGGGCTACTGGTACGACAGACGGCTACCGACCGATCGGCCGCGAGAGCGTCCAGCGACGGGGTGGGAGTCAATATCTGCCGTAATCGTCCACAGGCGTTGGTGCAAAAATCGTGGGTTCCGGTCCGGCGACCGCGAGTACGGGGAGGCGGCGGCAGGGCCGACTACAGGTCGTACAGCGTGCGGAACTTCTCGTCGACGTAGTCGAGGAAGTAGTCGGCCGTGAGCGGTTCCCCGGTCGCGCGCTCGACGAGTTCGTCGGTGGCGTACCGCTGGCCGTGGGCGTGGACGTTCTCGGTCATCCACTCGTGGAGCGGTTCGAACTCGCCCCGGCGGACGAGCGCGTCGACGTCCCTGTCGAGGTCCTCGCGCATGGCGGCGTCGAGCTGGGCGGCGAGGACGCTCCCGATGGTGTAGCTGTGGAAGTTGGCGAACCGGTAGGACCAGTGGATGTCCTGCAGACAGCCCTCGGTGTCGGTCTTCGGCCGGACGCCGAGATACGCCTCCATCCTGTCGTTCCAGGCGGTCGGGATCTCCTCGACCCCGAGGTCGCCCTCCACGAACGCCCGCCCGACCTCGGTCCGGAGGATGATGTGGAGGTGGTAGGTGAGTTCGTCGGCCTCGACCCGGATGAGGTTGTTCGGGTAGATGCGGTTGATCGCGGCGTAGACCTCGTCGACGG
>Ga0207797_1000961_pt1 | contig 21413 bp, 26 predicted proteins | sample PRCRCaboRojoPR_6_FD_187275 | JGI IMG/M metagenome (GOLD analysis project Ga0207797, IMG submission 187275) | Marine sediment microbial community from Cabo Rojo, Puerto Rico - PR CR 10% Liquid 1 (SPAdes) | ecosystem: Environmental > Aquatic > Marine > Coastal > Sediment | place: Cabo Rojo, Puerto...
TGTTCGAGCGTTCTGAGCGGCACCGGCGACTCCGGGTCGTCGTCGTGTGGTTGGAGTTGCAGATGCCACCACTGGACGTCGCGCCACTCGCCCTGTTTGTAGCCGGCGTCTGGATAGACGCCGATGGGTTCGAACCCCATGGCAGTGTGGAAGTCCAAGCTCGTCTCGTTCGGGAGGGTGATCCCCGCATACGCATCGTAGAAGCCCTGAACGCGAAGGACGGCGAACAGCGACTCGTACAGTCCACGTCCGACACCGCGCCGGTGATACCTGTCCTCGACGTAGACTGACGACTCGACTGCCCACTGGTACGCGTCGCGCTCGCGGTGTTGACTCGCATAGGCGAACCCGACGATGTCCCCGTCGCGTTCACAGACCAGCCACGGGTACGTCCGGAGGACGTTCCGCAAGCGCTCTGTGAACTCGTCCTCACTCGGCGGTGACGATTCGAACGAGACAGCGGTGTCGGTGACGTAAGGGACGTAGATCGCTCTGCACGCACTCGCATCACGGGCCGTCGCAAGCCGAACAGTTGGCATAGGATCGCTATGACCGCGACCGATGATGAACGGTCGGATCGACGACGACGGTTCCGACCAGCACGACAGACGATAGCTACCGCTCCGCGAAATCGACTGTCACCTCGTCGACGTAATGGGTGGCGTCACCTTCCCAGATGACACTCGTCCCGACGGCGACGTAGAGTGTCTCCGTCGACAGCTCTGGGGTCGTCCACTCGAAGGTGTACTCCCGCCAGCCGTCGGTCAGCCACAGCGGTTCACGAAGCCCACCGTAAGCTGTTTCACCGAGTTCCGTGGTGTTCACGCCCGGGTGAGGGAAGTCTTCCTCGACCGCCGGCGGCTCCGGGCCGAGTCGCATCACGGCGTCCCGGAGCGTGTTGAACGACTCCGATTCACTCCAGATCTGTGCTGACACCGTCACCTGGTACGCGCGACCAGACTCGACAGACACCGGATGCACACCCCAGGTGACGCCGTCGTCGTAGTCGCCTTCGTTCCAGATCCGCAGCGAGCGGCTCCCGGCTGCTGCTTGCTCCTCTGACACGCCCAGTTCCCACTCGAACTCCTCGATGTCGACCTCCGGCCCGATCGCAGCACCGGCTTCCCAGTCGCCGATTCCGTCCTCGAATCCCTCCCGAAAACTCGGCTCGGCCGCTGGCATCGAACAGCCCGCGACGGTGAGGGCGCCTGCCACGATACCGCCGCGCAGGAAATCACGTCGAAACATGTTGAGATTACGACTGGATACAAGTTAAATTCACCCGTGTGCCGAGCGTCGGGAACAGTGAGTATTGGCGTCAGTACTCCCAGAGGCGTCCGATCCGTGATGCGATGTCGGGATGTTCCTCACGGAGCTGTGCCACGTTCGTCTTGCCGTTGACGTTGACGACGTGGATTTGCCCGCGCCGGCCATCGTAGACGTCTTGGAAGTCGTAGACCACGCCGGCGACGTCGACGCGATCCGGTACGTCGTCGCTTTCGAGGAGCAAGTCGACCTGCTGGTCGACGTTGTATTCGACGAGCCGATTGACCGCGGCCGCGCGGGAGATGTCGTCGGGTAACGCCTCGACCCCGGGTTCGAGATGCGGCTTCAGTAGATTGAGACAGTATGCGATACCCGGCGGTTCCGACAGGCCGTCTCGGATGTCGTCGTACGTCGCGGTAACCGCCCCACACCCGGTGTGCCCGACGACGATGGTCGTTTCCGTACCGGTGTGTGCGAGCGGGTAGAGCACGTCGCCGGAGACGACCTCACCCGCGTCGGTCTGCTGGACGACGCGGTTACCGATGTTCGAACAGGTGAATAGCTGCCCTGGTTCGTCGTTGCCCCACATGTGGTCTTGCAAGACGCGCGAATCGGAGCAACAGACAGTGACAGTGTGGGGGTGCTGTGAGTCCTGCACGTCGTCGAAACTGGAGTCGAACTCGTCGACGTGCGCCCCATTCGCCTCCAGGAGCCTTTCGAAAGTGGGATTCATCGATTCAAGCGATTCGCCTGTGCGTTTAATTCTTGATGGTTTGGGTGTCCAGGCTGGCCGGAAATGGTTAGCTAACTATCCACTCCGCCAGATCCGTCGTCGTGTAATCGGCCCCGCGGTATGATCGCACCCCCGGCCCGGTATTAAAAACCCATATCAGCGTGAACCGGCGTCAGTGTAGGTACGATGGTAGCAGAGGGGGTCGTGGGACTGCTCGGTGGCGCAGTGATCCTCGGTGCAGTCCACGGCATCGAACCGGGACACGGGTGGCCAGTCGCTGCGTCCTACGCACTGGACCGCGGCAACAAGTGGCTCTACGGCTTCGCCGCGAGTCTGATCCTCGGAGTCGGTCATCTGGTCAGCAGTATCGCGATGGTCGCCGTGTTCTTCTACGCGAAGGACTACTTCGAATTGACGCAGCTCAACGAACCGGTCGTCCTCGCCAACGACATCCAGATCGGCGGCCCGGTCAGTCTGTTCGCCGGCGTGTTGCTGATCCTCCTCGGTATCCGTGAATACCGCCACGGTCACTCCCACAGCCACGATGGCCTCGGCCACGGATCTGACGGTCACGGCCACTCAGACGACGATCACACGCACGACGACCACTCTCACGACGGCCAGGATTCGGACTTCCCGTACGGAGTCAGCGACGACCACGGTCACGGCAACGGGGGACACGCTCACAGCGACGACGAGAGTCACTCTCACGGTCACGACCACGGGCTGCAAGGCGCCGATACCGACCGCGGACTCCTCGGCATCGCCTGGTTCGCTTTCGTCCTCGGGTTCGCCCACGAGGAGGAGTTCGAGATCATCGCGCTGTGTGCCGGCTCGAACTACTGCCTCGAACTGATGCTGGCCTACGCGCTGACCGTCATCGTCGGCATCGTCGGCCTCACACTCCTGCTGATCGCCGGGTACCAGGAGTTCGAGTCCGAAGTCGAGAAGTACACGCCCTATCTGCCGGTGTTCTCCGCGGTAGTGCTCGTCGTGATGGGGCTCGGGTTCATCACGGGGCTGTTCTGAGCAACCATCGCCGTCGGCAGCCACCGCTAGCGCTGTTCGGGTGCGTCGGAGCGGTACCGGCGCTGCAACGTCCGTAGTTCGTCCCCGAGCGCACGGCGTTTCAGCAGTGCGAACCCGACGAAGATGACGAAAAATCCGAGCGCCGACAGCACGTCGAGCGTTTCGTCGAGGACGAGCCAGCCCGAGATGGCCGCGAACACCGGCGCCGCGTAGGAGACGAGATTGATCTCGATAGCCCCCAGCCGTTCGAGCAGGTCGAAATAGACTACGTACCCGATGGCGCTCGCGACGACGGCGAGGTACCCGAGTGCGACGACGGCTTCGGTCGCCAGGTCTGCGGCCGCGAGTGATTCGGCGGGGCGGGCGAAGCTGATCACGTGGAGTAGCACCGCGCCAAAGGCCGTCGACCAGGCGACCATCCCCTCCGAGGAGATGTCCCCGTCGAGTCGCTGGACGAGGACGCTCCCGAGGGCGACGCTGGCGGCGGCGAGCAGGACGAACCCGGGCGAGACCAGGTCGCTGACCGCCAGCATTCCGTCCCGCGGGAAGACGACGAGTCCGACGCCGACAAAGCCCAGCAGGAGTCCGGCGACACCGACGACTGACAACCGCTCGCTCGGCAGGAACGCGCGAGAGAAGCCGGTAGTCAGGATCGGACTCATCCCGATGAGAATCGCAGCGACGCCGCTGGAGACGCCAAGCTCACCGACGAACAGGAAGGCGTTGTACAGCGCGATGATGAGCACGCCTTCGACCAGGACGGTGAGGTAGTCGGCCTTCGTGCGTGGCGTCCAGTAGTCGACAGCGACGGCAGCGTAGCCGAGCATCACGACGGCAGCGATGTCGTAGCGAAACGCCGCGAAGAGGACTGGCGGCAGGTAGTCCAGCCCGACTTTGATCGCCATGAACGACGTTCCCCAAATTGCGGAGAGGAGGACGAACAGGAGGGCGTCGCGATAACCACTCATACCGATGTGTGGTGTGAGGCGGAGACGTATCGGCGCTACGATTCCGGACCGAAGGCCTCGGCGAGCCCGTCCAGTGCTTCGTGGTGCTCGGTCGCGTGAGGTGCCGTCAGCGGCGAGACGCTGATGTGGCCGTCCACGACCGCTCGCCGGTCGGTGCCCTCCGGGTCAGGGATGTCGCCCGTCGCCATCAGCTCCCAGATCCCTTCCTCGAGTTCGACGGTCTCCCCGTTTCGAACCGCGTCCATCCGGTGGACGTCCGACGGCCGGGTGACGACCATCTCACCGGTCGCCCGTTCCGGAACAGTCGCGTTGACGTTGAGGTAGTCGGCCTGCTTGAAGACGCCGGCGTTCAGTGCGTGGTCGGCGAGAAACTCCGCGCCGCGGGCGGCCTGGCTGTACGCGCTCGGTTCGACGTCGACGCTGTCGTAGGCTGTGTTCTGGGCGACGGGGATATAGAGTGAGACTGCCATCGCGGGAACGTCGAAAAACGTCGCTTCCACCGCGGCACTCACGGTGCCCGAGCGACCGAGGTTCACCGCGCCGATGTTCGCGCCGCGGTTACACCCGGCGACCACGAGGTCAGTCTCCGGCGCCAGCGACTCGAGCCCAGCGATGACACAATCCGCAGGCGTCCCCTCGATAGCGTATCCCAGGTCGTGTTCGCGGACGGTCACTGACCGGGACAGCGCCCGCCCGACCGCGCTCTGGTCGTCTGCCGGGGCCACGCCCGTGACGGTGCCGACCTCTGACAGCGTTTCGTGGAGGACGCGAAACCCGGTGGCGTCGATGCCGTCGTCGTTCGTCAACAGGATGTCCGGCTCGCTCATGGTTCGACTGAGGACGGCCCGCGCAAAAGGGTGCCGCTCGTGCCGGTCGGTCAGGGCGGGATCCGGTCGACGACGGTCTCGGCGTTGACAACGACGTTGTACGCGCCCTCGTCGTCGTTCCAGAGGACGAGCGCGTTCTCGAAGCGGAGCGCGTCGCCGTAGTCGGCCCGCAACAGGTCGCGATTGAGCGCCGACTCATCGGTCAGGACGGCGAAGTGATCCGTCTGCTGGCTGCCGTCCCCGACCAGAAAGAGCGGATTCCCTTCGTCGGCGAGGTCGTTGCTGAGTTTGACCGCCGCGAGGTTGACGCGTTCGGTCACGTGGTCGTCGGCGTCACGCATCTTCGCCGTCTGGTCGGGATCCGGCCGGTACGCGAACGCGGTCGCGCCGTCGGTTCGCCAGATGCCGAAGGCGTACTGGACGTCGACGTTGACGAACTCGCCGTCTCCGGGCTGGCGGTCTGTCGTTTCGTCCGGGTTCTGGCGCTCGCCCTCGTCGAGTCGGCGCTGGAAGGCTGGCACCTCCAGATCGGGCTCGGTGTCGAACGACCACGAATCGCTCCCTGGCGTCTCGCCGGGCCACAGACGAACCGTCGGGGCGTAAACGGTGAGTCCCGCCTCCCGCTCGACCGTTCGCTCGATCCTGCGCAACTGGATCGCCGTCTCGCGGTCGGCGGGGGCGAGCGCGACGATGGATCCGTCCTCGGCCAGCGCGTCCGCGTACCGCTCGACGACGGCCGTGGGGTCGGCCAGTTCCGAGAGGACGTTGCCGAACAGAACCACGTCGAAGGTGCCGTCCGGGTCGAAGGCCTCCGCTGTCGTCCGGTGCACCGTGGCGTGGAAGTTCCGGCCGGTCTCCTCGCAGAGTCGCTCGAAGACGTCGGCCGCCGCGCTCGGTTCGACGGCGTGGTAATCGACCAGCGACGCTTCTGGGAGCAGGTCGTGGAGACCCAGTGCCGGCCCGCCGACACCGGCGCCGACGTCGAGAACCCGCGGGCTGGCCGGCAGTCGGTCGTCCGCCGCGAGGTCGGCGAGGACGTACTGGGCCGTCGCGTAGTACGCCGGCAGGTGATAGACGGCGTAGCCGAGCGCTGTCTCCCGGTCGTACTCGACCGTCTCGCCGCCGAAGTACCGCTCTTTGAACGAGCGGATCCGGTCGCGCAGTCGGTCGCCGCTCTCGCCGTCGGGCCACCCGGGGCCGTACTCACCCACCAGCAGATCTTCCAGCGCACGGCCGTACTGCTCCGGGAACGCATCGACACTGTCGGGGCTGACGGCTGCCGGGCCGTCGGGTGCGGGCACGAATTTACCGTCTGCGCGCTCGCTGAGCCCGAGCGTCACCGCTTCCTCGCGGAGTACCTGTCGCACGACCGCCGGGTGCGGTTGTCCCTCGACGTACTCGTTGATCTCCTCGGGGTCGACCGGCCGGACGTTCTGGAGATAGCGCGCGTTGTCGAGTACCTGCTGGCGCTGTGTGTCTCGCATCTATCGCTCACCGGCGTCCGCGTAGAGTTTTTCGAAGGTCTCCGGGTCTGCTTCGGCGATCTGTCGGGCGGTCGCGGCCACGTCGTCGGCCCCGTCGAACGCCATCTGGATGTCGCTGTAGACGCGGGCGTCGCCGTCGGTGACCTGGTCTGCGAGCGACTGGAGGCCCTCGGAGATCGGCGTGTGAAAGCGCTCGTCGACGTCGTCGGCGGCGAGCGCGTAGGCGAGGACGGCCGCGTGCGTGCGCGCCTGAACTGTCTCCATCGCCTCGTCGTGTTCCGTTGGTGTCGTCTCGAAGACGTCGTTGTCGCGGGCACGAAGTGCGGCGACGATGTCCGCTGTGACCTGGCCGGAGTTCTCCGCTACCAGCGGGACGTTGCCGGGTTCGTTCGCCGGGGCGAACAGCGGATGCAGACTCACCCGCTCGCAGTCGAGTGCGTGTTCCTGCATCGCCCGGACGGGATCGGCCATCGTCCCGGTCACGTCGACGATCGCCCGTTCTGCACGGTCGGCGAACTCGGCGATCACGTCCGTCGCGGCGGGGATAGGGACGGCGACGCAGACCCCGTCGAACGTCTCGTCAGTGTCCGCCGGAACGGCACGAACGTCCAGTTCGTCGGCGGCCGCGGTCGCGGTTTCGTCGCTCGCATCCGTCACCGCGAGCGAGACTGACGTCGGCGCGTCTTCGACGAGGACGCGCCCGAACCAGCGGCCCATCGCCCCGGCCCCGACGACGAGGAAATTCATCGGCGAGTGCTTGTCTGTCCCCCGGCAAAAACAGTTCGGTCGGTGCCGTCGACGCCGCCGCCGGTCACTGCCGCTCGAAGCGGTGCAAGACGATGTCGGAGTCGTCGTCCCACTCGAAGTTGTCGTGGGCACGTTCGAGGATCTGCCGGTAGTGTTCGAGGTCACGGGCGCCCTCTGCGCGGGCGTCTTCGTCGGTCAACGCGCCAAGCGTCGTGTCGCTGACCTCGACGACCTCGAACCGCGTCCCGTCGATGGCGAACGTATCGCCCTCGTCGGCGTACTGCTGGCCGCGGTGGATCTGGGTCACCTCACCGTCGAGGGCCTGTTCTTTCATCCGCTCGCTCGGCAAGAGCGTCTCTGCGTCGAGTTCTGCCATAGGACGTGGTTGGGTCGCCACCCACAAAATCCTCTCGCCGAAACGGGTATGCCGCTCTCGCCCTGACCGTCGACCGATGGCTCCGGACCCCTGGACAGCGTTCGTGTTCTTCGGCATCCCGTTCGTGCTGGGACTGCTCGGACTAATCCACAGTTGCCGGCTGTTCTATCGACGCTACCGCCGGTGGGTCGCGCCCGCTCCAGAACTCGTCAGGACGGATGCGCCGACGGAAAACCGACTCGGAGACTCCCCATCTCGGGCGCAACTGCTCCAGTACGCCGCTCTGTTCGTCGGCTCCGCGCTCCTGGTCGCCCATTCGGGGCGCTGGCTGTTACAGATCTACGGCGTGCTCTAGACGCCGAGTTCGTCGGCGATGTCGTGGATCGTCTCGACGGTCAGGCTCGGTTCGCCGTCGAACGGCTCCCAGGGCGTTCCCTTCCGATCCATCCAGATCCCCTGCATCCCGGCGTGCTGTGCGCCCTGGACGTCGAACCACAGCGCGGCGGCGTGTGCCATCTCCTCTATCGGCGTCCCCGTCCGGGCGGCGGCGTGGCGGTAGATCTCCGCGGAGGGTTTGAACGTCTGCACCTCGTCGGCGCTGATCGTGTCTTCCAGTAGGCCGCCGATCTCGGCGTGTGAGACCATCGACTCCAGCATCTCGGGATTGCCGTTCGAGACGACGTACAGGTCGTAGCCCGCGTCGGTGAGGCGTTGCATCCCGTCGCGCACGTCGTCGAAGACGTCCAGTTCGTGGTAGACGGCGAGGATCTCGTCGCGCTCGTCCTCGGTGAGGTCGACGCCGTGGGCATCGAGCGCGTAGGTGAGGGCGTCGCGGTTCATCTCGTAGAACGTCTGGTAGGCGTCGATGTGGTTGCTGACCAGCGTGTACTCGATCGAGCGCGAGCGCCAGAGTTTGGAGACGGGTTCGGGGTCGTCTACCCGGGCAGCGAGTGCCTGTTCGGCGGCGTCGACGTCGACAAGCGTGCTGTAGGAGTCGAACGTGAGCGTCGTGACCGCGTCGGCGTCGAATGACATGTGCACAAGTCGCACGTGACACCACTAAGTCCCACTGGCAGCGAATGCACAACCTCTTAGCAGACACCGCGGGAACAGCGAGGTATGAAGCAGGTACGATTCCGCGATCCAGCAGGCAGCGTGCGAACCGGCGAGTGGGTCGACGAGGACGGACACCCGGCGGACACCGAGACTGCGGGTGACGGCGGGCAGATCCGGTTTGCCGACCGCAGCTACGACCCTGTCGAAGTCGATATCCTCCCGCCGTGTGAACCGAGCAAGATCGTCTGCATCGGTCGAAACTACGCCAAACACGCCGACGAACGCGGCGAAGACGTCCCCGACCGCCCGCTGCTCTTTTTGAAGCCGCCGAACGCCCTCGCCAGTCACGGCAGCGACGTCCGACTCCCAGCGGATCGCTACGTCGAGTACGAGGCCGAACTGGCCGTCGTCATCGGCGAGCAGTGTCGCGACGTGGGCGAGGCCGAGGCGATGGACGTCGTCGCCGGCTACACCTGCATGGTCGACGTCTCGAACCGCGACGACCAGGACCGCGAGCAGAACTGGGTGCGCGGGAAGGCCTTCGACAACGCCGCACCGCTGGGCCCGGTGCTGGCGTCCCCCGATAACGTGCCTGCAGACGCCAGCATCGAACTGCGACGAAACGGCGAGACGCGACAGTCCTCGACGCGCGAACATCTCATCTTCCCGGTTCCCGAACTGATCGCCGAGATTACCAGCTACATGACGCTCGAACCCGGCGACGTGATCGCCACGGGCACGCCGGAGGGCGTCGGTGAACTCGCCGACGGCGACGAGGTCACCGTCGAAATCGAGGGCGTCGGCCGACTGACCCACACTGCCAGCCAGCCCTGACGTACGTTCCCGATACGTCCGTTTACTCGGCGCTCAGCCGACAGAAACTGTTAATTCGCCTACCAGCGTGATTGAGGTGATGAACATAGACATCCTCGCGCCGCTGGTCGACCTCTTCGAGGGCGTGCCGGCGTGGCAGGCGACGGCGCTGCTCGTCGGCCTCTCCGTCGCCATGGCACTGCTCATGGAGTTCGTCGTGCTCCGGGGGCTGCTGCGGTACACGAGCAGAACGGCGACGGCCTACGACAACATCGTCATCAGCGAACTCCGGTTGCCGATCGTCCTCACCGCAGCCCTCGCCGGGGTCTATCTGCTCACGCAGATCCCGTCGGTGACCGCGGCCGTCCTCGTCTCTGCCGAGCAGGTCGACACGTTCTTCGGCAAGCCGTCGCTGTCTGTCATCGTCCTCGCGTGGGCGTTCGCCGCCAATCGGATGGTCAACCGCCTCGTCGAGGAGGTCAAAGACCAGGGCTCCCGGTTCGACTTCGCGCCCGTTCTCTCGAACGTCTGGACGCTCGTGGTGCTCGTCGGGAGCATCGGCATCCTGCTGTCGGTCTGGGAGTACAGCGTCGCCCCGCTGCTCGGTGCCGCCGGCATCGCCGGTATCGCCATCGGGTTCGCCGCCCGGGACACCGTCGCGAACTTCTTCGGCGGGATCGCGCTGTACTTCGACGACACCTACAAACTGGGTGACTACATCGAGCTGGACACCGGCGAGGCCGGCACGGTCGTGAAGGTCGGCATCCGCTCGACGACGCTGCTGACGCGCGACGAGGTGCTGATCGTCCTCCCGAACGCGGCGCTCAACGCCGGGAAAGTGATCAATCAGTCCGCGCCCCAGCGCCGTCGCCGTGTCAAGGTGCCCATCGGCGTCGGCTACGGCACCGACATCGACGCCTTCGAGGAACTTGTCGAGGCCGTCGCCGCCGACGAGGCGCTCGTCCTCGACTCGCCGAAACCACGGATGCGGTTTCGCAGATTCGGCAACTCGGCGCTGGAGTACGAACTCCTCTGCTGGGTCAGTTCGCCGACGCGCTCCAGCAAAGCACGACACAAGCTGAACCGCGAGATCTACAAGCGGGTCAGCGAGGCGGACATCGAGATCCCGTTCCCGCAGCGGGACATCCGCGTCAGAACCGACGCGGCGTCCGCTCGACTCGGCACTCGACTGGACGGAGAGGGCGACGGCCGACCGGACAACGGCGTCGAGACGCCGCCTCGACGGTCGACCGATTCTGCCTGAGGTCTGCTCCTCGTATTTGAAAGTTTGGGCGCGAATACGCGCTCTGCAGGTCTGTTCTCCGATTTATTGAATTGGGGGTACTACGACGATGTAGAGACGCCATGTCCCCGAAACGCCGCACGCTCGTCAGTCTCGGTATCGTACTGTTGACCGCTGTTGGTTCGCTGCTGGTCTACCAGAACCTGCCCCAGCAGATCGCGATCCACTTCGATAGCGCCGGCGACCCGGACAACTACGTGTCGAAGCCACTCGGGACGGCGTTGCTCCCGGCGCTCGCACTCGCCGTCACCGGACTGTTCGCGGTGATCCCGCGACTCGACCCGCTGGGGGAGAACTTCGCCGAGTTCGAGCGCTACTACGACCTCGCTGCCGTCGTGACGGTTGCCATCCTGGGGTACGTTCAGGCGCTCGTGCTCGGCTACAATCTCGGCTACGAGGTCGGCATCCAACAGGCGCTCGCGCCCGTGCTCGCCCTCGTCGGCATCACGTTCGGCTACGTCGTCGAGAACGCCAAACAGAACTGGTTCGTCGGCATCCGGACGCCGTGGACGCTCAGCAGCGAGGAGGTGTGGGAACGCACCAACGAACGCAGCGGTGTTCTCTTCAAAATCGCCGGTCTCGTCGCGCTGCTCGGGATTCCCTTCCCCGAGTACTTCGCATACGTCGCCATCGCCCCGCTGGCACTCGCCGCGCTGATCCCCACCGTCTACTCGTACGTCCTCTACCGCCGCGTCGAAGCCGCCTGATCAGTGTTCGGCAGTGAGAAACGACTCTACGTCCGCCAGCAGTCTGTCGGCGTCGTCGACGGCCGGTGCGTGCCCGCAGTCCGGCAGTTCGACGTAGCGGGCGTCCGCAATTTCGTCGGTGACCCGTTCGGACATCTCTCGTGTGACGACGAGGTCGTCCTCCCCGCGGAGGACGAGCGTCGGTGCGTCGATGTTCGCGACCTCGTCCGTCCCGGGTTCGATCCCGTTGTCCTCGTGTGAGATGTTGAAGTGGACGAGCGCGTAGTCGATGTCGAGCAGATTGCGCTGTTTGAGCGTCGCCTCGATGTAGCGGTCGAAGCGCTCCTCCTCGGGCACGTCGTTGACGAAAATCGCCTGCGTCCAGATGTTCTTCATCGTCTCGGCGTCCTGTTCCTCCAGTGCCTGGAGCACCGGCGCGACCGAGACCGGATCCTGGGCCAGTTCCTCGCGGGTCGTCAGCACCCTCTCGGTCGGCTGAAGATTCTCGTCTTTCTCGTACACGGGTAGTCCCTGCGTGCTGGGCGGTGCCAGCAACACGAGCCGCCGGATCCGGTCTGGGACGTCGGCGGCCACCTGCATGGCGACGCCGGCGCCCGCCGACCACCCCCACAGGTGGAAGTCGTCGAGTCCCACCGCGTCGGCAAACAGCGGCACGTCCTCGGCGAAGTCTGTGAGCGAATCCGCCTCCGATTCGTACGAGGAGTCCCCGAACCCGCGCAGATCCATCGCGTACAGCGCGAAGCGGTCGTCCATCTCCTCGAAGACGATGTCCCAGTGCACGGAGGAGGACATGTTCCCGTGCAGGAGGACGACCGGCACGTCCCCACCCGGACGCGCCCGGTACGCGATCGTTTCCCCGTTCTCCAGTTCCACCATCTCAGGAGCGGCGTCGAACATACCTCTCGCTGTCACGCGGGGCAGCCAAAAGTATTGCCACCGCGAAAGCCAAACCATAAGTTTAGGCTAACCTAATCCAAGCAGACGTGTGAGGATGGCCGCTGAAAGAGACCCAGAGCCGCGAGTCGACGTCTGCGTCGTTGGAGCCGGGCCTGCTGGCGCACTGGTCGCTGCAACGCTCGCACGGCGCGGGCACGACGTGGTTGTCCTCGAAGCCGGCCCGCGGTTCGAGTTCGACGACAGGGAAAACCAGATGGAACGGGCCATCCGGCCGCCCTACGACGAGGCGGAGATCTGGGAGATGGGCGGTGAACGCGACCGCTACGTTTCAAGCGGCGAGCAGTACTACCCGCTCAACGTTTCCCGCGTGAAAGGCGTCGGCGGGTCGACGCTACACTGGCAGGGCATGGTGATGCGCCTTCACGAGACGGATTTCGCCGGGACTGCCGGCAGCGGGGACGACCCGTCGTGGCCGCTCGACTACGACCACCTGCAGGAGTACTACGCGGCGGCCGAACGGGAGATGGGTGTTGCCGGCGCGTCGGACAACCCGTTTGCACCCCCGCGCGAGAGGCCGTTTCCGATGCCCGCGTTTCCGCCGAGCTATTCGGACTCGCTGTTCGCCGACGTGTGCGAGCGGCTGGGGATCGCGATGCACTCGGTTCCGAACGCGCGCAACTCCGAACCGTACGACGACCGCAGCGCCTGCGCGGGCTACGGCACCTGCCAGCCGGTCTGTCCGTCGGGCGCGAAGTACAGTGCCGACGTCCACGCCGCCGAGGCAGAGCAGGCGGGTGCGCGGATCATCGACCGTGCGCCCGTCCAGCGACTTCTCACCGGCAGCGGCGGCGACCGAGTCACCGCCGCCGAGTACGCGACGCCGGACGGGGAGACCCACAGACAGGAAGCCCGGCAGTTCGTGCTCGCGGCTGGCGGCGTCGAGATCCCGCGGCTCCTCCTGCTCTCCACCGACGAAGATCACCCGGACGGGCTGGCGAACAGCAGCGGACTCGTGGGGCACTACTTCATGGAGCACCTGTTCGCGGGGGCCGGTGGCACGCTCGACCAGCGGACTCGCCAGAACCACATCGGGTTTCTCACCAGTGAGACCCACCAGTTCTACGACGACCCAGCGCAGGCGGTCACCCGCGAGGACGGGACGGTCGCCGTGCCGGAAACGGAGGACGCACTCTCCCCGATGAAACTCGAATTTTTCAACTACGCGGGCCCATCACCCGTCGAAATCGCGCTGAACGGCGAGGAGTGGGGCGACGACCTGCTCGATTCGCTGCAGGACGCTTACGGCCGCTCCATCGCGATGGGCGGGCTGGTCGGCCAGCGGCCACAGAAGTCCAACCGTGTGACGCTGGATCCCTCGACGACCGACGACCACGGCAATCCCGTGCCGGAGATCCACTGGTCGCTCGACCCGCGCGCGAGGCGCACGCTCGAGCGCGCGAACGAGATTCAACACGCCGTGTTGAACGAACTCGGCGTCGACGTCTCCTGGACGGCCGGCCCGGACAGCACGGGGCCGGCGTATCACCACATGGGGACGACCCGGATGGGCACCGACCCGGACGAAAGCGTCGTAAACCCGCGACTGCGAACCCACGACGTCGACAATCTCTCCGTCGCCTCCAGCAGCGTGTTCGTCAACTCGGGCGCGATGAACCCCACGCTGACGATCGCAGCGCTCGCGCTCAAGGCGGCGGATCACGTGGCTGCGGATCTCTGAATCGCCCGCCGGATCAGAGGACGAAGATGCCCAGACCGCTCGCGATGAGCAACCCCGCGTCGACGAGCAGGAGGACGGCGACGACGGACGCAGCCTGGAACAGTCGGGTCGCGTCGTGTGCGGGCTCCCGAACCTTGTCCTTGCCGGTGCCGTCAGTCAGTTTGGACGTCCCGACCTCGACGAGGCCAGCGAGCGCGAACCAGAGGACGATCATCGTAATGACCAGGTGACCCCGCGGGGTGCCGGTCAGGGATTCGACCGTGTAGCCGGCCGCCGCAGCGGCCATGTGGCCGCCGGTCAGAAAGAGCACGGCGGCAGCGGAACGCGAGACGGTCGTGAGCTTGCCCGCGACGGTTCGCAACGGCGTCGCGTTCAGGTCACCGTTTCGACCCAGCGGCAACACGACGTATGCAGTGAACAGGACACTCCCCGTCCACAGCGCGGCGAAGATCATGTGGACGGCGTACACAGCGGCGTTTACCAGCGACATACACGTGGGTGACAGCCCCACCCCCTCAAAATGCTCGGTCTTCGTCGTGGAGTTCGGTAAGGTTGTCCTTCTCGCGGATCTCGTCGATGTCGAGTTTGTCGATGATGTTCACGAAGGACCCGGGATCGGGAATCAGGAAGATGCGGAGTTGGAACTCGGTGTCGTCGTCCGCCAGGTCGACGACCGAGTCCAGTACGATCGACAGCGAGTCCATCCGGATGTGTGAGAGTGTCTGTTCGGCGATGGCTTCGGTGTCGGCACGCTCCAGTTCGGGCGTCTCCATGTCGATTGTCGTCTCCAGCGTGTTTGCGATACCGTCGATGAACCCGGAGGTCAGAATGTTGCATATCTCCTGGAGGGCGCTCTCGTGCATCTGATTCAGCCCGGACTCGGCGGACTGACCGGTCATGTGCTGGGCGATCTCCGCGGCCGTCTCGTCGTCGAAGGTCATCACGAAGACTCCGTAGGGCGGTTCGGTCAGCCTGATGTTGGCGTGGTACATCTCCCCGTCGCCCATCTCCCGGGAGATGTCGTTCGGTTCGACAAAAGAGAGGCTCTTGATCTTGATGTCCGCGTCGATACCCGCCATCGTCGACAGTGACGAGGCGACGTTCGCGGCCCCGTGCTGGATGAGTTTCCCGATAATTGTCAGCTTCCGTATGTCGACGAGGATCGGCATGCCACCGGCTTTTCAGGGGAGGGTGTTAGAGGTTACGCACACCCGGTCGGTCGTCAGTCACGTCCGAGCGAGCGGTCAGGACGGAACGCTCGAGTGGTCGTCCCGGTCGACGGCGTCGACGTCGATTCTGTCGAGGAGATTCACGAACGCACCCGGCGCAGGGACGAGATAGACGTGCAGTTCGAGTTCCCGACCCTGTTCGGGGACGCGGATGGTCGAGTCCAGGACGATGGCGATGCCCTCGTCGTCGACGTGGGAGAGCTTCGAGTGCAGGATCGTCGCGCCGTCCGTTCGGGTGAGGTCGGGCGTCCCCATGTCGATTGTCGTCTCCAGCGTGTTGGCGAACCCGTCGATAAAGCCCGACGTACAGATGTTGCACATCTCCTGGAGGGCGCTCTGCTGGAGACTGGTGAGGTCGCCCTCGACCGGCGACCCGGCGACGAGTTCGGCGACGACGGCCGCCGTCTCCTTCGAGAACGTGAGCATGAACGACCCGTATGGTGGTTCGGTCAGGTCGATAGTCGCGGCGTAGACCTCGTCTGCTCCGATCTCCCGCGGGAGGTCGGCCGGGTCGACGAAGGCGATGCTCTGGATGTCGATGGTCGTCTCGACACCCGCGAGCGTACTGAACGACGCGGCGACGTTCGTGGCACCCTGGCTGATGAGTTCGTTGATGACGCTCAACTGTCGAACATCGACGAGTAGTGGCATGTGGTAGCTCCGAGAGACCGACTGTCCTTGACGCCTCTCGCCTGCCCACGGGCATAATACTATCTGTCGAAGGCTGTGGCTCGGTGGAGATGCAGAGAAAACGGAGGCCGGCGGTGGCCCGCCGCCGCTATAAAACTCGGCCTGACGCGCCCTCAGTTACTGGAGGATTCGGTCGAGCGTTCGGTGTCGTCCGTCAGCGGCCCTTCGTCTTCGCTTTCGCCTTCGATTTCGCCTTCCTGGAGGTCTTGCAGTTCCTGCTCGACTTCCTGGCGGCCCTTCTTGAATTCGCCCATCGCCTCACCTGTCGACCGCGCGAGTTTCGGGATCTTGTTTGCGCCGAAAAGCAGCACGGCGATCAACAGGATGACGACCATTTCCATCCCCCCCGGGACAGGCCCGAAGAGCGGTACTAGGTTTACCATTGCTACCTGTCCTTTACCTACTGCCAATTATAGTCTTTTTGCTCCAACTGGGGGGACGTACGTAAGTGGATGGTATCCGCTCACACGGCCTCAGAGAGACGTAAGGGCCTTACCGGCCCCTCTCGAAGCCGAGTCCATGGTAGCTGACGGTGACACTGCACCTGACTTTACTGCACCGCTCGCCAACGGCGATATCGACCAGTTCACCCTCTCGGAGCGACTCGACGACGGGCCGGTCGTACTCGCCTTCTTCCCCGGCGCGTTCACCAGCGTCTGCAGTCACGAGATGAACACGTTCGAAGAGCGACTGGATTCCTTCGAGGACAGCGGTGTGACCGTCTACGGCGTCAGCATCGATACACCGTTCGCGCTCAACGAGTTCCGCGACGAACTCGGCCTCACCTTCGACATGATCAGCGACACCAACCGCGAGATCATCGACGCCTACGACATCTCGATGGACTTCACCCACATCGGCGTCGAGGATCTCGCAAAGCGGGCCGTCTTCGTCGTCGACTCCGATGGCACCGTCTCGTATTCGTGGGTCAGCGACGACCCCGGCGTCGAACCCGACTACGACGAGGTCGAAGCCGCAGCGTCGGACGCGTCCTGACTGGGACAGCCCTTTTTGCGTGTGGTCTCCTCCTCTCGGGATATGAGTGACGAGCAAACGTCGACCGACGAGCAGGACGGTCGTTTGTACGACCCCGACGGCGACCACGCGTTTCCCGACGAGCGGCTCGACGAGATCCTCGCCGCGGTCGACGCCGACGAGGAGATCCAGGCCTACCTCGGTGCCCAGAACGTCAATCCCGTGGCCCGCAAGCGCTACAACGACCACGGGCGCAAACACATCAGTATCGTCCGCAACCGCGCGCTCTGTCTCTACGACCTGCTGAAACGCGGCGGCGTCGAGTTCAACGGCGCGGGCGACCAGGGACTCGACGAAGCTGACGAGTCCGTGATCATCGGGCTCGCTGCGGTGTTGCACGACATCGGCCACGTCGTCCACCGCGACGAACACCCCTACTATTCGATCCCGCTGGCCGCCGACGTTCTCGACCGCCTGTTGCCGGAGTTCTACGACGTCGAGGAGCGCGTTCGGGTCAAAGGTGAGGTACTCCACGCTATCCTCTGTCATCACACCGAAGAAGAACCGCTGACGCTGGAGGCCGGCGTCGTCCGCGTCGCCGACGCACTCGACATGGAACGCGGTCGCTCGCGCATCCCGTACGAACGCGGCGGCCGCGGGATCAACACCGTCTCCAGCCAGGCCATCGAACGCGTCACGCTCCACGAGGGGGAGGACACGCCCGTGCGCGTCGAAATCGAGATGAACAACGCCGCCGGCGTCTATCAGGTCGACAATCTCCTGAAAGCCAAACTCCGCGATTCGGGGCTCGAAGACAAGACCCGCATCATCGCACTCAACACGCACGAACAGAGCGGTCAGATCGTCGAACGGATCGAACTCTAGCGGAGGATCTTTCTCACCCAGTACAACAGCGCCGTCGGGAACGTCGTCAGCGGCGCCAGCAGGTCACGGAGTGCGAACCCGTCGTCCGGGTTCGGGGCCGGTTCGAACGCGTCGCCGATCGTCTCCCACGACACCGAGACGACCGACCCGGTGTTCCTGCGTCGTCCATCGGCGTCGGCGATGCGCACCAACACCACGGACTCTCTCGTTCCGACGACGCGGTAGACGCCAGCTTCGACCGGTGCCTCCTCGCCCGCGACGAAGTGGTCGTACACCTCGATGTGCTCACTCACGATTCCCCTCACTCGTCTTGCGTGAGCGTCTCCTCGTCGTGACGCTCACGCAGTCGTTCGAAGTACTGCTGTTGTTCACGCAGACGCGGCGTCTGTTCGGTGTAGGTCTGCTGGAACATCTGGTTCGGGTCAGGGTCGTATGCCTCGGCCGTCTCGACCATCGCGGCGAGCTCCTCGGCTATCTCCGATTCCAGTTCCTCGATCCGGTCGTCGTCCAGCAAGCCCCTGCCCTTGAGGAAGCGCTCGAAGCGGGGAATCGGATCTTTCTCCCGCCAGTGCTCGACCTCTTCGTCCTCGCGGTAGGCAGACGGGTCGTCGACGGTCGTGTGGGCCCCGAGTCGGTACATCTCCGCCTCGACGAGCGTCGGGCGCGCAGCGCGGCCGTGGCCGTGGTCTGGCGTCGCCGTCGGATCTTTCGCGCGCTCGACGGCCTCCTGCATCACCGAGTAGACTGCCAGCGGATCCATCCCGTCGACGAGGACGCCGCGCATCCCGTATGCCCGTGCCTTCTGGGCGATGGTGGCACTCGCGGTCTGGTGCTCGCGGGGCACGGAGATGGCGTACTGGTTGTTGTTGCAGATAAAAATCGCCGGCACGTCGTAGACGCCGGCGAAGTTCAGTGCCTCGTGGAAATCGCCCTCCGAGGTCGCACCGTCGCCGAAGTGGCAGGCGACGGCGGTGTCGTCGCCTTTCAGTTTCGCCGCCCAGGCCATCCCAGCGGCGTGTGGCAGGTGGCTGCCGATGGAGATGTTGACGGGGAAGATGTGCCGTTCCGGAAGCCACTCGTTACCCGCTTCGTGGCCCATCCAGTAGAGGAAGTACTCGTGAGAGAGGCCGCGCGCGACGACCGTTCCGTGTTCGCGATACTGGTAGGAGATCCAGTCGTCCTCGGCGAGGGCGTGGGTCGACGCGACCTGTGCTGCCTCCTGCCCGGCAAGCGGCGGGTACGTCCCGATCCGCCCCTGGCGGTGGAGCGTCGTCGCACGCTCGTCTAACTGTCGCGCGACGCGCATCTGTTCGTAGATCTGAACCAACCGCTCGTCGCTAATGTCGGGCACCGTCGCGTCCGCTCGAACCTCACCGTCGTCGGTGAGGATCTGGACGCGTTCGGGCGTCGCGTCACCGGTCACATTCGACGAACACGCCTGGCCAGATGATAGGTTTTGTCCCGACCGACACAACCGTTTTTACTGTCGCCTCCGTTGTATGCGTATGAGTATCACACCCATCGAGGGGAACGGTGACCGAACCGGGGAGGAGGCATCCGAACCGGGCCAGACGGGTGTGCGCGCGCGAGTCCGAGCGCTCGGACGTCGGTTACTGAACGGCCTCCGGTCGGTTCTCTCGTCGACCGGGAACACGCCGCAGGCACAGTCGAGAGCACCTGCTGAAGGCGAGCGGACGGCAACAGACCTCGTGGTCGGTTCACAGCACTCCGCTTCAGGTGTGCCGGCCACCCGTCAACGAGTAAATGGAACGACGGATCGACCGCCGACACCCGGGGAGCAATCGAATATCGACACGCAGCGCCAGGGCGACCGGTTCCGGGTGTACGACCCGGACGACCCCGATGCGTACGTCTCTTCGGATAGCTGGGTTCGCGTCGAGCGGTAGCGACCCACCTGACAGGGGTTTTCGATGACGCGCACGGTCACATACTCACCGTCAGCGCCGGCGATTCAGACGCCGGGGGGTGGAGGTGGATCCGGCTCCCGCCCATCACGCTGTCTCCGAACGACATCGACCCATCGGCGGCGTTTACGATACACCGAACCGTCCATCGTCCCAGCCCTTCGCCGTGACCGAGGGCGTCTTTTTCATCCCTGAGTACCGTCCCGGAACAGGGGTGATAGCGCCTGCTCGTCGAGACTGTGTTTGAACGAATCGGTGGCTCGACTGCCACAGAATTTATCAACGGCGATAATTTTCCCTTTACAGTATGGGCGCAGACCGCGCGGTAGCAGATGTCGAAGACTTCGTTTCGACCGTGTTCATGCAGACGATGGACGAGGGGGACGTGGGAACTGTCGACGAATATTTCTCCGAGAGTCTGGAGTATCACCGGTCGTCGGGTGAACTCGCCGGGCAGTACGAACTCAAAGAGGACATCAGGATGTTCCACACCGCGTTCCCGGATCTCCAAAGTGAAATCTCGCGGATTTTATCACAGGGCGACAAGGTGTCGTTCATCTATAAACTCAGGGGGACACACGAGGGGGAGTTCGAGGGGATTCCACCGACGGGACAGAAGATGGCGGCGAAGGGAGCTGCCATCGTGACGGTAGACGCGAACCAGATCAGCGAGTACCGGATCGTCTTCGACAACCTCGGGATGCTCGAACAGATAGGCGTTCTCGGCGACTGATCTCCCCCGCGCAGACGGCAGTTCTTCTCGCGTGAGGGCGAATCCGGAGTGGGGCAGATGTTAAGGCACCCGCCGGATATGTGAGAGACAGAGCCACAAATGGGGGAGGATGGAATCGGTGTCGACGACGGGTTCGGTGACTGGGGTGATGCAGACCCCTCAGAGAAAGCGCGCATGGTCGCAAAATCCATGTACCTCGTACTGAACGAGGGCCAGATCTCGGCTGTCGACGACTTTCACCACGAGGATCTCGACTACTATCGCTCGTCCGACGAACTGGGTGGGCGTCAAGACCTGAAAAACGACGTTCGGCGGTTTCTCAGTGCGTTTCCCGACCTCGAAGCCCACATCTCCGACGTCTTTGCTGACGAGGACGACGGAAACACGGTCACGATCCGCTACGAGATCGAAGGCACCCACTCCGGTACCTTCGAGAACATCCCTCCGACGGAGCAACGTGTTCACGCCAAGGGCATCGGCATCGCCACGTTCGAGGGTGACAAGATCGCCGAGTTCACGCTCGTGTTCGACAATCTCGGCCTGCTTCGGGACCTCGGCCTCCTCAAATAGGAGTGTCGAGGTTGTGGACTCTCACGTCCGTTCCTCGCAGAATGCGCCGGCCGGGATTTGAACCCGGGCCATGAGCTTGGAAGGCTCAGGTCCTACCACTAGACCACCGGCGCTCACACCCCACTTTCCGGCCAGTGATTAAGGGCGTTTCCCTTCGTTGTCGCCCGTCGGGACGGATACTTCCGCATAGCAGTTCCCACTGGAGACGTAGCTATCGAGGACAGTCAGGTCGCTCGCCGCCAGATCGGCGTCGAATTCCGCCGGCGCGTAGATGTGGTAGAACCGCGGGACTGTCTCACCGCCGGGGAGCGTCCAATCGACGGTCGTATCGAACCCGTCTGCCTGGTCGGCGGTCTCGTCGAAGCGGTCGTGGGCAGTACTCCACGCGCTCACGAGCGCGCGGCCCCCAGCGCGGAGCACGCGTGCGAGTTCGTCCAAACTCCGTCTCCGCTCCGCCCGACC
>Ga0207797_1000962_pt1 | contig 21412 bp, 22 predicted proteins | sample PRCRCaboRojoPR_6_FD_187275 | JGI IMG/M metagenome (GOLD analysis project Ga0207797, IMG submission 187275) | Marine sediment microbial community from Cabo Rojo, Puerto Rico - PR CR 10% Liquid 1 (SPAdes) | ecosystem: Environmental > Aquatic > Marine > Coastal > Sediment | place: Cabo Rojo, Puerto...
CAACGATCCGGTGAGACCCGATGCGCAAGGTGCTCTGGTGGCTGATCGGCGGTTCTCGCGGCGGTCGAAACCGGCTGCGCATCATCACAACCCTCGACGAGGAGCCCATGAACGCTAACCAGCTCGCGGACGACCTCGACCTCAACTACAAGACGGTGCGCCATCACCTCGAACTGCTGGAGGACAACGACGTGGTGACGACCATGGGCGGCGACTACGGGACGATGTACTTCCTCTCGGACCGCATGGCGGCGAACATGGACGTCCTGGAGTCGGTCGCCGAGCAGGCCGGACTGGAGGACGTCGTGGGCGGTGCGGAGGGGGACGACGATGGGACGGCGAACGACGTGGTCGCCGACGGCGAACCCACCGAACCGGGTGATCGCGATGAATAGACGCGAGGCCGGCCTCAGGGTCGCGCTGATCGTCGCCGTCGCCCTCGTGGTCTCGGCGATCGTGGCGGTCCTCGTGGACCCGTCGGTCCCGGCCGCCGTCCGGGGCGGTCTCGGTCATGGCGGAGGCCCGCCGCCCGGCATGGGCAACGGGATGCCGGGTGGCGGGCCCGGCACCCCCGGCGAGTCGTTCGACACGGTCGTCCAGGTCCGGATGTTCCTGGCGACGTTCAACGCGATCCTGCTGGTGGCGCTGGTCTGGAGCTACCTGACGCTGTACCGCGACCTGCCCAACCGGTTCACGCTGAGCCTGATCCTGTTCAGCCTGGCGCTCCTGCTGTACTCGCTGGCGTCGAACCCCGTCGTCCACGTCCTGTTCGGCTACCCGACCGACCCGAGCCTCGGCCCGTTCACGTTCCTCCCCGACGCGTTCGCGGCCGTGGCCGTGGTCGTCCTGCTCTACCAGAGCTATCAGTGACCGGCCGCTCCGGCAACCCTTGGGTCAGACGGGATCGTCGGGGTCGTGTCGTTCCCGCATTCGCTCGGCTTCCGTGGCGTACTGCTCCCGTCGTTCGTCGTCCTCGACGGGGTTGAGGTCGTCCGGGTCCGCCTCGATGGCGGCGGTGACCTCCGGCGCCCGGTTCGCGCCGAAGCGGTTGAACGCCCACTCCTTCTGGAGGTACTGCGTCCCGTCGGGGGTCGCGTAGACGATGACGAGGATGTTCGGCGAATCTGACGAGTACGTGCGCTCCACCATCCAGACCCGACGCGGATCGACGGCCGTCGCGGTCGACCCGTCGTCCTCACCTGCTGGCATGTTCGTCCGTACCTCGGCGGTGTGACCGTTAAATCTCGAAGGGCGTTCCCACCCGCTGGGAACTACACGATCCGGTTTTCGAGGGGTTCGCCGGCGAGATACCGCTCGTAGTTCTCGACGAACAGGTCGGCACACCGCTCCATGTACTCGGGCGTCGATCCCGACATGTGCGGCGTCACGATGACGTTCGAGAGGTCCCACAGCGGCGAGTCCCCCGGCAGCGGTTCCGTCTCGAAGACGTCGAGCGCGGCGCCACCGATCGAGCCTTGCTGGAGCGCGTAGACCATCGCGTCCTGATCGACGACCCCGCCCCGGGCGACGTTGATCAGGACGGCGTCGCCCTTCATCATCCGGAACTCCCAGCGGCCGATCAGGCCCCGCGTCTCGTCGTTCAGCGGGACGGCCACGACCAGGTAATCCGACCGCTGGCACACCTCGTGGAGGCCGTCCGGCCCGAAGACCTCGTCGACGGCATCGGGGGCGTCCTCGGGGTTGGCCTTCGTCCCGATCACGGTGGTGTCGAACGCGGTGGCCAGTTCCGCGACCCGGGTCCCGATGGCCCCGAGGCCGACGATCCCGACGGTTTGCCCGGCGAGTTCGCCCCCGCGGAACCGCTCCCAGACCCCGTGCCCCTGCTGGCGCACGGCCGTGTGGAGGTTCCGCTCGAAGGCGAGCATGTACCCGATCACCTGCTCGCCGATCGGTTCGGCGTGGATCCCGGAGGCGTTGGTCAGGACGATGCCCCGCTCCTCGAGTTCGTCGAAGTCGTACCGGTCGACGCCCGCGACGAGGGCCTGGATCCATTCCAGGTTCTCGGCCCCTGCCAGGAGTTCGCCTTCGAACCCGAAGGTGACGACGATCTCGGCGTCTTCGACGGCCGTGCGGCTCCCTTCCGGCGTGTGTTCGATCCGAAGGTCGATCTCCGGCAGGCGGGTCTCGATGCCCTCGCGGACCTCCACGGCGCTGTCGCGCGGGACGTGGTGCGGGATCAGGACGGTGGGTCGCTCGCTCATGGACGCGAATCGGATCGGGCGGCCCAAATAGCTCCGGAAAGCGGGGATTCGGTCGGCGCGGCACGTTCCCGCGCGAGCGGCGTATCGCCCCGTACGTCCCACGTCAGCGGCGATCCGGGCGCTCCTCGATCCCGAAGTCGGCTTCCTTCGTCGGGACGATCAGCAGCAACTCTCCGCGTTCGGTTTCGAAGAGCTCCCGTTCGGTCGACCGATCTCGCATGCAAAACCGCCAGGCGTCGGTCGCCATTTTCCGGGCGACCTCCGCGGCGGTGTAGTAGTTCCCGTCGGAACCGACGAAGGTCGTGGGGATGCGGTCACGGGTCATGGTCGACGATGGTCCACCGAACCCCTGAAGGGTCGTCGAACGGTTGCACCGTCCTCGACCGGATCGTTCCTGACATGACGCTCTCATTGGAGGTTGCCCTCGACGTCGAACAAAGTGGTTGCTATGAGCCGCCTGTTTCGGTCGGGAGTGGTCGGTATCCCTATGTAGGGGACATGACGCCCGATCGTCGCGATCGTTTCGGGACCCACGCCGTCGAACTCCGGACGGGGTCAGGGACCGAACACGTGGTCCGAATACGTTGCTCGGACGCGATCCTTGTGTCTCGTTCCGTTTCGGGATCGCCCGGAAACTGGGAGGAGACGTACCCAATCGAGTAGGGCAAACGTTCTTATATACTGAAACCTCACTGACGAGCACGTATAGAAAAAGTAACCGCTCGACAGGGACGCTCGACCGTCGCGACTGTGGGTCGGGGGAGCCCTCGACAGTTTCCACCAGCCGCACACCACGAACGATGAACGAAAAACAAATCCGTCGCGGGAAGGCGATCCAGCGACGCACAGGAAGCACGTTCCACCTCGCCACCCGCCTGCTACCGAAACGGATCCGCTACCCTACCTACGTCCTCTACGGGTTCTTCCGCATCGCCGACGAGGTCGTCGACGGCGCCGAGACGCCGTCGCCCGACGAACAGGCCCGGAGGCTCGAGAACCTCCGCGACGCCGCTCTCGGCAACCGCGAACCGGACGATCCCGTCCTCGAGGCGTTTCAGGACCTGAAAGTCCAAAACGACATCGCAGACGAGGAGGTCGACGCCTTCGTGGACGCGATGAAGGCCGACATCGCCACGGATCGGTACGAAACGGTCGACGACCTCGACGCCTACATGCGGGGGTCGGCGTCCGCCGTGGGCGTGATGATGACCGACATCATGGGCCTGGACGACGAGGCGTATCACCAGGCGCTCCCCCACGCCGTCGCCCTGGGCAAGGCGTTCCAGCTGACGAACTTCGTCCGGGACGTCCGGGAGGACGTCGTCGACCTCGATCGGATCTACCTTCCGCGGGCGGTCCTCCGCGAACACGGCGTCGATCCCGCCGACCTCGAGGCCCTCGAGTTCACGCCGGCCGTCGCCGACGCCGTCGAAGCCGAACTGAAACGGGCCGAGCGCCTCTATCGCGAGGGCGTCGCCGGCATCCGGTATCTCCCGGAAGACTGCCAGTTCGCGGTCCTCGCGTCGGCGGTCCTCTACGCCGAACACCACCGACTGATCAGGGCCAGGGACTACGACGTGGTCTCCGAGACGCCGGAACTGGGACTCTCCCGGTCGCTGAGCGTCCTCGCGAGAACGCGCTGGCACTGGATCTGGAACAAGAACCCCGAGGCGGTCTTCCGGCGGGTCAGCGCCGTGCCGACCCGCGAGGGCAGCGCCCACCGGACCGACCACGAGTACGGCGAGGGCGTTCCGGTCCGGTAGCTCCCGTATTCCCCGTTTTCGAAGCGTCGGGGCTGTCGTTTCAGCTCGAGCTGGTCGCGCCGGCCTGGATCACGCCGAAGACGCCGATCAGTAGCCCGACGAACAGGGCCCCAATCCCGATATCGGCGAAGCTCCCCGTGCTGTTGAGGGCGAGAAACCCGCCGAAAACGACGAGCAACAGCCCGAGTTGGTAGGTCGGGGTCATGTACGAATACCTACCATAGAACGGAGCATCAATCTTCCGTCGGCGGGCGTCGACCCTCGGGGGCCAGTCCGGCCACGAATCACGTCCGTGATCACCGTCGGATCTGCCGGCCCCGACGAGACAGGCGAGTGCGAAGCGGAGTCCCGAATCGCCAACTACGTCGGCCAGCGCGGGGCCGTCGATCATGCCGAAAGCGCCCCCGACCCCCGCCCATCACCGTGGCCGTCGCTCCGCTCTCCAGGTCTCGAGGGGCGTTGGCCGTGCGCCCGGACGGGTCGACGCCCCCGCCCGCGGCGAGGCCGGCGGCTCCACCGGTCAGCAGAACCGTGCCGACGGCGAGTGCGAGGACTGGGAGCGAGCCCACGACCGGGGTTCGAGGTGGCCTCACCGTAGTGGTTTCGCAACCGGTATTCGAAGGGAACTCCGCCGTCTCGACCATCGACGAGGGCGGGTCGTCCAGTTCCCCCGCCAGCGCCCGGACCGATTCCATACGCCCGCGTCCGGTTGCGGCATCCGGACCGTCGTGAGGGGGACGGGGGACTCGATCAGGGGGACGCCCTGGCTGTGAGGTGGGCCGTGAGTACCGGTCGACCATCGACGACAAAACGTTTTGACTGCACGGGCCCGTGACTGGACCGTGAACGGCTCACGCTTCCTGGTGTCGGGGGCCCTCCTGCTCGTCGTCCTGGCCGGGTGTTCCGCTCCCATGGCCGGCCGACAGGCGGGCGACTCGACTCCGGGCCCGACGGGAGAGCGGACGACGTCGCTCGACGAGGCCGACTTCCCCCCGGGGTTTTCGCGAAACGGCGTTTCGATGGCCGGTGCGCGCGAGCACACCCTCGAACTCTTCCGCAACGGGACCATCGCGGTCGGTGCCCGCGAGCGGTTCCGGCCGGGGGCATTCGTCGACTACGCCTTCGCAGCCAACGTCACGCACCTTCGGTTCCGGCGCCACGTCCACAACGGCGTCATCGACGTCACCCGACGGGACGTCTATATCGATCCCGACGCGGGGTACGTCCGGGCGTCGAGGAACGGTCGGGTGTCCGTCAGGGCCTCGAACGCGACCATCCCCGGGGCCCGCTACCGGTCCGCGTCGGGGCTCTGGGCGGTCCTCTCCCGGATCCTCGTCGTCGGCGAGTTTCGTGCGACCGGGATCGAGTCGGGGAGCCACCGGCGTCGCATCCACTACGACCTCACCGGAACCATCGTCACCGACGCGGGCGACCAGCGGGGCTGTCTGGTGGTCGACGGTGACGGCGTGATCCGCCAGGCGTTCCTGGCCTACACCGTCGGAGGCGAGCGAAAACGGTTCGAGTACGCCGTTCGCAACCGGTCGGGAGTGGCCGTGGACCGGCCGACGTGGCTTTCCGGTGAATCGGACGACTCGACGCCACCGGACCGGTGGACCATTCCGGGAGAGACGGCCGGGACCTGCGCCGACGGAAGGGCGGGGTGACGGGGGCCGACGGGATTGATCCCCCGTTCGACGGTCCCGCTTTCCGGCCGCCCCGACGGTAAACTGTTCCGAAGGAATGGAAGTTTGCCAACACTTATGAGGTATTGTGAACATTGGTCACAACTATCATGGTCGATCCACCGTTCGACTACGCCGACTACGAGGAGGGGCGTCACTGCAATTACTGGCGTCTGAACCCCGCGCTCCAGGCCGAAGCCAGGCGGGCGTATCCGGACGACGAGTTCGAGTGGGCCGAGTCGAAACTCGAGGCCTTCGGCGGGGTCGTCGGCCACACGGTCGCGGACAACGCCGACGTGATCGACGATCACGGCCCCGAACTGCGGACCTACGACAAGCACGGCGACCTCCTGAACGCGGTCGAGTACCATCCGGCCCAGTTCGAGAACGAGGAACTGGTCTACGGGAGCGGGATCGTCGCCGACGCGTTCGAGGCGCCGCCCGACCGGGACGAACCGGTCGGCCTCCTGCACACGCTGACGATGCAGCTGTTGCTGTCCTACGCCGACACGGGACTCGTGTGTGCCCAGTCAATGACCGCGGGGGCCGCGCTGGTCTTGCGCAATCACGACCACGCCGATCGATACGCGTCGTACCTGGAGGGACTCGCGGCCAGGGACTACGGGGACGTCATCGAGGGGGCGATGTTCCTGACCGAGGAGCAGGGCGGCAGCGACGTCGGTGCCAACGAAACGGTCGCTGAACCGACGGCCGTCCCGAGGCGGGCGAGCGAGGGGTCGGCCTCGCGGGCGAGCGTCAGCCAGGACGGCGGCGACCTCGAGACGCGGGAATACGAACTGACCGGCGAGAAGTGGTTCTGCTCGAACATCGACGCGCAGGGGACGCTGGCGCTCGCCCGGCGCCCCGACGCCCCGGAGGGGACGAAGGGACTCTCGCTCTTTCTGGTCCCCCACGAACTCCCGTCGGGGGAGTTGAACGACCAGACCTACCGCCGACTCAAGGACAAACTCGGCACCGAGAGCGTCCCGACCGGGGAGGTCGAGTTCGACGGGACCACCGGATACCTCGTCGGCGAACCCGAGCGCGGGTTCAAGTACATGACGACGATGCTCAACTGGGAGCGGGTCACCAACTCCGTCGGCGCGGTGGGGATCATCGGTCGGTTGCTGCTCGAGAGCAAGATCCACGCCGCGAACCGGGTGGCCTTCGACCGGCCGATCCAGGAGTTCCCGCTCATGCAGCGGGACCTCGTCGAGATGGCCGTCGATCACGAGGCGACGCTGGCGTTCGCGATGGAGGCCGCCCGGTGGTTCGACCGGTACGAACGCGACCACGACGACGACCGGGCCTTCCGGCTCATGCGCCTGCTGGTGCCCGTCTCCAAGCACGTGACGACCCGGACCGCCGTCGAGACGGCGTCCTACGCCATGGAGATCCAGGGCGGCAACGGGTACGTGGACGACTTCGTGACCCACCGGCTCTACCGGGACGTCCAGGCGCTGCCCATCTGGGAGGGCACGGCGAACATCCTCTCGCTGGACGTCCTGCGGGCCATGGAGAAGGCTGCGGCCCACGAACCCCTGATCGAACTCGTTTCCGACGCCCTCGACCGGGTCGAACACCCCTACCTCTCGGCGCTCGCCTCGGTCGTCGAGGAGGCGTTCGAGGGGCTGCAGGAAGCGCTGTTGGCGCTGGCGACCGAGGACGACGCTTACGCCCAGCACGAGGCGAAGGAAGTCACCGAGTACGTTTACGACGTCGTCACCGCGACCCTCCTGCTCGAGCGTGCCCAGGAGGACCTCGACGAACGCGGGGACGCACGGAAGGCCGTCGTCGCCGACCTGTTCGTCGATCGTGAACTGGCCGATACGCCAGCCCGCGGCGTAACCGGGGGCGAGGCGCTGCCCATGCGGTACTTCGACGCCATCGTCCGGTACGACGCGCTCGACCCCGACGAACTGCCCGAATCGCCGACCGTCCATCGAGACTGACCATCGAACAACGGCCACCATCGAGAACCCCAACCCATGTACACCATCCCAGCGATCCTCGACCGCGCACGGACGCTGTTCCCGACGGCGACGGTCTCGGACGGCACCGACGAACGGACCTACGAACGAACCTACGCCCGGGCGGAGCAACTGGCCGGAACGCTGACCGACCGCGGCGTCGAACCGGGCGACGTCGTCGCCGTGGCGGACTGGAACACGCCCGCCTTCCTCGAACTGCTCTACGCCATCGCCGGCAGGGGAGCGGTCGCGTACCCGGTCAACCTGAACCTCCCGCCCGACCGGATCGGGTACACGCTGGACAAGTCGGACTCGTCCAGGCTGCTCTACTCGGCGGATTTCGAGGAACTGGCGGGGAATTTCCCCGGTCCCACGACCGCCATCGAGGACCTGTCGCCGGGCGACCCCGCGTCGCTCGAGGTCGACCAGGACGCCGACGCCGTCACGCTGTTTACGTCGGGGACGACCGGGATGCCCAAACCCGTCCGATACACGCATCGCGAGTTCGTCCAGGGCGGGCTGAGCATCGCCCACCAGCTGGCCGAGTACGACACGCCCGCGTCGCTGTCGGGCGAGGACGCGCTGTATCCCGGCATCCCGATGTTCCACCTCCTGTCCTGGGGGTCGACGGTCATCGCCCCCTACCTGGGCGCGGACCTGCTCCTCGCAGGCCAGTTCGACCCGGAAACCCTCGCCGAGGCCGTCGCGTCGGGGGCCGCGACGTGGACCAATCTCGTCCCGACGATGGTCCACCAGGTGCTGGAGACCGACCGGGACCTCGACGGGCTGAAGGTCCTCACGGGCGGGAGCGCGATCGGGACCGACCTCGCCGCGAGCATGCGAGAGCGCGGGATCGAGTTCTCGACCATCTACGGCGGGACCGACATGCTGGCCGCGTCGATCTCGATCCGAACCGACCACGCCCGGGAGCACGGGGCGTACGACTACCTTCGACGGACGACCCACCCCGTCCCGTTCGGCGAGTTCGACCTCGTGCACCGGGAGGGCATGGACGAGGACATGGGCGAGATCCGGTTCCGGGCGCCCTGGCTCCCCGGCGAATACTACGACATGCCCCAGGAGAGCGACCGCGCCTTCGTCGACGGCTGGTTCCACACCGGCGACGTGGGGCGACGGGCCCCCGACGGCGGGATTCACGTCCTCGATCGCCTGACGGACACGATCAAGAGCGGCGGGGAGTGGATCCCGACGAGCGTCCTCGAATCCGTGATCGCCGAGACCCCGACGGTGGCGAACGCCGCGGTCTTCGGGGTCCCCGACGAGGAGTGGGGCGAGCGGCCGGTCGCCGCCGTCACGGCCGTCGACGAGGAGGTCGACGTCGAGTCGGTACGGGATCGACTCGAGGCCGCCGCGGCCGACGGCCGGATCAACGACTGGTGGCTCCCCGAGGAGATCCGCGTCGTCGACGAGATGCCCCTGACCAGCACCGGCAAGATCCGGAAAAGCGAACTCCGGGAAGCACTCGACGTGGACGAGCGGTGAACGCACTGACCGCCCCGTCACGCGATCCGACCGGGGCGAACCCCTCAGCGTCGGGCGGCCCGCCAGGTCCTGCGAACGAACCGGGGGATCCGCGCGGTCGAGAGGTCGAAGTCGAAGCGGTCGGTCCACAGCAACCCGGCCCCCAGTCCGGCGGCGAGGAGCACCGGGATCCAGTTGCCGTACGCGGCGTTCAGCCCGCCCCAGAGGATGACGAAACTCACCAGGTCGTCGAGCATGAACTCGGTCTCCTCCAGGCGCCGGAGCAGTCCCTCGCGGGCGAAGGCCACGTCGAACAGGAAGACGGCGACGGTTCCCGAGAGGAGCCAGCCCCCGTAGTTCGACCACGGAACGCCGTAGAAGTCGCCGGTCTCGTACTGCCAGAACTGGATGGCGACGGCGCCGGGGTCGAGCACGAGGTCGACGACCATCACGAGCGCCAGCACCGCCGGGAGGCGGATCCACCGTTTTCGGGCGCGCTCGCCGAGTAGCAGGATGCCCAGCAGGTAGCTGTTGAGCACGAGCGGGAAGAAGAACACCGGCAGCCCGATCGGGACCTCGCCGAACAGCATCGGGCCGAGGTCGATCCCGTAGGTGAACTCGCCGTAGGGCCATCCGGTTCGCACGCCGACCAGTTCGATCCCGTAGGCGTAGGCCGTGAGGACGCCGATGCTGATCGCGGCCCGTCGATCGGTGAGGGGGAGGACGCCGGCGATGAGGGGGAGGCGCATCACGATCACGCCGATCAGGATCAGCGTGGCGTTGTACGTCAGGAGGGCGGGCAGCAGCCCCTCGGCGCTGCCGTAGAGCATGGCCGCACCGACGGCGGGAAAGACCACGGCGATCGTGAACCGGTTCTCGCGCACCAGGTCGTCGAACCGGCGTTCGAGGGTCCGCCGATCGGGGAACCGGCCGCCGAGGACGGGACGGTCGACATCGGTTCGCGTTCCGTCAGGCATTGAGCATCACCCGAAGCCCGCCCATGGTGAGCAGCGCGCCGACGACCGTGTTGAGGTAGGGGAACCACCAGTAGGCCCGGGCGACGTCGACGTCCGAGAGGGCGACGGCCGCGCCGACGACCGGGTAGACGGCCAGCAGCGCGCCCAGCCTGGGATCGAGCAGGCCGAAGACGACCGCGCCGGCGAGCCAGACGATCACGCAATAGGCGTGGGTCCACCGCTCGCCGAGGACGGTTGCCGTCGTCCGGATGCCCGCGGTTCGATCCGGTTCGATGTCCGGAATAGCGGAGAACGTGTGCATGGCCATGGTCCACAGCCACCCGCCGGCGATCGCCAGGGCCGGCGGCAGCGCGCCGTCGATCGCGGCGAAGGCCACGACGCCGGGCAGGACGTACAGCCCGTTCGACAGCGAGTCGAGGACGGGCGTCGTCTTGAACCGGAACGGCGGGGCGCTGTACTCGATCGCCAGGAAGTAGTAGGCGGCCAGTATCGCCAACCCCACCGCCGGGAGCCAGGGCACGAACCCGAAGCCGATGAGGCCCGCCGCCAGGACGACCAGCCGTATCGACGTCCGGTCGCGATACCTGACCTCCGGGCCCTCGTCGTCCTTCTTCGGGTTCGCGAGGTCGATCTCGGCGTCGAAGGCGTCGTTGACGCCGTAGAGGAAGACGTTCGCCGGAACCGTGAAGTAGGCGACCAGGGCGATCGCCAGCGGCGAGAACAGTTCGCCCACGCCGTCGGCCGCGAAGACGACCCCCACGAGCGCCGGGCCGCCGAGGTAGGGCCAGAACCGCGGGCGCGACAGGCGGAGGAGGTAGCCGAGTGGCGTCCCTTCCGACGGTACCGCCGCGGCCAGTCTGTCGGCGACGCTCCCGACGGCCTCGCGCGCCTCGACGTCCGTTCCGTTCTCGCCTCCCATGGGTTCCTTGCTCCCGTTCACTGGTTCCCCCGTTCGTCGTCGCTCACTCGCCGTGATCCTCGATCAGTTTCGTCGCGGCGTGCTCGCCGCCGATCAGGCACATCGGCACGCCGATCCCCGGGTTCGTGTACGCGCCAGTGAAGTAAAGCCCGTCGACGGCCTTCGACCGGTGTGGCGGCCGGAACGCCGCCGTCTGCCGGAGCGTGTGCGCGATCCCCAGGGCGGTGCCCCTCGTGCTGTTGTACCGGTCCGCGAAGTCGCCCACCGAGAACGTCTCCTCGAAGACGATCCGGTCCCGGAGGTCTTCCCCCGTGTTGTCCGCGATGTCCGAGAGGATCAGGTCCCGGTAGGACTCGCGGACCCCCGGCGAGTCGTCGAGCCCCGGCGCGATCGGGACGAGGACGAACAGCGCGGTGTGACCGTCCGGCGCGACGGTGTCGTCCGTCTCGGAGGGGACGCAGACGTAGTAGGCGGGGTCGTCGGGCCAGGTCGGATCGTCGAAGATCTCGGCGAAGTGTTCCTCCCAGTCCGTCGGCAGGACGAGCGTGTGGTGGGCGAGTTCGGGCACCTCGCCCTCGACGCCGAGGTAGAGCAGGAACGCCGACGGGGCGTAGGTCCGGGACGCCCAGTAGTCGGCGTCGAACCCGCGCTTGCGCTCGTCGAGCAGTTCCTGCTCGGTGTGGCGGTAGTCGGCGTCGCTGACGACGAAATCGCACTCGATCCCCTCGCCGTTCCCGTCGCCGTCGTCGGTCCCGATCTCGACCCGGAACCCGCCGGCCCGGCCCTTGATCTCGCTGACCGGGGCGTTCGTCCGGTACTCCACGCCGAGTTCGCGCCCGAGGTCGGCCATGGCGTCGACGACGGCGCCGATGCCGCCCTCCGGGTACCAGACGCCGAGGTTGAAGTCGACGTGACTCATCAGGTTGTACAGCGCCGGGGTGTTGTTCGGCGACCCGCCGAGAAACACCAGCGTGTACTGCATGATCTGCTGGAGTTTCGGGTGGTCGAAGTAGTCCTCCACGTGCTCCTGCATCGACCCCAGCAGCGAGAGCCCGTTCGCGTGGCGGAGGACGTCCACGTCGACGAAGTCCCGCAATCTGGAACGATCTGTGTAGACGAAGTGTTCCATGCCCACGTCGTACGTGTACTCGGCCTCGTCGAGGTAGGCCTCCAGAGTTTCGCCGCCGCCGTCCTCGTACTCCTCGAAGACGGCCTTCGCGGCCTCGCGGTCGGCCGGCACGTCGACTCTGTCGCCGTCCTTGAAGAAGATCCGGTAGTGCGGATCGAGGCGTTCGAGGTCGTAGTAGTCCTCCGGCGACCGACCGAAGTGGCCGAAGAACCGCTCGAACACGTCCGGCATCAGGTACCAGGAGGGCCCCATGTCGAAGCGGAAGCCGTCCGCCTCCAGGACCGACGCCCGGCCGCCCAGCTGTTCGTTCTTCTCGAGCACGGTGACGTCGGCGCCGGCGTCGGCGAGGTAGGCGGCGGTCGAGAGGCCGCCGAACCCGCCGCCGACGATCACGATCTCCGATCCGGCGAGGGCTGTCATCGCCCTCTCTTGTCGTCCGGCGTCCATAAAGTGGTTGCCCAATAGAGGGGTTCCGGAAGTCGGCGCGGTGGATCGGTCACCGGAACGCTCCCGTCACGGGGTCCCACGGTTCCGTACATTTACGTCTCGGCACCCGAAGCGGAGTCCATGAGCCAGGACGAAGGCGAATCCGAGGACGAGTCGACCGTCGTCGTGACGGGCGGGACCGGGGGCATCGGGGCGGCGGTCGCTCGCGAGTTCGCCGAGGCCGGGGCCCGCGTGGTCGTCGGCTCCCGGGACGCGGCGGCGGTCGAGGAACTGGTCGCGGACCTCTCGGAAACCACCGCCGCCACGGGGGTCCGGACCGACGTGCGCGACGAGTTCGACCTGGAGCGCCTGATGGAGACGGCCTCGACGTTCGGCCCCCGCGGCATCGACGTCGTCGTCGCCGCGGCGGGCGTCTACCACGGCGCCCCGGGCGAGACGCCGACCGACGAGGAGTCCTACGCGTCGTTCGACGATCACCTCCGGACGAACGCCCGCGGCGTCTTCGCGACGGTCCGGGAGGCGCTGCCCCACCTCGCGAGCGACGGCCGCGTACTCGTCCCGACGGGAAGCGTCGCCCGGGACCCGCCGCCGGGGTTCGGCGGTTACGCGATCTCGAAGGGCGCCGCCGAGGCCGTCGTCCGCGCGTTCGCCGTCGACGTCGAGCAGACCGTGGGCTGCGTCGATCCCGGGCGCGTGGCGACCGACCTGGCCGGCGGGCAGGGTCGCGACCCCGACGACGTCGCCCCGCTCTTCCGGTGGGCGGCGACGGAGGCCCCGGCCGACGACCTCGACGGCAGCGTCCTCGCGCTCGAAGACTGGCGAACCCGAACGGCCTGAGGACGCGAACGCGGTTCGTCCCCGCCGGAACCGTGGAGTTATTAGGGTCGATACCCTGGTTCCCGGCGATGGGTATTAACGAGAGGATCGGAGTTATTAACTCCGGGGAGGGCGCCACGATCGCCGGCGTCGGTGCCGTCGTCGCCCTGCTCCTGCTGTCCGGGTTCGCGGTGATGGTCGCCCGGGGCGATCCCGTCCTGTGGAAACTCCTGGCCATCTCCTGGGTCGCGTTCGTCGCGATGGCCGGCTCGGTGCCCTTCGGCGCCCGGGCCGCGGACGATCCACATCCCCGGACGCTGGTGTGGGGCTACGGGCTCGCCAGCGGCGCGATGATCACGAGCGCCGCCCTCTTCCTGCTCCCGCAGGCGATCGGCCTCGACCCGAGGATCGGGGGGATCGGCGTCGCTCTCGGGCTCCTGACCGGGTTCGGCGTGCACACCATCGGGCACCGCCTCACCCACGCCGACCTGCCCTTCGACCACACCGCCGTCGAGATCGCGGCCCACGCGTTCGCCGCCGGTGCGATCATCGGCCTCATCTACGGGACGATGCCGTCGCTGGGGCCCTTGCTCGGCCTGGCGATCGTCTCGCACAAGGGCCCGGCCGGGTACGCCGCGGCGCGCCGGTTCCGCCGGATCGACAAGCCCCTCGCCATCCTCCTGATCCCGTCGGCCGGGCTGGGAATCGCGGCCATTCCCGTCGGCCTCGTCGGGCTTCCCCCGATCGACCCGCTCGACGCCCTCGTGTTCGGGTTCGCCGCCGGGATCTTCCTCCACGTCGCGATGGACTTCCTCCCCTCCTGCGAGGTCGGGAGCGACGTCTACGAGGTCGTCTCGCCGGGCGAACACGAGCACCACGTGTTGGACGAACTGCGGATCCACGCGGTCGGCAGTACGGTCGTCGGCGGGGCCGCGGTCGTCGCCGCGTGGCTCGTGATCGGTTGACCTGACCCAGGACCCGGGTGGCTACAACCGCCGTTTCGTGTCCGGATCCTCGAGGTCCCAGAGCGCTTCCGGCAGGAAGTCCTCGAGGTGGTCGATCATCCGGCGGTCGGTGACGTCCAACCCCTCGCAGTGCTCGAACGCCTCGTCGCGCACGTCGACGTGCAGGTCGCCGTCCTCGCGCCAGACCTCCAGCGGGAACACCCAGCACCGGGTCGGTTTCCACCCGTCGTCGGCCTCGGCCTGGAGCGCACACAGGCCGTCGTCGCGCAGGAAAAAGCAGGCGTCGCCCGCCTCGTCGACGTGGCACTCGCGGTCCTTGCCCTCCTTTCGGACGAACCGCTCGCCGCGGACGGTCGTGGTGGCCTCGCGGAGGTTCGCCCGCTCCGCGAGGGTCCGGAAGTCCTCGTCGTACAGCAGGACCCCGTGGTGACAGCACCACGTGCACTCGTCGACGCACTCGAAGGTGCGATCGGGGTCGAACTCGACCACGACCTCGCGGCCGGGGTGGACCTCGACGCGGCGGGCGTCCGTTTCGGTCGACACACGGTGTCGTCCGGGATGCGGCGGGAAAAGGATCGCGGAGGAACGCGGGCCGCAGTGGGAGACGCACTCACACCAGCCGTTCGTACAGTCCCACGAGGTCGTCCGCGATGGCCTCGAGCGTGAAGTCCTCGCTCCGTTCAGCGGCGTTCCCGCCGAGGCGGTCGCGCAGGTCGGGATCCTTGAGGCGATGGAGCGCCTCGGTGAAGTCGGTCGAGGCCTTCAGGCAGTCCTCGCCCTCGGTCAACCACTCGAAGGTCGGGATGTCCCGCACGACGGGGGGCTTGCCGCAGGCCATCGCCTCCAGCAGCGCCATGCCCTCGTTCTCGTTCTTCGTCGGGAAGAAGAAGACGTCGCCGGCCGCGAAGGCGCCGCGGACGTCGTCGACGTACCCCGTGAAGGTGCAGTTGTCCGGCGCTCGCTCGACGAGTTCCCTGGTCCGGCGACTCTGGAGGACGCGATCGAGGGTCCCGCCGGTCGGGTTGAGGTAGCCGAACCAGGCGAAGTCCAGTTCGGGCATCGCCCGGGCGGTCTCGACGAACGTCTCCAGGCCCTTGCGCTCGATCACGTGCCCGACCATGAACGCGACCGGCGGGTCGAGGTCGTACCGCTCCAGGTACTCCTCGCGCAGGGACTCGTGGCCCGCCAGGCGCTCGGGGTCGAACCCGTTGCTGATCACCGTCGCCGGCGCGTCGGTGTACTCGCGGATCACCTCGCGGTTGTACTCGGAGGGGCAGACGACGTGGTCGGCCAGCGAGTAGGCGTACCGGAGGTAGGGCTTGAGTGGCTTCGCCAGGAGGTTCGAGAGCGCGAAGCTCTCGCGGAAGTCCTCGGCGGTCTGGTGGGTGTGGACGAGGACCGGCACGCCCCGCCGCCGGGCGCGCTTCGCGTAGTAGACCGACCGCGGCCCCATGTTGTTGAGGTGGAGGAGGTCGACGTCGAGCGACGGGTCGGTGGTGTACTCGATCCCCGCCCGGTCGAGGACCGTCCGCTGGTTCCGCACCGACTGGGCGTGCCCGCCCGTGATCGCCCGCTCCCACTCGAAGTAGTGGCTGACCTTCATCGATCACTCGGGACAACGCGGGGGTCCGTTTTGAAGGTGTGGAGTCCGGTCGTTGACGGGGTGGCCCCCGGTTCTGAACCCGGACCGGGGATCGTCCGATCACGCGTTCGCCCAGGATCAAGCGGAGCCGTTTTGCGACCCTGCCCGGTTGACTCGCAACGGAAAGCGTCGCTGGATCGGGGGCCGTCCCTCGATCGGAGGGCTCACGCCACGAAACGCCGGAGTCGGCGTGAGTGTTCCCGGCGGATCCCGGGGCGCTCCCGGCCGACTACCCGTCGACGGCGACCGTCACGCGTCCGTTCGTTCCCGAGACCGCCGCCCGTTCCACGAACGCGGGCGGCCCCACGAGCAGCACCACCGTCTCCGGAGCGACGCGGATCACCGCGAAGGAGGCGTCGACCTCCCCGGCACGCGCCGCGACCAACTGTCGCGAGGCGGCCTCGAACTCCTCGGCGTCGCCGGCGTCGTCCCATCGAAGCACCCAGGCGTGGCCGACGTCGTCCTCGCTGCCACCTTTCGGCTCGAATTCGAGGAGTTCGTCGCTCCCCCAGCCGGTCGCCGCCGCGGCGGCCGCCTCGCGCTCCATGGCCCCTCGTAGTATCGCCCTGATCACGTGCTCGCCTTGCGTCCCCTCGCGTGTGACCGTCCACTCGGGGGCTTCGCCGTCCACCGACAGCGACCGGGGCGGTCCGGCGTCGTCGCCGTGGATCACCCGTTCCATCGTCCCCGGCGGATCGTCGTACACCGCCCACAGGGCGCTCGCCTCGTCGATCCGGCGGTCGAGGTATTGCGCGCCGAAGTGGTACTGCGCCCCGAGGACCCGGTCCCACGGCGGCAGCCTCGGGTATCGGTGGACCCAGCGCTCGATGGGTAACGTCCCGCCAGGATAGGTGAGGTCGTACTGGCGGGCGTACCGGTCGGTGACGAACACCGCGCCGCCCTCCAGCATCGCGGTCCTGGTCCCCCGGGCGGCGGCGAGTTTCCGGTCTTCCCCGCGCTGGAACTGGATCACGTGCACGAACTCGTGGGCGACCACGAGTTCCAGCCGCTCCCGGTCGACGGCGTCCGGGGTCGTGTCGTAGAACACGAGCCTGACCTCGTCGTCCATCGCGCCGCCGCCGAGGCCGGTCGGCGGGGGGCCCGTCCCGTTCTCGGGCGGGGCGATGCCCAGCCGCCGCTCGAACGTCAGGTCGCGGTCCAGCGGCGAGCCCGACGACCCGTCACGGCTGGCCCCTCCCGGCTCGATCCTGACCGTCGGCGCTTCCACGTCGACGCCCAGCAGGTCCGCGATCCGCTGGAAGATCAGGGTCGCGTTGACGGGGAGCGTCCCGCCCTCGACGGCGACGTGGCCGGGCGGCACCTCGGGGTCGGGGACCGTGGTCGTCGCGGGCGGCGGGGGCGGCGGGGCCGTCGTCCGGGTCGTCGTCGTGGGGTCGGTGTCGGTGACCGTCGGTGTGGTGGCCGACGGCGCGGTGGTGGCCGGCCCGCCCCCGAGCGAACAGCCGGCGAGGACGAGCAGGAGGGCGAGGGCGACGGGGAGGAGTCGCCCCCGCCGGGATGCGGCGGGCATGGAGGTTCCTCACTACAGCTTCGCGAACTGATTACAAGAAGATGCGTATTGGAGGACCGTCCGGCCATCTCCGCGGAATCCGACCGTCGTCCGGTCAGGTAGCGTCGGGGGTCAGTTGTACTCCCGCCACCGATACCCGCACTCCTTGCACTTGAAGAACCGCGTCGGCGGTTCGTCGGCGGAGGCGGTCTGCTTGATGTTGTACCAGGCCTCGCCGTGCCCGCACTTCTCGCAGGTGACGTCGCTGGCGGTCGGCTTCCCCTCGAAGTTGAGCCCTTCCTCGGTCTCGATGACGTCGTCCTCGCTCTGGGCCTCGGTGCTCACGAACTCGGCGGCCCGCTCCTCGTCGCGCTCGACGACGGCGCCGCAGTCGTCGTTCGTACAGACCATGTGGCCGTCCTTGGCCTTCATCATCGAGCCGCAGTCGTCGCAGAACTGCATCGGTACCCCGGCTTGGAACTCCAGCAACTAGTCGTTGATGTTTTCGAGCGCTTCCTCCTCGATGACCACCGGGCAGTTGCGCACCCGGAAGTGCTCGAGGTCGACCAGCTCGAGGATCGAGGTTCCCTCGTGGGCGCACCGCACCTCCGGTGGCCCGGCGAAGAACTCGCACTTCTCGCAGTAGGTCGACTTGTCGACGACGTCCTCGCGATCCGCGGGGTCCTCGACGACGAACTCCTCGTCGGACGCGACCTGCTTCCAGAGCGTCTCCTGGTCGACCTCACCGACGTCGACCGCCTCGAAGACGCCGTCGCCCTCGTCGACCCGGTCGGCTTTCTCCCGCATTCGATCGGCCAGGTCCCCCAGGGGACCGCCCGACGGGGATTCCGCTTCGGGGGTTTCCGGCCCGTCCGCGGCCGACCCGTCGAGTTCGTCGTCCGGGGTCTCCCCGGGTCCGGAGTCGGGGTCGGGATCGGCGCCCGCCGACCGGTCGAAGTCGTCCATCGGGTGTTCCTCCGGTGGCGTTCGGTCCTCGAGCGCCGACGGATCGTCGACCGTCTCGGACTCCGGGAAGAGCCGGTCGGCGATTCCCCGGTCGGTCGCGTCGTCGCCGCCCTCGTCCTCGCGGTCGTCCCCGGCGTCCCTCACGTCGAATCACCGCCCCGGTCGGCGCTCTTTTCGGCGGCGTTCGTCCAGTCCGCGAAGTCCTCGGGCGAGTCGGAACTCGTCGCCGTGTCGGTCGCCGTTTCGGCGTCCCTCCCGTCCCCGGCCAGCCGTTCGAGGTCGCCTTCGTCGGCGGCGTCCACGTCATCCGTGTCGGCTGCCCGCCCCTCCAGGGCCGGCGGGCTGCCGGTCTCGAGTACGTGCGACCCGAAGAAGCGCCGTTTCGGCGTCACCGTCGAGAACGTGCTCGCGCAGTGTGGACACGCGGCCTGCGTGAGGAGCCCGATATCGACGCTCTCCCCACACTCCTCGCACACCGCCGATCGGACCCCGTACTGGTTGGCCGCGCGCTGGAGCCGCTCCACCTCGGCCCGTCGGGTCGCCCGTTCCGCGCGCTCGTTTACCTCGGAGCGCACCTCGAGGAGCACCCGGGCGACCCGCTCCAGCTGGTCGTCCAGCCCGTCGATCTCGTCGGCGAGGTACTCCAGGATCTCCTCGTAGTTCTCGAACCCGGCGTCGAGGTCGTCCCGGATGGCGTCGACGGTCCCCCGGAGGGCGGCCAGTTCCTCGTCGAGGCGGTCGAACCGCTCCGCCGTGGCCTCGAGGTCGTCCCGCAGCTCCTCGTGGTCGTGGTCCGCCGGCGCCTTCGCGTCGGTTTCGCGTTTGACCTGCACGACCCGCCGTCGGACGTCGTCGATGAGGTCCACGAACTCCGCCTGCTGCTCCTCGAACCGTTCCTCGACGACCTCCGGGACCTCGTCGGGTGTGTCCCGTTCCCGCGGGAGATCGACCGCACGGTCGTCGTCGGCGACCGCCCGGAACGTCGCGACGAGCCCTGCGAGCAACTGGTCGCGGTCCACGTCCCGGGAGCCGGCCTCCTCGTCGAGCCAGTCCTCGAGATCAGCGGGCAGCGAGACGCCGGTCCGCCGCTCGTCGGACTCCTCGCTCGCCATTCGTCCGACGTTCGACTGGAAAACGGTTAAGCGTTGTTGCAGATCCGAGGGATCGTCCCGGTGCCTCACCGGATCTTGCGGACGTCGCTGATGTCGAAGCCGCCCTCGCTGATCTCGGTCTCGAACTGCACGATGTTCTCCGCCTCGAGCCGGGAGAGGACGCCCCTGAACTGCCGCACGACGAGCGTCCGGGACCGCTCGGAGCCGCCGGACTCCCACTCGAACAGGAGGGTGCCGTCGGTCGAGTCCATGAGCGACCCCAGCTCCCGGTCGGCGAGCGGGTCCTGGTTCACCAGGACGAGGACGAGCCCGCCCCATCGGGCCGAGGCCTTCTTCAGACCGCGCATCATGAGGGAGACGTCCGTCCACTCGATCCGGTCGTCGGAGACGTCGAGCAGGTCCGACAGCGAGTCGAGCAACACGACGTTGTCGCTCGCGTGTTCGGTGAGGTAGGTCCCGAGTGCTTCCAGGACGCCCCGCTGATCGTGATCGTCGCCGAGGCTGGTGAGCTCCCTGGTCCGGCCGGCGTACCACTCGGTCGGGATCGGGCTGGGCCCGAAGAACTCGGTCGAAAGGTCCGCGAACTCGATGGCGTCACCCGCCGCCGCCAGGAGGTCGGGGTCGAGGGCGAATCGCATCTCCTCGACCAGCTCCGACCGGTCGGCGGTAAACGAGACGTAGTGGATCTCCGCCGGCAGCGACGCCGCGTCGTCGAGCCCTCCGTAGTAGAGGTCGAACTGGTCCTCGTCGGCGCGGGCCAGCGCGTTCATCACGGCGCTCGTGTACAGGAACTCGCGGCCGCCGGCACCGCCCTCGCTGGCGAGCAACACGACGCTTCCCGCGGGCGCGCCGCCGCCGATCATCGAGTCGAACCGGGAGATGCCCGTCGGGAGACGGTCCATGTGCCATCCTGGCCGGCCGACCGCTTACCGTTTGTGGCGCCCGTCGTCGCCGGAGCCGGCGGTTCGCCGTCGTCCCGGCGGCACGCGTTCGATCCTCCCCGGCTATCGACGCACGACCGCCCCGTCGTTGTCGGCCGGCGTTATCCTCACCTCGCCGCCGACGTCGACCTCGTCGAGCGCGGCCTCGGCGTCCTCCCGGGCCCGTTCGACGCGGTCACGGTCGGTCAGGCCGTACACGGCCGGGCCCCAGGAGGACTGCCCGGCGCCCTCGATCGCGGGACTGGTCGAGAGCGTCGAGACGAGCTTCCCGGCCGGCGGCCGGAAGACCCCGCCCTGCTCGTCGGCGTACCAGCTCCCGTTCAGGCGACCGATCGTCTCGAGGGCCGTCCCGAACGCGTCGACGTCGTCGGTGGCCACGGCCGGCAACAGACGGCGGGTCGTCACCGCGCTGATTTCGTCGGCGACCCCCGGGTCGGCCTCCTCGACGACCCGGCGGATGGTCCGGTCCTCCTCGGCGCCGGACTGCCCCCGCGCGGCGTTCGGGACGACGACCACGAACCGCCAGGCGTCCGGCACCCGGTGACGGGCCAGGACCGGGGGCACGGTCCACTCGCCCTCGGCCGGCGGCGCGGTGGTGAACCGGTCGGTCGGATGGCCGCCGTCGACGACGAACCCACCCGCCTCGAACGTGGCGACGCCGACGCCGCTCCGGCCGCCGCGACCCAGCGCCGGCGCCGCCGACCGGACGTCCGGCTCCCGGTCGTGTGCGCTCGCGATGGCCACGTAGGTCGCCAGGGCGAGCTGCGTCCCGCTCCCCAGGCCGACGTGTCGCGGAAGCCGTCGGTGGACTTCGACGCTCGCCCCCGGGACGCCGAGTCGATCGATCGATTCCCGCGCGTACCGGCGGG
>Ga0207797_1000963_pt1 | contig 21406 bp, 15 predicted proteins | sample PRCRCaboRojoPR_6_FD_187275 | JGI IMG/M metagenome (GOLD analysis project Ga0207797, IMG submission 187275) | Marine sediment microbial community from Cabo Rojo, Puerto Rico - PR CR 10% Liquid 1 (SPAdes) | ecosystem: Environmental > Aquatic > Marine > Coastal > Sediment | place: Cabo Rojo, Puerto...
CGCCGACCGGGACGCCGTCCGCGACCTCGCCCGACGGGTCCGGGAGCGTCACGACCGCCTCGACCTCCTGATCAACAACGCGGGCACCTGGCAGGGAAAGCGCCGCCTGACCGAGGATGGGATCGAGCTAACGTTCGCCGTCAACCACCTCGGGCCGTTCCTCCTGACCAATTGTCTGGTGCCCCTGCTCCAGAAGAGCGCGCCGGCACGCGTGGTTACGGTGTCCTCCGGCCTCCACCGAAACGCCGACCTGGACCTGGCGACGGTCGCCGAACGTCCCGACTACGACGGCCGGGACGCCTACAGCGACTCGAAGCTGGCGAACGTCCTGTTCACCTATGAACTGGCCGACCGCCTCGACGGCAGCGGAGTGTCCGCGTTCGCGGTCCATCCAGGCGCCATTCCCGGTACTGCGCTGGCCCGAGAGGCGGGCGTGCTCTCGAAACACCTCTGGAACGCCTTCGCGTACCTCCCGGACGTCCTCGCTGGATCCGTCTTCCAGGGCGTCGAGGACGGCGCCGAAACGGTCCTCCACGCCGCGACGAGTCCGGCCCTCGACGGGGTGACGGGAGAGTACGTCGCGGACGGCGAACGGCGCCGCTCCTCGCCGGCGTCCTACGACGAGGAACTGCAAGCGGAGCTCTGGGAACTGAGCGCCGAGTTGACCGGACTCCCGCCGGCGGTGCCGGCCGTCGATCCGCTCGAGGTCGACTGAACGGCCGGGAGGACCGGGCCGTCCTCACCGGGAGGTCCCCGTCCCGGCGTCGAACAGCCGGCCCATCAGGTTCGCCTCCGCCCGCCGAAGTAACTCGGAGGCGGTCGCCTCGGCGACCCCGAGTTCGTCGGCGACGGCGACCAGGGCCACCGTTCGGGGGACGTCGTAGTATCCCATGCGCGTGGCCGTCTCGACGGCCTCGTACTGACGGTCGGTCAGTTCTCCGACCGCCGTACCCTGACGCCGGTCGTACCGACCGAGTTCGAGCACCTCCACCCCCACGGCGGCGCGGTCCCGGAGCGCGTCGACCAGTTCGGTCAGCGCCTCGGCCGGTCCCACGACGGTCATCCGCCCCCGGCCGTCGGCCTCGTACACCAGGGGCGGGACGACGACGAGGTTCAACTCCGCGAACGCCCGGAAGAAGGTCGCGTCGGACTCGGTGTACTCCTGGCAGACGTAGACGTAGAAACTCCCCTCGTCGACCGGGGTCAGTTCGTACCGGCGGATCGCCTCGACGTCGTCGATCCGCTCCCTGTAGGCGTCGACGTCGCCGACGGCGAAGAACAGCGCGAACTGCACGTCCTCCCTGGAGTGGTTCCAGGCGAGGAGTTCCTCCCGTTCCATCGCGTCGGAGGACGCGAGGAACTTCTGCATCGGATGGCGCATCCAGTCGGGCCGATCGAGGCGAGCGCGCAGGTACCGCATCGCTGTCTCGCGATCCGTTTCGGATCGACAGCATATAAAACACCTAGGAATATCGGGGTAATCGTCGTCGGCCGAGATCACTACGTTCGGGTATGGCACGAACGTCTTCGGGACCGGGAGAGGGACCCGACGGTCCGGCCCCGATCGAGGGCGAGTTGCCGGTGGAGACGCCGCCGGGACCCGACGGCGTCCCGGTGATCGGGAACGCGCTGTCGCTCGTGCGCGATCCCCGGGGCTTCTACGAGGAGATGAGCGAGTACGGGGACGTCGTGAGTTACAGCGTCCCACTGCTGGACTTCTGTACGGTCCTCCACCCCGACCTCGTCGAGCAGGTGTTGTTGCACGAGCAGGACGCGTTCGACAAGTTCGGGTTCGAGGAACTCGGGGGCGAACTCGCGAGCGAGGGGTTGCTGTTGACGGACGGCGAGCAGTGGCGGCGCCAGCGGACGATCGTCCAGGACGCATTCACGCTGGAGCGGATCCAGGGGTACGGCGACGCCATGGCCCGCTACGCCGACGAACTGGTCGCGGGCTGGGAGGACGGCGACGAGATCGCCCTGAATCGCGAGTTCTCCCGGCTCACGCTCCGGGTGTTGACCCACTCGCTGTTCGACCTGGATCTGGCCGACGAGGCGGCCGTCGTGACGGAGTTCGCCGACGTCCTCAACGACCGCGGCAGCCTCGACGGCGTGTCCACGTTCGTCCCGATGTGGATCCCGACGCCGGAGAACCGTCGGTACAAACGGGTGCTCGGGGAGTTCCGGACGTTCGTCGAGGGGCTCATCGACGAGCGCCGGGGCCGGGCCGCCGAGTACGACGACCTCCTCTCGCTACTGCTGACCGCCGAGGACGAGACCGGGGAGACGATGTCCGAGACGGAGGTCCGCGACCAGATGGTGACGTTCCTCTTCGCGGGTCACGAGACGACCTCGCTGGCGCTGACCTACACGTTCCTGGAGCTGGCACAGCGGGCCGACGTGCGCGACCGACTCGACGCCGAACACGACGCGGTTCTGGATGGTTCGACGCCGGGGCTGACCGACCTCGACGACCTGTCCTACACGGAGCAGGTCATCCAGGAGTCGCTCCGGCTGTATCCCCCGGCGTTCATCCTCTTCCGGACCGTCCGCGAGGACGTCGAACTCGGGGGCTACCGGATTCCCGAGGGAACGAAACTGACGCTCCCGCAGTTCCACATTCACACCGACGATCGGTGGTACGACGACCCCGAAACGTTCGACCCGGATCGGTGGACCGGGGGGTTCGAGGAGTCCCTGCCCGATTACGCCTACTTCCCGTTCGGCGGCGGCCCGCGCCACTGCATCGGGATGCGGTTCGCGATGCTCGAACTGAAGACGGTGATCCCGACCGTCGCCCGGCAGGTCGACTTCGAGTTGCTCTCCGATCCCGATCCGGAGTTCGACATGGCGACCACGTTGCGCCCGAGCGAGGACGTCCGGGTCCGCGTCGAAAAGCGGTGAGGTTCGGCCGGACGACCGATCAAGCAACACTCAGGTCCGCACGTTCTCCCCGTCCACGTCCCCGAACCGTTCCTCGCCGGCGTCGGGATCGCGCTCGTAGACCACGCGCCCGCGAACGAGCGTCAGTTCGGGGAACACGCCCGGACGTCCCTCGAACGGCGTCCAGCCGCACTTCGAGTGCAGGTCCTCGCCACGGATATCGCGAGACGCGTCCGGGTCGAACAGGACGAGGTCGGCGTCCATGCCCTCGGCGATCCGCCCCTTCTCCGGCAGGTCGAAGATGGCGGCGGGGTTCCGGGCGACGAGGTCGCGGACGCGCTCGTAGTCGAGGCGACCCTGTCGGGCGTCCTCCAGGAGGAGGGGCAGCATCGTCTCGACGCCCGGGACGCCAGACGGGGCGTCCAGCAGTCGCGCCTCCTTCTCCTCGCGGGCGTGGGGCGCGTGGTCGGTCGCGATCGCGTCGACCGTTCCGTCCGCCACGCGGTCGTAGACCGCCTCGCGACGCTTTTCCGAGCGCAATGGCGGGTTCATCCGGCCGAAGGTGCCCAGGTCGTCGAGGTCCTCGCGGGAGAGGAACAGGTGGTGGGGCGTGACCTCGCAGGTGACGTCGGCCTCGCTGGCGGCGTCGATCCCCTCCGGCGTCGAGGTGTGCGCGATGTGGAGGGCGGTCTCGTACTCGTCGGCGACCTCGCAGGCGCGTTCGACGGCCGCGGCCTCGGCGTCGGCGGTCCGGTAGGCGCTCCACAGGTCGGCGTCGGCGTTCCGGCCGACCCCGGCGTCGGACTCGGCCCGTTCCCGAGCCCCGGCGTCGAACCGGTCGGCGTCCTCGGCGTGGACGGTGACGGTCACGCCCTCCCGGGCGGCGCGTTCGACGGCCGCCGCAAAGAGATCCGCGTCGATCCCCATGTCCCCGGTCGAGTCCGCGAGGAAGACCTCGCCGAGCGCGAACAGCGGGCGGTCGAACAGCGAGTCGGGGGCCCACTCGCCCGTCACGCCCCCGTTGAGCCCGTAATCCACGATCGAGGCGTCGGCCAGGCGGGCTTTCTCGTCGAACGCCCCACCGTCGACCGTCGGCGGGTCGGTGTTGGGCTGGTCGACGACGGTCGTCACGCCGCCCGCGGCGGCGCTCCGGCTCCCGGTTTCCCAGGTCTCCTTGTGCGAGAACCCCGGCTCGCGGAAGTGGACGTGGACGTCGATCGCCCCGGGGAACAGCCGCTTGCCGGTCGCGTCGACGACGCGGTCGACGCCGACGGAGGACAGGTATTCGCCGACGGCGTCGATCCGTTCGCCGGCCACGCGAACGTCGCGAACCCGGCCGTCCGGGAGCGTCGCGTTCCGAAAGAGCATGTCGTCCTGTCGGTGCACCCCGGGGATCCTAAGTGTCCCGGACGGCCCGCCGGCCGAACTACCCTTCCCGGAGGAAGTCCGACACCCGCTCGACCGTCGTCTCGGCGTCGCCGACGAGGACGTCCTCGATGGTTTTCCTGGCCACCCCGACGTCGGCCGTCCCGCCAGCCCTCGCGACGCTCCCGACGGTGTCCGGGTCGAACTCCACTTCAAGAGCGTCGTAGACCGCCCCGAGGACGTCGGCGAGTTCTTCGTGGTCGTCGACGATGCAGATGCCGGACGTGACCGCCGAGGCGCGGCCGACCCGCTGGGCGATCCCGACCAGTTTGCCGTCGCGCTGGAGGGAGTGCTGGCCCGGGCAGAACGCGCCCGGCGGTTCGCCGCGTTCGGCGGGAACGCCGAGTCGCCGGAGCGCCCGGCGGACGTCCCCAGTCATGCGCTCGTAGCGCTCGTCCAGGCCCTTCCGGAGGTCCTCGATCGGTTCGAACCGGGCGAACGCCAACGTGGTCGCGCCGGTGTAGGCGACGGCCCGCCCGCCCACGTCGCGCTCGACCGGCGGGAACCCGCGGTCGCTGGCCGCCGCCCGGGCTGCCTCGTAGCCCGGTTCGGTCGCGTCGATCCGCCCGAACGCGACCTGGCGATGGGGTGCCCACACCCGGACTGCGGGTTCGCGGTGCTCCCCGACCCAGGCCCGGAGGTCCCCGCTCACCTCGCGGTCCCGTTCGATACTTCCCGCCCGGCCCTTGAGGACGCGCATACGCTCACTCTGTGCCGGTGGCCCTAAACGCTCCCGCCCCGGTCGGACGGCCCGACCCCCGCCCGTCGCCCGAATCGACGCCCCTAAACGCGACCCGGCCGGACCTCGCGACGATGGGTCCCGAGTCTCCCCCGGTCGGCGCCACGCTCCCGGAATCGGTCCTCTCGCGGTACCCGCGGTTCACCCTCTACAACTCCCCCTACGCCGCGCACGATCGCGGCCACGCGATCGACCTCTATCCCGGTGCCGACGACGCTCCGAGTCCGGTCGCGGGCGAAGTGCTCGACGTGAAGTCGTACCGGGCGCCGCCCAAGGACTACGCGACGGACGAGGATCACCTGATCCTGATCCAGTGTGCCGAGCGATCGCCGGGGACGACGGCAGGGCACGTCGCCCGCCTGCTCCACGTCGAGCCCTCCGTCGAACCCGGGGATCGGGTGGCAGTGGGCGACTCGCTCGGGACGCTCGTCCGGACCGGCTACTTCGCCCCCTGGGTCGACAACCACGTCCACCTCGGGTTCCGCGACCCCGACGCGAACCTCTACCGGGCCTCGGGCTCGATCCCGCTCTCGGTGGAGGTCGGGATCGAACCCCTGGCGTGGGACGGGACCGGCACCGTCGTCGATCGCGGGGACACCTACGTCGTCCTCGACGAGCCGACCCACCCCGCCCCTGGCGACCGCTTCGTCGGGATCGCGCCCGACGGCGGTGGCGTCATCGACGGCGGCCTCCGTCACTACGAGGGGGGCGGCCTGCTCGGCGAATCCGGGTCCGCCGTCGACCGACCCGACGGTCCCGTTTCCCTCCTCGGCACCCGGATCGGGGACGTCGACGGCCGGGACCTCGCCTGGGCCGACGTGGCCGTCTACGCGAACGGCGAGCGCGTGGCCGGCCTCTCGCTGTTCCTCGCTCGCGACGACGGGTTCGGCGCGAAACTGATCGCCCCGGATAACGGGTTCGCCGTCGGCGACGACATCGCGGTGTCGATCCGGCCGACGGACGATCCGACGGTGTTCTCCTGACCTCGCCGGTCCCCAACGGACGCCTCAGAACGACAGCTCGTCCATCCCGACTACTTCCCCGAACAGCCAGTCGGCGTGCTCGAGCGCGTACTCGCGGTGGGCCTCCTCGATGTAGCCGACGGCGTCCTCGACGAGAATCGGCCGATAATCCCGAAGGCCGGCCGACCCGGCGGTGTGGAGCACGCACACGTTGGCCAGCGTGCCACAGAAGACCAGGTCGTCGATGCCCCGCGCCGACAGCCAGCCGTCCATCTCGGTCCCCTGGAAGGCGTCGTAGGTGTGTTTCTCGACGACGTGATCGGCCTCTCGGACGTCGAGTTCCTCGACGATCTCGGCCTCCCGGGACCCCTCGACGACGTGTTCGCCCCAGCGGTCGAACTCGTCGTAGTAGTGGGCGTCCTCGAACTGTTCGGGCGGGTGGACGTCGCGGGTGTAGACGACCTGGACGCCGGCGTCGCGGGCCCGCTCGACGAGGTCGGCGACCGGTTCGACGGCGTCCTCGCTCGGCGGCGCGTACAGGCTGCCGTCGGGGTGACAGAACCCGTTCTGCATGTCCACCACGACGACCGCCGTGGACTCGGAATCGAGTTGCATGGTGACAGTCGGTGGTCGGGGACCGTCGAACTAAGCGTTTGTGTCACTCGTACCACCGACGAATACTGGCCTACGCGGTCCCATCCGTGGAAGCAACCGTGAAACGAAGTCCGAGCATTTTATGTGGCTATGCTCCAAGCAAAAATCTACATGCGTAAGCTTGCAATTGTCGCCCTCGTCGCGATGGTGCTTCTCGCCGGTTGTGGCGGGTTGACCGGCAGCGAGACGACGACGGAACCGACGCAGGCCCAACCGACGGACGCGCCAACGCCCACGCCGACGTCCGCGGAGGATTCGACGCCGACGCCGACGCGCGCGGACGACCAGACGGCCACGCCGACGCCGACGGAGCCGACTGACGACGAACCGGACGCCGTCCGGCCGCCCGACCCCGACGAGGACGTCCTCGGCTGGGAGAACGGCTACTGGTACAACGAGACGATCGTGGTCGACCGGAGCGACGGCCTGAACGACACGGAACTGGAGACGGTGGTCGCCCGGGCGATGGCGCGCGTCGAGAAGGTCCGGCAACTCGAATTCGAGGAGACCGTCCCGGTCGAGGTCATCCCCCGCGAGGAGTACCGGGCGAACTACACGGGCCGGTTCAACTACACGGTCGAGGATCGCCTCCACCAGAACGTCAAGTGGGAGGCGATGTTGATGGTCGACGAGGGGACCGACGCGCTCGACGTCCGGGAGCAGAACCGCGGCGCCACGGTCGGCGGGTTCTACAGCCCGACCGAGGAGCGGATCGTGATCGTCTCGGAGAACACGACCTCGCCGAAGATGAACGAGGTCACGCTCTCCCAGGAGCTGTTCCACGCCCTCCAGGACCAGCAGTTCAACCTCTCGAGGTACAACCAGTCCACGCAGGAGTGGCACAACGCGATCGACGGCATCATCGAGGGGGACGGCAACTACGTCGATCGCCTGTACGAACAGCGCTGCGAGGGCGAGTGGGACTGTCTGATGCCGCAGGCGTCGGGCGGCGGTGGCGGCGCTGGCGAGATCCACTTCGGACTGTATCTCGTCACGTTCCAGCCCTACAGCGACGGGCCGGCGTTCGTCAAGGAGATCAAGGAGGAGGGCGGCTGGGACGCCGTCAACGCCGTCTACGAGAACCCGCCCGAGAGCACCGAGCAGGTCATCCACCCCGACAAGTACGGCGAGGACGCGCCGGACCTCCCCGAAATCGACCACACGCCGAGCAACGACTGGCACGTCCTCGAGATGGGTGAGGGGAGCATCAACTACGCCGTCTTCGGCGAGGCCGGCCTCTCCACCATGCTGTTCTACCCCTTCTACCACTCCGGTCGGACGGAGACGCCCGTCCTCGCCCCCCAGGATTTCTTCAACATCACCGAGAGCGGGGAGATCAGCTCGTTCGATCCCATCAGTTACGAGAACGAGTACACGGACGGCTGGGCGGGCGACAAACTCGTTCCCTACGTGAAGGGCGAACCGGCCGAGGACAGCGAGACCGGGTACGTCTGGAAGATGAACTGGGATAGCGAGGACGACGCCGAGCAGTTCATGGACGGCTACACCCGGCTGCTCGAGTACTACGGCGCGGAGAACGTCGAGGGCGACGTCTGGCGGATTTCGGAGGACGAGGAGTTCGCCGACGCGTACTGGATCCACCGGGAAGGCGACACCGTCACGATCGTGAACGCGCCGACCATCGACGAACTCGGCGACGTCCACGCCGAAGCCGGGACGTAGGGCGAACGACGGCCGTTCCTTCGGTGGCTCCGCAAGCGCTTTGAGTCGCGAGACCCGCTAGACCGACCGATGGATTCCCGGCTCCCCGTCCCCGTCCTCGTGGCTCTCGTCGGGGTCGTCGTTCTCGCCGGCTGTTCGGGCGTGATCGACACTCCGGCCTCGAGTCCGAACGCGTCCGTGGACGGCCTCGGCGTCGAGAACGGCTACGCGTACGACGATTCGCTCCCGATCGACGCCGGCGACGGCCTGAACGAGACGGAACTGGACAGGGTCGTCGCCCGGATGATGGCCAGGATCGAGCACGTCCGGGACCTGGAGTTCGAGCGGTCGGTCCCGGTGACCGTGATCTCCCGGGAGGAGTACCGCGAGCGGGCGGGCAACCGGGGACCCGACCAGCCCCGTCCCTGGGAGGAACAGTTCTGGGAGGCGGCGTTCGTCGTGGGCGAGGAAACGACGGTCGGCGAGGCCCGCGGCGGCGTCTTCGGGGCGACGGTCCAGGGCTTCTACAACGGGAGCCACATCGTCGTCGTGACCGACGACCCTGACTCGACGCTCCCCGACAGGGGGACGCTGGTCCACGAACTCCAGCACGCCCTCCAGGACCAGCACGGCTTGCTCTCGGGCCGGGCCGAGACCCACGACGGCGACCTGGCGGCCAGCGGGATCGTCGAGGGCGACGCCAATTTCGTCGAGCACGAGTACGAACGGCGCTGTGGGGGCGAGTGGTCGTGCATTCCGGAACCGGAGTCGAACGGCGGGGGCGGCGGGTCGATCAACCTCGGGCTGTTCGTGTCGGTGTTCGTTCCCTACTCCGACGGGCCGACCCTGGTCACCGACTTGCGCGATCGGGACGGGTGGTCGGCGGTGAACGGGGCGCTCCGGTCGCCCCCCGAGAGCACCGAGCAGGTGATCCACCCCGAGAAGTATCCCGAGGAAACGCCGGTCCCGGTGCGTGTCAGGGACCGGTCCTCCGGGGCGTGGGACCGGTTCGAGACCGACGACGGCTACCGCTGGGACACCGTCGGCGAGGCCACGCTGTACGCGGCCTTCTGGCACAACGGGGTCGTCGAGCGGAGCCACCTGCGGAGCGACAGCTCCTCCCTGTCGCCGTACGAGTACGACCATCCGATCACCGCGGGGTGGGGCGGCGACCGGATCGTTCCTTACACGAACGGGTCGGCGGCGGGGTACGTCTTCGCGACGGCCTGGGACACGGAGCGCGACGCCAGGCAGTTCCACGAGGGGTATCTCGAACTGCTCCGGAGTCACGACGCCGAACTGGTGCGTCCCGGGGTGTACCGGGTTCCCGAACCCGACGCCTACGCCGACGCGTTCCGGGTGGTCCGCAACGGGACGCGGGTGACCGTCGTGAACGCGCCGACCGTCGATGCCCTGAACGCCGTCCACGCCCCGTCGGACGAGGGGGTGCGGTCCGTCAACGACGAGGGGACGGCCGAACCGTCGACCCCGCTCCCAGGGTTCGGGGTCGGCGCGGCGCTCCTGGCGCTCCTCTCGGTGACCGTATTGGTGGCCCGACGGGCACTCCGATAGTCGCTGCTGGGGTACCCACTCTCGGAAGGATTTACCTGGCCGGAGCGCTTCCTCCGGGACGATGTCGCGACGCGCGCTGGCGGTGGTCGCGGTCGCCGTCGTCCTGATCGTCGCCGGCTGTTCCGCGCCGGCGGCGTCGAACCCGTCGACCGCGCCGACGGTCGCGGAACCGGCGACCGAGTCGCCGTCTTCACCGACGAGTTCCCCGACGGACGCGCCAACAACCGACGGGCAGACAGAGACGACGACCGCCGGGACCACGGTCGCGCCCGAAACCACGTCGACCGCTGACGAAGAGACGACGGCCACGGATAACGAGTCGTCAGTCCTGGGCCGAGTGAACGGCATCCGGTACAACGAGAGCCTCCCGATAACGCCGTCGGACGGGTTCAACCGGACGGAGATCGAACTGGTCCGGAACCGGGCGATGGCCAGGATCGAGGTGCTCCGGGGCCACGAGTTCACCGAGAACGTCTCGGTCGAGATCCGCTCCCGGGCCGCGTACCGCAACTCGTCGACGTTCTCGTTCCCCGAAAACCGGTGGCGGGACTTGTTCTGGGAGGCCGCGTTCGTCGTCGCGGAGAACGCGAGCAGCGCCGACGCGTTCACCGCGCTGTACGGGAGTTCAGTGGCCGGGTTCTACGCGAACGGCCGGATCGTGATCGTCGCGGACGATCCGGACGCCGTCTCGCTGGATCGGGGGACCCTCGTTCACGAACTCGAACACGCTCTGCAGGACCAGGCGCTGGGCCTCGGCGTCGGCCAGGTGGGCCCGCGGGACCAGCGGCTCGCCGGGACCAGCGTCACGGAGGGCGACGCCAACTACGTGATGGACCTGTACCAGGAACGATGCGAGGGCAACTGGTCGTGCATCCCGCAGCCGGAAGCCGACGGTGGGTCGTCCCTCCGCCCCTACAACCGCGGCCTGTTCGCCGCGATCTGGCTGCCGTATTCGGACGGCCCGACGTTCGTGGAGTCACTGTACGAACGCGGCGGATGGGAAGCCGTCGACGGGGCCTTCGAGTCCCCGCCGATCAGCACCGAGCAGGTGATCCACCCCGAGAAGTACCCCGACGAGACGCCGACGGTCGTCCGGGTCGAGGACCGCTCGTCCGACGAGTGGCGGCGACTGGGTCGCACCGGCGTCTTCGGCGAGGCGACGCTGTTCGCCATGCTGTGGTCGAATCGCGTGATTTCGCCCGGCCACATCTACTCCGACGAGCGCCGCTGGAACTACTCGCACCCGGCGACGGCCGGGTGGGGCGGCGACCGGTTCGTCGGGTACACGAACGGCACGGCCCGCGGGTACGTCTTCGAGTCCGTCTGGGACACCGAACGCGACGCCCGCGAGTTTCACGACGCGTACGTCGACCTCCTCGAGATCAACGGGGGGACCGAGGTCGCCCCCGGGGTCTACCGGACCGCGAACTGGAGCGGGTTCGAGGACGCGTTCCGTATCGAACGCGACGGCAAGCGGGTGATCGTCGTGAACGCGCCGACCGTGGCGGACCTCGACGACGTTCACGGCCTCGGATCCAGTCGTCGCGAGTCGGAGCGGGGGAACGCAACCGGGTGACGGTCGGGAAGGGGAAGCCGCGGGCCGATAGACCTCCCGACCCCGCTCCCGTCCACCGAAGGGGTTTAACGGCTGACCGGTCTACCGTCGCATGGTGGTCGCGAGAGCCCGGCTCCCGCAGCGCGTCACCGCGCACGCGAGGAAAGTCCCCCCACCGCCGGGCAGGTGACCGGACGCAAGTCCGGGGCGGGAGACCGTCGGCTCTGGAACAGCAACGACACGTCTCCGCCCGACCGATGCGGTGCGCGAACCCGGACCGACGCCGGCTTTCGCCGGGAAGGCCCGGGGAGTTAACCCACCGAGGGATCGCGGTGCTTCGGCACCGCGGTGACGGCGGAGGATCGATGGAACGGCGAACCCTCACCGGTGCAAGTCCGCGCGACAGGTAGCCCGGCGCCGCCGGACGGCTCGGCGCGGACGCTCAGCCGAATGCCGGGTCGAAACAGAAGGGGGCTTACTCCTCGCAACCACCACGTCACTCCGTTTCATTACGTTGGTGACGAGCGGCGGCGCTCGTGACGAGGGTGTGCGCCCGGCCCCCTCGCGGCGCTACCCTTGAGTTTCCCTCGCTTCGCTCGGGATGCCCTCAACGAGGGACACCGCTCGGAACCGCACGGCGCTCCCGGGTCGAACCGTCAGAGTTACGAATTCGCCCCCGAACCACCCGATCATGATCCCCGATCGACGAACGAGGGTCTCCCTCCTCGCCGCCCTCCTCGTGGTCCTGGCGCTCGCCCTCGCCCTCCAGGCCGCGACGGCCGATCCCGACGACGGCCGGGTCCTCGTCAACGAGAGCGACGGCGGGCGGAACGCGACCTTGGTCGCGGTCCAGAGCTACGGCGGCTTCGGACAGAACAACGGGAAGGCGTTCGTCGTCCGGAACGGCGAGGTGGTCTGGGAGTTCGACCCGCCGAACAGCCGCGTGTTCGACGTCGAGAAACTCGACGACGGCCGGATCATGGCCTCGGTCGCGACCAACGTCCCCGGCGACGACTGCCCCGGGGAGTTCTCTGGCGGCGGCGGGTGCGTCGAGAACCGCGTCGTCGAAGTGGACGTGGAGACGAACGAGATCGTCTGGAACTACAGCTGGTACGACGCCTTCATCCACTACCACGAGGTCCACGACGCGGATCGACTCGAGAACGGCCACACGGCCGTCATCGACATGGGGAACGACCGGGCGTTCACCGTCGACCGGAGCGGCGAGATCGTCTGGGAGTGGCAGGCTGAGGAACACATCACGCCCGGGACCGACTTCTACGAGGAGTACGGCGGTCCCGAGAAGGAGGGCCCGGAGAGCGACTGGACGCACATGAACGACATCGACCGGCTGGAGAACGGGCACTTTCAGCTGTCGATCCGCAACTTCGACGTCCTCCTGGAGGTCGACCCGGACACGAACGGGATCGTGGACGTGATCGGGCAACCGCGCGAAGGGCCAGGGAACGACCCCGTGCTCCACGAACAGCACAACCCACACCGCCTCGAGGAGTGGGGGACCGTCATCGTGGCCGACAGCGAGGCCGATCGGGTGGTCGAACTCGACGTCGAAACCGAGGAGATCGTCTGGAAGTACGGGGAGGACGGCTCGCTCCGGTGGCCGCGCGACGCCGACCGCCTGCCGAACGGCAACACCCTGATCACGGATTCGCTCAACTTCCGGGTCATCGAGGTCAACGAGACCGGCCACGTCGTCTGGGAGTACCGCCTCAAGGACGGCGACGAGCGCGGGATTCCCTACGAGGCCGACCGGATCGGCCTTCCGGAGGAACCCGGCGGCCCCCCGGGGTGGGACCTGAACGGGACCGACGGGGGCGACGATCCGGAGAACCTCGGTCCGGTCGGGACGTTCGAGGCCTACGCGTTCCTGTACCTGCCGGGGTGGGTCGAGCGGACCGAACTCGCGACGGTCCTCCTGGGCGTCGTCGCGACCCTGGGTATCGTCCTCGACTTCGCGGTGCTGGGCGTTCGGCGCGCGCTCCGGTAGTTATCGGTCGCCGAGGGCGTCGGCGATGTCTTCGTCGCTCGCTTCCGACCCGCCGGTGGCGGATTTCGCCGTCCCGCCGTCGCTTCCACCGCCGTCCGGTCCCTCGCCGAGCGAGTCCGGGATCTCTGCGTCCGAAGCCCGGCCCGAATCCATCGCAACGTCGACGGCGCGGTCGTCGGCCTCGAACTCGACGAGGACCCCGTCGAGCGCGTCCCCGAACGCCTCGAGGACCCCCTCATCGTGGCCGTCGGGGTCGACGTGGAAGTGGGCGGTGGCGCCGGTGCCCTCGAAACGCCCGGCCAGCACGCGAACGAACCGGAAGGCCGCCTCCGGATCGACGGCCCCGAGGACGTCCGAGAGGGAGTCGAAACAGACCGTGATCCGACGCCCCTCGTCGGCCCAGACGCTGCAGAAGCGGCCGATCGACCCCCAGAGGGCCTGGAGGTTCGCGGGGTCGAGCACCGCGTCCATCACGAGCGGGTCCTCGAAGTCGGGCCCGTCGCGGGCGAGCGTCCGGGCTTCCATCCCGTCGCCGACCAGGACGACGCCGCGCCTGGCCGGCTGGCGCCCGTTGTGGCGGTCGCCCATCCCGATCCGCGGCGCGGCCGCGTCCGTGAACCGGACCAGTAGTTCGGCCCGCTCGTCGGCGGGGCCGACCGTCAGCGCCCGTTCGCAGTAGTGCCCCTCGGCGTCGTCCGGCAGGTCGTCGTAGAGCAGGACGACGTCGCCGACCCCCACGAGCGGATCCGCCCATCCCCCGGCGGGGGAAGGGTCCTCCTTCCCCATGGTATCTGGGTACGCCGGCCGGGGCGGATATGGTTCTTCCGGCCGTTCCAGGACGGGGCCGACGACGTACGCGACCGGGGTCAGGCCAGGAACACGTGTCGGGGTCGGTCGGCGAGGACGTCACGCCCCCAGTCGACGGTGTCGGCGAAGTCGTCCGACCGGAAGAAGGCCATCGCGTCGTCCTGCGACTCCCACCGGCTCGCGATGAACGCGTCGTTCTCGTCCTCGTGGTTGACCATGAGGGTCGTCCGGACGTGTCCCTCCATGTCGCCCAGCAGGTCGCCGACGGTCTCGAACTTCCCGACGAACTCCCCGCGGTAGTCGGGCTTGACGGTGTAGAACATGCCCATCGTCCCCCAGGTCTCGTCGTCGTCGCCGGCCTGGCGGGTGATCTCCGGGAGGTCGGCGAGGAAGTCGCTCGCCGTCTCGGCGGCGTACTCGGTGTCCCAGATGCTCACGACGGCGGTTTCGTCGGCGTCGGCGTGGATTTCGGCCGGGCGGTACACCGCCGTCTTGACGTGCGTGTCGTAGTGCTCGAAGTTCCCACGGAGGTCGTCGACCGCCTCGGACAGCGTCTCGACGTCGGCGGCCGAGTACAGCACCATCGCGTACACGTCCTCGCCGTGGGGCTGTCCGGCGTAGATGTCCCGATCGGCGAGCGTGCCCCGGATGTCGTCGCCCGCGTCGGTCGCGACCGCTTGGCGTTCGGTCGCCGCGTCGGCGTCGGCGTCGGCGCCGGCGTCGTCGCCGCCGATCGGACCGTCCTCGCGCTCCTCGACGCCGGGCAGGTCCTCGAGGAATCCGGCCGCGGTGTCGGCCGCCCCCTCGTTCGCCCAGAGGCTGACGATGGCCGCTCCGTCGTCCCGGGCCACCACCTCCGTGAGCAGGTGGCTGTCGTAGTGTTCGAAGTTCCCGCGAAGCCCGTCGACCTCGCCGGCGAGTTCGTCCTGCGGAGCCGTCGAGTGCAGGACCAGGCCGTGAGCGTCCTCCGGGAGGTCGGCCGGGGGTTCGACGCCGAGGTCGCGGACCGTCTCGCCGAGGCCACCCGAGTCCGGCCCCTCGCCGTGATCGGCGTCTTCGCGACCCCCGTGCTCCTGCTCGTGCCCGTGCCCGTGGTCGCCGCCGTCGTGCCCGTGGTCGGTCTCCTGCTCGTGGTCGTGCTGGTGGTCGTGGTCGTGCCCCTGAGCGTGGACTCGCTCGTGGTCGCGGCCGTGTTCGGCCTCGTGGTCGTGTTCGTGGTCGCCGGCGTGGCCGTGCTCGTGATCGCCGCCTTCGTGGGGATGTGGGTGGCTGTGTTCGTACGTGTGCACGTGCTCGTGGTCGTGGGCCTCGCCCTCGTGCTCGTTGTCGTTTCCGTGTTCGTGTTCGTGCGAATGCGCGTAGGTGTGGGTATGGGGATGTGCGTGCTCGTATGGCGATCCGGTTTCCTCGGCCGGGACCCGAGCGCCGTCGAGCAACGGCTGGAGGTCGTGCGGTTCGATCCGTCGCGCGAGGTAGAAGGGGCCGAACTCGGCGTACTTCGAGGTCGAAGGGTCGAACCGCATCTCGTAGAGGAGGTCCTTGACGTCGGTCGCGTCGTCGGCGAAGAGGGTGACCCCCCACTCGTAGTCCTCGAACCCGGTGCTCGCCGTGATCATCTGGCTGACCTTGCCCCCGTACTCGCGGCCGACCTCGCCGTGGGCCTCCATGTGTTCCCGGCGCTCCTCGAAGGGCAGGTCGTACCAGTTGTACTCGGGGTCCCGACGTTTCGACATGGGGTAGAAACACAGGTGCTCGTCGTCGGGGAGCGTCGGTTCGAGGCGCGACCGGATGTACTTCGCCAGCCCCGAGTCCTCGTCGAGGTCCCCCTCGAAGAACTCGCGGGCCCGATCGGTGTAGCCCGACGCCTCTGTCACCGACACGTAGGAGTCGGTGCGGTCGGTGAATCGGGCGAGTTCGGTCCGTTCGAAGCGGCGTTTCAGCGCGTCGACGTCGGCGGTTTCCGGCCGGAGGTGCAGGAGCAACAGGTCGGCCTCGGTGCCCAGCACGCTGTACACGGCCGAGGCGCCCGCCTCGGCGTCGTCCACGTCGACGGCCGACTCGAGGAACTCGACGCCCTCGGCGATCGCCCGTTCGCGGTCGCGCCGGGGTGCCTCGCGCCAGGCGTCCCAGTCGACGCTCCGGAAGTCGTGGAGGGCGTACCAGCCCTCCGCCGTCTCGGGGGGTTCTCGTCGGTCCATATCCGGGTGTAGGTTCGGCCCCCTAAGGACCTTGCCCTCGCGGGCAAGGCTGCCGCCCCGTGCCCGTCCCCAGCGCGGATAGCTGAAAGGCGGGTCGGGTTTCGAAACGCTTTCAGGTTCTTCGGGCAAATCAGTGCCCAATGCGAAAGAGCGGCCCACCGAAAGGCCTGATCGCGTATCTCGTCCTGGAGCTTCTCGACGAAAAGCCACGCTACGGCTACGAGATCCTCAAGGAGATCAACGACATCAGCGGCGGCCACTGGGAGCCGTCGTACGGCTCCGTCTACCCGATCCTGTACAAGTTCGAGGACGAGGGGTGGGCAGAGCGACTCGATCGCGAGGACGAACCCGACCGGAAGTACTTCGAGTTGACCGACGCCGGTCGCGAGGAACTCGAGGACCGCCGGGAGGAGAGCGCGGAGAAGGCGAGCGAGTTCGCCGACGTCATCCTCGGGTTCTATCACGTGTACGTCGCGTTCGCGACGGACGAGCGGTTCGAGGTGCCGGAGATGGACGGGCAGTGGCGCTTCGACGAGACCTTCTCCGCCTGGATCGTCGAACAGATGATCCGCCACCACGAGCACTACTTCGACGAGGACTTCGAACGGATCGAGGCGGTTCCCGAGGACTTCTACGAGCGTCACGGGATCGACCGCGACGACTGATTCGGCGCCGGAGCCCCCGGCAGGGCGGGCGAATGGAAACGTTCAACCGTGGGCTGGACCGTAACGAACGCTATGACCGCCCAAGACCTGATCTCCCGTCGCGCGTTCCTCGCGAGCACCGCCGTCGGCGGTGTCGTCGGGCTCGCGGGGTGTGCGGGCGGGGACGGTGCGGGGAACACCACCGCTTCGGCGACGGCGACGGCGACGGAGTCACCGACCGCGACGACCGGGGGCGGAACGGGATCGCCCACCGGAACCGGTTCCGACGGGGCGACGTTGCCGACGCCGACGCTCGGCCCCTCCGACGCCGAGGTAACCGTCTCCGTCTACGAGGACTTCCTCTGTGGCCACTGCGCGCACTACAACCTGAACGGGTTCCCCGAGATCAGGTCGAACTACGTCGATTCAGGTTCGATCCGCTACGAACACCACGACTTCCCGGTCGTTCACGACACCTGGTCGTGGCGGTCGGCGATCGCGGCCCGCAGCGTCCAGGCGACCGTCGGGCAGGACGCCTACTGGACCTACGCCAAGCGACTGTTCGCGAAGAGGCAGGACACCAGCATCGAACTGTACCGGTCGCTCGCGGGCGAGGTCGACGCGGATCCGGACGTCGTCGAGCGACACGTCCTCGAGGAGGAGTGGCGGCCGGTCGTCGAAGCCGACCAGGAACGCGGGATCGAAAAGGGGGTTCAGGGAACGCCGACGTTCTTCGTGAACGGAACCGAGGTCGATCCCGCCGGCCACGACTCGTGGTACGGCGCGGTGTCGGAGGCCATCGACTCCGCCCTCGACTGACCCCGAAACGGCCGGTCCGGCCCGCGCTCACCCGGCGACCAATCCCGGTCCGAACACCATCAGCAGGAAGCTGATCAGCATCGTCACCCCGATCGTCGTCGTGACGACCCGGACCGCCCGTCGCGTGGTTTGGACCGGCACCCGGGAGAGGACGCCCTCGGTGGTCAACCGGAGGATGTGCCCGCCGTCGAGCGGGAACGCCGGGATGCAGTTGAAGAACCCGAGCTGGACGTTGATCCAGCCGGTCCAGAACAGGAGGTTCGCGAGCAGGAAGAGCCCGCCGTCCATGAACGCGAGCGGACCGCCGTCGACGACGTAGAAGTTGGCGACGTCGGGCGTGAACCCGGCGAAGTTGTACGGGAGCGCCTGGAAGACGAGGCTGGCGATCGGCAACAGGAGGACCACGAACACCTTGCCGACGAACGACGACAGGAGCGGCCCGAAGCCGTCCCCCCGGTCACCGCCGCCGAGCGCGGCGAGGTAGCGGTCGGCCGGGTACGGCTGGATGCCGAAGTCGCTCACGGTCAGCCCGGTCACGCCGGTCGCTCGCGCCCGGATCCCGAGGAACCCGCCCTCGTCGTTTTCCCTGTTCCCGAGCGTGACGTCGTACTCCTCCCGTTCGCCGTCCACGTACAGCGTGACGGTGACGCGCTGGCCCGGTTCAGTCGGTTCGAGGGCCTCGACCAGGTCGCGATAGGAGATGACGCGTTCCCCCTCGAACCGCGTGACGACGGCGTCGGACTCGGGATCCGTGGGGGCGCCCGCTTGCCCGAGGGGTTCACCCTCGATTACGCCCACGTAGGCGCCGGCCGGCGCCGTCACGGCCCCGTCGTCCTCGGTCCGGAACGTCGCCATCCCGGAGGTGTTCTCGAGCGCGTCGAAGAACCCGGAACTCGTGTGCACGCGGGTCCCGTTGACGTGCGTTATCGTCGATCCCTCCGGCAGGTCCGCCGGCCCGCCGGGGACGGTGGCGGTCACGAGGACCGACCGCGTGACCTCCTTCGTCCTCTCGCCGTCGTTGAGTTCTACCCGTACCGTCCGGTTCCCGTTCTCGGCGAGCGCCCGGTCGAGGTCGCTGGCATTGGCGACCGGTTCGCCGTCCAGGGCGGTGATCCGATCGCCGGTTCCGATCCCGGCGTCCGCGGCCGAGGAGCCCGGCAGGGCCCCGACGATCGGCGCGCCCGCGGCGACGCCGATCGACCCGATCACGGGGCCGAACAGGAGGGCGAAGACGATCACGGTGATCGCGAAGTTGTTCGTCACGCCCGCGGCGAACATCCGGATCTGGCCCCCGCGATCGGCACGCTGGCGGCTCTCCTCCTCGGGTTCGACGAACGCGCCGATCGGCAGGATCGCGAGAAAGACGAGTCCCAGCGACTCGATCTCGATCTCCTCGACGCGACAGAGCAGCCCGTGCCCGCCCTCGTGAACGATCAGGCCGACCGCCAGCCCGAAGACGATCTCGGGGGCGGCCGCGAGCGGGAGGAAGTCGTTGACGCCCGGGATCACGAGGACGTTCCGCGGCTGGTTGACCGCGGTCGGCTGGGGGTTCCGTACCGAACTGATGGCGCTGGTCAGCAACACGAGGAAGGCGCCGACCATGACGACCAGCGAGATGCCGACGCCGAGGTTGGCCCAGGCCCGCCAGAACCGCTTCGGGCCGGCGAGCCAGTTGAGGAACGCCCGCCCCCGTTTCGTGTGCAGCGTCAGGATCGGGCCCTGGGCCCCGATCGAATCCGGGAGGAGATCTAGGCGACGCAGTCCGATCACGCCCAGCCAGTAGATCGCGATTCCCGCGAGGACCCACGTCAGGGTGTCTACCATCGGGTCAAGTTCGGGGACGGAATCTCAAAGACGTTTGGTTCCCGACCCCTCACGCCTCCCGACGGAGGCGCCCGACGACGAAGTCCCGATCGAGTTTGCCGAGGAACTGCCCCAGCTTGGGGCCTTCCGGCTGGTCGAAGAAGAGCCGGTAGCCGGCCGCGAAGAACTCGCCGACGTCGACGTCGTGACGGCGCGCGGTCTCGTAGATCTCGCCCTGGATGGCCTCGCCGTCGTGGCCCTCGGCGACGAAGTCGGCCAGGTCGTCGAGCGCGGCCTCGGTGGGCGGGTCGAAGTCCACCGCCGGCATCTCGGCCCGCTTGAGTTCGTAGTTGAACTCGTTGTCCGTCCGGCGGGCCCACCGGCGGGCGCGCTCCACGCGGGCGAGGGCCCGTTCCACGGCCCACTCCGGGGCGTCGTCCGGGACGTGGCCCTCCTTGCGGGCGATCTCCTCGCGGAGGTCGGGGTCGTCGGTCATGCCCAGGACCGCGGCGAAGGTGTAGGGAATCCGGATCCGGTCCGCGTGGCGGCCGTCGACGAGTTCCTCCCGGGCGGCCCGCTGGGCGCCGTCGTCGGGGTCGAAACCCAGCGCGCCCGCGAACGCGTCCGCACGATCGCCCCGGGCGGCGTCCGGGAGGTCCGCCGGCGACACGAGCAGCGGGTAAACGCGCTCGGCCAGCGCCTCCTCGCGGTCCGATCCCGCGTCCTCGCCGTAATAGAGGCGCTCGAAGCGGTCGAACTCGTCGACGAGGAGGTCCAGGCGCTCGACGCTGAAGTCGCGGGCCTTGCTCGGGTCCTTCGCGAAGAAGTACCGCACGACCTCGGGTTCGATCAACCGCAGCACCTCCGAGACGAGGATGACGTTCCCCTCGGAGGAGGAGAACGGCTCGTCGTCGAGCGTGAACCACTCGTACACCATCGGGACCGGCGGTTCGCGTTCGAGGACGTTGCGGGTGATGTCCTCGCCGCTGGGCCAGGACCCCTCGGCGTGGTCCTTGCCGAAGGGTTCGAAGTCCACGTCCAGCACCTGCCACTGGGCGGGCCACTCGAACCGCCAGGGGAGTTTGCCCTCCCGGAGCGTGGCGGTGCCCTCGTGGCCACACCCCTCGATGGTCTGCTCGCCGGCCTCCACGTCGGTACAGCGGTACTCGACGGTGCCCTCCTCGGGATGGACCGCGGTGACGCGCTCAGTGATCTTCCCGCAGTTCCCGCAGATCGGGTTGAACGGAACGTAGTCCTCGTCCACCTTGTCCTGGTAGTCCGCGAGGACGTCGCGGGCTTTCTCGCGGTGTTCGAGCAGGAATCGCGTGACGTCCTCGAACGTGCCGTCCTGGTAGAGCTCCGTGTTCGAGAGCACCTCGATCGGCACGCCCATGCGGTCGGCGCTGTCCTGGATGAGGGTCGCGAAGTGGTCGCCGTAGGAGTCACAGCAGCCGAACGGGTCGGGGACGTCGGTGTAGGGATGGCCGAGGTTGCGTCCGAGCGCGCCGGCGTTCACCTCGCCCAGGTCGACGACGTTCCCGTCGAGATCGGCCAGTTTGCGGGGGAGCTTTCGCAGGGGGTCGCGGTCGTCGGCGGTGAACACCTGCCGGACCGAGTGGCCGCGGTCGCGCAACGCCTCGGCGACGAAGTAGTTGCGCATGATCTCGTTGACGTTCCC
>Ga0207797_1000964_pt1 | contig 21402 bp, 18 predicted proteins | sample PRCRCaboRojoPR_6_FD_187275 | JGI IMG/M metagenome (GOLD analysis project Ga0207797, IMG submission 187275) | Marine sediment microbial community from Cabo Rojo, Puerto Rico - PR CR 10% Liquid 1 (SPAdes) | ecosystem: Environmental > Aquatic > Marine > Coastal > Sediment | place: Cabo Rojo, Puerto...
CAGCACGAGCTCATCCCCTTCATTCCACTCATAGGCCACCTACTGTCCATCGAACTCTACCAGAAGGGTTTGGTCTGTATCGTCAATGTCGAGCAGCGTGCCAATATCTCCGTTGTAGACATTTTTGGGGTAGTTGTTCTGAATCTGCATCACCTTGTCGCCGGTCCGGTACAGGGTCCCCAGCAGGGACTTTTCCGGTTTATCCGGTGCCGCAGGGTTTAGCGCTTCCTGCAGGCGCTGGTTGAGAACATTGACCCCCGCGGGGCCCCGGTATATAGGGGCCAGGACCTGGACGTCTTCCATGGGATCCAGCTCGAACTCTTTGGGGATGCGGGCGCTGACCAGATCGATGATCCAGTCCCCGACTTCTGCAGCATCTTTGGTGGGAAAGAGAAAAAGGTCTGTTTGTTGGATCTCTGGCCGGTTGTGCTGCGGGAAGGTGAGCACACTGCCCCGGCTGATGCGGTGCGCATTGGTGATGATGTCTGAATGAGCCGCCTGGTGGAAGATGGCCTGCAGCCGGGTGACAAGGGCGATGCCGCTGTCGATGACGTCATGAAGCACGTTGCCAGCGCTGGATGGATTGGAACGCTTTCTCCAGGTCCTCGCTCCGCACTAGGCGCCGGGGACCATTTCCAGGTCCTCCGCCACGACAGGGGGGTGAACTTTGCCGCGTTGGAGATTACATTGTTGTTCGTAAAAATTCTTAATATTGATAATTTTTGTTGACAACCGCGTAGGGCTAAGGTAAACTAAATGTAAGTTGGCAGCCAACTAATAACTTAAGGCGTTTGTTTATCTATGCTAGCTCTTTCTGTAATCAAAGAGAACCAGGAGGTCCACCATGAGTGATGAGAAGGTCCCCAAAAAGTTTAAGGATGAACTTTCTAAGTCGATTGCCGGGGGTGAAGTAGCTGCTGCTGAAGAAGTAACTCGAAAAGCCATCTCGGAGGGGGTTGATCCGCTTGCCTTAATCCAAGAGGTAATCGTTCCCACATTGACAGAGGTTGGGCGTCGATTTTCTGAACTGGAAATCTTCCTTCCCGAACTTATGGCTGCAGGCCAGGCGGGAAATGCATGTTCCGAGGTGGTCGAGGGGGCTTTATTACAAAGTGGTGAAGACATGCAATCCCGAGGTTCAATCGTCCTGGGAACCGTTAATGGAGATATCCACGACATCGGGAAAAATATTGTCAGCAGCCTTTTCCAGGCCCATGGGTATAAGGTTGTTGATGTGGGTAAAGATGTTTCGGCAGCCGATTTCATCGATGCCGCTGAAAAGAACAAGGCGGACATAATCGGGGCCTCAGCATTAATGAGCATCACCCGGGCCGGATGCCGGGAAGTAGCGGATTTGTTGCGCGAATTAGGCCTGGAGGAGAAATATCATTTCATCATTGGCGGGGGTTCGACAGATCAGAACTATGCGAATGAAATCGGGGCGGATGGATACGCAGAAACAGCCGCTGGCGCTGTGGAGCTCGCTAATTCGCTGTTAGGTGAATAGGCATGGAGGGTTTATCAATGTTTATGACAGATAGGTTGCTGGAAATATACCAACGTTCTCGCGGTGGCGAGTTCATGAAAGAAGTGGAATATGATTTGAAGTTATCCCGCCGGGTTCAAGAACTGATCCAGGAATATGAGATCACATATGACCCTGGATTGGTCTGTCCCTCCGATGATGCCATGGCAGACCGCGTGTTTGAGGCCGGGCTGCAGCTTTTGGTGGATGTAGGCGCGTACCACCTTGACACACAGCGGGTCATGAAATTTTCCAAAGCAGAAGTGTTAGATGCCCTACGACAAGCCCCGGACAGCATCCGGCTGGGGGAAGGACGGGATATGGTTGTCGCGAAGCATCGAGGGGTGGAGGACCCCAACCCGCCCCTCAATCTGACCGGGCCCGCGGGTCAAGCTTGCAGCGAGGAATATTATCTACCAAACCTGATCAGCTATGCCCAAGAGCCTTATGTTCACGCCATCGAATCTGGGGCGACATTGACCTTTAACGGGTATGACATCATGGCTGGAACGTTGATGGAAGTGATGGCCGTACAGCGGGATGCGGCGACGGCCAGGGAAGCTGTGCGCAGGGTCGGGAAACCTGGTATGCATATTGGAGACGCTGCCACGGGAATGACGGCGGTGGGCAAGATGGCAGCCAGCGAGCCAAGGAACGGATTGAGGCCGTGCGACGGGCGCCTTGTGGCGCAAATGTGTGAGTTGAAGACGGACGATGACCAGCTGAATCGGGTACCGCATCTGTTGAATTATGGATCGCACATCATCAATTTGATGACGCCTCTTACAGGCGGAGTGGGTGGGGGTCCGAGGGGGGTGGCGATCGTCTCCGTGGCTGAGACCCTGTTTGGCGTGATGGCTTATCATGCTACCTATCACTATTTGAGCATCACGCACATCAAGCGGGCTAACAACTCTGACCCATGGGGGATGTATGTTCTATCTATGGCGGGGCAAGCCATGTCCCGAAATTCCCATATTGTGTGGACAGATGACCCCTTCTGTGTGTCAGGTCCGGTGACCGATGAATTGCTGTATGAGGTGGCAGGACACGCGATGCTCGGTTCTGTGTGCGGATATACCCAGCATGGTGTTGGAGCTACGGGCGGATTTGAACCGGACCACCATTCGGGGTTGGAGGCCGGATTCCAGGGGGAGGTGGGGATCGCAGCAACGCGCAGTGGAATCACCCGTGAAAAGGCTAACGAAATAGCCCTTGCTTTGTTGGAAAAATATGCGGATACGTTCGATGAGCCTAAACGCGGCAAACCTTTTCAGGAAGCGTATGATGTGAAATCCGTCAAGCCCACGCAGGAATGGCAGGATTGTTATCGGCGTGTGAAGGAAGAGCTCACAGCGCTCGGTTTAGAGTTCACGGAAGGGCCTTGGGATTAGATTCATAACCAACCCATGGTCGGGTGGAACAGCAGAACTTAAATAAAAGGAAATAAAATTACCCCATGTACAGCAACAAACTACCGGAAATTACTAAACGGTCCGAAGAAGGCCCATACATGAAGGAAAAAGATTTTGACATGGCCCTCGCCCGGAAAGTCAGCCAACTTGTGGAGAAATATGGGCTGGAATTTCAACCGGAGGTTCTTGTTCCCGCTGATGATGACATGGCTGATAGGCTCTATCAGGCCAGCTTGGAGTTGCTTGTAGATCAGGGCGTGTACAACATGAGCACCCAGCGCGTCATTCATTTCACAAGGAGGGAAGTCGAAGAAGCGGTGGCTACGGCGCCCCGAAAACTCACGCTCGGTGCGGGAAAGGATGCTGTCGTCATGGAACATCGCAGCGTGGAGAGCACCAAACCCTGTGTTGTTCACAGCGGACCTACCGGTACGCCCTGCAGTGAAACTTATTATCCCTTGATCACGGCCAGCTGTGCTCAGGAGCCCCTTGTGGATTGCTTGGGTGCTGGATCGGTATCGACCTATATGGGAGATAAGATCATCCCCGGCACCCCTTTGGAAATTTTAGGCGTTCAGAAGGACGCGGTTACCCTCCGGGAGGCAGCAAGGAAAGCCGGTCGGCCCGGGATGCACATCAACGATGTCGCATCACCCTTGACATGTGCAGGAAAGATCTCAGCGATTAATAAAGAGTTGGGCTTGCGTTCCACGGATGGGTTGCTGGTCTCCCAGATGGTGGAGTTTAAGACCGATTACGACCAGCTCTCAAGAGTGGCGTACATGCAATCAGCTGGGATGCATATTGTGGACCTGATGACGCCCTTGGTGGGTGGATTGGGGGGAAGTGCGGAAGGCACAGCGATCGTTACTGTCGCTTCTCACCTATGCGGGATCCTGATTTATAACCCCTCATACCACATATATGGACATATGCACTTACTGGAGAGCACCGATACGGACCGCATGGGGTTGTGGATCTATTCTATTGGGGGCCAAGCGCTGGCACGAAACACGCCCGTTGTGAGCATCACTGCCATTTATACCCAAGCAGGTTTAGGGACACCGGAGGTTTTGTGGGAGGTTGCTGCTGCTTCCATTGCCTCCACTGTCTCTGGTCTTCACCAGGGAGGTATAGGTGCAACCGGCGGATCTCGTGAGGATCACACCAGCGGATTGGAGAACCGGTTCAATGCCCAGGTTTCACATGCCACGTTGGGGATGGATCGGAAAGAGGCCAACGATCTCGTGCTGTCTTGTGTGGAACGCTATGAAGCGTCTCATCAAGATCCCCCTCCCGGGAAATCGTTCCCTGAGTTATATGACTTAGATGTGGTGGAACCTAATCAGGAATGGATGGATATTTACCTGGAGGTTTGTGAAGAGCTGGAGGACCTTGGCCTGCCGCTTCGTTGATGCAGGCACTCGGTTTTCGGGATTTATTTTATGTCTGCGCAGCATGATGGGTGTGCTTGATTTACCTGTTATCTGTGAGGAGTGTCAATATGAATGCTGAATATAGTAGCTTAGAGACAGCCATCCGGGAAGGGAATGTTGATCGAGGGGCGTCAGAAGCGGTGGCGTTGGTGGAGAGAGGATACCGTCCAATTCAAATTTTCTCTGAATGTATTGAACCTCTGCTGAAGGATATCGGAGAAAAATTCAGCAGATTAGACATCTTCCTGCCTGAGATGGTCAATTCTGCCCAGGTTGTGAAAGCTATTCAACAGACCGTGAAACCATATATGGGCCAGGGGGAAGAATTGTCCACAAAAGGAAAAATTGTCATTGCTACTGTTTCCGGGGACCAACATGACATTGGGAAGAATATTGTCAAAGCGATGCTGGACGTCAACGGGTATGAGGTCAAGGACCTTGGGGTTGATGTAGACGCAGCGGATATTGTCCAGGACGCCAAAGATTTTGGAGCAGACATCATTGCCCTATCGGCCTTGATGCTGCCCTCCTTGCCCTCTGTGAGAGACGTCATTGAGTACACCAAAGCAGTGGAAGGTGAATCCACGTATAAAATCATGGTGGGTGGTGGTCCAGTGAGTCCGGAATGGGCAGAGGAAGCAGGGGCTGATGGCTATGGAGACGATGCCATGGAAGCGGTACATGTCGCGGACCAGTTTCTGCAGTAAGCCAATTAAAAGAGGAGATGTCAAGTGAAGCACACGACTCGGTTAATGGATATTGTGCAGAGAAGTCTTAACGGCCCCATCAAAGAAGAGCAGGAATTTAACAATGATGTCACACAGGGAATCCAAGAAAAAGTACAAAAATATGATATACGCATCCAGGATGAGCATTTTATCAACTTTGATGATGAGCTGGTGGACAGGGTTTGGGCTGCGGCTGTGGAATTCCTGGCTGACTGTGGCGTTTACTGCCAATCTACTCGGCGCGTCATACTGCATTCCAAAGAAGAGATTGAGTCGATCCTAGAGACTGCTCCCGACAACGTATGGTATGGAGAAGGTCCAGATGCCGTTCATGAGGTTGCACGAGGGGTAGAAGATCCACGACGGCCACTGTTAATGGGAAGTCCCATTGGGACAGCTATCGAAGAAGAATATTACGTCCCCGCATTGATCAGCTACATTCAGGAGCCTGAGGTGGATGTGACCATGGCTCCATCCATGGATAAAATCTATGGGTATGATATCCGTACCCGGTCACCGCTGGAAATTATGGCTTGCTGGCGAGAAATTGAACTGACATTAGCGGCCTTACGGCGGTCGGGACGGCCGGGGATGGCTGTGACTGGATTGGATAACAGCATCAGTGACGTTGGTCAGCTTTCGGCGGATGGTCCAGGTGGACTCAGAAAGACCGATTTACACACCTTTGGCATTATCTCGGAGTTGAAGACGAACTTTGAAGTGCTTAACAAACTCACCCATATTCTGTATCGAGGTGGAATCGTCGACCCGTATGCGAACCCCATTTATGGGGGGTTGGGCGGTGGAAAGGAGGGGCAGGCGGTACTTATTACCGCGGCCATGATTGCCTTGAATATCGTCTTTATGGCGACCTGTGTGGGATCCTCTCCCACTCACCCCTTCCACTTTAATAATACCGGAAAAGAGTTGTTAATCCCGTGCAGTCTTTCTTTCCAGGCACTGGCAAGAAATTCCCATCTCTTGACAAATCTGACCGCCACCACGGTGGGAGGGCCGGGGACCAAAACGCTATTGTATGAATGCGTCGCGTTTTTCATCATGAGTACGGTCTCTGGTTGCAGTAGAATCCTGGGTCCCAGGTCAGCAACAGGGTCGATTACGGGGCATTTCAGTGGACTGGAAGCCCGATTTGCGGGTGAGATCATGACAGCTGCCTGTCGACTGACTCGGGACGAGGCTGAAGAAGTTGTCCGAAAAGCGTACGCAAGATATGAGGGAGACTTAGACAAGAAAGCATACGGAAAGCACTTTAAGGATGTTTATGATCCCGACACTATTCAGCCAACAGGGAAGTGGTCCCGAGTGTATGACGAAGTGAAGCGAGAGGTTGCGGATTGGGGCCTGGCCCTATAAGAAATATGTTCCGATCTAAGGAAAGTGGAGGAATTGATGCCCAAAGATTTTGAGCAGATCAAAAGGGAGCTTGAGGAAGCTATTAAGAAAGGTGAGAAAGAGACAGCAAGTACCCTGACCCAACAAGCTTTAGGTCAAGGGGTAGATCCGTTGGATATCGTCCAAAAAATCATGGTTCCCGCCCTGACAGATGTGGGACAGCGATTTCAAAACTTTGAAATTTATCTTCCGGAGTTGATGATGGCCGGAGACGCGGCGGAGAAGGTAACACAACTTGTAGAAGAAATCACCTTGGCGCGGGGGGAAACCTCCATGTCGCAGGGCACGGTGATCCTTGGTCAGGTGGAAGGGGATATGCACGATATCGGTCGCAATATCCTGGGGACCTTGCTGAACTCGCATGGGTTCAAAGTCTTAGATTTAGGAAGGGATGTTCCCGCCAGTAAATTCTTGGAGGCAGCGGAGAAAGAGAATGCGGACATCATAGGCCTTTCGGCGCTGATGACCACCACGCTGCCTGCTCAAAAACGAACCATCAACCTGTTCTCAGAAGTTGGCCAGCGGGATGAATATTACGTCATCGTGGGCGGGGGCGCTGTATCTCCGGAATGGTCTGAGGAAATTGGCGCCGATGGATATGCTCCAGACGCGGCCGGAGCGGTCGATCTCTGTAAGTCGCTTCTTCAGGAATAGTTACCTCGGTTTAGGAGTCATTGTGCAGGTAGATTTGTTTCCCCGCCTCCGTTTTTAGGTGATGTAATCGGGGAATTGAAAATATGGTTTCCAGTAACTGGTTGCCGACTCTGGTGAAAAGATCTGAACGCGGACCGTTCATGAAAGAATCAGAATTTGATTTAATGCTGGCCAAGCGCGTCAAAGCGCTGGTTGAATTGCATGGTATTGCCTATGACCCTGATTTCATCGTCCCGGCAGATGATGAACTGGCAGATAAGATCTACCAGTCAGCTGTTGACTTGATCGAAGAGGTGGGGGTCTATATTCAGTCAACAGAACGCCGCATCCTTTTTTACAAAGAGGAAATATCGGAGGCGGTGGAGAACGCCCCCAGCGAAGTCAGATTGGGGGAAGGGAAAGATACGGTTATCGAAAGGCACAGATCAATAGGAGACCTTGCCCCCTGCTGCGTGCATAGCGGGCCTACCGGTACCCCCATCAGTGAAGAATACCACGGTGTGATTCTCCAAAGTTGTGCCCAGGAACCTTTGGTGGATTGTTTAGGACATGGTTCTGTGGCGACCTACCACGGTCAGCCAATTATCTCCGGAAGTCCTCTGGAGATTCTAGCTGCCCAGCGGGATGCTGTTCAGGCTCGAGAGGCAATTCGCAGGGCGGGGCGACCCGGCATGCACATTGAAGACATGGCCGTTCCCCTGACAGCAGCAGGTAAGCTCTCGACCTTTCTGCCGCAGATAGGATTACGACCCTGTGACGGTCTGCTAGTTTCCCAAATCCCCGAGTTGAAAACGAATTATGATCAATTGTCGAGAGTGGCTTACCTGCACTCCGTGGGCATGCATGTCGTGGATCTTATGACACCTTTGATCGGAGGACTAGGTGGTGGCGCAGAAGGGACGGCGATCGTCACGGTCGCTAGTCACCTGCTGGGCATCCTTTGTTACCAGGCATCTTATCACTTTGTAGGCCATATGTCCTTACAGTGGTCCCATAATACCGGACCTATGGGGTTGTGGATCCAAGCGGTCACAGGGCAAGCATTGGCGCGGAATACACCCATCGTCTCGGTCAATGATCTCTATACTAGAGCTGGATTAGGGACATCCCAGGTTTTGTGGGAGATCGCTGCAGGAGCTATGGTGGGTACGGTTTGCGGTTTGCATCAACATGGCACAGGAGCTACCGGAGGAAAAATGAAAGATCATGCAAGTGGCCTTGAAGCTAGGTTTCAGGCGGAGGTCGCTGATGCTGTCTTGGGGAAGGATAGAGAAGAAGTCAACCGATTTGTACTGCATTGCCTGGAGCAGTATGAGGGTAAACTGGGGGAGCCTGACGTGGGAAAACCTTTTCCTGCATTGTATGATCTGAATACCTTGGAACCTGAACCAGAGTGGCTGGATCCTTACCATGAAGTTAAAGATGAACTGAACTCTATGGGTTTGGATTTTTCCAGAAGGGCGGGGGAACCAAAATCCATCTGACCTGTGGGAGAGGTTGCCTTCTAAACTCCCAAAGCTTGAAACAGGGGATGTTCCTTATTTGGGAAAGTACATGGCCTTCATAAATATTTTTTGGAACCCTTCGTATGTGGTCAGCTCAAGATATTCGATTTTTTTCACCTGTTTTTGCAATTGTTTTCGGTGTGACTGGGAGAGCAAGGCGACTTTAGCCCCCATCCCAGCTGCATTTCCCACCTGGTGAAAGCGTTTCAGGGGGATGTCAGGGAACATGCCGATGCGGATGCCATTTTGGATATCCAAGTATGTCCCAAATGCCCCAGCAATGATAACATTTTCAATACTTTCAGCATCGATCCCAGCCTCTGCCAGGAGCGCTTCCTGTCCGGCCCGTATGGCTCCCTTGGCTAATTGAATTTCGTTGATATCTTTCCTGGAAATGGTGATATCCTGTCCATGTCCGGTCTCAGAACCCGGCACTAAGATGAATTCTTTCCTTCCAGAAGTTTTTCGCAATCTGGGATGTTCTTGAAAAGCCCCTTTTTCATCGATAATGCCCCAGGATTTCATCTCCGCGACCGCATCCAGAATGCCAGAACCACACATTCCGACCGGGACCCCATTTTCAATCGTGTGAGTCTGAATTTCACCCTCCACAATACACAGCCGTTCGATGGCACCAGGCGCAGCCCGCATCCCGTCTTTTATGTGGGCACCCTCAAAAGCTGGGCCGGAAGCACAGGAACAACTACGAATATGCCCATTGGAAGAGAGGGAGATCTCTGTGTTGGTCCCGATGTCAATGACCATGGTTGTTTTTGCGCTGTCAAAGAGTTCAGTGGCTAAGAGGACGCCTGCGTGATCTGCCCCAACATATCCCGCGATGATGGGCAGCAGGTGAATATACGTGCCAGATGCGATCTCCAGCCCGAGATCGGATGAAGGTATATCAAGTTCTTCGCTGACAGCAGGTACGTAAGGGGCAACTGCCAACTGTTGAACGGGAAGTCCGACAAAAAGATGATGCATGGCAGTGTTTCCCACAAATACCCCGTCTACAATTTGGCTTTTTGAGATCTGATTTTCTTCAGCTACAGCATTGATCATTTGGTTGATTTTTGAGATCAAGGTATTCTGTAATTTCTCCCTCCCTTTTTGGTTTTGAATAGTGTAAGAAATACGGCTGAGCACATCTTCTCCATAATCGATTTGGGGATTCATGGCACCAAGTTTATCAATCGTTTTCCCGGTTTCCAGATCGAGCAGATAGAGGGCAAGCTTTGTGGTACCGATATCGGCCGCAATCCCATAATATGGGGTGTGAGGAGCGAGGACATTGATGACCTCATTCTCATTCATGATGAAGCGACCTTTCCAATCAAAATTGCGTATGTTAACGGAAAGAGTCTTTAATATTGGCGCCGCAATGGAAGGGGAAGATATCCCATTATTGGATAATGCCTGTTTTACCCGGGATGTGTCTGCTCGCAAATCCCCAGACTGAGGAGGATCGAGTTCAAGATCGATAGCGTGAGCAACCGGGTCAAAGCGCATGTCGATGTCTTCGCCCTCTAATTGCAGTCGTTGGGGTTTTGATAGAGACTCAGAAGGGATAAATAGTTTAATACTGGATTTTGGATATACCTGGCAAGCCAGCCTATATCCCTTTTCTATCTCCTGAGAGGAGAGAACATCGCGTTCTATTTCCGAGGGAGCACTTACCTTGCCCGCAGTCACTTTCACTCGGCAGCTACCACAGTTTCCTTGGCCTCCACAAATGGAGAGTATCCCAGCTCCCGCACGTTGGGTAGCCTCCAGAAGGGAGTCTCCTTCATGTATATGGACCCGTTTTCCAAGGGGTTGAATTTCCACCCGGAAAGCTAATCTTTTATCTTCCATTTTGATAGTTGTGGGCCTTATATCTACAACGGTCTTGCATGGCGCAATAATCGCAGGTTCGTTTGGAGGTGTTGAGATCATGGCCCACGCCTATGAGCATCGTTAGGGATTTACGGGGGCTCATGATACATTGGGGGGTCAATCTAAGTCCAATCTGTTGTGGTTGTAGTACATCGAATATTGCTGGTTGTCCTTCTTCAACAGGCCAATCAATCATCCCCGGGCTGAGGGGGGCTGTAGTTGTTAGGTCTAGTGATGTAGCTTCCTCTTCGATCGTGTGACACACGTGATTAGCGAGGGTTTCCACTGCAGCAGATCCCAAGCCGTCAATGGCTAAACCATAGACGATATCTTTTTCCATTTCCCGTGTTACGCATTCGTCGATACTTGGGCCTACAGTACACGCCACAAAATGGATAGAGTGTGCCCCTTTTAAGTGCTTGGCGAGTAGGAGGCTGGAAAGAACATAATTATCCCCTAATTCAATTCTTTCGTGACAAAGGGATTGAATGGATACTTTCTTTTGAATTATCTGGGGTTTTAACAGGTGCTGAGTTTCGTTCAACGCGCGCCGGGCGACCTCCAAAAGCCGGGGGCTCCGGGTTTTTATCAGATTTGGATCAGCTCCCTGACTACGCAACACGTCCTCTACGCTGATCTTCGAAATAATTTCTTTATACATATCAATAGAGCGGATCCCAGAGGAAGGATGGGATTAGGTAAGTCATTCCTTGGTGTAGGGTATACCAAGCGATGCGGGCATTCTGGAACGCATTCGCTGGCTCATCAGTACTAAAAGGGCAACAATATATGGCATGGCCAGTAGTAGCTGGAAAGGGATATCCGTCCCTGTTCCCTGCAGGGTGAATTGAAAGGCATTTAGGAAGGCAAAGAGCAGCGTGGCCGCCAGCATACGAATGGGCTGCCAATTTCCTGCGATGACAATAATGATGGCTAACCATCCTCGTCCACCGGTCATCCCAGGTACGAAACGACTAGATATACCATTTGTTAAAAATGCACCGGCTAACCCTGCCATTGCCCCCCCAAAAATTACAGCCCAGAATCTGATGCCGTTTACTTTTAATCCCTGGGTGTCTACAGCATGAGGGTTTTCACCAGCGCTTCGAATGGCCAGACCCATTTTTGTGTGTTTTAAGAAAATCGCGACAAGGGGAATAAATAGAAAGGCGATATATGTAATCAACCGTTGTGAAAAGAGAATTTTTCCCAGGTAAGGGATGTTTGAAAGGAGGGGTATGGGAGCTGGGGAAAAAGTTTCGATTGTTTTAACTGTCTCCGTATCTCCGTATAGGGCTCGAAAAATAAAAAGGGTCATCCCAGAAGAAAACAGGTTTAATGCCAAACCGGTCACGGTTTGGTCAACTCTGAGCGTGATGGACATGAAAGCTAATAAACAGGCCATCAGCCCTCCGGCAACCACCGCAGACAGAATGCCAAGCCATAGGCCTCCGGTGTTGTAGGTGACAAAGAAACCTATAAATGCCCCCATGAGCATCATCCCTTCCACTCCCATGTTCATCACCCCCGAGCGTTCGACGACCACCTCTCCGACGGCGGCCAGCAGGAGGGGGGTGGATAGACGCACCATAGATGAAAAGATGTTGACAATAATGGTTGCGTTCAGCAAATCCTCAAACATGATCCTTTCTCCTGATTCGGAAGCGAGCCAGCACACGAGCAGACAGGATAAAGATGAGTATGATGGCTTGGATGGCATATATCACCGCTGTAGGGATCCCCAAAGAGGTTACTAATTTCACGGACCCGTTGATCAATCCCCCAAAAAATATGGCTGTTAGGACGGTGACGAGAGGGTTTAATTCCGCAAGCATCCCCACGATGATCCCCGTGTAACCGTAGTTGATCGAGATATCCATCTGGAGCTTATGATGGACGCCGAAGACTTCGCCTGTACCTGCCAGTCCGGCTAGCCCTCCGCTTATGAGCATGGTTAGAAGAATTACAGAATTGATGTTGATACCCCGAAACTTCGAGGCGGTAGGGTTTCCCCCCAAGGCGCGGATATCGAATCCCAAAGGGGTTTTTTTCAGGGTCCAGGATATGAGCAGTGCGGCTAGTATGGCGATGGCAAACCCCAAGTGCAGTCGGTATTCTGAAAAAAGGAGGGGGTACCTCGCCACTTCAGGGATGGTTTCAGTGCGGGGGTAAAATTGAGATGGGTCCATCCAGTATTTTTTATCATATAGCAGCATGAGGATCACGTTGTTAATGATGTAGTTTAGCAGCACTGTGCTGATGATGATGTCTACGTTGAAGTACGCTTTCATGACCCCGGAAATCAGAGCAAGGAGTGCTCCGCCTACGAAACCACTGAAGATAATGATCAGCAAAAGTGGAATGTGGGGAAGGTCTCGAACATAGGTGAAGACCCAATAACTCATCATTGCGCCGGCAAAAAACTGTCCTTCTTGCCCAATGGTCCAGATCTCTCCGCGGAAGGCGATAACCGTGGCCAGGCCAGTGAGGATCAGGGGTGTGGACCGGAGAAGGGTTTCTAACAGTCGATCTGTTCCTCCAAACCCTCCTTTTGCCAGGCTGACTAAGCCTTCAACTGGATCTGCCCCCGCCAATTTGATGAGAAGTCCGGAGGTGACGATTGCCCCTGTGAGTGCCAAGGCTACCGCCAAGACCTCGATCAGAATATGTGATTCATCCCTTCGCTCTACCTGCAGGTCCAGTCGATCCAGAATCTTCATGCCTTGTTTTCCTCTCTGACGCCGGCCATCAGCATACCTATGGTTTCTCTGTCCACCTCGTCAGCCTTATACATGCCCATGATCTGGCCATCGAAAACGACAGCGATCCTGTCTGAAAGTTTAAATATTTCGTCCAGGTCTTCGGAAATCAATAATATACCGACTCCCTCTTTTCGTTGTTCAAGAAGTTTCTTGTGTACGTATTCGACCGCTCCGACGTCTAACCCTCGCGATGGCCGGTCTGCAAGCAGAATGTCGGGATCTGTCCCGAATTCCCGGGCCACGATTAATTTTTGTAGGTTTCCACCTGATAAATTTTTTGTCATTTGATCCATGGAGGGCGTGATAATGTCGAAGTTCTCAATGTTTTCCGCCGCAAATTCTCTGATTGCCTTTTCGTGTAACACCAATCCTTTCCTGAAAGGGTGGTTCCATTCATAGCCAAGGATCATGTTCTCGTAAATTTTAAAGTTCATCACAAGTCCCTGTTTGATCCTGTCGCTGGGAATGTGTCCGACCCCTTTGTTCATGATTTTCCTGGTAGACGATTTAAGGCTTTCCACACCTTTGATCCGCGCGGACCCGCCCTTAGCCCTTCTCACCCCCATTAACACCTCCATCAACTCTTTCTGCCCATTGCCGGCTACGCCCGCAATTCCCAGAATCTCTCCCTCATGGATCGTGAAGGATACACCTCGAAGAGCCAAATGGCGCATGTCATCAAGAGCTTCTAAATTTCTGACTTTTATAAGCGCCTTTCCGCTTTCCGTTTGTTCTTTCTGGACTTGGAATAATACCTCTCTGCCTACCATCATGTGTGCCAATTCTTTAGGGAAGGTATGCTTTGTCAGCACGGTTCCGACTTTCTGACCGCGTCTCAATACCGTTACTCTGTCTGAAACGTCCATCACCTCCTGGAGTTTGTGGGTGATAAATAGGATGGATAACCCTTCGGCTTTCATGCGTTTTAGAATGGTGAACAGGCGGTCGCTCTCCTGAGGGGTCAGGCTTGCGGTGGGCTCATCCAATATGAGCAGATCTATTCCCACATAGAGCGCTTTCAGAATCTCAACCCATTGCTGCTCCCCAACGGAGAGCTGCCAGATTTTTGCCTGAAGATTTAGATCCACTCCGTATTGCTTGCACAGCTGGCTTATCTTTTCCTCCGCCTTTTTTCTATTCAGAAATAAGCCTTTTTCATTGGATCCCAGGATGATGTTTTCGATCACGCTGTGCGGTTCTACCAACATGAAGTGCTGATGGACCATCCCAATCCCAAGCTGAATGGCTTCATTGGGTGAGGATAATTTAACCGGTTTGCCCTTGAAACGTATGACCCCCTGGTCGGGCTGATAATAGCCAAACAAACATTCTGCCAGCGTGGTTTTCCCAGCACCATTTTCCCCCAAGAGGCAGTGTACTTCACCCTCCTTGATTTCCAGGTCGATATGCTGGTTTGCTGTCACAGAGGGAAAGCGTTTAGTGATCTTTTCAGCTTCCAGCAACGGGGTGGGGTATGTACTTTCAGCCGGTGAAGATTTTTTCACGTATAACCTCCCCCTATAGTGTGCCGCTCAGGGGGACTTTGCGCTCCGGGGGCACACTATAGGTGATGGAAGACTAAATGAGGAAGATATTAATCCGATTCCGGCTGGGAGTCATCTAACGGCACTTCAAGGGAGCCGTCGATGATGGCCTCTCGGGCCTCTTGGAACGCATTAAGCGCTTCCTCATGTCCTTCAAGAGAGTTCAGGAGATCTTCATTGAGCGCTACGTCGCAGGAACCACCATTGGACAAAGTGAAGGTCGGAGAGTCGGGTGCATCGAACCCATCTCCGGTTTTCGCAGCAATCCATTCTTCAAATATCCAGCGGATGGCTGCATCCCACTCCGTTACAAAGCTTGCCAGAACGGAATCGGGGTAGGTTTCACTGTAATCGTTATAGGCCCCGTAACCAATGGCGCCCTCTTCAGAGATGGCGTCGAAGGTTTCTGCGTACATGTCAATATGCTCCGCGCCCGCGGCAATTTGAGCGCGCGCTGCCTCGTTGGCGGCTCCGGGGTCATACCAGCTGTTGATGAAGGCAACTTTTTGCTCAATTTCGCCTTTTACGGACTTTGCTCCTTCGTAGAAAGCGTTCATGGAGTCATTGACATCTGAAGCCGGGAAAGTACCTACTCCCCCGAAAATGTTGGTGTCAGACAGGTGTCCTGCTAACAACCCCATAAGATAGCTAGGTTCATGGCAGCGGAGCCAAAAGTGATAGTTGTTTCCCCCGTATTCTTTGTACCCAGATCCCACTTCCGCCCACATGATCTCCGGATATTCTGTTTTTAGTTCATCGATGATGTCATTATATCCACCATGGGGCCAGATGATGTCACATTCGCCAGACTCCGCATACTCGATCATGGCGGCTTTGGCTTCATCTCCCCATAGCCCTTCCGTGTATTTCAATTCTTTGACATCAAGACCTGCGGGTGGGTCATTGACAACTCTTTCAAAGCTCTCTACAAACGTTCGATCCCAGCCTTGGTCCAAACCAACTGCCAACATAGCACAGACCTGGACCGTTGAAGGAGCCTCAACCTCCGTGGGTTCGGCCTCAGTGGGCTCTTCTTCTGACTCTTCTGTTGGTGGAACCTCTGTGGGCTCAACTTCCGTGGGTTCCGGCTCAGTTGGTTCAACTTCTGGGGTCTCTGCTCCCCCACATGCGGATAAGAGCATGGCAAAGACAGCAACGATGGCAAGCCAATTTAATATTCTTTTCTTATGCATCTCTTTACTCCTCTTCCAAAGATAGGTTTCGTTTCAGTAGACTATAGCCCTTTGTTATCATTTCATAGTTACCTCCGTCGTCTGGAAAAACTACTAGCTTACATTCAGACATCTAGGAGATCAAAATGTGTTTAGAGGTAAATGAAACGGATAAGGGAGGAAAGGATTAAGGAGGAACTGTAGGTGTTACATGGGTTTATGATTCATCAGATTTCTTTTTTTCCCAAAGCGTTTTCAATGCTTCTTTTCCATCCTGAAGTATTCTTTCCTCGTCCATGGTCAAAAATTCGCGGTTTTCCATGATCACGTTTCCATCAATGATGCTGGTCTGTACGCTTGCCGATTGATACGATGAGACCAACCTTTTAATGATGTCGTCTTGTTCAAAACCTCTGATAGGCGCGGTGTATAAACCCCCATCGTCCAAGATAATGATGTCAGCTAGGCAGCCTTCTCTCAACGAGCCGAGTTTTTCTCCCAATCCAAGCGCATTTGCTCCACCTTTTGTAGCCATGTGAAGGACATCTTCCGCGGGCATGGCATCAGCACCCAAGCGCAGCTTGTGAAGGAGAGAGGCAGCTCGCATTTCGATAAACATATCTAGATTGTTGTTACTGGGAGCCCCATCTGAACCTATTGCTACATTAATCCCCCTTTCAAGCATCTCAGGCACTTTGGCGACTCCTGACCCCAGCTTTGCATTGCAGCAGGGGCAATGTAAAACGTGGGTTCCTGTATCTTCCAGAACTTGATATTCATCGTCATTGAGCCAGATGCAGTGAGCCATTTGCACATTGGGGCCAACCACCCCGATGTGTTCAAGATAAACTAAATTACGCATCCCCGTTTTCTCGATCATGACCTCAACCTCATATTCTATTTCCCCTGCGTGTCCATGGATGCCTACTCCTGGGTGGTCATCCGCCTCTTGTTTAATTTCTTTGAGTAATTCTGTGGAATTCCAGAGCTGCCACCGAGGAGCGAACCCATACCGTATACGTCCGTTTTCTTTGTTGTGCCAGCGATGCATAAGGTCTATGCTTTCACGGAGGGAATTCTCTGTGCTCTCACGGAGCAGGGGAGGTAAATTTTCTGTATAATCCATCATGGCCTTGCCAGATTGAGCGCGTATTCCTGATTCACTGATCGCTTTGAATACTGAATCTTGGTGATGCAGGGTTCCCATATCGATGATGGCTGTTACTCCGGACTTAATCATCTCTGCCAGGCCAATTTTGGCTGATGCGTATAAAGTCTCAGGTGTATGGCGGAATTCAAGCGACGTAATGAGGTCAAGCCAATCGAGCAAGGGGAGGTCGTCTGCCTGTCCCCGTAATAATGACTGACAGAGGTGGACGTGTGCTTGTACGAAACCAGGTAGAACTACCATACCTGAGGCATCTATTTCTTTCTCGGCCTCTGCTTCAATGCTCGCTGCAACTTTTTTAATTTTGTTCCCTTCGACGAGTAGGTCTCCTGTGAATCCCTTACCCTCAGAAATGGAAGTGATTAGGTAGCCATTTTTGATGAGAATACTAGACATGTCTCATTTCCCTTGGTGTATATAGTTTTGTTCTAAATGTTTTCAACGCGGCGAAGGACGTGAAAATTACTGGCTTCTTTTGCTAAATGTTCTATTGAGAAAACAATAGGTGAATCATTGTTGTCATATCCGATATCTTCTACAACGAGCAAAGGGGTGTTGGGGCCGTTTATGGAAAACTCATCAGGTAGATCACATTCTTTGGCTGTGTGAGGGGTAATCACAGAAGCAAGATATTCGATTTCTTTATTGCACTCTTGTGCAAAGAAAATAAAGAAGGGCTCGGTGACTCCAGGCTCGAGAACGTCTTCTTCTGATAGACAGTTTTCATAGACCCATTCAGGTATGTAATTGATAAAGTAGATGATTGGTGTGTCATCAGCGGTAAATATTTTTTTGATATTTAAGACCTTGGAGCCTTGAGGTACATCGAGCTTTTCCGAAAGCCATTCATCGGCCTGGACAATTTGAGCATTTAATTGTTTAAAACCGGAGGTATATCCACGAGCGTGGATACGTTCTTTAATGTCGAATGAATGATAAAGAGGATTGGCGATACTGGGAGAATTGGCTACAAAAGTACCAACCCCCCTTCTCTTTCTGACGTACCCCATTTCTACCAGGCGGTTGAATGCTGCCCGAACTGTGGGGCGGCTAACACCAAACCTTTTGGCAAGTTCGTTTTCTGAGGGTAGTTTGCTGCCTGGGGGAAACGTACCTTCCGAAATTTCTTTGAGTATGATCTCGTATATTTGATCCGATAAAGATGGTTGACGGATAGGTAAATCTCCGCCCATATCCTACCTCCCAATATGACAAAACGTATATATTGTGAAATGGCTGCCAACTTACATCTAGTATATCCTAACAACCGTGAGCTTGTCAATCTCTATTCCATTTGAGGTAGGGGTGAATGTGAGTTGGTCAGGGGCCTTATTTGAAAAGATTATTCAAAGTTGCGATTTATCTAGTCCTGCTTTGACCCGCTGTGGTGTGAGGGGGAATTTGTCGAACCAAACTCCTGTTGCGTCGTGTACGGCAGCGATTACAGCCGGAGCCAGGGGTAGGAAGGGCATTTCTCCCATGCCTATAGCGCCCCAAGGGCCATTGGGATCGTGGCCTTCCAAGATGATGGGTTTAATTCTGTTTGGGATATCCTGTGCCGTTGGAGTAAGGTAGGTTGATAATTGGTCTGTTTTGATGTGACCTTCTTTCTCGATGAGGTTTTCTGTAAGGATGTATCCCAGAGCTTGGACGATTGCCCCTTCGATTTGTCCTTCCACCTGCATTGGATTAATTGCTTTCCCGACGTCGGTTGTTGGTGTGACAGAGAGAACGTTAACTGTACCAAGTTCAATATCCACTTCTATTTCTACCGCTTGGGCGGCGTATCCGTACGCGAAACACGGCTTGCTTTCACCCATCACGGGTGCGAATCCAGTCGTCTCTGGAGCAAGATAGCGGTGGCTCGCGATGGCAGGCCTTTCCTCGTCACGCCATTTTTGGAGTACTTCTTTCGCCGCTCCCCGGAGGCTGTTTCCAGCCATAAACGTCATCCTGGATGCCGTGTTACTACCAGCATCCTCTGTTAGCGGGGAGTCATTGGAAATAAGATGAACGGTGTCAGGCGAAATATGTGGGGCTTCTGCAGCCATTTGGGTTAAGGCCTGTAGGGTTCCTTGGCCGATTTCTGCAGCAGAGTGGTGTATGACAGCTTTTTCTATCTTGCGTCCACCATGGTGCTCAATGGTGGTTTGGCTGCATTCTTGATAGCCCAGAAAAAACCCACATTTTTAAAAACCACACGCGAACCCAACTCCTCGTTTTAGATGAGAAGAAGGTGGAGATTGATACGTTTTCTTCCAACAATTGTCTGAACTTGTCCAGAACGAGTTTCTCGCGCAGCTTTCAAGAACATTCGTTGTGTTCAGATCCGTAGGCAGTTTTGATTGCAAGGGCAAGGAGGAGTTGTTCTTGATTACATTCCGTTTTCGTATCTCGACTGGGTCCATGTTTAAGGCCTGTGCGATTTTATTTACTTAGTTTTTTGCAACAAAAGCACCTTGAGGGGCACCAAATACCCGAAATGCTCCCCGAGGGATATTGTTGGTGTACCAGGTTTTTGCGTCAATTCGGGTATGAGGTATTTTGTATGGCCCTGTGCAAACCATACACATGCTGGCTAAGACGTCACTTGATGTGCAGGCATAGGCACCGCCATCCATAGTAATCTCAAAATCAGCAGCTAAGATCTTCCCTGACTTCGATGCACCCCATGTAGTCCTAACCCAAGTGGGGTGTCTTTTGGGATGCCCGAGCATGGATTCTCTTCGATTCCAGACAATTTTTACGGGCCGTTTTATGCCCTTCTCATGGAGATGTAGAGCTGACAGCCCAAGCGCAATCTGGATGGAAATGTCCTCTCTCCCCCCAAATGCACCTCCGATGGCCGGATAAATGATCCGGACATCATCCTCATCCAAGTTCAATGCGTGAGCAACCTGTCTTTTTTCTTCATGAGCCCATTGACCACCCGCTACGACCGTTACCCGTCCCTTAACATCGATATAAGATAAGCCTGCCTCCGGTTCCAGAAAAGCGTGTTCTTGAGCGGGTGTTTGATATTCGCTTTCAATGACAATGTCTGTTTTCTGTAAAGCTTTTTCTGGATTTCCTCTTTGAATTTGATAACTTTTTATGAGATTTGAGGTCTGGGTGGGGTGCAGCAAATAGGCGTCCGGTGCCGCAGATTCAAATGGGCTGTCAATCACAGGTAATGTTTTATATTAAACGTGAATCAGGTCTCGGGCGTGAGATGCAATTTTAGCGGTTTCTGCGATTATCAACGCGATCTGATCCCCAATAAAGCGGACACGGTCTGCCCCTGGCTTGTTGGAACCCGGGCCGCACAATACCGGTTGATCGAGAATTTCCAAACCATATTCGTTGATTGGAACATCCTTTGCAGTGAGGATGGAGAGAACCTTATCAACCCGCAAAGCTTCCTTTATATCAACTGACTCCACGATTGCATGTGGATATTCTGAAAAAGAATTTTCAAATATGCCTGGTTAGGTTTATTAAGGTCCCCAGCATATTTTGCTTGACCGGTGACTTTGTCGTATGCGTCCCCTCGTCGTATTGATTTTCTTATGTATGTCATACTCCAGGTTCCCGCCTAGACATGAATTGTTTTTAGTATTTTACTCGAGAGATAGAACAAATAATTAGGGGGAATTGTGATATTTGTTGTGGCATACCAATTTTATTCTCGTAAAATTCGCCAATATTGATTCTTTCGTAGCTGGATTACTTCTATGGATAAATAACAGTTCTATGGAGCAAGAGATTTTTGTTTCTAGAGGTAGAGAAGCATGGGCCTAATGCGCCTGGTTAAATGTCAATCGCTGATTAGAGGTCCAGGGTGCACGCTGTAAAGAAAACATTTACGGCGACCTATAACAAAACTCTATGAGAACAACTCCGATATAGATGTGATCCAGCAATTGGATGAAACTCTTGGATTTGGAAAAACAGGACCTCTGGAAAAAAAAAGGAGAATCCTTTTAGAAAAACCCAATCCGCATAAACAAACTGATCCCCGGCACGCCTATGATGATCGGCGACGCCAGGACGATGATCATGGTGTTGACCAGCGTCGCCTTGACCTTGGCCTTGCCGCTCTTTTCCATGATCCGGTTTGACAACCGCTGCCGCAGCATGCGCGCCATGGTCTTCATGGCCCCCGTCTGCACCTGGCCGCCCACCTGGCTCTGCTTGATGAGGCCCAGGAACTCCTTGAGCTGCCC
>Ga0207797_1000965_pt1 | contig 21387 bp, 14 predicted proteins | sample PRCRCaboRojoPR_6_FD_187275 | JGI IMG/M metagenome (GOLD analysis project Ga0207797, IMG submission 187275) | Marine sediment microbial community from Cabo Rojo, Puerto Rico - PR CR 10% Liquid 1 (SPAdes) | ecosystem: Environmental > Aquatic > Marine > Coastal > Sediment | place: Cabo Rojo, Puerto...
TGAGGGAGTTTGAAGAATTTCAGCGTAGCCGGAGCAGCCATCAGGCATTTTCTTCGTCAGCCGTGATCTTTTTGGTTCGTTTTTCGATCTAACGAAAAATGAACGTCCTCGGTCAAGGAGGACAGCATTCTTCATCACCGAGGCCCCCAATCGAAATTCGTGGAGACGTAGGGCGGTTTATCTCACAACCTCACACGTTCGGCACGACCTACGTCTCCGCAAGAAGACCGACGAAGAAATAGCACGAAAGCAGTCGGTCACTTCGTTCTGTTAGAGCAGCTGGAACTGGGAGCGGAACGCTGTGAGCATTTCGGCTGAGGACTCCACGGGGGGCCTCACCCCACCGCCTCGGCGGTAGCCGGCGCCGGCACGGCCGCGAGCACAATCTCGAATCGGCTCCCCTCCCCCGGCGTCGACTCGACCTGCAGGTCCCCATCGTGGGCCTCGACGATTCTTCGGACCAGGGCGAGGCCGAGACCGCTCCCCTCCGACTCTACGGTGCTGGCATCGGAACTGCGATAGAACTGAGCCCCCACGTGCGGCAGGTCTTCGGATTTGATGCCCATGCCCGTATCCCGACAACAAATGGACGCACGGCCCGCCTCGTCCGTCACCGTCACCCGCACGGCCCCGTCTTCGGTGTACTTGACCGCGTTATCGACGAGATTCTGAACCGCCTCCCGGAGCAGGTCGGGTTGTGCATCCACCCACACCTCATCGGCGTCGACGCTCAGCGACAGTCCCTTGTCCTCTGCTCGCGACTGGAGCGTCGCCACTTCCTCCTGCACGAGGGGCCCCAACGCGACCGTTTCCGTCGACAACTCCTCGCCGCGATCGAGGCGTGTGAGGGTGAGCAGGGCCCGCACCGTACGCACCATATCGTCCAGCTTACGATCGAGCAGGCGGAGCGTCGACTCGTAGCTCTCGGCCGATCGGGAGCGACGAAGGGCAATCTCGACGTGTCCCTGAAGCACCGTAAGGGGCGTTTGGAGTTCGTGGGCGGCGTTGGAGGTAAAGGTACGCAGCGCATCGAAGCTCTCCTCCAGGCGATCCATGAGGTCGTTGACCGTGTGGGCCAGAAGGGCCGTCTCCCGATCCGCGGCCTCCGGCACCGCAATCCGCTCGTCCAGATCGGCCGACGTGGTGGTCTCGGCGAAGGCCGTGATGCGACGAAGGGGGCGCAGGACGCGGGTGGAGGCCCAGGCCACCAGGGCCATCAATCCACCGAACAGCACCACGATGACCCCCACCAGGACCGCCCCGTATTGCGTCAGTACCGTCCCGTACTCCGGCACCGCGCGCGCCACCTGGATGTAACCCAGCGTTCGTCCGTCGCGGACGATGGGGCGAACGAGGTAGTAGAGGGTCCGCCCCCCGACCTCGAAGGTGCGCAGGGTAGGAACCCAATCGTACGGCGTCGCCGGGGCGAGCGGCTGCTCGGGATACAAAACACTGAGGGAGTCGACGTTCGTCGACGACCGAAGAAGACGATTATTCCGGTCAAAGACCTGCGCGAACACCGGATCCACGCGTTCGGCCAAGAGCCTGTGATGGACTTCCGACCAGGCATGCCCCCCGGCGTGCAGCCGGCCCCCGGCCTCAACGACATCCGCCTCAATCTCGTCCGCCTCGGCTCGCAGCACCTCCACCGCCCCGCGTTGCAGGGCCACGTAAACCGCCCCCCAGGCCAGGGCCCCGAGCAGCAGGAGGGCCGCGGCCAGGGCCGGGCCCACGACCGTCAGCAACCGCCGCCGAAACGAGGAGCGCCCCGACGTCGCAGATCGGCTAGACGAATCCGAGGGGTCGGTGAGATTAATCATCAGGCTCCCCGCCGTTCATACAGGAGCTATAGCGGTACCCCACGCCGCGCACTGTTTCAATGGGCGAGGGACAGCCCACCTCGTCCAGCTTGCGCCGGACATAGTTGACGTACACGTCGATCAAATTCGTGCCCCGATCAAATTCGTGACCCCACACATCCCGGTGAATGGTGTCTCGACTCAAGGCCTGTCCCCGGCGCGCCATCAGGTACAGGAGTAAATCAAATTCGGTGGGCGTGAGGGCAACGTCCTCTCCCTCGTAGGTACAGATCTGAGCCGCCGGATTGACAGTGAGCGGGCCGTCCTGGAGTACGTCCGTCTGAGCGCTCCGATCAACCCGACGCAGCAGTGCCTTGATGCGCGCCAGAAGTTCATCAAAGGCAAAAGGCTTGGGCAGGTAATCGTCGGCTCCGGCCCGGAGTCCCTTCACGCGATCCTCCACGGCGTCCAGGGCCGTAAGCATCATGACGGGAAGATGAGGCTGGTGGAGGCGGAGCCGCTCGCAGACGTCGATCCCTGAGAGATCGGGAAGCCGGATGTCGAGCAGCACGAGATCGACGGGCTGCTGCTGCGTGTACTCCAGCGCCCGCTGTCCTTCCTGCACCCATCCCACGTCGTACCCCTCTTCTTCGAGGCCCTGCTGCACGAACGAGGCCACGTCGGGCTCGTCCTCCACGAGCAGAAGGTGCGAGGGGGTGTCCATGGATCCGGCAACCAGTTCAACATTTGCGCGACATTCTATACGGCCCCATTCTGTCCGTCGTGCCCGCTGGGGACAGGCTTTAACTCAACTCTAATGCCCCTCACGCCGCTCACACTCGTTCAAAGAGCGCCCCCTCAATGGTCAGGCCCGGTCCGAAGGCCATTGCCACACCGCAATCGGGCGGCGCGCCGTCGCCCTGCGCCTGCTGGTCGAAGATGTGCTTGAGAACAAACAGGATCGTCGGCGAACTCATGTTTCCGTAGCGGCGGAGGATTTCCAGACTCGGCTGCACATCGTCCGGGGCGAGCCCGAGCACCTCCTGTGCCCGCTCCACCACGGCCCGCCCGCCGGGATGGATGGCCCAAAAGTCCATGTCCGCGGACGCTCGGTCGTTGGCCCTGAAAAGGTCGTCGACGTAGCCGGGCAGATGATCGGCGATTACGTCTGGCACCCGCGAAGAAAGCCCCATGAGGAATCCCGTATTCCCGATCGCCCACGTCATGTCGTCCATCGAGTCGCCATCGAGACGGCTCTGGCCGTCGACGTAGGCGAGCCGCCCCGTCGCCTCACGCTCGGAGCGCGACGAGAGTACCGTTGCGGCGGCGCCGTCGGAGAAGAGGGAGTTGACGATGACGCTCTCCAGCGTGTCGTCGATCTGGAAATGCAGCGTGCAAAGCTCCGTGCAGACCACGAGCACCCGGGCGTCGGGCTGCGACTGGCAGAAGCTGTGGGCGACGCGGAGCGCGTTGAACGCGGCATAGCACCCCATGAAGCCGATAAACGTGCGCTCGGTGGAGGCGGGCAGATCGAGCCGCTTCACGAGTTCGATGTCAAGGCCAGGGGCAAAGAAGCCGGTGCAGCTCACGACAATCACGTGGGTGATCTCGTCTGCGGTCGTGTCCGCCGCGTCCAGCGCCCGTCCCGCCACGTCTTCGGCCAGCGGAATCGCCGCCTCGCGGTACTTTTCGTTGCGCTCCTGGGTCGACGGGGCCGGGGCAAGCTCCCAGTTCTCCGGAAAGAAGCTGAACGCGTCCGGGTCGTCCTCGCCGTAGTCCTCCACGCAGGAGTAGCGGTAGTCGATGGCCGACTGCTCGTAGAGAGCCGGCAGCCGGTTGCGCAGCGGCTCCGGCAGGCGCTCGATTTGTTGCATAAACTCCGCCGCCTCCGGTTGGGATTTTCGAAGCGGAGGGTTGCCCGTAGCGATGGACTCAACGACGGTGTGCATGGGGACGAGGCATTTCGCAAAGAAGCGGAGATTCAGAGAGATATTTGATCAAACGCACAACCGGACTGGTAGTTGACACCAGTCCGTCACGATCAGTCCGCTCCTCTCCTCTCGTCATGTCCGACCTTCCCACCCTCTCCCGCTCCGACGTTCGCAACTGGACCGAGCAGCGCTTTTACGACCGCGGCGCGAACTATTTTCAGCAGGGCCGCATTCAGCGTCCGCGGCGCGAAGGACCGACCCTAAAAGCAGAATACCAAGGCTCCCGCCCAGTCCTTACCACGTGTAGGCCGGGCTCGACGACCAGGGGATCGCGTGGGCCGAGTGCTCCTGCCCGATGGGCGGGGGCGGATACAGCCCGGAGACTACTTCCTCCCTTCGATCGGGGCGCTGCAAGCACGTGGTGGCGCTCCTTTTCACCTAGGTGGAGTCGCCGGATAAATTCGAGTCGCAGGATCCGTTGGAGGCGGCCTTGCAGGAGCAGTCCGAAGACAAGCTCTTGGAGATAATCTTGACCATGGTGGATCGTCACCCGGACCTGGAGCGACTCGTGCGGCTGTCGTCGACCTCCATCAGCGCGGCGATCGACCTGGAGGAGCTGCGGAGCCAGATCCAGTCCGTGTTCCAGGACATGGGGTCCGGCCGTCATCACGACCGAGATCCGTACTGCGTCGTCCAGGAGGTCGCGGACGATCTGGAACCTTTCTTTACGCGGGCCGACGACTACCGCCAGCATGATCGCTTCCACGATGCCACCACGGTAGATCGACTCCTCATCGAGGAGATTCGCGATCACTACGACCAGTTCTATGACGAAGAGGGTGAACTGAGCAGTCGAGTGTCGGAGGCCTCTACGACGACGAGCTGCACCGCTTCCCCGCTGCCCGCGGCGAGTTTGAGAAAGCCGACCTGCTATGAGTGGCCTTTATTCGGATTCTTTTGCTTCTTCCCACAGCCGACGCATCTCCGATAAATCCGCCTCATCAATCGACGCCCCGCACTCCGACAGGCGACGCTCGACGTGCTGGAAGCGGCGCGTAAACACATCGGTTGTCTCGCGGAGGGCGTTCTCGGGGTTGACGTCTGCATAGCGCGCATAGTTGACGAGGGCAAAGAGAAGGTCGCCAAACTCCTCCTCCCGCCGCTCAGCCGACACTCCGTCGTCGATCACCGCCCGAAATTCCCCAAGCTCTTCCTGTACCTTGTCCCAGGCCTCCTCCCGGTCGGGAAACTCAAAGCCCACCCCCGCGGCCTTTTCCTGAACCCGATGGGCCCGCAGCAGCGCCGGAAGGTGGGGCGGCACGCCGTCGAGTACCGAGGACTCATCTTCTTCTCCATCCTTCTCCTGCTGCTTAATCTCTTCCCACGATGCGGCCACCTCGTCCGGGTCGTCGGCCGCCTGGTCGCCGAAGACGTGCGGGTGCCGGCGCACCAACTTGTCCGTCTCGGCCTTGATCACGTCCGCGAGCGTGAAGCGGCCCTCCTCCTCCGCAATGGTGGCGTGGAAGAGAACGTGCAGAAACACGTCCCCGAGCTCCTCCGGCAGTTCCTCGTAGTCCCGCTCGTCGATGGCCGCCACCACTTCGTACGCCTCCTCGATCAGCAGGTGCTTCACCGACTCGTGGGTCTGCTCTCGGTCCCACGGACAGTCGCGACGCAGCTGCTTCACGATGGCCACAAAGTCGGCGTACGCCTCCAGCCGATCAGGCGACTCCACAAACTGCGCCTCGTAAATTTTGTCCGTGGACTCAGGCTCAGGAACTGACATTCGGCATCAGATTGAATGAAAAGCATCGGCGGGCGACGGTGCATCGCAGAGACACTCTACACCTGGCGGCCCGGCGTGTTTGTGTGCAAAACATGTTCGAAGAACCGGGCCGGTCCCGATCTCAAAAATGGAACATTCAGGGAGACGTAGCGTCAAAAGAGATGCGCCGATGAAATTACCCGGCGCACCGCTCTTTCACATATGGGGATGACACGGCTTCGACGTGTAGTAACGGGCAGCGGACTGACCTGCCGAGCATCCTGATGCGCTCGTAAAACCTGTCAGGAATCGCAACTGCGGACGATTATTCGTACGCGATGGCGGCGTAACAGCCCCCATCTGTCTCACGTCGCTCCTGACCCTTGGGGAGCGTGAGACATCGACAAAAAGGGTGTAGGCGTTCCGTTCTCCGGCTGCGGACGCGACGGTGAACTCCAATCAGCCTCGGTGACGTCCTGGCCTCGTGAATGGGCAGACGGGCGCCACGACTCCTCAATGCATTCACTATGCAGGTAGAGGTTCGACTTGTGCGGCTACACGGACCCGGGTTCGACTCCCGGCATCTCCACAATGCTTTCCTGCTAAACCCCGTAGGCTCAACGGCTTACGGGGTTTTTTATTTTCAGCGGTGACGGCATCGGCGACGATTTTCCAGCTAAGTAGACACTCAGAAATGTGTTTATTCGAGGGTCATTCTGAGCGACCGACGACCGAAGGGAAGAGCGAGTCGAAGCGCTGGGAACGCAGTGACCGAGTGCTCTTGGAGTGAATCCCTCTAAACCTGGCAAGAACGCCTAATTTGGAGCTGTGGGACGAGAAACGGCTTCCGCCAACGGTCAACAAGATTCCTCGACTCCGCTTCGCACCCCGAGAGTACTTCCTCGCTGGCACTCAGAGCGCTCCGCTCGGAATGACTCATTGTTAAGGTTCTTTTGCGTGTCTACTTGGGATCCAAGCTCTGTTCTAATACGCCATCAAGACCCCCCTGATGCCCCAAATCCATTCTCAGCAAGCAAAAATTGGCCAGACTCTATAGCCCTTTCCTTTGTCCAGGCAACCAGCATGAACTTCATAATGCCCACTCGTGAGGACAGGACGGTCCACTGTCTCGGCTCGGATCGGCCAGCGAAAGCGAGGAGCCCGCGTTGATTGAGAATGTTCCGCCCCCGTGCGTCCTCGAAATATACCCGAAGTCATTTCTCATTCTGCGGTGACGTTCAGGATTGCTCTCAGTCGAAGTCGTCAATCACGGCAATACCAGTGGTGGCGAAGTCGCCCATCTCCCGCAGGCTGTCACCAGCCTCTCCGAGCGAAATCGTCCGCTGGACAAGCTGTCGGGGTTGTAGCAGGTCTGCCTCAACCATGCTGAGAAGGGCGGGATAGCGGTGGGCCTGGAGGCCATGGGTGCCCCGCAGTTCCAACTCGTCGGCCACCACCCGGTCAAAAGGCACGGCAGTGTCTGCGTGTTCGCCCACGAGGAGGCCGACCTGCACGTGGCGACCGCGCTTGCGCAGGTTGGCCACAGAGTTGTAGCAGGTTTCGGGGCTCCCCAGGGCATCGAGTGAGAGGTGCGCCCCGCCACCAGTCACCTCACGGACAGCCTCCGCCACGTCATGGGCCTTCCGAGCATTGATCACGTGCCCGGCGCCGAGATCCTCGGCGAGAGCGAGGGCCTCGTCGTTAATGTCGACGGCGATGACACGAGCTCCGGCCGCGCGGGCAATCATGACGGCTGAGAGCCCCACGCCCCCACACCCGTGGACGGCAACCCAGTCGCCACTGTTTGCTTCTCCCTGGTCGATTACTGCCCGGAAGGCAGTGGCAAAGCGACAGCCCAGGCTCGCGCCGGTTACGTCCCCCACTGAGCCGGGGAGGTGGACCAAATTTTCGTCGGCGAAGTTGATCGCCACAAACTCTGCGAAGGCGCCCCAATTCGAGAAGCCGGGCTGAAACTGATTGGGACACACCTGCTGGTGACCCGCCCGGCACTGATCACAGGTGCCACAGCCACCCACGAAGGGCACCGTCACCCGCTCCCCACCCGTCCATTTTTCGACCTTCTCGCCCACCGCCGAGATTGTGCCGACGACCTCATGTCCCGGTACGTTCGGAGGCTCGATCATCGGGTCGTGGCCCTTCCACCCGTGCCAGTCGCTCCGGCATATCCCACAGGCGCGGACTTCCAGTACTACGCCGTGGGAAGCGGGATCTGGTTTGGGAACCTCCTGCAAGTTCAGGGGCGCGCCGAAGTCGTCGTAGACGAGAGCCTGCATGGTGCGTGTAGAGGATAACACGACCTGGATGAGAAAGAGGCAAGCGCCCATACGAAGACACGCCTGCCGTGATGCGAGCATGAGACTGAGCACCGACGTGGGGGTTGTCTTTGGCGGAACGGTCACCCGACACCCGATCACCAATTACACGCTGCCCAGCATCACGCGGAAGACTACACTGGAGCTGTGCGAGAAGCAGGCCGTGCCGGTCGACGACTGAACGCTGGGCGACGGCACGCCGGGCCCGTGGCGCAAGAGCTGCTGGAGGCTTCCGGGCGCTACCCCACTCCTGAAGTCGTCCATTGAGGTGTAATATATGGAATCCATTCCTTGTGTCATGGTGCACGTGTAGAATCCTCCCGCCGGAACGGCTCTGCGGCGAGAATCGGCATCTTTCGTTTTCGGGATTCCAACACCACGACGGCAGATGAAGTCGGACGCAGGGATCGAGGTAATCGCCCAACTCAGACTTCGGCGTCTGGATCTGCGAGATTCGCCCGACCGGCAAGACGGTTTACCTAGCGCACAAAGAACAGCCCTGCGACTGCAACGGAATCGACAGGCTCACCTTTCCCAAGCCCGGCCGCATCTACCAGAATCACTTCGACCGCTTCCGCAGGACCAACCCGAGGAGGACAAACGCCTCCGACTGGTCCTCGCGCCGCTGAGCACGCCGGGCGTCCAGAAGAACTACCAGTCCGGCGGCCCGCCCATGCAGGAGAGCATCGAGGACGCCCGAACAGCCACCATCGAGCTCCACATGACCCCCAATCGACCGAGCGCACTGACCCTTCCGGCGCGATCGGATGAAGCACAGTAACACAGTAGTCCTCGTCGGCTACCGCACTACCCGGATCGTCCCGGTACGAACCGTTTCGTCCACCACCAGTCGGTAGGGGTACGTCCCGGCGGCCCACCCGGCGGTCCGGAGCGAGATGGTGTGCGTGCCGGGATCGTAGTAGCCGTAACGACGCCGCGCGACCCGACGTCCAAGGACGTCGTAGACCGTCACCGTGACTACACCGCCCCTCGACAATTGGAGGTCAAACCGGGTCCGGGACTGGGCCGGGTTCGGGTAGTTCTTGCTGAGGATCGTCTCTTCGGGCGGGTCTGATTGGGCGGTCGTGTCCGATTCGGATGTATCTGTCACGACTCCGTCGAGGCTATCAACAATGGCCGATCGCTCGGAGTAAAGATGGTCGCCCGGACAGGCGGTGGCCTTCACGTTCCGGTGCCCGTACACGTTGCGGAGGGAGCCGTACTGGTAGTAGCTGCTGGTCCCGGACGGATTGATGTCTCGACGCCCAGCAATCCAGCCGAAGAGGTGAATGTAGCCGTCAATGAGCACCGAGCTGGGCTGCTGATTTTCCGGCGGGTGGAAGTACCCAAGGGCGGCCGTGCCCACACTGCCCTCGTTGTAGCCGTCGTGCGCTCCAACCACGTCGCGGCTGTCGTCTCCATCCTCGCGGCCCTGGAAAATGTCCCCCGTCTGACAGACGAGGTAGTTGTAGCCGATGTCGATCCACCCGTTGGTGTCCATGTGGTAATCCTGGATCGCCCGTACGGCCGACGCGCAATCTTCCCAGGTGTCTGCGGCTCCGGCGCTGGCCGTGGCCGTATGGTGGATGGCGAGGTGGGTGGCCGTGTAGTAGCGATAGTCGGCCTTGGGCGGCCGGGCGTCCCAGTCGTCCCGGGTGGAGAGGTCCGGTTTCGAGGTGTCGGGCGCGCTGCGGGGCCGTTTCTTCTGCGCGACGTGAGGGGGCGGCGCGGGGCCGTCGGTCGCATTCACCACGTATAACGAGAGCCGTCGCAGGATGGGAGACGCCTCCGCCGAGGCCCGCAGCGTGAGGCGAACCTGTGCGTAGCGGGTGTCGGGTTCCGTGAGCACCAGTCCGCCCGCCGTGTCCCCGGCGTAGGTATTGGGGGCCTGCGTGCCTTCTCCTGTCGCCGGAACGGACGAGCGATGTCCCGGGGCCACCCACGCGCTCCAGTCCGTGCCGTTTTGGCTGACGCGGACCTCCACGTCGAAAACGGCATCTCGGGGCACCGTTGCGTCCCAGTGCGGCCCCACGCCGTTCACGGTGAACGGAAGCGTGATGGGCGCGGACGTGACCTGCCCCGTCGTTGCTCCCTCTCGGAGCCGCACCGCCTCGTCGACCTGAATTCCCGTCTGTGCTTTGGCCCGCGGCTGCCAGTCGGCCGCGCGCAGGTGGAGACGATCTCGTTGGATCTGCGCCTCGGCAGTATCAGGAACCTGCGCGTAGCCGGCAGGGCTATGGAAGTTTAACGGGGCAAGAAATACGACTAGGAGGATAGAAACCCACGTCGAAATACGCATGACTCCGATGGGGCGGTACTCAATACCTGAAAACGCAATGCCAAGTGGCCCAAAACATTTTTGCCCTTAATGATCCCCCAAAGGCGATTCCACCCATTGCCTCAGTACCCGGCGGCCGATCCGCTGCCGCGCGGGTCGTTCATGCCGGTCCAGCGACCGTTCTCCGTCCGCAGGATGGTTGGCGCGGAGCCGATCGAGCCCTCGTCCTCCAGTTCGTGGCCGCGCTTCTTCAGGGACTCCATGAGCTGCGGCGTGAGACCGTCCGTCTCGTAGAGGATGTGGTCGGGCAGATGCTGGTGATGAATGCGCGGGGCGCGCACGGCGGCTCCGAGGTTGAATCCATGGTCGACGACGTTCGAGAGGACCTGGAAGGCCGCGGTAATGATGTGCGGCCCGCCGCGGGCGCCCGTCACCACGAGCGGCGCCCCGTCTTCGCCGAGGACGATGGTCGGGCTCATGGACGAGAGGGGGCGCTTGCCCGGAGCTACGGCGTTGGCCTCCCCTTGCACCAGCCCAAAGGCGTTGGGCTCGCCCGGCTTGGCGGTGAAGTCGTTCATCTCGTTGTTCATCACGAAGCCCGCCCCGCCGATGGCCACTTTCGAGCCGTAGAGAAAGTTTATCGTCGTCGTGAGCGCGACGGCGTTGCCCTGGTCGTCGACGATCGAAAAGTGGGTGGTGTGCATCGTCGGCTGGCTGTCGCGCCCGGTCTCCGGCGACACTTCCTTCGAAGGCGTGGCCGTATCGGTAATCGTTGCGCGCAGCCGAGCAGCGTACGCGTCCGACACGAGCCGCGTGCGCGGGATCTTCACGAAATCCGGGTCGCCCAGGAAGTGATTCCGCGCGGCGAACGCCCGTCGCTTCGCCTCCGCCCGCAGATGGAGCGACCGGGGAGCGTGCCAGCCGAGGGTATCCACCTCGTAGGCGTTGAGGATGTTGCTCATGATCGCCATCGTGATGCCCCCGGAGGAGGGCGGCGGCATGCCGTAAACCTGATGATCGTTGTACGTAAAGCCGATCGGTGAGCGCCACTGTGCCTCGTAGCGGCCCAGGTCCGCGCGGGTGATGAGCCCCCCGCCCCGCTCCATTTCTTCGGCGATCAGGTTCGCGGTTTTGCCCTCATAAAACCCGGCACGTCCCTGCTCGGCGACGCGGCGAAGCGTGGCGGCTAGGTCGGGGTTTTTCCACGTCTGCCCGGCCTCAAGGGGCTCGCCATCCGGCAGAAACAGCTTGCGCGAGGCCGGATAGCGACCGAGCACGTCGGCGCGCTCCTGCACGGTCTCGGCAAAGCGCTCGTTTACCGTGAAGCCCTCGCTGGCCAGCACAATGGCCGGCTGAAGGAGATCCTTCCACGGCATCGACCCGAATCGCTCCCAGGCCTTGCGCATCCCGGCCACCGTGCCCGGCACGCCCGAGGCGAGATAGCCGACGAGCGAGGAATCAGTCGGCTCGCCGTTTTCGTCGAGATACATGTCGCGCGTGGCGGCGCTGGGGGCCTCCTCGCGGAAGTCGAGAGCGGCGGTGGTGTCGTCCATTCGGGCGACCATGAAGCCACCCCCACCGATATTGCCGGCCTCCGGATACACGACGGCCAGGGCGAAGGTGGTGGCCACTGCCGCATCCACGGCGTTGCCGCCCTGCTCGAGAACCTGTTGCCCCACGTTGGTGGCACGCTTTGCATCGGTGGCCACCATGCCGCTAGGCGCGGTGGGGGTGGGCGCAGCGAGATCATGCGCCCAGTCGTCGGGCACGCGCTCGGCCACGGTCGGACTCACCGCCGGAGTGGTCTCCGGACTCGTCCCCTGGCACCCAACCAGAATACAGAGGGGCAACAGGAGCGCCAGAACGACGAGTCTCGTTGCCAGTCTCATCGCTGTCGTCACACAATCTGCCTCGAACCGTTGTACAGATTTTCGGCGGTTATTGAGATCAGCAAATTCGGTGGAATACGCCTTTCCCTTCGTTGTAGAGACGACCGGCCGGTCACCTCTACGTGAGCGTAATGGGCCAAAAATGTACATCGAAAGCTCGCATCTGGTATCAGTTCAAAATGGAGGGCCATGAAGCAGAGGACCCGAAACGACACTGGTGGGACGGCTGAGGGCTGTCGTCAATGTCCTCCCATGGAGCCACGAGGTCTTGGGGCTTCTCGTGCAGCGCCCGTTCGTTATTCGGGCCGCGCCCGGAGCACGCGTCCATGGAGCTCGCCTGTAAATGTCCCGTCGTGAATCGCCAGGCGGCCATTTACGAGGACGTGCACCATTCCTTCGGAGAGCTGGTGCGGCGCCCGAAAGGTGGCCGGGTCGTGAACGTCATCGAGGTCGAAGACGACGAGGTCCGCAGCGGCGCCGGGCTGAATGCGCCCACGGTCGGGGAGTCCCATCACCGAGGCGGAGAGTTGTGTCATGCTTCGCACCGCAAAGCCGAGGTCGATCACTCCCTGGTCCCGCGCGTACCGGCCCAGCTTTCGGGGAAAGGCCCCGTAGTTGCGAGGATGGGGCACGCCGTCGCCCCGCTGCACCAGTCCCCCATCCGAAGAGGTCATGGTCCACGGCTGGCGCATGAATCGCCCCACGTCTTCGTCGAGCATGTTGTACGACACGATGCCGGGCGTGGCCTGCTCGATGAGGTGGAGAACCGTCGTCAGGGGCGCTTCCTGCCGCTTCGAGGCCACCTCGGCCAGGGTCTTCCCCTCGATGGACGAATCCGGGGCAAAGCTGCGAAACTGGATCCGCCCCGTCCCACCCCGCCGCTCAAGGTTCGTCGTCATGTCGTCGCGGATGCGGGCGCGAAGGTCGTCCTGATCGAGGCGATGGAGCAGCGAGTCGCGCCCGCCGCTCTGCGCCCAGCGGGGCACCAGGGCGGCGGTCAAGGTGGTGGCGGAGGCAGTGTAGGGATACTGGTCGGCAAAGACCTCGACGCCCTCCGCCCGTGCGCGCTCCACCCGATGCTCGACGGCCGCCGAGAATCCCCAGACGGGCGGTCCTAAAGCCTTGATGTGCGTCACGATGCCGGGCAGATCGGCCTCGCGAGCAATCTCGATGACTTCGTCGACGGCCGCCAGGAGCCCCACTGTGTAGTTCGACTCGTCCCGGATGTGGCTCTGGTAAACACCGCCGTACTCCGCGGCCACGCTCGCGGTGGCGATGAACTCCTCCGTTTCGGCGTAGCTCCCCGGTACGTAGAACGGGCCGCTCGACAGTCCCAGTCCACCAGCCTCCATCCCCTCACGCACCAGGGCTTTCATCTCGGCCAACTCTTCCTCCGTCGGGGCCCGATCGGATAGGCCCATCACCTCTTCGCGGATGGCACCGTGCGGAACCAATTGTCCCACGTTCACCCCGAGACCGTCCTCGCGCAACGAGTCCTGCTGGGCAGCCAAATCCACGGCCCCACCCCCGTCCGGATTGATGATGACCGTGGTGATGCCCTGTGCCAACTGCGGCCGGACGGCACTCAGCGACGCGGTCGTGAGCCCGCCGCCGGCGTGGGAGTGTACGTCGATGAAGCCGGGGGCCACGTAGAGGCCGTCCGCGTTCAGCACCGTGTCGGCCGTGGCTTCGGACAGCTCCCCCACCGCGGCAATCTCGCCGTCCCGCACCGCCACGTCGGCCCGCCCCCACGGATTGCCGGAGCCATCCAGCACACGCCCGTTCTCGATCAGGATGTCGTATGAAGGCTGGCCGGACACGGGGCGAGACAATGCGATCCCGACGACGAACATCAGAGTAGCGAGAAGACCGGTGGAGACGCGCATGGGATTCCGGGGTCCAAGCGAGACAGTTCTACGCGATGCCCTCCCTCTTCCCCTCCTCGCCCACACCTCTACACTTCCAACCCTCCACACTTCAACACCTATTGCCCGGCCGCCGTCCCGTACCGTCGGGGATCAGCCACGCCAATGCGGCGACCGTCCTCGTCGACGTAGACCATGTGCACGCCCCCGAAATACATGTCGAACGGGGGGTACGACTCGATCGCATATCCCCGCTCGCGTAGCCGCGCCAGTGCGGGCGCGGCCACTCCGCCCTCCACCCGAACGACCGAGGTGTCGACCATCGGATACACTCGGGGCATCTGCACGGCCGTGGCGGGGTCGAGCCCGTAATTGAGCGTGTAGAGGACCATGTGGACGATGGCGGGCGGAATGCGCCCGGAGCCCGGCGACCCCGCCACGAGCCGGACATCGTTGTCCTCGAGCAATAGGGTGGGAGCCGTGGAGGAGCGCGGCGTGCGTCGTCCCGCTCGCCGGTTGGCCACCGGGCGCTCGTCCGGCCCCGTAAAGTTCATGGCGCCACTGTTGAGGAAGACGCCGTTCTCGTAGACCGCCGAGCCGAAGTAGAGGCCCATCGTCTCGGTAAGCGACACGGCGCGGCCCTCCGCATCGACGACCGAGATGTGGGTCGTGTGACTGCCGAGGCCCGTCGTCGTGTCCGTCTTCTGGGCTTTCGTCTTGGGCCGCGGAAGGTCGGTGGGGGGAAAGGAATTGAGGGCCTCGCAGTCTTCTGACCGCCCGTTCTGCTCCATCGGCCACGGATTGCCCGCCGCCATGGAGTCGGGCACCGGGCCGCCGATCAGCGCCCGGCGTTCCTCGGCGAAGGCGGAACTGGCGAGCCCCACGGCGGGCACGCCCGTCTCGTCGGGATCGCCAATCCACCGGAGCCGATCGGCCCGGGCGATGCGGATGGCGTCCACGACCCGCCCCAGTGCCTTCGGGGCCCGAGACGGAAAGCCCATCGCTGGCAGGTCGTAGGGATCGAGCAGGTTGAGCGTCTCGATCACCTCGGCACCGTTGAGCGAGGGGGTGGCCGAGAGCACCGTGTAGGGGCCGTAGGAGCCACAGAGCGGCTTGCGCCACCGGGGCTCGAAGGCGGCAAAGTCGTCCATCGTGAGCGGATTGCCGCCCGCCTGCAGTTGGTTTACGAGCGCACGGGCCACCGGGCCTTCGTAGAAGCCCTCGCGCCCCTCCTCCGCCACGCGAGTAAGGGTGCGGGCCAGCTTGGGCCGTTCCAGATGATCCCCGGCTTGAAGCGGCTCGCCGTCCGGATAAAAAATCGCAGCGGCGTCTTCGTCGTAGGTCAGGCGGTGCCCGTAGTCGTCAATGATACGGGCGAAGAGGGTGTGCACGGGAAACCCTTCCCGCGCCAGCCGGATGGCCGGGGCCATCACGCGCTCTCGCGACAGCTCGCCGTATTTTGCGTGGGCCGACAACAGCCCGGCCACCGAGCCCGGCACGGCGGCCATGCGCTCCCGATTCTGGCTCAGCACCGAATCGGGTACCGCGTTGAGGCCGTGGTCCGGGTCGGCCCCGGCACTCGCGTAGAAGTCGACAAAGTTGGCGGTCTTCGTCTCCGGATCCCACAGGGTCATCGAGCCGCCGCCACCGGGGCCCGACATCATCGGCTCCAGCACGTGCAGGGCGAACGCCGTTGCCACCGCAGCGTCGACCGCCGTGCCCCCGGCCTCCAGCATCTTGGTGCCCGCCGCGACGGCCCGGGGGTGGGCCGCGGCCACCATGCCCCCGTCGCTCACGGAGCGCTGGACCGGCATGCTCGTACGGCGCGCGGGTCTGTCGGACACGTCGGCTGAGCGGCAGCCGCCCAAGGCAAGCACAAAGAGAAGCGCTGCAACGACCGAGGCAAACGCCCCACTTCCCCAGACATCGTTCGTTCGAAATCCGTGCACACAAGCGTGAGGCCGATGCGGGGAAACGGAGGGGCCGCCCCGATCCGGAAGGGATCAGAGCGTTGCCTCCACGAGCGGCGTCGTGGCAAAGGCGCGCGGCACGGGCAAGTCGGCCATCGTCTTCAGGCCGGGCTGCGCGTTGGCGGCCAGCGGCACGGTGTTGACCAGCATGCCGACCGTGGCCGTGTCCCCAAAGATGCCCCCCTGGAAGCGGAGATTAATGGGGGGCTCTCCCTCCACCGTCACGGCGTCGTACGATTCGTCCGCCCCGACGAACATCTTCAGGTCGAGGGTTAATTGCGGCTCTCCGCCGATGCGACCGGTCACGGAGTGATGAATGCCCGCCACTTCGCCCGACTGGACCTTCCGAAACCCAGTGTCGACCGCGGTGTCGGCGTGTACCGGCTGGAGGTCCTCCTCCACCCCATCCAGGGCCCACCCTAGTCCGTCGGCCAGCATCAACAGCGACTCGCGGAGCCCGATGTGCCCAAACTTGCCGCCGGCCTTTTTCTCCTCAAAGGCCTCCGTCGTAATGCCGGCCCCCACCTTCTCCTGAAGTGGTTGTCGCCGCTCGCTGGCGTTCACGACCCGCTCCACGCGGACGGCCTGCACGTCGGTACAGACGCCCGTGGCCATAAGCGGCAGCGTGTCCATGGCGTATCCTGGATTCACGCCCGTCCCTACGATGACGACGCCCTCCTCCTGTGCCACCCGGTCGAGACGGTCGGAGGCCTCGGGGGATCGCTCGTAGGGAAACGACAATTCTTCGGTGGACGATACGACGTGTGCCCCTGCTCGCGCACACTGTACCAGTTGATCGGTGACGCCGTCGAGGAACGACGTCGTCGTATGAAGAACGACGTCTGGATTCTGCGTTGCGAGAATTTCGTCGGCGTCGTCGGACACGGGGACATTGGTCGTCGGGACCCCATTCCCGATCACGTCGGCCACGTCCCGGCCCACTTTGTCGGGATCGATGTCGAGGGCGCCGACGAGCGTCATCGCGTCTGATTTTTCAATGACGGTCTCTGCGGTCGCCTGGCCAATGGGGCCGAGGCCATACTGAACGATACGAAGGGGGGAATCGGTGCTCACGAGAATGAAGTCGATCGGATTCGAGAAAAAGCTCCAACGCAGGCAGCGAGCGCGAATGCGCGGTCACTGCGTCATAAAGTCAAACACGAGCCGGGAAATCCGGGCGAAGGCCGTGACCCCGGCGTCTTCGTCTTCGAGATTTTGGGAGAGCAGAACCACGACATAGGTCGGCCCGCCGGGCACAAACACAATCCCAGAGTCATGGTGAAGGCCCGTGATCCACCCGGTCTTGTGGGCCACCTCCACCGAGTCGGGAAGACGGGCCGGGATCATGTCGTTGTACTCCTGCTCTTTCAGGATCTGGATCATTTCTTCGGAGGCCGCCTCACTGACGGCAGTGCCCCGAGCAAGCCGCTCAAAAATCACTAGCAAATCGTGGGCCGAGGTTTCGTTGTTCAGGCCTCGGCGATAGGCCTTCATGTCCTCCACCCCGCGTCGCACGTGAATGCTGTCCGCCCCGTAGCGACGCATCGTTCGGGTCGTGCGCTCAGCCCCCACCGTTTCGACCAGGATGTTCGTGGCCAGGTTGCTACTGGCCGTAATCATCTCCCCCATGAGGGTACGAATCGAGCGCTTCTCTCCGATGTGATCGTAGAGCTCCTGGTAGCTATCGTCCTCGGGGGTCAGCGAGTAGCGGCTGCCGTCAACGATGCTTCGGAATTCATTCTTCACGCGGATCGAGTCGTCAAGGTCAAACCGCCCGTCGTGGGCCTGCCGGTAGAGCTCAATCATCACGGGCGTCTTCATCGTGCTCGCCGCGTGAAACATCTGATGCTCGTTCATCAACAGGGCCTCCTTCGTGTCGTCCACGTTGCGGACGGCAACGGCAAAATCCCCCGTCACGGAGTCCAGCACCGAGCGGATGTCCTGCTCCAGGCGTTCGATGGACTGGGCGTGGGTGGAGGTAGAGGGCACGAAGAAAACTGCGGCGACTAGGAGAAGAGCGACACAAAGCGTCCAGCACGACCGTCCTCGCTCCAGTCCCCGAGAGGATGCCTCCCCGCGTGGCCCGGTAGATTCCCGAGATGACCGAAAGGTGTCCTTCTCTCCCACGTGGGTGGGAGCAGAGCAAAAGGAATCCACAACAAGAATCTACGCAGGAGACACGAGCGGCGCGGGCCTTGAGGCATCCAGCCCGAGACGGGTCAACTGGGAGCGTCCACCCTCGACGTCCCAGGGGGTCGGCGGACGGATGCTCGACAAGGACGACTTTGAGAGGTTACGGCTGGTCCCACCACAGCAGTTGCCCCATGGACACCTCAGGGACGTTCGAGCGGTTGCGCTCAACCTCCGAGAGGGGATACAGGGCGCGCCGGATGTAATCCGCTCCGAGGTTCGGATTCTGATCAACCGGAGGCTCGAAGTCCGGATAGTTGTAGTCGTGCCGACGATGGTCCACCCAGGCCTCCGGATTCAAGAACATCGCCACATTCTTCTCCTTGAAGATCAGGTCGAGCGTCAGGTTGCCCTGCCCCACGTCCACGGCCGGGTCGTCCATGTACGCATCTCGCTGGTCCTCCGGGACGCCAACCTTGTCCATGTTGGCTCGAATGCCCTCCATGTACGCGGAGTACGCGCGGCTCGGGTTTTCGGCCCGAAGGGCCGCCTCGGCCTCGATGAATTTGACCTCGGCATAGGTGATCCAAAGAATGGGGGCGTCCTGCGACGCGTAGAATTTGTCGCCTTCGAGGTGATTGTAGAAGTCTCCCGCTCCCTGACCGTTGCGACTGCCTGCGTAGGTCGGCGGATTGTCTCCCTCCCCCTCGATGTCCGCGGAGTCGGTGATGGCCACCTGCAGGCGAGGATCGAAGACGCCGTAGAGCGTGCCGTCCATCTCCTTCACCAATTGCTCGGAGAGGTGCCCCCCAAGAATGCCTCCCTCCTGCGCCTGGAACGTATTGTACCAGGGATTCTCGGCCGGGTCGTTCGTGTAGTCCATCTGCGCGTCGTCCTCGTTGCTCTGCATGGCATTGTCTACCGCACTCAGGACCGCCCCCGGATCGTAGGACGACTTCTTCGATCGGTGATTGAGATACCGCGCCTTCAGGGCCCAGGCCGTTCGTTTCCATTTCTCAAGGTCGCCCCCGTGGACGAAGTCATCACTTCCAGGGTTAAACTTCGAGGATCCGGCGTTCAGGTCTTGGATAGCAGTATCTAAAAGAGACTGAATTGTGCGATAAACGGCCTGCTGCTCATCGTAGGCCGGCGTGATCTCCCCATCTCGTCCCTGAAGGGCCTCTTCGTAGGGAATGGCGCCCCACAGGTCCGTCGCAACCCCAATGTTGTAGGCCTGAATGACCCGCGCAATGCCGGCGTAGTGCGGGGAGTCCTCTGCTTCGGCTTTTTCAATGAGTGCGTCCGTATCCGCGAGGACGTTGTAGACGCTCGACCACGTGCCCCCGAACCGCGACTCAAAGTGCTGATCAAGGGAACTTCCGCTCGGGGACGCCAGGTGCTGCACGTAGTAGGAGGTCGCCCCGGCGGTTCCCGGGATGACGTCGCTACTGGTGGTCAGGATGGACGTAGAAAGCAGGCCGGAGAGGGAGGGATCCGTGGTTGCATTCGGATTCTGGTTCTCCACGAGAAGACCTCCGTCACACCCGACAGCGAGAAAACCGAAAAGGGTAAGAAGAAGGAGAGCACGTTTCATAGGACTCGGCAGGATCGACGATGTAGTAGGCAGCGAGATCTTGGAGAGGGCCTGCAGGGATTAAAAGGTCAGGTTGAGCTTGATCGTGTACGTTTCCACAGCCGGGGTGCGAAGGCCCTGGAAGCCCTGCGTATTGCTGCTGGCGTCAAACTGGCGGGACTCCGGATCAAACCCGTCGTATGGAGTCCACAGGAGCAGATTGCGAGCTCCAACCCCAATGCTCCCCTGCTGGAGGGGCGTGTTGCTCATGAAGACCTGCGGCAGCTGATACGTCAGCTGAATGTTCCGGAGCTTGAGGTAAGAGGCGTCTTCGACGAAGTTTTCGGCCACGCGACGGTAGACGTTGCGGTAGTAATCCTGCCCCGGCACGACTGTGTTGGTGACAGGGGTCCCATCCGGAGTCACGCCCGAGAATTCCACCTCTTCGTCCCGATTCGTCGTGATCGGCAAGGTCCCCTGCGAGGCGTGGAACGCCGCCACCTGATTGTAGAGGTCCCCGCCCTGCTTGATGTCCAGAAGCGCAGAGAGGGAGAAATTCCGGTAGCTAAAGGTGTTCTGGATGCTGCCGGTCCAGTCCGGCTGCACGTTCCCGATGATCTTAAATCCTTCGCCACTGCGGCGGTAGTACCCAGTGGACGGATTAATAATTCGCGGTCGGCTGTCGTCCACGACGAATTCCTGCTCGTCCTCCGGATTTTCGTAGTAGCGGTCGTACACCGGGCCGTAGAGGTTTCCGTATTCGAGTCCACGGCGCAGCTGCATCGTGAGGCTCCCGCCGTAGGAGAACGACGAGCCGAACAGCGTAATCGACTCAACCCCTTCCCGGATGGAGACAACCTCATTGTTGTTCTTGGACCAGTTCAGGGTCGCGTCCCACGTAAAGTTGTCGGTCTCGACCGGGGTGAGTCCCGCCGTCACCTCAATGCCGCGGTTCCGAATCTCTCCGGCGTTGGTCACGAACGCGTCGAACCCGGTCGCTTCGGAGATGGGCACCCGGATGATCTGGTCTCGACTGTTGGACTGGTAGGCCGTCACGTCGAGCCGGACCCGCTCATCCAGGAAATGCAGGTCGGTCCCGACCTCGAAGGAGACCGTGCTTTCCGGACTCAGATTGGGATCCCCCAGAATATTGCCCTGCGTTTCCAGGGTCTGTCCCTTGAAGGGGAAGGATCCGAAGGTGATGTTCGTCTCGTAGGGATCGGCGTCTTTCCCCACTTCCGAGGCAGAGGCCCGAATCTTGCCGTAGTCGAAGAATTCCGGCAGGTCCAGGACGTCGCTGAAGACGAAGCCAAGGCTGGCCGACGGGTAGAAAAAGGAGCGGTTGTCCTCCGGCAGCGTGGACGACCAGTCGTTTCGCCCGGTGAGCGTGAGGAAGAGGTAGTCCTGGTAGTCGAGCGTCAAGTCCCCGTAGACCCCGATCACGCGTCGCTCCGCCTGGGCCTCCGAGGTGGAGATGTCAGACGTATTGCTGAGGTCGAAGAACCTCGGGGTGCCGAAGTCGCTTCCGTTGACCGTGACCCGGTCGTAGTCGGAATCGAAGACGTCATTCCCGATGCTCAACTCGGCGTCCAGCCCGTCGGTCAGCTCCTGGGAGGCCGTGAGTCGAAGCGTAGACGTCAGCTCCCGATTCGTGATCTTTTCTCGGCTCAAGAACCCTTCCGCCGAAATCGAATTCTCGTTCTCTCGCACGCCCAAGGGGCCCGGGATTACCTCCTCCCGCGCATCCTGGTAGAGGTCATTCCCAAAGCGGTAGTCGACCGTGAACCAGTCCGTGGGCGTGTAGGTGAGTGACAGATTTCCGATAAAGCGATCCCGATCGTTCGTCAGGTTGTG
>Ga0207797_1000966_pt1 | contig 21379 bp, 20 predicted proteins | sample PRCRCaboRojoPR_6_FD_187275 | JGI IMG/M metagenome (GOLD analysis project Ga0207797, IMG submission 187275) | Marine sediment microbial community from Cabo Rojo, Puerto Rico - PR CR 10% Liquid 1 (SPAdes) | ecosystem: Environmental > Aquatic > Marine > Coastal > Sediment | place: Cabo Rojo, Puerto...
CCTCAGCTCCATCGACGGCATCAACACGCTGGTCCGCGGCCAGAAGCTCCCCGTGTTCAGCGGCAACGGCCTGCCCCACTCCAGGGTGGCTGCGCAGATCACCAGGCAGGCCAAGGTCCTCGGCGAGGGCGAGAGCTTCGCCGTGGTGTTCGCCGCCATGGGCATCACCTTCGAGGAGGCCGACTACTTCATCCGCGACTTCCGACGCACCGGCGCCATGGACCGCGCCGTCGTCTTCCTCAACCTGGCCAGCGACCCGGCCATCGAGCGGATCTCCACCCCCAGGATGGCCCTGACGGCGGCGGAGTACCTGGCCTACGAGAAGGACATGCACATACTGGTGATCCTCACCGACATGACCAACTACTGCGACGCCCTCCGCGAGATCTCCGCCGCACGCCGCGAGGTGCCCGGCCGCCGCGGCTACCCCGGCTACCTCTACACCGACCTCTCTACCATCTACGAGAGGGCCGGAAGGATAAAGGGACGCAAGGGCTCGATAACGCAGATACCCATCCTCTCCATGCCCGAGGACGACAAGACGCACCCTATCCCCGATCTCACCGGCTACATCACCGAGGGGCAGCTGATACTCAACCGCGAGCTGCACAAGAAGGGCGTATACCCGCCCATGGATGTGATGGAGTCGCTGTCGCGGCTGAAGGACAAGGGCATAGGAGAGGGCAAGACCCGGGAGGACCACTCCGACCTCTTCAACCAGCTGATGGCCGCCTACTCCCGGGGCAAGGACGCCCGGGAGCTGGCGGTGATACTGGGAACCGCCGCCCTCAGCGACCTCGACCGGCAGTACATGGACTTCGCCGACGAGTACGAGAAGCGCTACATCTCCCAGGGCGAGGACGAGAACCGGGGCATCGAGGAGACCCTGGACCTGGGCTGGGAGCTTCTGAAGATGCTGCCGCGGGGCGAGATGAAGCGCATCAGCCCCGAGCACCTCGACGAGTACTGGCCCGGCGATGAGGCCGAAGAGGTGGAGGAGGAGCTGGACGAGGCCGACGCCGAGCCGGTGGAGGAGGACGCAGAGGAAGAGACCGGGGAGGAAGAGGGGGACTGATGGCCACCCAGACCCGCGCCACCAGGATGGAGCTGCTTCGGCTTCGCAAGAAGCTCAGCCTGGCCAGACGTGGCCACAAGCTCCTCAAGGACAAGCTGGACGAGCTGATGAGGCAGTTCAAGATCCTCATCGGCGAGTACATGGGCCAGCGGCAGGACCTGGAGGAGGAGCTTATGCGCGCCTACGGCGAGTTCCTCTTCGCCAGGGCGGGAATGGAGCGGGCGGGGATACTGGACGCCCTGCGCTACCCCGGGGCCGAGGCGCGTCTCTCCGTCTCCACCCGCCGGGTGATGAACCTCCAGCTGCCGGTGCTGGAGGTGGGCCTGGAGGGCGACGTCCGCAACTACGGCATGTTCGACACCCCCGCCGAGCTGGACGACGCCCTGGAGGTCTACAAGGAGGTCCTCCCCAGGATCATCCAGCTGGCCCAGCAGGAGAAGGCCATCAGCCTGCTGGCCGACGAGATAGACACCACCCGGCGCAGGGTGAACGCCCTGGAGTACAAGATGATCCCCGAGCAGGAGGAGGCCATCCGCTACATCCGCCTCCGCCTCGACGAGATGGAGCGGGGCAACCTCACCCGCCTGATGAAGGTGAAGGCCATGATGGAGGAGAAGCGGGAGCAGAAGCGCCAGGCCCGCGCCGAGTCCCGCTGACCGTCAACCGGGGACGGAGTTTAAGTTCATCAAGTTGTTTGGCGTTTGACGCAACTTGAACGGAGTTAACGTATCTATGTCAAGCCTGGTGTGCCTGTTGCTCTGGACCGTGGCATCTGCTCTGACAACCGGCCTCCCGGCAACCGGAGACTGCCCCATGGCTCTGGCCGAAACCTCCCACGGCCTGCTTCTCACCAACGGCAGCGGCTCCGGCCTCTGGCTGCATGGGGAGGGCCGCAACAACCTTATCTCGTCCCGCCGCGGCAGCGGAGGGTATGCTTTGGAGCTGGGCGGCTCGATACTCTTCCGGGAGTGTCTGGAGGACTGCCACCGACTGGTCTCTTGGACCCCCGGAGACGGTCTGACCGAGATCCTACGCGCCGAGACCGCATACGGTCCCTTTCCCGCACCGGAAGGCGCGCTGGTCTGCCTGCCCCGGCGGGTGCTGCTCATCGACGGCGAGGGCGGCATCCTGCGGGAGTGGAACACGGAGCCTGCGCCCTCAACCGCATGTCTTTTGGAAGGCCGGCTGCTCTACACCACCGACGACGGGCTCCTCCACTCGGATTCCCCTCCGGTGCCGGCGACAGAAGGCCATGTGCTGGCCGTGAGGGCGGTTCCGGAGACGGATATGGCCATGGTGGAGACCGCCGACGGCGGACTTCTCTTCATTGATGGGAACGGAGATGCGGTACTCCGTGCGGAGAACGCCCGATTCCCCTCTCCGGCCCCCGGGGGGGCGGTGTGGGCCGAGTTGGACTGCAGGGGCGCCGAGGCCGTCGGCGGAAGGGTCATCCGAACATGGGCGGCCTCAGGCCGGCTGGACACGCTGACCCGGGGGTTCCCGGCCGCTTCGCCCCTGGTCCGGGCGGATGGTCGCCTGGTATGCACGGACCTGCGCACCGGCCGGATTCCCGGGGTGGATGTAGGGAAGCTCCGTCCGTCGGAAGGGACCGGGCGAGCCGACGACCCGGAGGCCTGGCTGGACCTGGTGCCCTACATGCACCAGCGCTGGGACACACCGGACTGGTTCAACGGCAGCTGGTCCTGCGGGCCCACCAGCTGCATGATGGCGGTCCAGTACTACAACCGCCTCACCCCGGACTCCATCTGGTGCTCCTACCCCTCCCCCGGCCACTGGAGCCAGTGGGGCGAGTACATCCCCGAACTCTACACGTTTCTGGGACACACCTATGACGTCTGGGGGATCAGCCCGGGCAACGTCTGGGTCCAGGGGGCCCACGGCTTCATCTGCCGCGACGCCGGCGGGGCCTACTGGGACTACATGGTCCTCTGGATGCAACAGCACGGACTCTACTCCGCCTGGGGCGGGACTGAGTGGTCCACATTCACCTCCGAGGTGGACCAGGGCTGGCCCATGGTGGCCAGCACCACCAGCGAGTACACCAGCGGGCACATACTGCTCTTCAACGGCTGGTTCGCCGACCATTCCTTCGTCAGCAACGACTCCTACGGAGACCAGAACCAGCCGGGCTGGGGCGACTACTACAACGGCGAGGACGTGGTCTACGACTGGTACCCCTACGACAACGGCCACGTGCAGATCCACGTGGCCCAGCTGTTCTACGCCCGGGACTCGGTGCTGGCCGCGGCCGATACCCTGGTGGACGACTACAGCTGGGGATTCCAGAAGCTGGGCCCCTGCCAGTACTGGCACGAGGTGGACGCCGGCTACTCGGGGAACGCGTGGTGGACCTACTCCACCGGAGCTCCCCCGGACACCTGCGTGGCGCGCTGGAACCCCCAGCTCCCCGAGCCCGGACAGTACGACGTCTACGTCTTCATCCCATCGCAGCGGGCCACCGCTACCGGGACATACCACCTGCAGACCCCCTCCGGCTGGGAGGAGGCCGTCCTGGACCAGAGCCTCTACAGCGACCAGTGGGTGCATCTGGGGAGCTTCTCCCTGGGAACGAACCCCGTGCTCAGGCTGGGGGACTACACAGGCACCGGCGGTGAGTACATAGCCTTCGACGCGGTCCGTTTCGACCGGGTGCAGTCCGCGGTGGGAGAGGAAGATGCGGGACTGGGTACGGGCTCGCTGCGGGTCTGGCCCAGCCCCTGCAGGGAGCCGGCGGTGCAGGTGGCGCTGCCGGCCGGGACGGCCGGCGCCCGAATCTCGGTCTTCGACCTCTCCGGCAGGCGGGTGATGCAGCGGGAGACGGCGGACGCAGGCACCGCCCTGCTGGACGTGGGAAGGCTTCCCGAAGGGGTCTATCTGGTTCTGGCGGAGAGCGCGGATGTCAGGGAAACCGCCCGACTGGTGGTGCTTCCCTAGCCGAAGAGCTTCCGGCGCTCCTCCTCCATGAGACAGACCAGCTCCTCCACACCGGCCCCCTCCAGGGCCGAGACTCCCAGAACGGTGACGTCGGGGTTGAGGCTGCGGCACTCGTCTTCGGCGCGGCGGGCGTCGAAGGGCAGCTTCCCCTCCAGGTCGGTCTTGTTTATCAGCATCAGGTCCACCTTGCTGAACAGCCCCGGATACTTGAGAACCTTGTCGTCCCCCTCGGGCACCGAGAGCATTCCGGCGGTGAGGTGCTCGCCCAGGTAGAACCCGCTGGGGCATATGAGGTTGCCTACGTTTTCGATAACCAGGTAGCGCCAGGTGTCCCGAAAGGGCCGCATCTCCTCCAGGGCCCGGGAAACCCCCTCGGCGTCCAGGTGGCAGGACCCCCCAGTCTCTATCTGGTGGGCGAACGATCCGGCGGCCTCCACCCGCTCGGCGTCCCGCCGGGTCTGCACGTCGCCCTCTATCACCGCCAGGCTGTCCCCCAGCCGCTCGGCCAGCCGCTCCAGGAGGGTGGTCTTCCCCGCCCCCGGAGAGCTCATGAGGTTCAGGCAGAGGAGGCGGGCCTCCTCGAACGTCTTCCCGTTCTCCCCGGCTATGCGGTCGTTCTTCTTCATGACGGCCGAGCGCAGCTCGACCTTTCTGCCCTTGTCTGCCATCTCTCTCCCATCGCTTATGGTCAGTCGGGGCTCTCCACCCTGACGTAGTCCACCACCAGGTCCCTGCCGGAGAGCACCTCCCGGGCCATGGCCCCGCAACCGGGGCAGGGGGTGTACATGTCGTCGGTCTCGAACTCGGTGCCGCACTCCCGGCACCGGAGGAGGGCCGGGGTGCGCTCGATCACTATCTCCGGGGAACCCATGTCACCCTCTTCCAGAAGGGCCTCCAGGCAGAACTCCAGTGAGGCGGGATTCACGCAGGACAGCCGGCCCACCGTCATGGCTATCTCCAGCACCCGGTCACCCTCGTCCATGGACTGGCGTATGCGATCGATTATGGTCTGCGAGAGGCTCAGCTCGTGCACGTCAGCAGATCCGGGGAAGGTGCTCGCCCAGGGGCATGGCCAGCAGCCGCCGGGCCCCGGCCCGGGTACGCAGAACCACGTCTCCGGGGCCCTCGCCGACCCTGCCTATCACCGCTGCGCTTCGGCACAAAGGCTGGGAGGCCAGGACCTCCATGGCCCGTCGCTGATGGCCCTTCGGAAGCACCGCCAGGAAGCGGCCCTCGCACGCCATCTCCAGAGGGTCGATCCCCACCAGGTCGCAGACCGCTCTGACCCCGGGTCTGACCGGAATGGCAGCCTCGTCCAGCTCGATCCTGCAGCGGCTGGCGGCGGCCACCTCGTTGAGGGTCTGGGCCAGCCCGCCCCGGGTGGGGTCGCGGAGGGTGTGCACCTCGCAGGCTCGCAGCAGGGCCGCCACCGGCTCCACCAGGGGCGCGGCGTCGCTCTTAAGGTCCGCATCCAGCCCCAGGCCCTCCCGCAGCGACAGGATGGTGGCCCCGTGGTCCCCCACCGGACCGCTCACCAGCACGGTGTCGCCGGGAGCGGCCAGGGCCGCCGAGATCCTCACGCCCTTCGGGATCACTCCCACCCCTGCGGTGGTGACGAAGGCCCTGTCCGCCGCCCCCCGCTCCACGACCTTGGTGTCGGCGGCCACCAGCTCGGTGCCGGCCTCCCGACAGGCATGGCCCATGGAGTCGGCCCATCTGGCCAGGTCGTCCCCCGCCAGGCCCTCCTCCAGGACGAAGGCGGCGGCCAGACCGGCCGGACGCGCCCCCACCATGGCCAGGTCGTTCACCGTCCCGCAGACCGCCAGCCAGCCTATGTCGCCGCCGGGAAAGTCCTGGGGGGTGACTGTGAAGGAGTCGATGCTTAGGGCCCGGTCCCCCGCCATCCCGGAGTCCTCCCCGGCCCGGAGCTGCTCCGTCCCCAGCCTGGGCAGGAAGAGGCTCTCCACCAGCTCCGAGGTCATGCTGCCTCCGGCGCCGTGACCCAGCTTCAGTATCAATCCAGTCCCCTTCCCCCGTACTTGAACCATGCAGCGCAGCTGCCCTCCGAGGACACCATGCACGGGCCAACCGGGCTGCGGGGCGTACACCTCTCCCCGAAGAGGGGGCAGTCCGGCGGCTCGGCCGAGCCGGTGAGGACCTCGCCGCAGAGACAGGCGGGATCGTCCTCGGCGGGAGGAACCTCCACCGGCCACCTCCGGGCGGCGTCCATCTCGGCGAGTTCATCGGCCAGGCAGAGGCCGCTTTCGGGGATGATCCCCAGACCCCGCCACTCGGTGTCGCAGGGCACCAGCGCCCTGTCCATCATCCGGCGGGCGGCTGGGTTGCCCCCGGCGGCTGCGGCGGGGTATGCGGACTCCGCCCCGGGCTCCTCATCCAGCAGCATCTGCAGTATGCGCTCCAGGGCCCGGACGATCTCCGGGGGCTCGAAGCCCCCTACCACGCAGGGGACGCCGTATTCCTTCGAGATGCGCCGGAAGGGCTCCAGGCCCGTTATCACCGCCACGTGGCCGGGGCAGAGGAAGGCGTCCACCCGGGTCCCGGGAGCCTCCAGCACCGCCTCCATGGCCGGGGGGATCAGCTTCATGGCGCAGAGTGCGGCCAGGTCTACCCCCTGATCGCGGGCCTGCAGCAGGGCGGCGGCAATGGTGGGGGCGGTGGTCTCGAAGCCCACCGCCAGGAAGGCCGACGGACCTCCGCGGGAAGAAGCCAGCCTCAGGGCGTCCTCGGGGGAGGCCACCACGTCAACCTCAGCCCCCCTGGCCCTGGCGTCGGCCAGCGACTCTCTCGAGCCGGGTACCTTGAGCAGGTCGCCGAAGGTGTAGAGTCGTACCCCGTGCCGGAAGGCCATGGCCATGGCCCGGTCTATGTAGTCGGTGGGGGTTACGCAGACCGGGCAGCCGGGGCCGGAGAGCAGCCGGACCTCCGGGGGCAGCAGCCGGTCCAGGCCGCTTCGGTGGATGGAGACGGTGTGGGTTCCGCAGACCTCCATGACGGTTATCGTCCTGCCCAGCTCGGCGGAGAGCTCTCCCGTCCTGCCCGGGGGGTCAGAGCCCATCGGCCATCTCCCGCAGGTACGAGAGGGTCTCCAGGGCCTCCTCCTCGGGCATCACCGTGATGGCGTATCCGGCGTGTATCAGGGCGTAGTCCCCCACCGAGGCGCCCTCTACAAGGTCCATGCGGACCCGCTTGCGGACCCCCGGGAGCTCCACGGTGGCCTCGGGGCCGTCCATCTGCACTATCTTCATGGGCACGGCGAGGCACATATCAGACCGCTCCCTTCACTCTCATGAGTCGCGCAGCGCCCGGGCGGCGGCGCAGGCCGCCTGGCCGGGGGCCACGGCGCCGTCACCGGCGGGCAGCCGTCTGCCCACCAGGGCCCGGACGCCCGACTCGTCTAATCTACTCAACGTCCGCCGCAGCAGAAGGGCGTTGGCGAAGCAGCCGCCACCCAGGGCAACCGGCAGACCCCGTGGCTTCGCCTCGCGGACAGCCGCCGCCGCCATGGCGTCGGCCAGGGTGTTGTGGAAGCGGGCGGCCCTGACGGCTTCGGCCGCGCCGTCCTCCAGCATCTCCAGTAGGCCCGGACGCAGGTCCACCACCCCGTCGTCGATTATCCACGTGTAGGCGCCAGCCTCTCCGGGGTCCGCCAGCGACTCCAGCAGCATGGCGGCCTCTGCCTCGTAGGTCATGGCCCGTCCGCAGGCACCCAGCAGGAAGGACACCCCGTCGATGAGACGGCCGGCGCTGGAGGTCCGCGGCGACAGCCTGCCGGACTCGGCCACCCTGCGCAGACCCTCGTGCCGGGGCGGAAGGCCGCAGGCCAGCAGCAGCGCCTCCGCCATGCGGGCCGGCTCCCTGGCGGCGGCCTCTCCCCCGGGCATGGGCACCGGGAGCAGGTGCGCCGCCCTCAGGAAGCGGGCAATGCCCCCCACCAGCACCTCACCTCCCCAGACGGTGCCGTCGGTCCCCCAGCCGGTGCCGTCCATGATCAGCCCCACCGCCCGGTCCTCCGGCCCCATGCCCTCCTCCGCCATAACCGCAGCCAGGTGGGCATGGTGGTGCTGCACCTCCACGATGCGGCCGGCGGGAACCAGCCCGCGGGCCAGTCTGCGGGAGTGGTAGGCGGGGTGCATGTCAACAGCCAGTACCGAGGGTTCCACCCGGTAGGTGTCCAGTGCCCGGCGGAGGTCCCGAGTCCATGCCGCCTGGACGTCCATGTCCTCCAGGTCCCCCACCGGACGGCCCGGCAGAATCTCCCCGCCCCGCATCAGGGCGAAGGTGGCCTTCATGTCGCCACCTGCCGCCACCACGTCCTCCGGCGCCTCGAAGCTGACCGGGACGGTCTCCGGCACCCATCCCCGGGCCCGGCGGACCAGCACCGTCAGGTCTCCCCCGGGCGCCTTCACCGTCCGAGCCACGGAGTCATCCAGAGCGGCGGTGATCTCCCGGCGGTGCAGCAGCATGGCGTCGGCCCCCAGCCTCCGGGCACGCCCGTCTTCGGCGATTATGGGCATGGAGGAGGGGTTGCCGGAGGTCATCACCAGGAACCGCGGCGACTCCGCCATCAGCAGGCGGTGGACGGGGGAGGAGGGCAGCATCAGGCCCACGGTGGACATCCCCGGGGCAACCTGCCGGCACACCGGGCTGTCGTCCCTGGCCTCCAGCAGCATTATGGGGGTCCGGGGGCTCTGCAGCTCCCGCGCCTCCATGGGCCCTACACTTGCGGCTTCGCCCGCCGCCTCCAGGTCGGGCACCATCACGGCGAAGGGCTTGGAGGGACGGCCCTTCATCCCCCGAAGCCTGGCCACCGAGTCCTCTCTGGCCGCGTCGCAGCAGAGCAGGTAACCGCCCACTCCCTTCACCGCCAGCACCGCCCCCTTGCGGAGCATCTCTCCGGCTGCTCGGTAGGGGTCGCCGTCCACGGAGGTGCCGTCGGGAGCCTCCAGGACCACCTTCGGCCCGCAGGCGGGACAGGCCAGTGGCTCGGCGTGGAAGCGGCGGTCGGCGGGGTCTGCGTACTCGGCTGCGCATTCCGGGCACAGGGGGAAGTCGTCCATGGCCGTCCGCTCCCGGTCGTATGGCAGCCCCCTGGAGATGGTGTAGCGGGGTCCGCAGGAGCTGCAGGAGATGAGGCCGTAGCGGTGCCTGCGGGCTTCGGGGTCCGCCATCTCCTCGCGGCAGTCGGGGCAGGGGGAGAGGTCGGGGGTCAGCCCCGAGAGCCGGGGCCGCGCAGAGCGGCTGCGCAGTATGGAGAAGCCTTCCCCGCCTTCGGCATCGATCCACCGCAGGTCCATCTTCCGGACGCTTGCCGCGGACGGGCCCCCCTCCCGGACCTCCCGCAGGAAGTCCCGCACCTCTTCGGAGGGCCCCTCCACCTCCAGGAGCACCTCGCCGCCCCGGTTGAGGGCCCAGCCGGAGAGACCCCTGGCAGTGGCTGCCCTGTGCAGGAAGGGGCGGAAGCCCACGCCCTGGACCACGCCGCGGACCTCCGCCCGGCAGCGAACGGCGGTGCGGACCTTTCCGTCGTTCATCTGGTCCCGGTCAGCGCCGGCACCCGGTGTCCGTCCACCAGCAGGCGCCCTCCCGGAATGAGGCCGCAGAGCTCCTCCACCGCGGCCTCGGCCGCCCGGCGCACCGGCGGCGACAGCCCCTGGCCCAGGAACTCCGGAGGGTCGATGGTGATCCCCAAGATCTCCCAGGCCGGCATGGGGCCCTCCCGAAGGAGGGAGAGGGACTCCATGACCGTGGAGACATCGGACTGGTGGAAGGATGGCGAGTAGGCCCGGGGCGCTGTCCTGCCCCTGACCAGCCTCCCGGGATGGTCGCCGCAGACGGCGTCCAGGAAGAGGATGGAGGCGGTCTGCGGCAGCAGGTCCCACACGGCGTACAGGTCACCGGCCAGCTCTGCGTAGGCCAGGCCGGGCCGGGGGCCCAGCCGTTCCCGGAGCGCATGCAGCATGAAGATGCCCACGCCGTCGTCGCCGGCCAGCGTGTTGCCCACGCCGGCCAGCGTCAGCTCTACCCCCTTCTGAATACCTTCACCCTGTACTTGCAGCCGCTGTCGCCGGGCTGGGACTCCTCCAGCTTCAGCCTGGCCCCGCCCATCCTGCCGACGTAGCCGGCAAGGTAGTTGTAGAAGAGGACGCACAGGTCTCCCCCCAGCTCGATGCCCTCCTCCCTGCAGAGCTCCCGGATGAAGCAGGTGCCCACGTCGATCTCCAGCTTCTCGCCGCCGTCGTAGGAGGGCTCTAGCTCCCAGGCCGGGGCGAACTGCCTCACCGCCAGGTCCAGGGCCTCCTCGAAGCCCTCCGGCACCTGGTATCTGGGCAGCTGGGTGGCCAGCGTCCTGCCGGCCATGGTTCCCACGGCGGGAAGGCTCCCCCCCAGGGTATGCCTGAACACCGAGGCCACCGACAGCAGCCTGACCCCCAGGTCCTCCAGCGCCGCCTTCCGCCTTTCGGGGTCGTCCGGGGCGTGGGGCAGGGGGACGTTGGGCGCCAGCTTGCTGGCCAGGTTCAGCGTGTAGGTCTCGTGGTAGTGGTCCTCGGACCTCTCCACGCCCTGGTGCTCTATGGCGTCCGAGGGGCAGATCTCCGAGCAGCTGAGGCAGCCGAAGCACTCCTTCTCGCGCTCCACCACCGGGATCGCCTTCTCCTCGTCGAACTCGAAGACGTCGGTGGGGCACTCGTCTACGCAGAGCTGGCAGCCCACGCACGCGTCCTCGTCGATCCTTATCTCTATCACCGCTCCGCCCCCCTCTCGAACTTCCTGACCATCTGTCCGTTACGCCGCACCTCCACTATCATGGGCATCCTGCCGGTGACGTGGGTGGCGCAGGCCAGGCACGGGTCGTAGCAGCGCAGGGCGAACTCCACACCGTTCATCAGCAGGTTGTCGTCGCCGGCGCCGGCGAAGAGGGAGGCCAAAGCAGTTATGCTGTGGTCTATGGCGTCGTAGTTGTTCTGGGTGGCTACGATTAGGTTGGCCCCGGTCAGGGTGCCGTCGTCGTCGGTCTCGTACTCGTGGATGAGGATGCCCCGGGGGGCCTCCACCATGCCCACGAAGCGCCCGGGGGCCGGCTGGGCCTCGACGATAAGATCTCCGCTGACGCCGGCGGAGGCCAGCTCGCCTATCCGCTCGGCGCAGTGGACCATCTCCACCAGACGGGCCTCTATGAAGTCCAGGGCCGACCTTCGGGGATGGTCCTTCTCCCGGTAGGCGGCCAGCATCTCCGTGGCCTTCGGTGTGGAGAAGCTCTCGTTGATGTTCAGCCGGGCCATGGGGCCCACGAAGAAGTTGGACTCGCTGTCTCCCCGCAGGCGCACCGACTTCATGTACGACCCTTCCATGGCGTGCTCCACCAGGTGGTCGGCGTAGTCGGGGGCCTCGAAGGTCCTGGTGACGTTCCCCCCGTCGTCCATGATGACGCAGGGGGCCTGGAAGAAGCTCACCTGTCCGTGGTCGGAGAGGCCGGCGGAGCTGAAGGGCAGCTCGGCGGCGTCTCTGATGTCGGCCATGGCCTCCAGCTTCTCCTCCACCACGGGAACCATCTCGGCCAGTATGTCCAGGGCCTCCTGTCCCCACTGGGCCATGCTGGACATCTCCTCGTCTGAAGGAGCAGAGGTTATGCCTCCGGGCACGGAGGTCACCGGATGGACTCCGCGGCCGCCCACGATCTCCACGATCCGCTGGCCGATGCTTCTCAGCCGCAGGACCTTCTTCACCACCTCGGGCTGCATCTTGAGGAGGTTGAAGACGTTGCGCTGCTCGGGCGCCGCGCTCAGCCCCGCCAGTATGTCCGGCCCGGTGAGCACGAAGGTGCTCAGGGCGTGGGAGTGGAGTATATGGCCCATGTACATCAGCTCGCGCAGCTCTGCGGCGGCCCCCGGGATCTCGATTCCCAGGCCGCTCTCTATGGCGGTCACAGAGGCCATGTGATGCGCCGCGGGGCACACGCCGCAGATCCGTCCTGTGATCAGGGGCATCTTGAACAGCTCCATGCCCTCCAGGAGCTTCTCGAAGCCCCGTATCTCCAGGACCTGCAGGTGTCCGCTGCTCACCGCCCCGGAGTCGTCCGTGTCGAGGGTTATCTTGGCGTGACCCTCGATTCTGGTTACTGGGTTTACCGTTACGTTCGACATCTGTCTACGCTCTCTTCCGGATGTATGAAAGACGGGCCATCACTTCCCCGCCCATTCCCTGAGCTCGACTGTAGGCTTGCGGTACATCACCGGCGAGGAGAGGGAGTAGGCGTAGAAGGTCTTGGCCTCCTTCTCCATGTACTCTCGGACCTCCTTCTCCTCTATGTCGGTGAGAAGGCTCATCCTCCTGGCCACCATGGTCCGTATGTCCAGCTGCGGCTCGGTGATTATGGAGACCGAGGGGCCGGCACAGCCGGCACAGGCAACGCCCTTGTTGGGGCACTGGGCCTGGCAGCGGTTGAGGGTCACGGAGCCCAGGCATATGACGCCCTGGCTGAGAAGGCACACGTCCTCCTCCGGTGCCGTGACCGCCCCCCTCTTCAGGGTGACGCCCTCCCGCTTCTCCATTCTCCTCTCGCAGTCGGCGCACACGGGTTTGGCCGCCATCTCGGGGACGTCTCCCCCCAGGATGGTCCTGATGGCCAGCGCGATGTAGTAGGGATGGGGCGGACATCCGGGAAGCTGGAAGTCCACGTCGACCACCTCGTTGATGGGTATGACGCTCTCCTCCAGCACCGGGGCCCCCTGGGGCAGGCCCTCCCCCGCCGCGGAGGTGGGCAGCCCATTGTAGGCCTTGTCCAGTATGGTGTCCCGGCCGTAGAGCCATCCGATGCCGGAAGGCCCTCCGTAGGAGGCGCAGGTGCCGAAGGCCACCAGCTTGTCGCAGCTCTCCCGCATCTTCTCCAGGGCGTGGCGGTCGTGGTCGCTGCGGACCGCTCCCTCCACTATCCCGATGTCGGCCTCGGGGTAGCCCTTCTCGTCCATCAGGACCGGAATGCGGACGAACTCCACCTCCTCCACCAGGTTGAGAAGCTTGTCGTGCAGATCTACCATGGCCACGTGGCAGCCGGAGCACCCCGAAAGCCACTCGGTGGATACCTTCGCCCTCACTGCTCCACCTCCTCGATCTCCATCTCCTTCAGGCATGCGTTGGGCCCGGCATGGATGATCTCCAGGTGGACCTTGGTGCCCGGCATCACCTTCTCCATTGCGCCTGCGAAGACGCCGTGGGACATGTAGCACAGGGACTGCTTCTGCTCGTGGCCGTACCGGAAGAGGGCGTTGCGAACCATGCAGGTGGTGAAGACCAGGCGCATCACCTTTTTGCCGTCGCGCTCCTCCAGAAGCTGGTCGCGCTCGCCCAGAAACGGTTCGAAATCCCACACGATGCCCCTTTCGGCCAGGGCCTTCTGCAGTATCTCCACCGCCTTTTCCGGGTCGTCCGTCTGCTCGGTTCCCTCAACAGCCTCCATGCCGAACTTCTTGCCTGCCAGCATTCCTATAGAGAGGCTGCTCTGGCCCAGGTTCTTCTCCGAAGCGTGGGCCAGCGAGCCGAGCAGAAACGCGACGCCGTGCAGCCTGTCCAGCTGCTGCTGCATCATCGTTCTCCTCTCCTCGTCGACGGGCATCGGCCACGGAGAGGCCGATGCCCCGGCTACTGCCTATCGGCCTTCAGCGCCAGCATGGCGGCTTCCAGCTTGCCTTGTTCCAGGTAGTCAAGCGCTACCTGGAGCTTGCCGATCTCCGCGGGGCTTGCATCCTTGCTCTGCAGCTGCTCTATCCTGTCGGTCAGGGCCATCTTCAGGGCCCCTATCTGTCGTTCCACAGTATCCGCGGACTCCACCATCTGACGATATCTGGTAGAATCCGGAGCGGCGGTCTTCGGTTCCGGCGCCGTCCGCTTCGCGGGCTCGGGCGGGGCCTCCTCCTCCGGCTCCTGTTCGGGCGGAGCCGCCTCTTCGGGGGCCTGCTCCTCCTCTTCCACGTCCACCACTATGTAGGGAGAGGGGCCGCCGTCGGCCTGCTCCCTGCTTCCCGCCGCCGCCTCCGGCTCCACGTCGGTCTTTGAGGCCTTCAGATGCCTGTCGGCGGTAGCGGCGCCGCTGAGGAAGCCCAGGTGTCTCTTCACCGTATCCAGGTCCACATCGTGGTCGGGGCCCAGCATGCGGGCCAGGACCATCCTGCCCGCGGCCTTAAGCTGGCGGACGTTCATGCTGAACGTCTCGGCGATGTAGTCCACCACCTCGTCGCCGGGTGGCTCCAGGCCGGCGTAGTGGAAGAAGTTGTCCAGGATCTTCCGCCGCCCCTCGAAGTCAACTATGTGCAGCTCTATCACCAGCCCGGAGGTGAGCCGCGAGAAGAAGGCCTCGTCCAGGTCCAGAAGCCTGGAGGGGCTCTCGTCGGAGGCGGTCACCACGCCGTGCCGGTTTCGGGGCATGCGGTTCATCACCGACAGCAGGAAGCGCTGGAAGGGCATGTCGCCCTGGGAGAACTGTATGTCGTCCAGCAGCAGGAGCTCCTGTGAGGTCAGCCAGTCCCGCAGCTGCCGCTCCATTCCCGCAGTGGTGCAGTGCTGGTACTCGATCTGCAGGTCCACGGTGTTCACCAGCGCCGCCTTCCGGTTGGTGGAGTTGGCTATGGCGGTGAGCAGGTGGGTCTTGCCCTGACCGGTTGCGGCGTGGATCATCACCGGTGTGATGCTCTTCCATATCCGGGGCACCAGGGCCACCGTACGGGCGATCTCACAGGGGTAGAAGTTCTCGTCGGTAGTGACGTAGTTGGAGAAGGTCATCTCCTCGGGGTAGACGGCCAGCAGGGCCTCCCGGAAGTCCTCCTCGGTGTCCAGGCTGGAGGTGGTGAGGTGCGGAAGGCTACCCACCCCGCCCAGAGCCCGGGCGAAGTTGATCACCCTCTTGGCCGTCTGCTCGTCCAGCAGGCCGGTGTCGGAGCAGATCTCCAGAAACTCCCTGAAATCGAGCCTGCCCGGTTCCCCGCTGTCGTCGCTCACCCCTTCAGCCCTTCGAATCGAGTCCTTCCATCAGCCGGGAGAGCGCCAGGGGCAGCATGCCCATCCTGGTGCCCGGGCCGGCGGCGGCCAGAAGGAAGTCCCCCTCGCCGCAGGGGCCCATGACCAGACTGAATCTCTCGTCCTCCACAAGCATCCTGCCCGGAGGCCGGTCTCCGTAGCTCTGCAGAAAGGCCGTCACCGAATCCACGGCCGCAGGCAGCGAGTCCTCGAAGTCCGCCGGGATGTCCGAAGCGGCCTTTCTCTCGCCGCGGGCGGACAGGATGCACGCGTATACGAATCGCTCAGAGTCCTCCACCAGTTCCCGCATGAGCTGGGACATGGAATCCTCCCCGGTCTCGGCGGCCTGGGCCTTGCGGCGCTCGTCCCGCTCCTTCAGGGCCCACATGATCGTTCTGTGCAGGTCCTTCTCTATGGTCCTCTCCCCGCTCTCCACGTCCGGCTCGAAACGGAACTCGCCGTCGGACCAGTCCACCACCTGGACCAGCACCTCCTCGCCTGCGAGGTCGCCCATCTCGGCATGCACCAGCCTGCCGGTGTCGTAGTAGAAGCGCGCCACGGCGCCCTCCGACTCGATGGTGACCCTTCCGCTGCGCCTGCCCGCGTTGGGAAACTGCAGCAGGGCCACCAGCCCCATGTCCCTTAGCGTGCCGTTTAGTGCCATTCTCTGTGCGGCCCTTCTCAATCCAGCCTGAAGCGCCTTATGACCTCCTTGCTCACTATCTTCAGCGTGTTCATCACTCCGCGGCCGCTGGTGGCCACGGACTCGGTCACCGGAAGGCCGGGGTCCAGGTCGAGCTCCCTCTCTATTGTCCCCGGTTCCAGAAGTGGGCTCAGGTCCCTCTTGTTGTACTGCAGCACCATTGGAAAGCCCTCGCTGTCATAGCCGAAGCTGGTCAGGTTGGCCTGCATCATGCGGAAGCTCTCCAGGTTGTCTTCCAGCCGGTCGGTCTGGGAGTCGGCCACGAAGACGATGCCGTCGGCGCCCTGAAGTATGATCCTGCGGCTGGCCTCGTAGAACACCTGACCCGGTATGGTGTAGAGGTGGAAGCGCAGGGAGAAGCCCTCCACGTCCCCCAGAGATACGGGGAAGAAGTCGAAGAAGAGGGTCCTCTCCTCCTCGGTGTCCAGCTCCAGCATGTCCCCCCGGTACCGCTCCGCCAGCGTTCTGTGGATGAAGCGGAGGTTGGTTGTCTTGCCCGAGAGGCCGGGGCCGTAGTAGACGATCTTGAAGACGACCTGGCGCTCATCGAGGTCCAGATGGGGCATCGTCCTCCTTGCCTACGTTGAAGATCTGGTCGACAAGGTTGAGGGCGTACTCCCGGAAGTCGGGCATGGATATCTCCTCCCTGCCGGAGGGCTCCTTCTTCTCGGGGGGCTTCTCGATGCTGTCAAGGAGCTTCCTGGCCGCCTTCCTGGTGGCCAGCCGGACCCTCCCTATCCGCTTGTTGTCCTCGAACACCACCACCAGCATGGAGCGATGGCCGATGAGGGATATGTGGATGTTCCGCTTCTCTCCCTGCTGCAGGAGGATGGAGAAGTGCTCCTCTCCCACGATGTTCGCCACCTCGCGCGTGGCGGCGAACATACCGGCCACCAATGCGGCCAGGGCGGTGGCGTTGAGAGAATCGGTCTGCCCGGCACTGCTGATGCAGACGCCCTCCCGGCTTATCAGGAGAGCCGTAACGGCATTGGTCTCCTTCACAATGCCCTTGAGGATCTCTCCCGTCCTCCTGGTGTTGGAAAACCTTCTTGTTGCCATGTGACGGAGGCTCCTCTCCGGCCGTTCCGATGGGCCTCGCTACAGAAGCGCCTTCTCCAACTCGGGCGCGCGCCTGCGAACCTGCAGGCGGACGTTTCCGAGGTTGGCGTCGTTGGCGGCCACTACCGCCAGAAGGGCCTCTGCTCCCAGAGCCGTCATCATGACTATGCCGCCCTTGTACTCCATCATCGCCTGGTCGAGGTCCTCCAGGCCCAGCTCCCGGCCCACGCTTTCCGCCGAGCCCATTCCCGTGGAGACCATGGCGCCGATGGCCTCGGTGTCGGACGACCCGGTGGAAGCGGCGTCTATGACGAAGCCGTCCCTTCCCACGCAGACGGCCACCTCTATGCCGCTTACCTCCACCAGCTGGTTGAGTATCTCGTTAAGACCGTTCATTCTCGCTCCTCTCGTGAAATCCCATGAGCACAGAAATGCCCCACAACTTAATCACTGTACCTTTCCTTCGCAATAACCATTCCTGTATATACTTGAACCTGTACCGGCTTCTGTCCAGGGCCTGGGAGCGAAAGGGAAGACCTGCCGGCCCGCACGACGGCAGCAGACAAGAGCGGGGGCAATGCTTTTCCGCTGTCCGGAGCGCTTCGCCGAGGAAGCGCTCCGTTCCCGCCGGGTAACCACTTAGGGGGAAACCATGGCTGTCCACATCATCATCATGCTGGCTGCAGCACTCCATCCGACCTCTCCGGACGGGTCCGCGGGCCTGGAGACAGAGCAGCTGACCCCGTCCAGCGGCATAACCGCCGACATTGTCCTGCCGGCTCCCGTCTTCCTAGATACCGCGCAGACCGACGTGGAGCCCGGCGTGCTCCCCGAGGGCGATTACCTGATGGACGTGGCCTTCACCCGCGACGGCCAGTACGCCCTGCTGTGCAACTACATGACACAGAACCTCTCGGTGATCGACTGGGCCTCCATGGAGGTGGACACCACCGTGGCCCTGGACGGAATGCCGGGGGCCGTGGCCTGCAGCGACGACTACGCGGTGGTGGCACTGCCCTTCTCCGACCGGGTGGACGTGCTGTCCCTTTCGGACTGGTCGCCGGCGGCCAGCTTCGACACCGGCGAGCAGCCCTGGGTGGTCCGGGTCTCGGAGAATGGCTCCGAGGCCTACGTGGGCTGCGACGTAGACGACGTCTGCGAGGTCATAGACCTGGACTCGCTCTCCCACAACCTCACCATAACCGGGTTTCCCGTATGGCTCAGCAGCTACGGATGGGGAAGCGAGTCCAACCGCTTCTACGTTCGGTACTCCCAGATGGAGCCGCTGCCCGGTGGTGGCCTGCTGGCCGTAGGCGACGGGGAGAGCTCGCTTCTGGTATACGACACAGAGACCGGCAGCCTGGAGGAAACGGTTGCGGTTCCCGAATGCCCGGCCACGGGCCTGTCCGGCGACGGCCAGTACCTGCTGGCGCTGTCCGCCGCCGACCCCGTGGCCGTCTACCGGATAGATTTGTCCTCCTACGCGGTGGATGCCTCGGTGCAGGTCACCGGCTACACCTCCGGGATGGCGGGGGACGTGGTTGCAAATGCCGACGGGTCGAAGGCCTACATATCCACCAGCGACAACACCTCCACGCTGGTGCGTCTGGAGGAGGGGACCTTCAAGACCTTCAGCTCCACCTACTCCGCCTTCTGGCTGGGGGTCTCCCCCGACCACTCCATGGCCGTGAGCGGCCAGTATCGCTACTCCATAGTGGACTTCGCCTCGGAGGCGGTGGTGGACCAGAGCTTGGGCAACACCCAGTACATCGGCGCCGCCTCTCCGGCGGGAAACGTCACCGCCAGCTTCGACCCCACCCGCAACGAGGCCGCCTACGTCTACTCCTTCGACGGCACCGGTATAACCTACCTCGGCGAGGTGATCTCCGGCTCCCCCGTGGAGGGAGACGGATGCCGCCGGGTGGCAATGGCGCCCGACGGCTCGGTGGCCGTGGTCTCCAACACACTTTCGGACAACGCCAGCTTCGTGGACCTGTCCTCCATGGAGGTCCAGGCGGTGCTGGACATCGGCGACCGGGTGCAGGATGCGGCTGTGACCCCCGATTCCAGGTACGCGGTGATCTGCGGCTTCAACTCCAACTCGGTGAAGGTCGTGGACCTCGACGACTACTCCATCGTGGCCGACGTGCCCACCGGAACCCGGTCCGGCGTGGTCTCCATCGAGCCCGACGGCTCCCACGCCTGGGTGGGGAACATCTCGGCCAACACCGTCTCCGTGGTGGAGCTGGCGGGTTCTTCCAGCAGCGAGGTGGCCGAGCTCCCGGTGGGCGTGATAGGCGTTTCCTGGGCGGCAACCGGCGTGTCCAGCGATGTCCGGGTCAGCCCCGACGGATCGGTCTGCCTGGTGGCCGCCTCCTTCGATGACGAGGTGCACGTGATCGACACCGCCAGCTACGGGATAGTGGCCACCCTGGACGTAGGGGACTTCCCCCTGCAGATAGCCTTCACCGACGACGGCAGCCGGGCGCTGGTGACCAACTACTCCGGAGACACCTACACCCTCATAGACGTGGACGGGGCCTCCTCCTCGGTGGTGGGCACCTGGTCTGCCGGAGACGGCCCGCTCAGGGCCGCCTACGACCCGGCAACCGACAGGCTGGCCTACGGCCTTTACGGCGACGACCAGATACGGATGGTGGACCCGGAGACCGGCTCCGTAACCGACAGCTACCCCTATCCGGAAAGCGTCCTGGACCTGCAGTTCGGAGAGGACGGCTCCCGTTTCGCCCTCACCGCCTCCGGCACCTCCAACCTCTGCATGCTGCACCGGGACGGGGAGAGCTTCGAGCTGTCCGCCTCCGCAGTGCATTTCCACTACTCCGACGCCGCCGACCTGGCCATGGCGGCGTCCCCGGGCCCGGACTGGGCAATGGCGGTGGACTGGAGCCCGCAGGGGGTCCGGGCCAGGGACGTCGAGGCCTCCGGAGTGCCTGGCCTATCGGTATTCCCCAACCCCAGCGCCGGCTCCGCCGTCTTCGGAGTGAGCATTCCGGAGGAGGGCCCGGCAAGGCTGGATGTCTACGACCTCGGCGGCCGCCTGGTCGAGACAGTGGCCGAGGGCATGATGCCGGCCGGGGAGAGCTCCATCTCCTGGGCCTCCGGGCGGGAGCTGCCCCCCGGGGTCTACTGCGTGCGTCTGCAGACCGGCGGGAAGGTCCGCAGCAGGCTGATGACCCTGGTGCCCTGACGGCATGGGCGGCCCCGCCCCGGGCCGGGGCCGCCCTTGTTAATCCCCGCATCCGGCAGAAGAGTATGGCTTCCGGACATCCGCACCGTTTCGAAGGGAGAGGCACCTGCTCTATCTGGCCCTGGCGGTCCTCAGCAGCACCTCCATCGCCCTGATATTCAAGTTCAGCGAGTCCCGGGGGATGAATCGCTACGTGGTGACCACGGCCAACTACATGGTGGCCTCCACTGTCTCCCTGGCCTTTCTGCTGGGCCGAGGCGTCCTGGGCCGGCTGGGTCCGGGAGTGGTGGACTCCTTGCTGGAGGAAGCGCCGGAGGCGCTGTCCGGCGGGGGCTTCGGCTCTCTGGCCAGCATGGGATGGGCGGCGGTGGTCGGCATTCCCGCCGGGGTGCTCTACTTCCTGGGCTTCATCTACCTCCAGAAGGGGGTCCGGGACAGCGGAGTGAGCCTGGCCGGCAGCTTCAGCAAGCTGGGGGTCCTGGTCCCCATGATGCTGTCCATCCTCTTCTGGCACGAGGTGCCCACGCCGGTGCAGTGGGTGGGCATAGCCCTGGCCCTGGGGTCCATACTGCTGGCCAATCTGGACGTCAGCCGCCCCCGCAGGGCCTTCGCCGCCTTCAGCCCCGTGCTGATCATGCTCTTCCTGATCGTGGGCCTGGCCGAGTTCAGCAACAAGGTATACCAGAGGTACGGGTCCCTGGAGGCCAAGAGCCTCTTCCTGCTGTTCGTCTTCGGAGTGGCCCTGCTGGTGAGCCTGGTGAAGAGCCTGCGGGCGGGAAGGATAAGGTCTGGCCACTTTCTGACCGGCCTGGCGGTGGGGGTTCCCAACTACTTCGCCTCGCACTTCCTGATACTGTCGCTTTCCGAGCTGCGGACGGCCGTGGTCTTCCCCATCTACAGCGCCCTGACCATCGTGCTGATCAGCCTGGCCGGCTGGCTGGGCTTCGGTGAGCGGCTGCGGGTCAGGGAACGGTGGGCGGTGGCCCTTACGGTAGTGGCCCTGGTCCTGGTGAACCTGCAGCGATGAGCCCCCTGGACGCCCGCAGGAGGACCGAGCTGCTGGGCACCATGCCGGTGGGCCGGCTACTGATCCGTCTCTCCGGGCCGGCCATACTGGGCATGATGGTGAACTCCCTGTACAACCTGGTGGACACCATCTTCATCGGGCAGGGCCCGGGCACGCTGGCCCTGGCAGCGCTGGCGGTCTGCTTCCCCATACAGATGTTCATCCTGGCCGTGGCCCAGACGGTGGGGATAGGCTCGGCCTCCATCATCTCCCGGGCCCTGGGGGCCGGAGACAGGGCCCGGGCCGAGCGGGTGGCCGGGGGCAGCTTCGCCACCGCCGCCTTCC
>Ga0207797_1000967_pt1 | contig 21362 bp, 23 predicted proteins | sample PRCRCaboRojoPR_6_FD_187275 | JGI IMG/M metagenome (GOLD analysis project Ga0207797, IMG submission 187275) | Marine sediment microbial community from Cabo Rojo, Puerto Rico - PR CR 10% Liquid 1 (SPAdes) | ecosystem: Environmental > Aquatic > Marine > Coastal > Sediment | place: Cabo Rojo, Puerto...
GAGACCCTTCTCGGACTTGAAGGCGGATTTCTCCTCCTTCTTGAACTCGAAGCGGGCCTCGGTGTCGGTCTCCTTCAGGTGGTCTTGCTCGGAACTCATGGTGTTGTGGTGGTGTGGTGTGTGGGTTCGTGGACGTTCACGCGGCCTCGTACACTTCCTCGCGGACCCAGTCGTAGCCCTTGTCCTCGAGCTGCTCGGCCAGCGAGGCGTCGCCGGATTTCACGACCTTGCCGTCCAGCATGATGTGGACGTGGTCGGGCTCGACGTAGTCGAGGATGCGCTGGTAGTGGGTGATCTGCAGGATGCCGGTGCCCTGCTCGTCGCGGAGCGCGTTGATGCCGTGGCTGACGTCCTGCAGACGGTCGATGTCCAGTCCGGAGTCGATCTCGTCGAGCACCGCGATGCTCGGCTCGAGGATCGCCGCCTGGAGCACCTCGTTCTGCTTCTTCTCGCCGCCGGAGAAGCCCGCGTTGAGGTAGCGGTGGGCGAACTTCTCGTCCATGTCGAGCTGCGCCATCTTCTCCTGGAGGAGCTGCTGGAACTCCGCGACGCCGACCTCGCCGTCGTCGGGGTTGCCCTCCATCGGAGAGGTGTCGTAGCCGACCTCCTCTTCCTCCTCGTCGTCGGACTCGTCGTCGTCCTCGAAGAGTTCCTCGCGCTCCTCGAGCTTGGCGTTGAGCGCCGTCCGGAGGAAGTTGACCATCGTGACCCCCTCTATCTCCGCGGGGTACTGGAAGCCCAGGAAGATGCCGAGCGCGGCGCGCTCGTTGGGCTCGAGGTCGAGCAGGTTCCAGGTGTGTTTCTCCTCGGGGATGTCGAACTCCTCGCCGAACTCGCCGTCCTCGAGGTGGAGCAGTACTTCACCCTCCGTCACCTCGTAGGCGGGGTGGCCGGCGATGATCTTCGCCATCGTGGACTTGCCCGAGCCGTTCGGGCCCATCAGCGCGTGAATCTCGCCGGACGACACCTCGAGGTCGACGCCCCGGAGGATGGTCTCTCCACCCTCCTCGGCGACTTCCGCGTGGAGGTTCCTGATTTCGAGCGTTGCCATAGTGTTAGGTCAACCGAAACGTAGGGCGAGAAGGGGTTAATGGTTTCGGGTTTGGCCGTTCTGGTTGGCTCCTCGGAAAGAAATCTTCGCCTTGCGAAAACGAGATACGGGAGTGTCCCGAACCTCCAGCCCTGAATCGCCCCGCACGATGCGCCTCCGTACGTCGCTCCAAGCCTACCCTGCGGTCATACCCGTTCAGGAGGCACCCGTCTCGCCACGCTCCCGGAGTATCGGCGACGACTCCTCGGCCACGACAGGGGCGCCCTCGAGTTCCGTCACGCGAGAGACGACGAGTCCGTGTCGGCAGACGCCCACGTGGTGGTCCACGTAGAAGAGACTGCCGTCACGCCACCTGTGCAAGGTCTGGCCGTGCCACGGGAGGTCCGTCTTGAGCCCGGAGAGTATCTCCTCCTCGACGACCCGGACGTCCGAGGCGTCGCGGTAGAGTATCCGCCCGTGTTCGCCCACGAGTTCCGACGGTCGGTACCCGAACGCCGACGCGTAGCTCTCGTTGACGTAGACGAACCGGTCGTCCTCGTCGAGCAGACTCACCCCCTCCTCGACCTGGTCGATAGCGTCGTACACCTGCTGGATGTGGATGTCGCTCCGGTGGCGCTCGACCGCGTTGCGGAGACTGTGGACGAGTAGCTCGAACTGCCCGGCGTCGGTCGACTTCTGTAGGTAGTCGGTGACGCCCGCGGTGATGGCCTCGCTCGCGATCTCCTCGCTCCCCTTCCCCGTGAACAGGAGGAACGGGAGCGAGGGGTGCGTGGAACGGACCTCCGTCAGCAGTTCGAGGCCGTGCAGGCCGGGCATCTCATAGTCGGAGACGAGACAGTCCACCGTCCCGGCCGCGAGCCGGTCGAGCGCTGCCGTCGGCGAGGTCACGGACTCGTACTCCACCTCTGGAGCGAACCGCGCCACGAACGCACCCGTCAGGTCCAGGAACGACCGCTCGTCGTCGACGTGCAGAACTGTGGTCCGCGTACCCCCCGTGGCGTGCCTCGCCATGACACATCCAGGCTGGGGCCGGCGATAACAGTATCGCGTACTGTATCGTCGGCTACATGCCCATGTCGCGTGCTGCCTCGGGTATCTGGAGGGCCGTCACGCCCACACCGAGGAGTTCCGCGGCGTGGTCGAGCGCCATGTCGAACCCGTAGTACCGCTCCAGTTCGTCGCCGTCGGCCGTGGGACGCACCTTCAGCATCGCGTACCCCTCGAGGTTCTGGGCGATGGCGGCCGTCCGGCCGTCGCGGTCGAACTCCAGCAGCCGCTCCTCGTCCGTCTCGCGGTAGCGTGCGGTGACACCGTCCTGTTCCGCCGTCGTCGCGTCCGTCTCGTCGGACTCGCTCATACCCGGGATAGAGTCGCTGGGTACGCCAACCCATCGGTCCCGGTCGGTCTCTCGCCGTCACCCCGCGGCTTCCAGCAGGTCGTGGACGTTGCCGTAGGGGTCCTCGAACGTGATCTCGGTTCCCCACGGGTTCTCCATCGGCTCGCCGTGGAACGTCACACCCGCCTCCAGCAGGCGCTCGTACTCGGCGTCGACGTCGTCGGTCTGGAAGACGAGGTTCACGTTGCCCGCCGTCTGCGACCCGACGCGCTCGCGCTTGGCCGGGGTATCGGCCTCGACGAGCGCTAGCTGCGGGAACTCCTGCCCCGGCGGCGAGACGGTCAGCCAGCGACCCGCCTCCCCCTCCATCTCGAACTGGTCGTCGTCGCGCACGACGAGGCCGAGCGTCTCCGTGTAGAACTCGAGCGCCTCGTCCTGGTCCTCGACCAGTATCGTCACGTGTGTGATGTCGGTCAACATCGCGTCTACAGGGAGGGCGTACGGGTGGATGAACGCGAGCCAGCCGAGCGGAGTGAAAGTGGAACTGCCGGATGTCACTCGGCACTATCTGCCCACAGTTCCGCGCGGTAGTAGGTCCCGTCCCAGCGGGCCGGCGCGGTGACCGTCTCGTCGTGCAAGTAGTCGGTCCAGTCGCCGACACCGGAGGCGTCGGCTACTATGTCCGCGACCGGGCCGTACTCCTCGTTCACCTCGTCACGGGTACACCACTCGACCTCCGACTCGGTCGCACGAGAGACGAGTTCACGGGCGCCAGCGGTCTCGGCGACGGCACCGAGGTCGACAGTCGCCGCCTGCAGGACCGCCGCCTCGGTGTCGAGTCGCTCCGTCCGGTAGCTGTAGCGTTCCCCCTCCTGTGCGTACCTGACACGGTACTGGTCGTCTCCTGCGCGGACGACCGCGTCCCCCTCGTCCGGCACCGGCAGGTTCCGGGCAGTCGTCTCGGCGCTCTCCAGTATCACAGTGGCGAGGGAGCCGTCCGTCGTCACCGGACCGTCGCTCGCGTCCTGCAGCAGTTCTCGATAGTGGTCAGACACGTCACGGACGCCGAGTTCGAGCGCCTCCTCGGGAGAGATGGGGACGAGCGACAGTCGCAACAGGACGCCACGACAGCCGAGCAGACTACAGCCGGCGAGCCCGACGCTGGCGCTCGTGGCGGCGACGCTCGAGAGGAGGGCACGACGCTTCACGGCCGCACTCCCGGCGGCCGCGGTAAGTGTCTTCTGCGTGCCTCGAGCGACTCAGTTCAGCAGGTCGTTCGCGATGGTGTTCCGGAGGACCTCGCTGGTCCCCTCGTAGATCTCGTTGAGCTTGGCGTCGCGGTAGAACCGCTCGGCCGGGAAGTCCTTCGTGTAACCGTAGCCGCCGTGGATCTGGATGCCCTCGTTGGCCACCTCACGGGACACCTCACTGGCGTAGAGCTTGGCCTGCGCGGCCTCTTTGATGAACTTCTCGCCGCGAATCTTCCTGTCGGCGGCGTCGTGCATCAGCAGGCGCGCGGCGCGGGTCTTCGTGTCCATGTCCGCGAGCTTGTGCTGGATGGCCTGGAAGTCCGAGATGGGCCGGTCGAACTGCTCGCGCTGCTGGCTGTAGTCCGTGGCGGCGTCGAGCGCGGCCTGCGCGATACCGACCGAGCGGGCGGCGATGGTGATGCGCCCGCCGTTGAGCGTCTTGAGCGCCTGGACGAAACCGTCGCCCTCCTCGCCGAGCAGGCGGTCCTCGGGGACGTAGACGTCGTCGAAGCGGAGTTCGGCGGTGGGACAGCCCTTGTCGCCGAGCTTGTCCTCCGTGCCCTCGACGATGAACCCGTCGTCCTCCTCGGGGCGCACGACGAACGACGAGATGTCCTTCTTGCCGGCCTCCTCGTCGGTCTTGGCGAAGACGGTGACGGTGTCGGCGACCGAGCCGTTCGAGATCCAGAGCTTGCCGCCGTTGATGTAGTACCCGTCGCCGTTCTTCTCCGCGGTCGTCCCCATCGCCGGGACGTCCGAGCCGGCCTGCGCCTCGGAGAGCGCGAACGCGCCGATGTCCTCGCCGAGCGCCAGTGGCGTGAGGTACTCCTCCTTCTGCTCGTGGCTACCGAACTCGTAGACCATGTTGCCCGCGAGCGAGATGTGCGCCGCGACGATGGTGCCCAGCCCACCGGAGCCACGCGATATCTCCTCCAGCGCCATCGGGTAGGCGTGGTAGTCGAGGTCCGCGCCGCCGTACTCCTCCGGGAACGGCATCCCCATCAGGCCGAGTTCCGCGAGTTCGTCGACGAGGTCGTGCGGGAACTCGTCCTCGTGGTCGATCTCGGACGCGACGGGGACGACCTCCTCGTCGACGAACTCCGCGACCATCTCCTTGATCTGCTTCTGCTCGGCCGTGAGGCTGAAATCCATACCTCACGCTTCGGCTGTTTTCACTTGACTGTTGCGAGGGCGGGGTGGGCGGACCGTCGTCCCGGTGTGTCAGCGAGTGTGCGGGAGGACGGGCCCCCGCTCGGAGCACGACGGGTCATTATAAGTGGTCGCCGCGCCGAACGTCGAACGAGCGACACGTGGGGGCACACGGGTACGGCGGTGACCGGCTGTGGCTGAGTCGACTTTCCGAGCGAGCGGCCCGTGGGTCGTTCCCGCCGTGGCTCGTCGCGCTGGTGGGGTACAACGTCTTGCCGGTGGCCGTCACGGTGACGCTGTGGGCGACGGCACCGGGTCCGTGGCCGCCGACCCTGTGGGTCGCCATGGGGTTCGGCCTGCTGTTCCACCTCGTCGCCGCCGTGCTCGTGTGGTACTATGACACGAAGATCCTGCCGGGGTTCTTCGACGAGGTACGGGAGCTGGTCGTCGAGGAGTCGCTGGCCGACCTGGAGCGCATCGCGGCGCGACAGCAGCGGTTCTTCGCGCGGCGCTGGCCCCTCACCGCCGTCCCGTGGACCGGCCTGATACTCACCATCGCGGTGCTGGCGACGGACTTCCAGCGCTCGCTCGGCGTCGCGGGGGTCGGTGACCCCGTCTACCCCCTCTACCTCGCGTACTACCTGTGGGGTGGAATCCTCACGGGCATCGGATTCCACGGGATGCTGACGACCGTGCGGTGTATCCGTGAGTTCACGTCCACGGTGGACCTCCGTATCGACCCCCTCCACCCCGACGGGCTCGGTGGACTCGGCGCCTTCGGCTTCCTCGCCATCCGGACGACGCTGATGACCTCACTCGGTGCGCTCCTGCTCCCGATGGGGTTCGAGATGGCCGCCGGACGGGGACTCCAGTGGCTCGTCGGGACGGCCATCGTCCTCTACACGGTGTTCATCGCCGGGACGTTCGTCTACCCGACGTACCGGGTCCACCGGGTCGCCGACCGGCTCCGGGAGACCGAACTCGACCGGCTGCGTCGCGAGATCCGGGGGCTCCCCGGTCAGCTCTCCACCGCGGCCGACACTGCCGCCGACACCGACGACGGCTCGGCCGTCGACAACCGCGAGCTGGCGGTCCAACTCGAGATACAGCGACTCAGACGGGAGTACCGGGAGTACGCGGACGTCAAGCTCTACCCGATGTCCGTCTCCATCCTCGCGCAACTGGTCGGGTCCGTCCTGCTCCCGCTGGCCTTCCTCCTGCTCGACATCGCGCTGTCGCGAGTGCTCTAGTCGTACTCGTAGAACCCCCGACCCGTCTTCTTCCCGAGGTCACCCGCCTCGACCTTGCGCTTCAGCAGGTACGCCGGCGTGTAGCGGTCGCCCAGTTCCTCGTGGAGCGTCTCCGTCGCGTGGAGACAGACGTCCAGTCCGATGTGGTCGGCGAGTTCCAGCGGTCCCATCGGGACGTTCGTCCCGAGTTTCATCCCGCGGTCGATGTCCTCCTTCGTGGCGACTCCCTCGTCGAACGCTCGGACGCCCTCGTTGATCCACGGCATCAGGATGCGGTTCGAGACGAACCCCGGCTTGTCGTCGGACTCCCACGTCTCCTTGCCGAGGTCCTCGGCGAACTCGTGCGAGAGATTCGCCACGGCGGGGTCGGTCCGCTCGCCGACGACCACCTCCACGCCCTCCATCAGCGGGACGGGGTTCATGAAGTGGAGTCCGACGACCAGCTCCGGGCGCTCGGTGGCCGCCGCGATGGTCGTGATGGAGAGCGTCGAGGTGTTCGTCGCGAGCACCACGTCGGGCTCGCACACCTCGTCGAGGTCCGCGAAGATGTCCCGTTTGACGTCCATCTCCTCGATGGCCGCCTCGACGACGAAGTCCGCGCTCGCGAGGTCCACGAGCGCCGTGGTGCCGGTGATGCGGTCCGTCACGGATTCGGCCTCGTCCTCGGTCAACTGGTCCTTCCGGACGAACCGGGAGAGGGAGTCCTCGATGCTCGCCATCCCGCGCTCCACGAACGCCTGTTCGATGTCGCGCATCACGACGTCGTAGCCCGCCGTCGCAGCGACCTGTGCGATGCCGTTGCCCATCGTGCCCGCGCCAACGACGCCGACCGTGTCGATGTCGGAGAGTCCTCGCATACCCCGGACTGGGGCGCCCCCCGGCCTAAGCGCTTCGCCGGGGGCGCCCCGCGCACCCACGCGGTCAGACCGCGTCGTGGAACGTCGCCACCGCGTCGAACAGGTCTGTCCGGCGCTTCTCCAGCGGCAGGAAGTGGGTTCCGCCCGCCACCTCCCGGTAGCCGCGGGCGTTCGGGAGCGCGTCGTAGAGGCCGAGTGCGTCCACGCGCGTGGCGGTGGGGTCGAACGACCCGCGAACGACGTACGACGGGACCGTCACCCGCGTCGGGTCGTACGGGTCGGCCTCCACGGCCTCGCGCAGGTCCACGAGGACCCCGTTCGGCGCCCGCACCGTCGGGACGTTCGCCGGCACGGCTTGGCCCGACTCGTGCAGCGCGTCCCAGAAGTGCTCGAACGCGGCCGGGTCGCGGTAGGTGAACGGCCGGACGTGGTCGGGGAACTGCGCGGTCCAGCGGTCGAGCGCGTCCTGCCTCGTCACCTCGCGAACGGGGGCAGGGGGGTCACCGAGGTCGAACCCGTCGACGAGCGACTGCGCCGGGCGGAACACGGGTGCGAACGCGGTGAACGACGCGACACGGACCTCGTTGCGCGCGAGGAGCGTCCCCCCGACGACCGTCCCCCACGAGTAGCCGACGAGGTGGACGCGCGTCTCGGGGATCGCCTCGAGCGCGGCCGCGACGTCGTCCGCGACAGTCGCCGCGCCACAGGGCGGGGCCACGTCACCCGCCTCCCCGTCCATCGCCGTCGGTGCCTCACTGTCACCGTACCCCCGCAGGTCCACGGCGTAGGCCGCTCGTCCGCGGTCCGCCGTGTGCGCGAGCCACGAGATGTCCGAGGCCGGGTCGAACACGGCCTTCCCGGGGTAGGTCGCGCCGTGGACGAACAGCACCGCCTCCTCGCTCTCGGCGGGGACACTCGGCCGTCGTTCCCACAGTCGCACTCGCGTCCCGTCGGGTGCCGGGACATCGCGCGCGAGAGTACCATCGCTCGGCGCGTCTCGTCCCACCGTCTCGTCCATACTACCCCTCCGACCCACGTTGGGTAGACTGTTTTGGGACCGTCTCGGGAGTTAGGGTCGGTAGAACTTAGTCGGCGTCAGACGGACCCCCGCCCGTATGATCCCCATCGACGACACCCCGCTGTGCCGGGACGGCAAGGTGCTCATCCTCGCGTACGACCACGGGCTGGAACACGGGCCGGTGGACTTCGACGAGGTGCCCGAGAGCGCTGACCCGCAGCGGACGTTCGAGGCGGCCACCCACCCCGCCGTCACCTCCATCGCGGTCCAGAAGGGCATCGCGGAGGCCTACTACCCCTCCTACGACGACGACGTCGACCTCCTGCTGAAGCTCAACGGGACGTCGAACCTCTGGATGGGTGAACCGGACTCGGCCGTCAACTGTACGGTCGAGCAGGCCTACGACATCGGTGCGTCGTCGGTCGGCTTCACCCTCTACGGTGGCTCGAACAACGAGATCGAGATGGCCGAGGAGTTCGCCACCGCGCAGAAGGACGCCCGCGACTACGAACTCCCGGTCGTGATGTGGTCTTACCCGCGCGGCCAGGGGCTCAAGAACGACACCGCGCCGGGAACCATCGCCTACGCGGCCCGCCTCGCGCTGGAACTCGGCGCGGACGTGGCGAAGGTGAAGTTCCCCGGTTCGCAGGAAGCGATGGAACAGGCGGTGCGGATGGCCGGCCCGACGAAGGTCGTGATGTCCGGTGGTTCGAAGACGAGCGACCGCGCCTTCCTCGAGGACGTGAAGGCGACCATCGACGCCGGGGGGAAGGGCCTCGCCGTCGGACGGAACGTCTGGCAGCGCGAGGACCCGACGCGCATCCTCGACGCGCTCGAACAGGTCATCTTCGAGGAGGCGAGTGTCGACGAGGCACTCGCGGCTGCCGAGTGAGATGACGGTCGAGCGCATCGTCCGGACCGTCGCCGAGACGAGTCTGGACGTCCGCGAGGGACTGGCCGGCCGACGGGGGTACGAGGACGAGGAGAACCCCTCGGGCGAGAAACAGCTCGCGGCGGACCTCTGGGCGGACGAACTGTTCGAGGAACGACTGCTCGCCATCGAGTCCGTCGCGGCGTACGCGAGCGAGGAGCGCTCGGGCGTCGTGGAGGCCGACCGGACCGCGAACGGGGACGGCCGGTACCACGTCGCCATCGACCCACTCGACGGCTCCTCGAACCTCAGGACGAACAACACGATGGGGGTCATCCTCGCCGTGTACGACTCCCCGCTCCCCGCGCGCGGCCGTGACCTCGTCGCCAGCGCGTTCGTGCTGTTCGGTCCGCTGACCACGATGGTCGTCGCCGTCGACGGGAGCGTCACGGAGTACGTCCTCGAGCGGGGCAGCGGCGGCGTGGAGATGCGTACGGTCACGGAGGAACTCACGCTCCCCGACGAACCGACCATCTACGGGTTCGGCGGCCGGGTGCCCAACTGGACCGCCGACTTCGAGGCGTACGTCCGGGAGGTCGAGCGCGAACTCAAGCTCCGATACGGCGGGGCGATGATCGCCGACGTGAACCAGGTACTCGTCTACGGCGGCGTGTTCGCGTACCCCGGACTGGAGTCCCACCCCAAGGGGAAGCTCCGGCTGCAGTTCGAGGGCAACCCGGTCGGCCACATCATCGAGACGGCCGGGGGCCGGTCCTCGAACGGCGAGCGGTCGCTATTGGACGTGCCGCCCGAGCGCATCCACCAGCGCGTCCCGGTCCACGTCGGCAACACGGGACTGATAGACCGGCTGGAGGCGGCGCTCGACGGCTGAGTCCCCGAGAAACGCCCCACGCGCGGTCCGTTCCCCGCTCATAGAAAACGGTTTACCGGCAACGCTTGACGCGCGTGTATGAAGATCCGTATCGACGGCGACGCCAGCGTCGAGGAGGCGTCGGCCATCGCGGAGGCCCTCGCGACGCAGGAGGGCCGAGACGTGAAGGTCTACATCGGCGACGCGGAGGAGCCCGCGGCGGTGCAGGAGGCGGAACTCGAACTCCCGCTGGAGGACGACCTCGGCCCGACCGAGCGGGAGGCGAACCTCCGCGAGGAGATCGAGGACATCCTGCAGGGCGGTCCCGAGAAGTACGTCGACCGTCTGCCCGAGCAGAACAAACTGTTCGTCCGTGACCGACTCGACCTGTGGTTCGGAGAGAGCGGGGGCGAAGCCCCCGATGGCGAGCGGACGGGGTCAGCGAGCGGGGTGAAGTTCGAGGACGGCAAGTTCGCCAACTTCGACGCGTGGCACGAGCACGCGCCCGACCCGGACCCCGACGACCGACTCCCGGCCGACGGGATGATAACCGGCGCGGCGACGTTCGAGGGCCGCGACCTCCACTTCATGGCCAACGACTTCTCCGTGAAGGCCGGGTCGATGGCCAAGCGCGGCACCGAGAAATTCCTCCGGATGCAACAGCGTGCCCTGAAGTCGGGCAAGCCGGTGCTCTACCTGATGGACTCCTCGGGTGGTCGAATCGACAAGCAGACCGAGTTCTTCGCCAACCGGGAGGGCATCGGGAAGTACTACTACAACCACTCGATGCTCTCGGGGCGGGTGCCGCAGGTCTGTGTCCTCTACGGCCCCTGTATCGCCGGCGCGGCCTACACGCCCGTCTTCGCCGACTTCACCATCATGGTCAGGGACATGAGCGCGATGGCCATCGCCTCCCCGCGGATGGTCGAGATGGTCACGGGCGAGCAGATCGACATGCAGGACCTCGGCGGCCCCGACATGCACGCCCGGGAGTCGGGGAGTGCCGACCTCGTCGCCGACGACGAGGAGCACGCCCGCGAACTCGTCGCCGACCTCGTCACGTACTTGCCGGACAACGCTGACGAGAAGCCCCCGCGCTCGGACCCGAAGCCCCCGACGCGCTCGCCAGAGGGCATCGACTCGGTCGTCCCGCAGGAGCCGAACCGGGGCTACGACATGCGCGACCTCATCGAGCGCGTGGTCGACCACGACTCGATGTTCGAACTCCAGCCGGAGTACGGCAAGGAGATACTCACGTTGTTCGCCCGCATCGACGGGCGTCCGGTCGGTATCATCGCCAACCAGCCCGACGAGCGGGCCGGCGCCATCTTCCCCGACAGCGCGGAGAAGGCCGCCCAGTTCGCGTGGAAGTGCGACGCGTTCAACGTCCCGCTGCTCTACCTCTGTGACACGCCCGGCTTCATGGCCGGTTCGCAGGTCGAGCAGGACGCCATCCTCGAGATGGGCAAGAAGATGATCTACGCCACGAGCGAGGCCACCGTCCCGAAACAGTGTGTCGTCGTCCGCAAGGCGTACGGTGCGGGCATCTACGCCATGTCCGGCCCGGCCTACGACCCGGACTCGACCATCGCACTCCCCTCGGGCGAGATCGGCATCATGGGTCCGGAGGCGGCCATCAACGCGGTCTACGCGAACAAGCTCGCGGCCGTCGACGACCCCGAGGAGCGCGCCGAGATGGAACAGCGCCTGCGCGAGGAGTACCGCGAGGACATCGACGTCAAGCGGATGGCGAGCGAAGTCGTCATCGACGAGATCGTCCCGCCGTCGGCGCTCCGGCAGGAGCTGAACAACCGCTTCAGCTTCTACGAGGACGTGGAGAAACAGCGGCCGAGCAAGAAACACGGCACCGTCCTCTGAGACCACACTTTTCTACTCGGGTCGGCTTCGCCGACCGCTCGCGCAAAACGTTGGGTTCAAAAAGCGGCCCGAGCGGAGCGAGGGCCGGGGCGGTCCGCTGACCAGACCGCACCGTCTACCGCCGCACCGCCTCGGCGAACACCGCCCACGCGAGCATGGCTAACCCCACGTCCCGCGCGATCAGGTCTCCGAACTGGCCGGTCGTCACCCACACGACGGTGAGGTACCCGACGGTGGCCGTGAGCGACGCTGCGCCCACGAGCGACGCGAACGCCGTGTAGCGGTCCACGAGGAGCGCGAGGGCGAACGCGAGTTCGAGCCAGCCGTTCAGGAGCATGAACTCGACGGGCGAGAGGACGATTACCGGTTCCAGCCACGGCACCACGTAGACGGCCCACGCGCCCGGGTCGAGCAGTTTGTGGACGCCGGCGGCCAGCACCATCGCGCCGAGGCCGACCCGGGCGAGCGTGGCGGGGTCGGGCACTCGAGCGACGACCGGGCGAGCGACCCGACGGAGTCGCTGTTCCATACGCCGCGTACGGGCGAGCGACGCAAGAGCCGTCCGGTCAGCGAAGGGTTCCGACCCCACCGCGGGCGTCGACGGCCCGGCGGAGCGCACGCACCTCCGCGAGAACCGTCTCCCACTGCTCGATCGTCCCCGGGATGGGGTCGGCCGCGAGAGCGACCCGCCGGTCCACCAGCGCTCGGACCTCGCGTGGCTCCTCGATGCGGACGAACTGTACGGCGGCCTCTCCGCCCGCGGACTCGATGGTCACCGTCCCGTAGCCGAAGATCCCCCCGGCGACGCTCTGACTCCAGGCCGAGTTCTGCACCCGGTCGAGCCCCATCCGGCGCACCCGTCGGGAGAGGACGCCCGACCGGGCGTAGAGCGCGCGGTCGCTGACCGCGTAGGTGGTCCGCTGGAGGTCGAAGACGCCGTACGCCGGCACCGCGAGACCGAGGAGGACGAGCCCCGCCCCGAGCAGGCCGAGTTCGGGCGGCGTCCCCCCGACGCCCGCGAGGAGCGCACCACCGACGAGGACGAGTGCGAGTCCCCTCACGAACGCCGGGATTGCCGCCGAGAGCCGTGGACTGCCGCTCCAGAGCACCTCCTCGCTCGTGTCGAGCAACAGGTCGTCGGTGTCGGTCACGGTTCCTCCTCGGACGACCGGGTCGGTTCGCCCTCGACGGCCGCGCGGATGGCCCGGAGTTCCGTCACGATGTCGTCGAGGACAGCCGCCTTGTCCCGGTCCGCTCCCTCGCCGGTGTCCCGTCCCGAGCGGATGCGCTCGTTGATACGCCGCTGGAGCGCCTGCGGGTCCTCGACGTTGGTGAAACTCATCTCGATGCCGGTGCCGCCGGCGGTACTCACGTCCACGGTGCCGTAGCCGAACTGCGCGCCGAAGAACGACTGGCGGTAGGAGGTGTCCTGCACCTTGTCGAACTCGATGCGCTGGACGCTCCGCGAGAGGACGCCCGTCTTCACGTAGAGGGCAGTGGTCGTCACCACGTAGTTCGTGTTCCTGTACGAGAGGTAGGCCCCGACGAGGATGGGGATGCCGACGAGGACGAACGAGAGTGGGACGCCGACGACGAACGCGGGGACGAGCGAGAGTTCGTGGGGCGTGTCCGCCCAGACGACCGTCTCGTCCTCGTCGAGCGTGAGCCAGTCGAACGAAGGCGAGGATGGGGCCCCGGAGAAATCGGAGAGCTGCATACTACCGCCTCTACGGGACCGGGAATAACCGTTGCCCACTCTCCAGGTAGGAGCGTCCTAACCGCCGGTTCGCTCCCGGACTCAGGACTAACGACACGTTTACAATGATAATTAGGTTGCTAACGGGGAGCATGCAGACGACCGCCGACGAGCGGATCCTCTCGGTCTCTGACGCCCTGAGCGGCCACGGGCCGAAGCTTTGGTGGCTAGTGGGTTTCACCCTCGTGACCGACGTCGCACTGACGCTCTACGGGATGTCCCTAAACCTCGTCGAGATGAATCCACTCGCCGCGTTCGCCATCGCCGAGTACGGGCTCGCCGGGATGGTCGGTCTGAAGACGCTCGCCCTCGCCGTGGCAGTGGCCGGCTGGGCCGTGCTCCCTGTCACCTATGCACGGTTCGTCCCGCTGCTGGTTGCGCTACCGTGGGGCGTGGCCAGCACGGTCAACGCCGTGCTCGTCGCCGTCGTACTCACCTAGTCTGCGAACGCTTGAGCGAGAGTGCCGTCCGGTCGAACTCGCAGACGAGCGTCTCGTCTGTCTGTCCGTCGGGTCGGTTGACGGCGAACGCCTCGACGTGCATCGTGACGACCCCTCGCTCGCCGTCGCTCGTCTCGCGCTTGTCGGTCACCGTCGACTGCGCACGGATGGTGTCGCCGTGGAACGTCGGGTTCGGGTGCGCCACCTCGTCGTACGAGAGGTTGGCGACGATGGTCCCGTCGGTGGTGTCCGGAATCGTGAGGCCGACGGCGAGCGCCATCGTGTAGAGGCCGTTCACGAGTCGTTCACCGAACTGCGTCTCGCCCGCGAACTCGGCGTCGAGGTGCAGCGGCTGCTGGTTCATGGTCATGTCGCAGAACGTCTGGTTGTCCGCCTCGCTGACCGTCCGACGCTTCTCGTGCTCGATGGTCTCGCCGACCTCGAACTCCTCGTAGTAGAGCCCAGTCACGGCCGTCGGGTGGACGGAGCGTGGCAAAAGCGTACCGGGGGCCCGAGCGACAGAACAGCCAAGAGCGACCCCGCCGTGGTCACCGTCATGGCACGACGCAGTCTCCTGTTCTCGCCCGGTGACCGACCCGAACTCCTCCGGAAAGGCCCGGCGTCCGGGGCCGACATCGTCTGCTCGGACCTCGAGGACGCGGTCGCCCCCGAGCGGAAGCCCGAGGCACGGGAGGGGCTGGTCGACCTGCTCTCGGACTCGACGTTCGACCCCGACTGCGAGGTCTGTGTGCGCATCAACAGCGAGCGGGCGGCCGCGGCGGCCGATCTCGAAGCCCTGCTCGGAACCGACGCCGACCTCCGTCTGGACTCGCTGATGCTCCCGAAGGCGGAGTCGGCCGCCGACGTCGAGCGGGTGGTCGAGGAGACGAGCCGGTGGGCGGCCGACCTGCCGCTGTTGGCCATCTGCGAGTCGGCAGCGGGTGTCCTGCACGCCGAGGAAATCGCCGCCCACGAGGCCGTCGACGCACTCCTGTTCGGCGCGGAAGACCTCTCGGCGGATATCGGTGCCACCCGAACGAGGGACAGGACGGAGGTCCTGCACGCCCGTGAGCACGTCGTCCTCGCGGCGGCGGCGGCCGGCGTGGACGCCATAGACACCCTCGTCACCGACATCGAGGCCACGGACCACCTCGCCGAGGACACACGGTTCGGCCTCGAACTCGGCTACGACGGGAAGATGTGTATCCACCCGGCACAGGTCGCGGTGGTCAACGAGGCGTTCACGCCCGATGCCGACCGAGTCGAGTGGGCACGCCGGATACTGGAGGCCGCCGCCGAGGCCGAGCGCGAGGGTCGCGGCGTGTTCCGCGTCGAGGGCGAGATGGTGGACGCACCGCTCGTGACGCAGGCCGAACGGGTGCGAGACCGTGCACAGGCGGCCGGAATCTGGGACTGAGCGGTCGACGGGAGCCGCCGCCCCCGTGGTATTAATACACCTTTAATTGTACTCATTGATATGTAGTCCGTCATCCTTAAGCGGGGAGTCCGCAAGAGTTGGGCTATGGCAGACGAGGCGAACCCCTTCGAGTCCCTTCAGGAGCAGCTCGACGACGCGGCGGCGTACGTCGACGTCGCACCGGACGTACTGGAGCGACTGAAACACCCCGAACGGGTGCTGGAGACGAACCTCTCGGTAGAGATGGACGACGGGAAGCTGGGAACGTTCAGGGCGTTCCGCTCGCAGTTCAACGGTGACCGCGGCCCGTACAAGGGGGGGATCCGCTACCACCCGGGCGTCACGCGCGACGAGGTCAAGGCGCTCTCGGGGTGGATGGTCTACAAGTGTGCGGTCGTGGACATCCCCTATGGCGGTGGCAAAGGGGGAATCGCGGTCGACCCGCGCGAACTCTCCGACGGCGAACTGGAGCGGCTCACCCGGGCGTTCGCCAAGGAACTCCGGCCCATCATCGGCGAGGACCAGGACATCCCCGCCCCCGATGTGAACACCGGTCAGCGCGAGATGAACTGGATCAAGGACACCTACGAGAAACTCGAGAACACCACCGCGCCGGGGGTCATCACCGGGAAGGCACTCGAGTCCGGCGGGAGCGAGGGCCGGGTCGAGGCGACGGGCCGGTCCACGATGCTCACCGCCCGCGAGGCGTTCGACTACCTCGGCAAGCGCATCGAGGGTGCCAGCGTCGCCGTCCAGGGGTACGGCAACGCCGGCAGCGTCGCCGCCCGCCTGCTGGAGTCACAGCTCGGCGCGAACGTGGTCGCCGTCTCCGACTCCTCGGGCGCCATCTACCACCCCGGCGGACTGGACGCCGCCGCAGTCAGGAGCTACAAGGACGAGACCGGCTCGGTCACCGGCTACAGCGGTGCGAGGGAGCAACTGACGAACGAGGAACTGCTCACGCTCGACGTGGACCTCCTCATCCCCGCGGCGCTCGAGAACGCCATCGACGGGGACCTCGCCCCCGAGGTGCAGGCCGACGTCGTCGTCGAGGCCGCGAACGGGCCGCTGACCCCCGACGCGGACGACGTGCTGACCGAGCGTGACGTCCACGTCTTCCCGGACATCCTCGCCAATGCGGGCGGCGTCACCGTCTCGTACTTCGAGTGGGTCCAGAACCGCCAGCGGTTCTACTGGCCCGAGTCCCGCGTGAACGACGAACTCGAACGCCACATCGTCGACGCGTTCGACGGCCTCGTTCAGGCCTACGAGAACCACGACCTGCCCAACTTCCGGATGGCCGCGTACGTCGTAGCGATAGAGCGGGTGGTCAGAGCCTACAGCGAGGCGGGTACCTGGCCGTAGCACCACCCCGGATTCCCCACTCCTCGTCCGCCACGATAGCCCTCACGTCGACAGCTTCTCCAGCACGTTCGCCACCTGCGGGAGCGTCTCTGCCGGGAGTTCGTTCGGGTCCACCCACCGGTATCCCGTCACCCCCTCCCTCCGGTTCGGCGACGGCGTCGCGAGCAGCATCGTCTCGAACACCACGTACGTCGAGACGGTCCCCGGCTTGCTCCGGTGGGCGTACTGGAAGCTACTTCGGGCGTCCCGGACCACGGCCGGACACTGGAGTTCCTCGACGAGTTCGCGCTCGAGGCCGTCTCGGAGGGACTCGGTCGACTCGACGCCACCCCCCGGGAGCGTCCAGAAGACGTCGCCGTCGTGGTGGCGCTCGCGGACGAGTAACACCCGGTCGCCGCTCCGGACCAGCGCCTTGGCCCCGTGTCGGTGACGCGGGGTGCCCGGCGTCGCGACGGGTCCGTGTGTTTGTGTCGGGGTGAATGACCGGTCTGCCATACCCTTCCAGTTCCGGATCCGGGATAGTAAGTAGACGCAGAGTAATCGCCCCGGGTGAACAGTTAGCACAGACCTACCGAGTGGGCGGGGGGCGGGTGTCGCCTCCGGTGGCTCGCTCCGACGACCCGAACCGCTTAAGCGACTCACGCACGCCTCCTCGGCCATGAAGGCCACCGCTCGCGCCCACCCCATCCAGGGACTCGTCAAGTACCACGGGATGCGCGACGAGGAACTCCGACTGCCGTACCACGACTCCATCAGCCTCTGTACCGCGCCGTCGGCCTCGACGACCACCGTCGAGTTTGGCGCGGTGGACGAGGACCTCGTCGTCATCGACGGCGAGGCGGTGGACGGTCGCGGCCTCGAGCGTGTCCTCCAGGTCGTCGACCACGTCCGCGACCTCGCGGGCATCGAGGCCGCCGTCCGCTTCGAGAGCGAGTCGAACTTCCCGACCAACATCGGGTTCGGCTCCTCTTCCTCCGGGTTCGCCGCGGCCGCCGTCGCCGCATGCGAGGCGGCCGGTCTCGACCTGACCCACGAGGAGATGTCGGCAATCGCCCGCCGTGGCTCCTCCTCCGCGGCCCGCGCCGTCACGGGCGCGTTCTCCCACCTGCGGACCGGCCTGAACGACGAGGACTGCCGCTCCGAGCGCATCCCCGTCCCCGACGAGTTCGAGGAGGACCTCCGTATCGTCGCCTGCGAGATCCCGGCGTTCAAACAGACCGAGGAGGCACACGAGGAGGCGGCGGAGAGCCACATGTTCGAGGCGCGGCTGGCCCACATCCACGGGCAGATTGCCGAGATGCGCGACGGGCTCCGACGCGCCGACTTCGACGACGTGTACGGGCTCGCGGAGGAGGACTCGCTCTCGCTGGCGGCGACGACGATGACCGGTCCCGCCGCGTGGGTCTACTGGAAGCCCGAGACGCTGGAGGTGTTCGAGACGGTCCGGGAACTCCGCCGCGAGGACGACGTCCCGGTCTACTTCTCGGTCGATACCGGCGCGAGCGTCTACCTGAACACCACGCGGGACTACTTCGACGTCGTCCAGGAAGCAATCGAGGACCTCGGCATCGACACGCGCGTCTGGCGACTCGGTGGTCCCGCACGCGTCCTCGACGAGTCGGAGGCCCTCTTCTGAGCCAGACGGGGTGAGCGTCCGCCAACCGAGGCACCATACCCCGAGACGGCGTAGGTACTGCCACTACCGTGAGTTCCGTCTCCGACACCTACGGTCCCGAACTGCCTGCCGACGAACCCGGCTCGGGCACCGGTCGCACCGGTCGCGGCCGGGGCCGTGCCGTCCTCGTGGCCCTCCTCCTCACCGTCGTCGGCCTCGGGGTGGGAACACTGCTGGGTCTCGTCCCGGTCGTCGTCGAAGTCGTCCGCACTGGAACCGTGGAGTTCGGCGCGGGGCTCCTCGTCGCCAGCCTCGTGTTCACCATGGTGGGCTACGGCCTCGTCGGTGGCTTCTACGCACGCCGGTACCTGGCCGTCGAGGTACGGGTCCCGACCGGTCGCGACCTCCTCTGGGTTGTCGCGGGGCTCTTCGGCACCTTGGCTGCCATCACGGCGCTGGGGACGGCCGCGCTGAGCCTCGGACTGGAGGGGGCGCCCAACAGCGTCGGTGTCGCCGGCCAGGAGACGCCGGTGTTCCTGCTGGTCGTGGCCGTCCTCTCGATACTCCTCGTCGGGCCGGCGGAGGAACTACTGTTCCGCGGGGCGATACAGGGTCGGCTGCGCGAGTCGTTCGGGCCGGCCGCCGCGATCGTCGGCGCGAGCGTCCTGTTCGGTTCCATCCACCTCGTCGCCGTCGTCGGCACGCTCGGCCAGTCGCTGGTCTCCGTCGGTCTCATCACCGTCGTCTCGCTCGTGCTGGGGTACGTCTACGAACGGACCCGGAACGTCGTCGTCCCCGCGCTCGTCCACGGGTTCTACAACGCGACGCTGCTCACGCTCACGTACCTGACCCTCTGAACGGGGAGCGTCAGGCGTCCGGCCAGCGCTCGATGTACACCGTCTGGTCGGTGTAGAACCGGACTGCGTCGTCGGCCAGCGCGTGCAGGTCGCCGAAGAACGAGGCCTTCTCGCCCCCGAAGTGGAAGAACGCCATCGGTGCCGCGGTGCCGGCGTTCACCACGAGGTTCCCGGCCTCCGCCTCCCGTCGGAACCGCTGGGCCTCGCCACCGCGGCCCGTGAACAGGCTGGCCGCGTTGCCGAACTCGCTGTCGTTCAGCACCGAGAGCGCGTCGTCCATGCCCGACACCGGCGTCAGCGCGACCACGGGGCCGAACACCTCCTCGCGCGCCACTCGCATCGACGGTTCCACGTCGGCGAGGACGGTCGGACCCATGTAGGTGCCGTCCTCGTACCCCGACACCGTGACGTCGCGCCCGTCGACGAGCAGGCGAGCGCCCGCTTCTACCGACTCCTCGACGAACGCCTCGACCCGCTCCCGGTGGTCGTCGGTGATGAGCGCACCCACGTCCGGGTCGTCCGGGCCGTAGCCCAAGGTCTGTGCCTCGGCGGCGGCCGCCACCTCGTCACAGAACTCGCCGTAGACGCCCTCGAAGACGCAGACGACGTCGTTGGCGAGGCACCGCTCGCCCGCGCAGGCACAGGCGGACGAGACGGTCTTCTCCGCGGCGAACGCGAGGTCGGCGCTGTCACTCACGATGACGTGGTTCTTCGCGCCGCCCTGCGCCTGTACGCGCTTGCCGGTCGCGGCGGCACGCTCGTAGACGTGCTCGGCCACCGGCGTCGACCCGACGAACGAGACGCCCGCGACGCCGGGGTTGTCGAGGATGGCGTTCACGGTGTCTGCCTGTCCGTTGACGAGGTTCACGACGCTGTCCGGGATGCCCGCCTCGGCACACAGTTCGACGATGCGCCGGGGCGTGTAGGGGTCACGCTCGCTCGGCTTCAGGAGGAGCGTGTTCCCGGTCGCCACGGCGTGGGGGAGGAACCAGAGCGGTATCATGCCGGGGAAGTTGAACGGCGTGATCGCGGCGAACACGCCCAGTGGCTGGCGAACGCCGCTCTCGTCGATACCCGGCGCCGCCCGCTCGACGACGCCGGACCCCTGCTTCAGCAGGGTGGGCATCCCGCAGGCCACCTCGACGTTCTCGATGCCCCGGCGGAGTTCGCCCTTCGCCTCGGAGAACGTCTTGCCGTGCTCCGTCGCGAGCAACGTCGCCAGTTCGTCCTGGTGTTCCTCCAGCAGCGCATTCAGCCGGAACAGGGGCTGGACGTGTTCCTCGACGGGCCGGCGGGACCAGTCCTCGAACGCCTCGCTCGCGGCGCTCACCGCGTCGTCGACGTCCGCCGCCGTGCTCACCGTCACCTCGCCGAGCGATCCGCCGCTCCCCGGGTCCGAAACCGGGATGGGGTCGCCCGACCGCTCGTCCACTCGCCACCGACGAAGTTCGCCACCGTGCCGTACCGTCACTCGTGGGTCATGGACACTCGTGACACGCCGGGGGTAAAAGTGGTCGTGAGTCGGCAGTCTCAAACGCCCGACGGACCTACCTCCGGTATGCGAATCGCCGTCCTCGGAGCCGGGTACGCCGGACTGACCGCCGCACGCCGACTGGAACGTTCCCTCCCCGACGTGGAGGTGGTCGTGGTCGACGAGTCGGCGGACCACCTCGTCCAGCACGAACTCCACCGGGTCGTCCGGCGCCCGAGCGTCGCCGAGGACATCACCGTCCCGCTGGCGGACGTCCTCGGCCGGGCCGAGACACGGCAGGCCCGCGTTGAGGAAGTAGACGTCGACGCCGGCGTGGCCCACCTCGACGACGGCACGCTCGCGTACGACTGGGGTATCCTCGCGCTCGGTGCGCAGACGGCGTTCTACGACCTCCCGGGCGTGGAGGAACACGCCGTCCCGCTGAAACGACTCGAGGACGCCCGGGAGATACGCGAGGCGTTCCTCGGCGGTGGCGAGAGTCCGCACGCCGTCGTCGGTGGGGCCGGCCTCTCGGGGGTGCAGGTGGCCGGCGAACTCACCGCGCTCGCCGAGGAGGAGGGACTGGACGCGACGGTGACGCTCGTGGAGCAGCTCGACGAGGTGGCACCGAACTTCGACCCTGCGTTCCAGACGGCGGTCCGCGAGGAACTGGAGGCGCGGGCCGTCGAGGTTCGGACCGGGGTGGCGGTCGAACGGGCCACCGCCGAGAGCGTGACGCTGGTCGATGGCACCGAACACCCCTACGACACGTTCGTCTGGACCGGCGGGCTGCGCGGGTCCGACCCGGCGCCGGACCGCCCGGTCGTCCGTGCGGACCTGCGACTCGGCGAGCGAACCTTCGGCGTGGGTGACGCTGTACGAGTCGTGGACGCCGACGGCGAGCCGGTGC
>Ga0207797_1000968_pt1 | contig 21353 bp, 24 predicted proteins | sample PRCRCaboRojoPR_6_FD_187275 | JGI IMG/M metagenome (GOLD analysis project Ga0207797, IMG submission 187275) | Marine sediment microbial community from Cabo Rojo, Puerto Rico - PR CR 10% Liquid 1 (SPAdes) | ecosystem: Environmental > Aquatic > Marine > Coastal > Sediment | place: Cabo Rojo, Puerto...
ACCGCAGGGATGGCTGCGGCAAGACCGGCCGCGGTGGCAATGAGGGCCTCCGAGATTCCCGGTGCCACCACGGCAAGTGTCGCCGATCCCCTGAGACCGATGCCTCGAAAGGCATTCATGATTCCCCAAACGGTACCAAAGAGACCGATAAATGGGGCCGTGTTTCCCGTAGTGGCCAAAAACGGTAAGGCCTTGTTCAGGCCGGCAAGCTCGACGTTGATGGCCCGACGAAGTGAACGCTGCACGCTGTCCAGCGTCATTTGGGGATGGTCCAGCCACTGCCTGCCTTTGGGACCTTCCCCGGTCGCCCCCTGAGAAGGAGCCAGCTTCCGGAATTCCGCATAGGCGACCCGGAAAACCTTTGAAATGGGGCTGTATCGCAATTTCTTGGAAGCGGCGAATGCATCAGGCAAGTTGGCGTTTTTCCACAAGAGATCCAGAAAAAAGACCGACTCCTTTTGCGCCTTCTTCAACGTACGGTACTTGGTGAAGATAATCGCCCAAGTGGCTACGGAAAGGGCAAGCAACAAAAAGAGAACGAACCGAACCATGGGGCCGGAATGAAGAACCAACTGGATGATATCACTGTGATTGGAAACTGACATGGAACACCCTATCCTTTGTGGGTATTTTTGTTTGGTAGATTTTGACTTCCGATATATACAAGCGGGGAATTCGTCATTGTTTGCCGAGAAGCTTGGTGCTCTCACCAGGTGCTGACCCAAGGCTCAACACGCCATAGCGCTTTTGACTCCCCGACGGGCCGGCGATTCCATTCTGTTTGAGCCGCCGATCCTGCCTACGCGATTCCCGACAGGCTCTCGTGCAAAGCTACAAACACATGCAACCATTGAGCCAACTCGTCCCAGTTGAATTTTGGCGGAAGTTACACAAGGTTTTTGGGGGTGTCAAGATCCAAATCCCGCACAAAATCGGAGACAAAGCGCAGAAGATACAAACACTTCTTTTCCAGGCAATTTCCGGTTGCGTTCATCAGAGGCATTGTATACCTTCTGTACGGTAAGGCAAGGAGCAAATCGACGAAAAACAGGACGGTCCGAAACTGTGCTTCAACACCGATGGGCGTCGCCTGGATCATGGGGGCCCGATCAGGCCGTCAGACCCCCGGGGTCGGCGAGATAAACAGAGGAAAAGATGAAAGAAATCGTCAATCTCTTCTTTGAGGCAAGGATTCTAAAAGAGATTCCACGGTCCGGCTTTCATTTTCTGGGATCCGGAAGGGAGTCGGTGGCGGAACATAGTTATCTGACATCGTTTATCGGATCCGTTTTGGCATTTCTGACTCCGGATGCGGATCAATTGCGGCTCCTTCAAATGTGTTTGATACATGATCTGACGGAAGCGAGAACCGGTGATTTGAACTATGTCCAGAAGAAATATGTCGTCGCCGACGAGGCGAAGGCCATGGCGGAGTTGGCACGGAAGGTCCCCTTCGGTTCCGCCCTGGAAGAACTCTTCGAGGAGTTCCGGGCGGGCGAAACTCTGGAGGCGCAGTTGGCTCACGATGCGGATCAGCTGGCCCTGATTTTGGAATTGAAGGCCCTGCGGGATGTCGGTGGAGCGGGACCCGACAAGTGGTTGCCTCATGTGGCGGCTCGCCTGAAGACCGACTTGGGCCGGGATCTCGCCCGGCAGGTGTTGGAAACCGATTCAGACGATTGGTGGTTTGAGGAAAAGGATCATGAAAGGCCTTGACGCCATCCGGGGGCAGAAACGGGCGGTTGCCCTGCTCATCCGCATGCTTGAACGGGATCGAGTGCCGCATGCCTTGTTGTTTTCCGGGGTCGATGGGATCGGAAAACAAACCACCGCCAAGGCGTTGGCCCTCACATCGAACTGCCGGGCCCGGGACGGGACGTCGGCGTGCATGGCCTGTCGTTCCTGCAGGCAAGTCGCGTCCGGAAACCATCCGGATATCATTACCATCGAATCAGAGGGGAGATACATCAAGCTGGATCAAATGAGAGAGCTGCGAAAGCGGCTCTGCTTTGCCCCTGTGAATGGGGCACGCCGGTTCATTATTATCAACGATGCCCATTTGATGAACGTAGAAGCGGCGAACGCCATATTGAAGGTGTTGGAAGAACCTCCGATGGGCACCCACATCGTCATGACGTGCCATCAAGTGTCGGATCTGGTGCCAACCATCGTCTCGAGGACCCAGCATGTGCCGTTTAATCCCTTGCCGAGGGATACCATTATCAGGGAATTGATCGACAGCCGAGGCTTGGACCGGAGTACGGCGACCGCGGTGGCCGCCTTGGCAAAAGGGAGTATCGGCAAGGCCTTGTCGTGTAGCCCGGAAAAGTGGATTGACTGGCGGAACACCTGCCTCCGTCAAATTGCGTCCCTTCCGGGGAAATCGATGCATGAAATTCTGGTAGCCGCCGAGACCCTCAGCAAGGGGAAAGACAAGGTGCAAGAGGTACTCGATCTATTTCAGATCTGGTTTCGCGACCTCTTAATGTACAAATTCCGAAAAGCGGATCTCATCAACAGGGATTGGTTGGAGGAGATCGCCACCCAATCGGGCCGCTTTTCGGTCGAGGAACTCCTCGATGCGATTTCCGCGGCGTATGCCGCCCAAAGGGCCATCTTGCGGAATCTCAATCCCAGGCTTGCCCTGGAGGTATTGTTGGTCCGACATACCTGGTCGCCTTCTAGGATGTCGGCGACGTCGGTATCCGGGGACCGCAAGGATCCATCCGGCGGGCGTTGAGATCCTCCACCGGGCCTGGAACATGGGCGGACCGGAAGAAATGCCTTGTAACGTCCGGGAAGTATAGGATAACATGTTGTCGTATCTACGAAAAGTCAGGCCTCGGCCGGCGTTGGTTTATACAAAATACCGAAATGTACAGGCTATGACCTCTTTCTTGCGGTTTGGAAGAGAATCGACGAGGGTCGGTATATGAGTAAAGTGGTAGGCGTAAGGTTCAAAACACAAGGCAAGATTTATGATTTCGATGCCGGTCATTTTGTCCTTGCCCCGGGAGTGGGAGTGATACTGGAAACGGACAAGGGCCTTGCCTTCGGACGAGTGGTTACGGCCCCCCGGGTGATTGGTGACCGTACCCATAAGCCTCCTTTGAAAAAGGTGTACCGTCTTGCCAATGATGAAGACCTGGCACAGCATATACGAAACCTGGAGCACGAAAGAGCGGCCTACGGGTTTTGCTTGGAGTGTATCGGGAAACTCGGCCTGGCCATGAATCTGGTATCCGTGGAAACCCTCTTCGATGGGTCCAAGCTTACCTTTTACTACACCGCGGACGGACGGATTGATTTCAGGGAACTGGTGAAGATGCTGGTCAAAAAATACCGCAAGCGGATTGAGATGCGCCAGATCGGAGTTCGCAACCGGGCAAAAATGTGCGGCGGAGTGGGGCGCTGCGGCCATGAACTCTGTTGTTGTACGTTTATTACCAGCTTTCAGCCGGTTTCGGTGCGAATGGCCAAGGAGCAGGGATTGTCCCTGAATCCGAGCAAGATCTCCGGTCTTTGTGGCCGTCTGATGTGTTGTTTGGCCTTCGAACATGATACCTATGCCGGCTTTAAGGGCAAATTTCCCAAATGCGGGAAGACCGTCAAGACCAAGGCCGGCAAAGGCAAGGTGTTGCGGCACAACGTGTTAAAAGAGAATGTTACGGTCCAGCTGGAAGAGGGCCGGGAAATCGATGTTCCCTTAAGAGATATCGTGAAGAAATGAGATCTTTGCATCACCTCGTTTCGCTCTCTGGTACGAGGTTTTTTAACCCATGGACGGCCTTGCTTCCTGAATCATGAGAACTCTCCGCCTCCGGCGGATCAAGCAGGCTCACGATTTGCCCACGTATGTGGGCTGTACGCTTCGTCCGAATGGGTACCCCAAAAACCTCATCATGGTCGCTTTCCGAGGGTATCAAAGGTCTCGAAATGAAAGTGGAGAGGAGTGCTTTATGCCGGAACGCTTTTATATAACCACGCCGATCTATTACGTGAATGCGAGGCCCCATTTGGGCCATGCCTATACTACGATTGTTGCCGATGTGGTTCGCCGGTTTCACGAAATGAAGGGTGAAGAGACCTTTTTTTTGACCGGCACGGACGAGCATGGAGACAAGGTGGTGCGTGCCGCCAAGGAGGAAGGGTTGAGTCCTCTGGCCTATGTGGACAAGATCAGCGGTCTCTTTCGGTCTCTGTGGCCCGAGTTGGACGTGGTACCGGACCAGTTTATTCGAACCACCGATTCCGAGCACATGCACGTGGTGAGAGACGTCCTTCAAGACATCTATGACCGGGGGGACATCTACTTCAGCGAGTATGAAGGGGCGTATTGTTACGGGTGCGAACGCTTTTACACGGAGCGGGAATTGGAAGACGGCAAATGCCCGGATCACAAGACAGTGCCCGAGGTGATCAAGGAAGCGAACTACTTCTTCAAGATGAGCAAGTACCAGGATTGGTTGATCGATCACATCAAGAAAAATCCGCGATTCATTTACCCGGAACGATACAAGAACGAAGTCCTTTCCTTCTTGCGGGAACCGCTGGAAGATTTGTGCATTTCCCGACCCAAGACCCGCTTGAAGTGGGGGATTACCCTGCCTTTCGATGATGCATATGTCACCTATGTGTGGTTCGATGCCTTATTGAATTATGTCTCCGCGCTCGGCTATCCGGTGGGGGAGCGTTTCCCAAGATTCTGGCCCGTCGCACGGCACATCGTGGCCAAGGACATCTTGAAGCCACACGGCATTTACTGGCCCATCATGCTAAAGGCTGCAGGAATTCCCGAATATCGACAGCTCTATGTGCACGGATATTGGAACGTGGATGAAACCAAGATGTCTAAAAGCCTGGGCAACGTGGTGGACCCGTTGGAACTGAAGAATGTCTATGGGGCCGATGCGTTTCGCTATTTTCTTTTGCGGGAAATGGTGTTCGGGCTGGATGCAAGTTTTAGCGAACAGGCGCTCATTCAACGAATCAATGCCGATCTGGCCAACGATCTGGGGAACCTCTTCAGCCGAAGCCTCACCATGGTTCACAAGTACCTGAAGGGAATTGTGCCGACCCCCGACGACGAACTTCAAAGTGACCTGGAGCGGCGTCTCCAGTCCGATATCGAAGAAGTGATTGCCGAATATGCTGACGGCATGGAAGGATTTGAGTTTCATAAGGCGCTCATTGCCTTATGGGACCTGATCGGGCGAATCAACAAATACATAGACGTCACGGCCCCGTGGCAGCTGGCGAAGAAGAAATCTCAGCTCAAGCAGCTGGAACAGGTGCTGTATAGTGTTTTGGAGGGGCTTCGGGTCGTGGCCGGACTCCTCTATCCGGTGATGCCGACGATGTCCCGGACGATGCGAGAACATCTCGGATTGTCAACGTCGTGTGAAAATCTGGAAGAGGTTGGGACATGGGGACGGGTTCCGCCGGGCCGGAAACTGCCGAAGACGGCAACGTTGTTTCCGAGAATCGAGGTCGACGAAGCGGGCATGGCGGTACAGGCTTCCGCCGCCTCGCCTTCCGGGGCCGAACCGGATAGAAAGAAATCCCGTCTCCCGGCCGACCATTTTCAGGAATTGGATATCCGGGCCGGCGTCGTCCTCACTGCAGAACCTGTGCCCAGATCAAAGAACCTGCTGAAACTGAGGGTCGATGTGGGACAGGAGCTGACGGTCGTGGCCGGTATTGCCCGGGATTACCCGGTTGAGGAGCTACCGGGGGTACAGGTGATTGTAGTGACGAATTTGAAGCCGGTCAAGCTGATGGGCATACGGTCCGAAGGAATGGTTCTGGCCGCTGGAGAGGAAAGCGGGTCCATCCGACTGCTCACGGTGGATCGATCGGTACCGCCGGGCACGCCGGTCAAGTAGATAAGGCCCAAGGTTCGGAGGCGTGAAGGGCGTTCTACAGGGAGATCGTTACCGACAACTCGGGCAAGTCGTTGTCACAACCGCCAATAGGAAAAGCCCATTCGGGCGACTTCCTTTTTAGAATAAAAGCCTTTTACGTCGATCAGGATTGGGTGGCCGTTTGAAAGCCCCTTGATGTCTTCCAGGTGGAGAGCCTTTGCGTAGTAGTCGTGAGGGACGGCGAGGATAACGGCGTCATAGGGTCGATGGTCGTTGATGTCTTCTACGAGGTCAATCCCCAGTCGCGCCTCGACCTCATCTTTGTACGCATAGGGATCGTGCACATACGCGTCGACCTGGTATTCGGACAATTCGTTGTAGATGTCCACCACTTTGGTGTTTCGAATATCGCTGATGTTTTCCTTGAAGGTCAATCCCAGTATCAACACATTGCTTCCTTTCACCATTTTCCCTCGTTTAATGAGTTCCTTGATGGTGGAAGCAGCCACGTATTTTCCCATCCCGTCGTTAATCCGGCGACCGGCAAGAATGACCTCGGGATGATATCCCAGACTTTCCGCCTTGGAAGTCAGATAGTAGGGATCTACACCGATACAGTGCCCACCGACCAGACCGGGATCGAATCGCAGAAAATTCCATTTCGTTCCGGCGGCGTCCAACACTTCCTTGGTGTCGATACCGATCTCGTGGAAGATAATGGCCAGCTCGTTCATGAGGGCGATATTTAAGTCTCGTTGCGTATTTTCGATGACCTTGGCGGCTTCCGCCGTCTTCACATCGGAGACGAGGTGAACCCCCGCCGTGACCACGGCGCCATAGATATGAGCCAGTAATTGAGTCACCGACTCTGAATCTCCGGAGACCACTTTCTTGATCTTGTCAATGGTATGTTCCTTGTCTCCTGGATTGATCCGTTCCGGAGAGTATCCGACATGAAAATCGGACTTCCAGGAAAGCCCGCTTTGTGCCTCCAGAATCGGAACGCAGATCTCTTCCGTGACGCCGGGATAGACGGTGGATTCATAGACGACCACGGTGCCGCCTTCCAAGTGTTGTCCAATCATCCTGCTGGCGCTTTCGATCGGTCCCAGATCGGGGGTGCGTTCCGCACTGATCGGTGTGGGCACGGTGACGATAATCAAACGGCACCCCCGAAGATCGGAGGCCGAATGGGTAAATTCGATGCCGCAGGTCCGCAGCGTTTCGGGAGCGACTTCTCGGGTTCGGTCGACACCCGCCTTGAGCTCCGTTACGCGGGTTTCATTGATGTCAAGACCCAGCACCCTGTACTTTGTGGCCATCAGTGCAGCCAAGGGAAGGCCGACATATCCGAGACCCACGACGGCGATTTTCTCTTTTCCCTCTCTAAAATCTTGCTGTCTGAGCACGAAATCCTCCATTATCGGTACATATGGCCGGTACCTGTTGGTTTGACGAGAAAGGGCGCGGTTTGGATATTCAAGCCCTTAGTTTTTCCAGTTGCTGATGGCTGCGGCGATGGTTTGGCAGTTGCGGCCCACAACGGAATCCGGCGCTTCCTGAACCAATATCCGTTGGTTTACCACGGACTGCGGGATGGCATCGTGTCGGACGATATGACCGAGATAATGCAACGGCAGCTGCAAGAAGTTTTTGCACACCCCGTCCATATGGTCGAACAGCTTCTGGGCCTCGTTTTCGTCTCCCACTGAGTTGACCACGATGCCGAAGGTTCTTGTTTGAAACCGCTGATGCATGACTTTGATCACTGCATAGGCATCGGTCATACTGGTGGGCTCCTTGTTCAGCACGATGACGTTTCTGGGGGCGAAGAGGTTGAACTGCAGAACCACTTCCGAAATGCCGGCGCCGGTGTCGAGCAATACATGATCGTATTCTGGCACCACCGTGTGGATGGTTTCCTTGATGGTTTGGAGCTTATCATACATCAGTTGCCCCATCTCTTTTACCCCCGAGCTGGCGGGCAAGAGATCGAAGCCGGCCTTGGTGGTGATGATTACCTCGTTGATGTCACGCTGTTCGAATATTACGTCTTGCAGCGTCAGGGTGGGCGAAATGCCGAGGAGGATGTCCATATTGGCCAGCCCAAGGTCGCAATCCACGACAAGGACCTTTTTGCCTGTTCGTACCAGGGAAGAGGCCAGGTTGGCGGTAAGAAATGTCTTGCCTACCCCTCCCTTTCCGCTGGCAATGGCGGTGAGGGAAGAATGGGGGGTGTGTAACGGACTACTCATCGTTTCGGGATCCCAATAACGCCGACTTTTCGTCGAAGGATACGGATGTTGTTCTGTCCAGGTCGGGCAATTGCCCTTCATAACAGATGCCGTCCTTTCCTCTTTCTTTGGCTCGATACAATGCCTTGTCGGCCAGGTTGATCAGGTGGTTTACATCCGGTCCGCCGGAGCGTTCCGGATGGTATTCCGCGACGCCGATGCTCACGGAAAAGGGTTTGTCCAGCTTTGGCGGAATGCGGGAAACGGAGACATTCAGCCTTTCTGCAATCCGAACGGCATCGAGCAAATCCGTGGCCGGCATAATGACGGCAAACTCGTCTCCCCCGTATCGACACATGATGTCGGTTGGCCGAAGTCTTTCGCCCAAGGTCTTGGTTACCTTCACCAGGAACGCGTTTCCCTCGTCATGGCCAAACGTGTCGTTGATTTGTTTAAAGTCGTCCAGGTCGATCATGATGAGAGAACATGCCTGCCCGGTCCGCGTCGTTCGCGCCATTTCGACGTCAAGTTGTTTGGCGAAAAAGCGGTAGTTGTAGAGTCCGGTTAGTTCGTCGGTGAGGCTCAATTCCCGCAACAGGCGGTTTTCTTGTTCGAGTTCGGCCAGCTTGTCCACTACCTCTTCGGGGTCGCTCAGTACCAGGTCGCTCGCGGCCTTTAGAATCCTTCGTTCCCGCTCTGGAAGATTGCGGACCAAAAGGACAAAAAGCTCGCAGCGCTGGTGAACACCCGCCGCTTTCCACGCCGTCAAGATACCATATTGCTCCAGCAGGGGGAGGACATTTGCAACCGGGTTGGTCTCGACGGATTCTTCCAGTGGATAGAAGGCCTTTCCGGCCGGGTTTCTTGTCACGGTACTACCACACTTTCAATCGTTTGCAGGCAGTTGAGACCTTTGCACAACCGCGGTTCCCTCTCTGGTATGAGGTTTTTGATCCCGCCGAACTTCCCCGAATGGGTACCCCAAAACCTCATAAACGTCTCTTCCCATGGCCGTGGAAAGGTCTCCCAGTCATTCACAGGCATCTCATTTACGTCCCAGACTCCCCGTTTTGACACTTGTAAACCTTGCAAACCACATGCCATTTCGGTGGCTTAGGCGCCCATAAGAGTGATTTCCACACGTCTTTTCCGGGGCTTGTTGTCGTGGTTGATTACCACCACCTGTTGCCAGGTTCCCAAGGCGAGGGCTGCGCCTCTTACGGGAACGACCAGAGACGGCCCCAACAAAGCGGCCTGCACATGGCTGTGGCCGTTGCCGTCGTGCCATGCCAATTCATGGGCGTAGTCTTCTTCGGGAGGGGCCAACCGGCGAATCGCCCGTTTGAGGTCTTCGACGACGCCCGGTTCGTATTCGATGGTGGTGACGGATCCCGTAGAACCGATCACCGTGGCATGAAGGCTGCCCTCGGCAATGCCCGCTTTTCCAACGATGGTCGACAGGTCACGGGTAATATCCTGAATATCCGGACCGATCTGTAGGGAAACCTCGACGGTTTCACAATAGAGAATTGGTGCCCGTTCAGACATGTCGATTCCTCCTTGTGCGTGAACAGCTCGAATTCTGATCGTCCTCTCGGCAGGGCCGTCCGTTGTTTTTGGGTTTACAACGTTGCGAGAACGCGCATACCATAGAATGGTCTCTTCCATAGGGTTATCTACGATCCCTTGTCAACTTGAAATCGCAGATCGGAGGTGTGGGGCATGAAAAGCTATCGGAAGGAACTCTGGTTCGATGTGCCAACCCGGCGGGCGTTCATCAACATTACCCCTCAGGTCGAGAAGGCCTTACAGGAAAGCGGCATCCAAGAGGGCTTGGTACTGTGCAACGCCATGCATATCACGGCTTCGGTTTTCATCAACGACGACGAGTCGGGCCTCCATGCCGATTATGACGAGTGGCTGGAACGGCTGGCGCCACACGAACCGGTGTCCCAATACCGACACAATGTGGGAGAGGATAACGCCGATGCCCACATGAAACGGCAGGTTATGGGACGGGAGGTGGTGGTTGCCGTTACCGACGGCAGGCTCGACTTCGGTACCTGGGAGCAAATATTTTACGGCGAATTCGACGGCCGTCGAAAGAAGCGCGCCTTGATCAAAATTCTTGGCGAATAGGCCGATGGCGGTAACAGCGGCAGCATCACGTCCGTTGTATCCGAAGCAAGTGGCGAAGCGGATCCTGTCCGGGGGGCTACGGGAAGATCCCCGGCGTGGAAATCGAGCCACACGTTGACTTTGCGGCCCATTTGTCTCGGAACGATCGACTACAACGGCAAGAAATCTTGTCACCGGCCACCGAAGCGGATATATATTGTAAGGGAAGCGCGGGAATAGGCAGCCAGAAAGACGCCCTTACAAAACCCCTTTCCGAGGGTGAAGGAGACCCGGCCCTTTGGACCCGGATGTACACTGTAGAGTTGTAATCGTTTATGGCACAGAGACGAGTCATTACCTTTCCGGACCCGGTGTTGAGAAGCCCGGCCGAACCGGTCGAAAATATCGACGGCAAGTTGCAGGCCCTCATCGATGATATGGCCGAGACCATGTACAGTGCCCCGGGTATCGGGCTGGCCAGCAATCAGGTGGGAGAACCCTGTCGGGTATTCATCTTTGACATCTCTCCGAAGGACCAACCGAGAAAACTGACGGTGGTCATTAATCCGGAGATCGTGGAACGGGACGGATCCGTGGTTACCGAAGAAGGCTGTCTCAGCGTGGTCGACTATTCCGCCGAAGTGAAACGGGCCCAACGGATCAAGGTAAAGGGACTGGATCGAGAGGGAAATCCGATTGAGATCGAGGAAGAAGGGTTGGGGGCGGTGGTGTTACAACACGAGATCGATCATCTCAACGGCACACTGTTCATTGACCATCTGAGCCGGTTGAAACGGGAGCTGTACAAGAGAAAGCTTCGTCGGACACTGAAAGAGAAGTGAGCCACACGGATCCGGCATTCTTCACCTTGATGGGTAAATGTGAGTCGGCCCGAGAACCTATCGGATAAACGAAAGGTGAGCAAGACGAAAACTACTGCTTATGGCGAGCCCTTCACGGGGTCTTGTTCGAGAGGAATCAACCGGAAGCCATCCCCTTCCCGTAAAACCTGAAAACCGTACATCTGGATGGTTTCACACATCGGTCTGCCGAAGAGAAAGTCTAGCATGTCCGGAGCGATGTTGAGCTTTTCCGGAACGACGGTCCGGACGACATGGTCATAGTGAAGCATGTCGAGGATGCGATGGACCGCTCGGTCCGGTGTGTCGCCGCCGAGGGCCTGCACGGCCTTTTCCATCGAGGAATAGGCACATCGCGCTTCGTGGGCCGTGATGATCTTGCGGATTTCATCCTCCGGTTCCAACAAACGGGTTCTTCGAATATAGGGTAACTTCATGGCCTCGTAAAGCGGGCCGGGATCCCAACATTGCAAAGACCTGCACTCCACCGGCCGGCGGGTATATATCCGGCATGCCTGTGCATGGGAGTCATAAAACAGACATGCCCAGGTGTTTTGTCCGTCTCCCTTGATCTTGATGATTTCCTGTTCCAGTCGCATCAGCCGGTCATCGGTGTTTCTGACAATTTCCCCTTCTCTCAAGGTGTAGACGTGGGATGTGTCGATGATTCCCTCTGTGAGCAAAGGCAAATCTTCCCCGTGGAGGGCCGGTCCGCCCTTCATACAGCAGGTGCCGCATCGATGACACTCCGTTTGACGTTCGTTTCCGTCTTCTTCCATCGGCCCAACCGCCTTCGGACTTTGTTCCAAAAACAACAACCCCGCCACCAGAGATGACAGGGTTGTTTCGTTTCACAAGATCGCGTAAAAATTATGTGGTCTCGACTTGTACCGCCTGAGGTCCCTTTTCTCCCTGTTCCACATCAAAGCGGACTCTCTGGCCTTCGTACAGCGTTTTGAAGCCGGTGCCGAGTATAGAGCTATAGTGGACAAAGACATCTTGTCCTTCGTCCATGTTGATAAAGCCGTATCCCTTTTTCTCGTTAAACCACTTCACCGTGCCTTCTGCCATCTCCCTATCCCTCCTTTCCAAGTATTCTCTACCTCACCTGAACGCGTACAGTCTTGTGGGTTCGATGCGGTAACGGGTATTTCGTCTCAATCAAAGACTGAAGCGCATTTTCAGGATATGCCAAGGGATATGGATCCGGCGAACAAAAAAGCCACCACGGTCTGTAAGACCTTGATGGCATAAATTATACTTCGCAATTGTTCCAATCCCTAAACCAAAACGTTCTGTTACACAAAAACCACTGTCAATGTGTCTTCCTTAGTCCATCGGGATCAAAATGTCAAGAAAATTTGAAACGCCTCTTTCAGTTTCCAGCCTCACCGTAGCAATGTACAAATTCTTTCCCGCTCAAAATCGTCTGAGAAACACCTTCCGCCGACGGGGACCGTCAAATTCGCAGAAGAAGACGCCTTGCCAACGACCGAGGACCAGCCGACCTTGTTCGACGGCCACAATTTCGGATGCACCCACAAGGGAGGCTTTGATGTGAGCCGGTGAGTTTCCTTCCAAGTGCTTGTAGTTCGCCTCCCAGGGAATTACCGAATCAAGTATCATCCGAATGTCCGACTGGACACTGGGATCGGCGTTTTCATTGATCGTAACGGCGGCAGTGGTGTGGGGGACGAAGATGAAGCAGAACCCGTCCTCGATATTTGCAGAACGAATCTGCTCCTCGATGCGGCGGGTAATGTCGAGCAGTTGGGTTTTAGCGGTGGTTTCAACCGATATCGTAGTATTCATAAGCCCTTACACCCCACAAAAAAAGGGCCTTACGTGCTCCGTAAAGCCCTTTTTGAAACGCTTCATTGCAGTAAACGACGGTGGTTTCTACACACAACCGGTCGGTTTCGGAAGCCCTGCCATCTTGCAGGCGCCTTTTCCAGGTCCAGACGGGAACAATTCGTAGATATGCTTCAGTTTGAAGCCCGTCACCTTGGAGAGCACCCGAACCATGGGGGCGATGCCGTTTTTCTCGTAATAGTCGCGAAGAACATCGATCAGTTTGTAATGTTCGTCCGTTAGCTCTTCAATTCCTTCTACTTGCTTTACGTGTTGCACCCATTCCGGACACCAGTTATCGAAGGAATCGATAAAACCATCTTCATCCACGGTAAATGTTTTTCCTCCAAATTCAACGGTTCCCATACGTAACATCCTCCTTTTACTAATGGTTTAAAACTTGTTTTGTATAAGCTGGTAACGGATTTACAAGCTTTAGCCGACGACTATTACACAAAAAAAAAGCCTTTGTCAATAACAAAAAGTCTGAAACCGATCGGCCGCCGGATCGTTCGAGACGAGTGCGATGTCCCGTGACATTCGTGGCTATCCAATCGAGATCCCGACCTCGTCCCTTCCGGAATGTTCTTTCAGATAGACGTTGATCATCATGTGATGTATGGTTTCGATGTATTTTCCCACATAATTGGCCTGAACGGGCAGTTCACGATGCCCTCGATCCACGAGGACCGCCAATTCGATGCGGTCCGGTCTGCCGAAGTCAATCAGCGCATCCATGGCGGCGCGAACGGTGCGACCGGTAAAGAGCACATCGTCTACAAGGACCACCTGTTTTTGGTCCAAAGAAAAGGGAATTTGCGTTTGTTGGACAACCGGCTGGTGGCCGATACGCGTCCAGTCGTCTCGATAGAGGGTGATATCCAGATCGCCTCGGGGGATCTCGGTCCCGTCAATGTGCCGAATCCGCTTGGCGATTCGGTCCGCAAGGAACACGCCTCCGGTCCAGATGCCGATAAGGACCAGGTTTTTCGCACCTCGATGGGTTTCCAGGATCTCGTGGGTCATACGGTCTAAGATGCGACTGATGTCCGAGGCTTGTAGAATGACTTGTTCCATAGGTATAGACGCTTTCTTTCACGTCCGATTACCCGGACGCATCTTTCAAGGCGGCGCTTTTACAAGTCGTAAAGGGTCTCATCCCGACGGGGTGGGGCCTTTCTGGCCTTAACGCCCTTTCGACCTTCGAAAATGAAGGGTTCTTCCTGTTCGATCAGGTCTCCCATTTCCGCCTCGACCTGTTCCGGGTCTTCACCGGCTTCCATTCGGCGGAGCGCCTCTTCCATTCCGGGTCCCAAAGAAGCACCGGTTGCATCTGTAAACTTGCGCATCAACTGAGCGGCCTGACGGGGGTCGTCTTCGTTGATCCCTTCCGCCTCTTTGGCCAGCAGGCCCATCGCCTTTTCCATTTTTGATTCGTCTATGGGGAGGTCTTCCGAATCGCCTTCTTCACGATTGCCTGAGATGTTGGCGAAGGCCGACATCTGCCGTTTCAGCCGCTTCTTCCTGCACTTTGGGCAACTCGGCCGTTTGGATGTATTGACCGTTTTGGAAAAGAAATTGAAGATCGTATTGCAGTCATCACAATAAAACTCGTAGACGGGCATTTTTGATACTTTCTACCTCCGTTTCTATTGCAATGGTCAATTTCATTGGCCGAGGGCTTTCTGTTTCGGTCCTTCCTTGCTTCGAACAAGCGACGCTTCCCAGCCGTCCAGGAGATACTTGCCGATTCAGATTTCACGTTGTGTATGGTGTACGAACAACTTGGAAAGTATAAGGACAAAGCCTGTAAGGGTCAAGACATTCTAGGAAGTTTTCAGGGACTTATTCCCAAGTGTATTTTCGAGCGATGGGATAGCGTCGGCCGTAGCCGAACGCCTTCGTTGTGACCTTCAGTGCCGGCGGGGCTTGATATCGCTTGTACTCGTTCCGGTCGATCCTGGCGATGGTTTCCGATACCACGGAAGCCTCGAAGCCCTTGGAGGCGATGGCATCCGGGTCCAGATTCTCCTCTATGTAGGCCCTGCACACCTGATCCAACACGGGGTAAGGGGCCAGATCGTCTTCGTCGGTTTGGTCGGGGATCAATTCGGCGGACGGCGCCTTGTCGAGAATACGGTCGGGAATCACGGTCTTTTCTGCGTTTATGTACTCGGCCAACTCATAGACCATCATTTTCGGCACATCGGCGATCACGGCCAAAGCCCCCACCATGTCGCCGTACAGGGTGCAGTACCCGACAGCCAGCTCCGACTTGTTGCCCGTGGCCAGAACGAGAGCTCCTCGTTCGTTGGAAAGGGCCATTAGAATGATGCCTCGAAGACGAGCTTGGAGGTTCTGACCGGTGATTTTCGTCTTGACGTCTCCCAAAGACGGCGACAGTTTATCGAGAGCGGTATCAAACATTTCGGTTATCGGGATCCGGACCAGTTCAATGCCTAAACTGGCCGCCAGAGCTTCCGTGTCCTGTACGGTTTGTTGAGGAGTGAAGAGAGAGGGCATGAATACACCGGTGACATTTTCCCGTCCCAAGGCCCTTACGGCGATGGCGGCGGTCAGTGCCGAGTCGATGCCGCCGCTCAGCCCCACGAGGACCTTTGAGAACCCGCATTTGTCAACATAGTCCCGGGTACCCATGGTCAGCGCCTTGAGAACGGCACCTCTTTCAGAAGGCGTTACCGCATGAATGTCTCCCTGTTGCATCTCCGTGTCAACAAAGACGAGGTCCTCCTCGAAATCCCGGGCGCAGGCCATCACCTCACCCTGCCCGTCAAACGCCATACTCATGCCGTCAAACAACAGGCTGTCATTGCCGCCGGTTTGATTGACATAGATTAGAGGCACCGCATATTTCGCGGCCAGCCGGCTCAGCATGTCCCGTTTGGAGGCCCTTTTCCCCATCCAATAGGGAGAAGAGGAGATGTTGATGATGAGGTCCGCTCCGGACCGTACCATATCGGCTACCGGATCCGCGGAGTAGAGTCTGCGAGCAAAGACAATTTGGGGATAAAGGTCCGCGTCGTTCCAGATATCCTCACAGATGGTCAGGCCCAGCCGGTGGCCCCGATAGGGAAACGGGGATGTCTGTTCCCCGGGCCGAAAGTATCTGTTTTCATCGAAAACGTCGTAATTGGGCAGGAGACGCTTGTGGACCCGATACAGGATCCGACCGTTTTCAAAAAGAACGGCCGTGTTGAAAAGGGGGTTTTCCTGCGCTTCCGGGTTCTTGTCCACAAATCCACAGATGATGCCGATGTCCGTAATGCTGTCCACCAATTCGTGCAGCTTTCGGATGTTTTCGTCGACGAAATCGGTTCTATCCAACAGATCCATCGGGGGGTACCCCGAAATCACCAGTTCTGAAAAAACGACCAGGTCACAACCGGCCGCCCGGGCGCGGTCCGCCATACTCCGGACCTTGTTTGCATTTTCCTCAAAAGCCCCGATGGTCGGGTTGGTCTGTGCCAGAGCGATTTTCATGGTATCCCTGTCATATCCTGCGGAATCGATTTGCCAAGTGTTGGTGCGGAAACCAGGTTCGGGGACCTCGGTTCCGAAATGCCAACGCCCTTTCGCCGTAGTCCCTTCATAATCAACGGACAAATTCGCGGTACCCGATGCAGGTGGTCTTTGACTTACCACAAAAGCCGTTCCGGATACAAGCGGGCACGAGCTCCATCCGATATGGCACAATGCCTGCAAAAATCAGAGAAGGCTTGAATATTGACAAACCGGGGAAACGGGGCTAGTGTCTACGAGCAACTTTTTTGGACAAGGGGTTTTTTCATGAATATTTGCATAGTTGGAGTCGGGTATGTCGGTTTGGTTACCGGCGCCTGTTTCTCTGAATTCGGGCTGCGGGTCAACTGTGTGGATAATGATGAATCGAAGATCAATATGCTGAAAGAGGGCAAAATCCCGATTTTTGAGCCGGGGCTTGCCGAGCTCATTCACAAAAATGCCGGTCAAGGGCGAATCAGCTTCACCACGGACATCGAGGAGGGGGTTAAACATGCCCTGGTGGTCTTCATCGCCGTGGGTACGCCACCGGATGCAGAGGGACGGGCGGATCTCACGTATGTGGAAGAGGTGGCGGCATCCTTGGGTAAGATGATGAACGGATATAAGGTGATTGTCACCAAAAGCACCGTTCCGGTGGGCACCGGCCGGGTGATCGAGCGCATTATCCGTGAAAATCTCCAAGGGCCGTGCAGTTTCGATGTTGCCTCCAACCCGGAATTCTTGAGGGAAGGGTCGGCAATCGAGGATTTCATGCGTCCCAACCGAGTCGTGATCGGTGCGGAGAGTGACCAGGCTGTGGCCATCCTCAAGGATCTGTATAATCCCCTGTATCTCATCGAAGCGCCTTTTGTGATTACCGACATCGCTACGGCGGAGATGATCAAGTATGCATCCAACGCCTTCTTGGCCACCAAGATATCCTTTATCAATGAGATGGCCACGATCTGTGATCATGTGGGGGCCAATGTGCAGACCGTTGCCAAAGGCATGGGGCTGGACAAACGAATCGGTCCCAAGTTCCTTCACGCCGGACCCGGCTACGGTGGTTCCTGTTTTCCGAAGGATACGCGTGCCATCAGTCAAATTGCCTGGGAGCATGGCTATGATTTCAAGATCGTTAACGCGGTAATTGCCGTGAACGAAGCGCGTCCCAAGGAAATGGTGGACAAAATCGTTTTGGCCCTTGAGGGGTCGGTGGCGGGAAAACGGATTGGGTTTCTCGGGTTGACCTTTAAGCCGAACACCGATGACATGCGTGAATCCCCGGTGATTCCTATCGTCAAATCGTTACAGGAACAAGGCGCCGAGATTCAGGCGTACGACCCGGCAGGCATGGAACATGCGAAGGTCTACCTCGATGACGTCGACTTCAAGAAGGACTTGTATGCGGCGGCCATGGGCGTGGACGGTCTCGTCCTGGCCACAGAGTGGAACCAGTTTCGTAACATCGATTGGAAGACCGTAAAGGAATTGATCAAGCAACCCGTTGTCATTGATTTAAGAAACATCTATGATCCGGAAAGACCGCGGGCCCATGGGTTCAGCTACACGAGTGTCGGACGGTCTTAAGGCCCGTGGCCAATGTTTCTTTCACTTGGTTTACGCTCATTTCGGGTATGAGCATCCCTCAGACACCTAAACCTGCCAAACTGATTGTCGGCGTTTTCCTACGCGACCGGGATCTTCTTGACGATGTGGTTCATGAGATGTCGGCGTCGCTCGGACCCGTGGACATGGTGTCTTCATGGTTTCCCTTTGATCAGACCCAATACTACGAGGCCGAGATGGGGAGTCCCCTTTTTCGGCGTATGATCGGCTTTCAGGAACTCATCGGCCAGGAGAGGCTCGTGGAGATCAAGCTCTTTACCAACCAAATGGAAGCGAGGCTGTCACAAGGGGGAAAACGGCGGGCGAACATCGACCCGGGGTACCTTCTACCGGAGCGATTTGTGCTCGCCACCGGGAAAAACTATAGCCATCGGATTTTTCTGGGCAAGGGGATCTATGCGGACCTTACCCTCATCTACCGGAACGGCCGTTTTCAGAGCCTTGAATGGACGTATCCGGACTATGCCGGCACCGACATTCAACGGTTTTTGCAGTCGGCCAGAGACCGGTATCTGTTTGTTCTACGCCGGCGGAGCACGGCGGAACGTTGCCTCGGGCAAATGTAGAGGAGCCATATGATTAAAAGTATGACTGCATTCGGGCGGGCGGAGAAGACCGTCAATGGTTGCACCTGCTCCGTGGAAATGCGGTGTGTGAATCGACGTTACTGTGAGATCGTGGTGCACATGCCGGGGGAATTGTTATCCCTCGAAGACTCTGTGAAAAAACAGATCGGCGCGAGAATCTCGAGAGGTCGGATGGAAGTCACCGTAAAGCGGCAGGCCGATCTGTCCGAGGTTCCTCAGGTCCAGGTCAACCTGCCATTGGCCAAAAGCTATTATCGCGCGTTGTGTCACCTGGACGAAGTCCTCGGAACGGACGAGGGGGTTCGGCTGGAAACCGTTCTGGCCATGGACAAGATCGTGGTCCCTTCGGAGCCGAAGCTGGATCTCAAAAAGACGCAAGAGGCCCTTTCTTTGTGTGTCGATGAGGCCCTGGAACACATCGACGGGATGCGGATCCGGGAGGGAGAACGCATATACGAGGATTTCCAACATCGTTTGGGTGCGGTGGAGAAAGAGGTCTCCGATCTCAAACAAATGGCCCCTTCGGTATTTGCAGACTACCGGAACAAGCTTGCAGACCGGATTACCCGATTGACCGAGGGAAAGGTCGATCTGGATGAGAATCGTTTGGCACAGGAGGCGGCGTTTCTTGCCGACAAGAGCGACGTCACGGAAGAAATCGTGCGGATAGAGAGCCATCTGGAACAATTTCGTGTCATGATCGACTCAGGCGGGGCCGTGGGACGGGCACTCGACTTTCTCCTCCAGGAATTGAACCGGGAGATCAACACGATCGGGTCCAAGGCCGGCGATGCCGCACTGTCCCAAAAGGTTGTGGGTATCAAGAGTGAACTGGAGAAGATCAGAGAACAGGTGCAAAACATCGAATGATCGGCCAATGCGTTCGCTGGGGTCCTTTCCTGGTGGAGGGATAAGGGTTGACGGGTTTGCCAAGAACTTGTGAAATGTAAAGACGGGAGTATGGATATGGAAAGGACTTTATTGAACATCGGGTTCGGCAACACGGTGGCTGCGGAGCGTGTCGTGGCCATCGTGACGCCCGGTTCGGCCCCCATGAAACGGCTCAAGGAAGACGCCAAAGAAGGGCACCGCCTGATCGATGCCACCCAAGGCCGCCGTACCCGATCGATCGTCATTACGGACAGCAATCACGTGATATTGTCGGCCATTCAAGCGGAGACGATTTCTCAGCGCTTTGTCACCGGGTACGAGTTTCGGGACGAGGCCAGAAAAGCCGCCAAGTAGTGCCGCTGATGTATAGAGCTGGGCTGGGAATGGATACATGATGGTTGCAAGCGGGACGGCGAATGAAAAGGGACGCTTGATTATTGTTTCCGGACCTTCCGGGGCGGGCAAATCGACGATCATCCGTCGGGTTTTGGCCTGTCGACCGGAATTGAAGTACGCGATTTCTTTCACCACGCGAGCTCCCAGAGGAACGGAACGCGATGGTGTGGATTATTATTTCGTAAGCGATGAAGAATTTCGAGAGAAAATCAACGAAGGAGAATTTGCCGAATGGGCGGAGGTTCACGGACACTTTTATGGAACGTCGGCCCGGTTTATCGAAGAGAACCTGCTGAATGGAAGCGACGTGATCGTGGATGTGGATCCCCAGGGAGCGAAACGGCTTTTGTCGAAATATACGGACGCCCTTTCGATTTTTGTACGTCCGCCCACAATAGACGTTCTCAAGGACCGGCTTACCGCCCGGGAGACCGATTCCCCTGAGGTTATTGAGCGGCGCCTGAAAAACGCCCGGGAGGAAATGAAAGAAATGCACCATTACACGTATATCCTCGTCAATGACGATTTGGAAAAGGCGGTGTCCCGGTTTCAAGCCATCTTGGACGAATCGGAGGGCCATGGGTGATCTTCTTTTCGGCACACATCCGGTGCAAGAAGCCCTTATCGCCGGAAGACGACAGGTGGAGAAGGTCTATATTGCCGCACGTCGAAAAGAGCGCGGTACAAAGTCCCTTGTAGCGCTGGCGGGGCGACAACATGTGCCGGTCGAGTACGTGAGCGATGGATTCTTTCGTTCCAAGCTTACGGGGATGGTCCACCAGGGCGTTGCCGCCCAGGTGGGGGACATACCGGTGGTAAACGGGGACGCCGTTCTGGAGCGGGCGAAAAACGAGGGGGTGTCGCCGTTGATCCTGGCCCTGGACGGTATTGTAGACCCCCAGAACTTGGGGTCGTTGGTTCGCTCGGCCAAGGCGCTGGGCGTACACGGCGTAATCCTTCCGAAGGCACGATGTGCTCCGCTTTCGGCGACTACCTCTAAGGCTTCTGCCGGGGCGATGGAACACATGCTGTTTGTTCGGGTGCCCAACATGGTTTCCGCCCTGAAAGGCTGCAAGAAGCGGGGGTGCTGGGTGGCGGGAGCGGTTGCTTCTGCCAAGCTGTCCATCGCTGCCTCCGACTTAACGGGGCCGCTGGTCCTGGTGATCGGAGGGGAAGAAAAGGGGATCCGGCCGCTGGTGCAAGAGACCTGTGATTTTCTAGTTTCGATTCCCCAGATGGATGGGGTGGATTCTCTGAATGCGGCGGTGGCCGGAGCCATCGTCATGTACGAGGCCGCCCGGCAACGACGAGGAAGGCGAGAAGGGGAGAGAGCGAGAAAGTGAGAAAGTGAGAAAGAGAGAAAGTGTGGGGGGAAAGGAGCGCGCCTGGTTTTTAGGAACC
>Ga0207797_1000969_pt1 | contig 21338 bp, 18 predicted proteins | sample PRCRCaboRojoPR_6_FD_187275 | JGI IMG/M metagenome (GOLD analysis project Ga0207797, IMG submission 187275) | Marine sediment microbial community from Cabo Rojo, Puerto Rico - PR CR 10% Liquid 1 (SPAdes) | ecosystem: Environmental > Aquatic > Marine > Coastal > Sediment | place: Cabo Rojo, Puerto...
ATTATTATTACAATTAACATTATTTTACTTCAAGATTGGGTGACTCAGATTTACTCACCCTATAGCCTTAAAACGCCTATATATAATTTTTTTCGAATTTTTATCAAATTTGGTTTGCATTTTTATGGAATTTTATTTACCTTTATCACGGTAATAATAATACGTATATTATGGAACCAAAGGATTATTTTTCATCACCTGGAACTATAGCCCAGAAGCAATATGAGGCCCTTCGAATGTATTTTCTCGAGGGAGAAAAAGCCTCCGAGGTAGCCAGGCAGTTTGGGTATACCTACCGCGGATTTACCACCATTATAAGTGATTTTAGACGACGCTTGAAAAACAACCCGGAAGAGGATCCGTTTTTTTATCAAAAACCCAGGGGCAGGAAGAAAAGCCAGCAGTCCACCATGGCCAGAGACCTTATCCTGGAGTTGAGAAAAAAATATTACTCTGTAGAAGACATTAAGACCATTCTTGACAGCAAAAATTATAATATCAGCGAAAAGACCATTTACAATATACTCCATGCAGACGGTTTTTCTCGTCTGCCAAGGCGATTAAAAGTTCAAAGACAAAAACTTGAGCGGGTTCAAATACCCGCCGAAAAAAGCGAGGCTATTGATTTTTCCCCCGAAGAATTTAAAAGTGCCGGCGGTGGTATTTTATGCCTGCTCCCTTACATCAGACATTACGGTATTGACCGGCTCATTGAACAATCCGGTTATCCTCAGACCAAAACCATTGACCGGACCGCAGCCATCCTTTCCTTTGTTGCTTTAAAGGCTTCGAATGTCAGGCGTTATACTGCAGATGATCTATGGTGTATGGACCGTGGAACGGGTTTGCTTGCAGGACTGAATGTTTTGCCCAAAGCATCCTGGTATAGCTCCTATTCTAATAGGGTCACTTCCCGGATGAACAGGAATTTTCTCAAGGCATTACACAAGAAGTGGCTTTCACTTGGGCTGCTGACCGACACGGCCAACCTTGATCTTACAACCATCCCTTATTGGGGAGATGGGGACCACCTGGAAAACAACTGGTCAGGCAAGCGGGGCAAAGCCCTCCCCAGCATGCTTGCTGTACTGGCCCATGACCCGGACAGTGGAATTATTGACTACGGAGATGTAGGAATCAGACATAAAAATGAAAGCCGGGTGGTTTTAGAGTTTTTGGATTTTTACAGGGATAAGCCCACCTCCACCGATGATCTGAAATATTTGGTATTTGACAGCAAATTCACCAATTACGAGAACCTGGACCAGTTAAACAAACAGCAGATCAAATTTATTACCATCAGAAGAAGAGGCAAGAAGATGGTAGATCGCCTCGAAGAGGTTCCTTCCGGCCAGTGGAAAACCACCAGGGTAGAGGCTGCTGGGAATAAAAAACGCACCCTGAAGATTTTCGAGGAAGAAGTCCGGTTAAAAGGTTATGAGGGCACAATAAGACAGATCAACATTAAGGGCCATGGTAAAATTAAACCAGCTATCATCATCACCAATGATTTTGATCTCAAGACAGAAGAGATCGTTAGAAAATATACCAAACGCTGGATTGTGGAAAAATCCATTTCAGAGCAAATCGATTTTTTCCATCTTAACAATGTATCCTCCTCAATGGTCATTAAAGTAGATTTTGATTTAACAATGAGCGTATTAACCCATAATCTTTACCGGCTTATGGCCGGTGACCTCGAAGGATACAGCAACTATAGTGATCAAAGAATATACGAGGATTTTCTCAAAAACTCGGCAGATATTAAGATCGGTAAAGAATCGATAACCATTGATTTAAAAAAGAAAAGAAATCTTCCACTGCTTTTAGAAAATATGAATAACTTCAGCACATTAAAGTACCCCTGGTTGAATAACCTCCAGTTAAATTTTCAGGGTGCATCGTATTCATAAGAAATACGTAAGGTATTTTACCGTGAATATCTATGTTAAAGCGAATTATGGAATCATCTCTCAAAAAGTAAAAATAACTTTTTCTTCTGCTTCAATCATTTTTTTCTTGTAAGGTAGAACATTGTAATGCTTTATCCCGTAAAATGGATCTAAAAACTTTGAACAATGAAAAGAAAACAGACAAGAAAAAAAGCCATCAGGTTCGCCGTCTTCTCAATCCGCAGGATTTATGAGGCAGTTAGAGAAGGTAAGTTTTCACCCTATTACGGTACAAAACTGGCAGAACGCTACTGGGAAAAATTAAACCTCTCTGAAAAAGAAACTTTTCGTTATTTTGGGCACCTCTCTGAAGCCGAAATGATGGTTCAAAACAAAAAATCACGCACCCTGCAGTGGCTCATGGGAAGCCGAACAGGAGAATGCTTGTATGCTCTTAAATATTTCGGCTTTATAGGAAAAGCTGGTGTGCACCATTCAAAACAAAAGGTGAAATCAATGTAATCATTGAAATACCTTTGGAATTTAGGATTTACTTACTCCGTTTCCCGCCAAGCGGGACAGGCTAAGAGATCGCTACGCTGATTTCCAGTTTATCTGGCTTAGGGAAATGTAAAGGTGCCATCATATTCATCTGGTTTTTAAATCGGGTCAATGATCCTGCCTGTAAATCGGGTTCCTTATAATGGATCCACATCGTAATGGACCTGCAGGGACCTGAATTTTTCCGAGGCCTGAACTTTGGAAGTAATTTTCCGGATGATTTCTTTTGATTTGCTTGGTGACTTTTCCTTTTCTATTTTAATAATCACATGTTTCAGGTGGAAGTTCTGTACCCTTCCGATGAGGGGATCCTGTGGGCCGAGCACGCGGTAGCCAAAGGTCTTTTGCAATTCCTTCTTGAGCTGTTCTGAAGCCTCGTTCAAAACTTCCCGATGCCGGTGTTTAAGCAGTATCTTCACCAACCGGTAGTAAGGTGGGTACATAAATTCCTTTCTTTCGCGGAGCTGGCTTTGGTACATGCTATAAAAATCATTCTCCAGCACATTTCTAATGATGCTGTGTCCGGGCTGGCTGGTTTGTATAATCACTTTTCCCTGTTTCTTTTTTCTGCCTGCACGCCCGCTCACCTGGGCCATGAGCTGGTAGCTCCGTTCAAATGCTCTGAAATCAGGAAAATTCAGCATATTATCGGCATTCAGAATGCCAACCACACTGACGTTATCAAAGTCGAGCCCTTTGGAGACCATCTGGGTACCCACGAGGATATCAATCTCATGGTTCTCGAAAGAAGAAATGATGTTCTCGTAAGCATTCCTGGAGCGGGTGGAATCCAGATCCATGCGCTTTACCCTGGCTTCAGGCAGAAAGAGCGGAATTTCATCTTCTACCTTTTCGGTACCGAAACCGCGGGTAACGATCTGGTGGCTTCCACAAGCCGGACAGGTTTGTGGTATCCCGGCCGAATAACCGCAATAGTGACAAATGAGATTATTGCTATGGCGATGATAGGTCAGGCTCACGTCGCAATGTTTACATTCCGGTATCCAACCGCATTGTTCGCACTGCATGTAAGGAGAAAATCCCCGCCTGTTCTGGAAAAGAATAATCTGCTCCCTGTTGGTCAATGCTTCTTTCATACTTTCTATTAACAACGGCGTAAAATGAGAGCTCATCTCCTTCTTTTTTTTGGCCTCCAGAATATCTCCGATAAGTATTTCCGGTAGCTGAATATCCAGATAACGGGTCATCAGCTCCACCAGCCCGTATTTGCCCCGCTTGGCATTGTAATAACTTTCGATGGATGGAGTAGCCGTACCCAAAAGGGTTTTCGCCCCATGCATACGGGCCAGCATGATGGCGGCATCCCTGGCATGGTAACGGGGAGCAGGATCAAACTGCTTGTAAGTGTTTTCATGCTCCTCATCCACAATGATCAAACCCAGCTTTGAAAAAGGCAGAAAGATGGATGAGCGTACTCCGAGTATCACACGGAACCCATTTGTCTCTTCCTGATCAAGTAATTTTTGATACACTTCTACCCTTTCGTTATCAGGAAACTTGGAATGGTAAACGCCTACCTGGTCACCAAATACAGCTTTCAGTCGATGAATGATCTGTGAGGTAAGCGCTATTTCCGGAAGCAGGTATAGCACCTGGTTCCCTTTTTCAAGCTGTTCTCGGATGAGTTGTATGTATATTTCCGTTTTTCCGCTGGAGGTGATGCCATGCAACAAGGCAACCTCCTTTTCATTAAAGATTATCTGGATCTGCTCGTAAGCCTCCTGCTGAGCCGGAGTTAGACCTTTTATTCCCGCGTTTTCCTGATCAGGCCCTTCAAGCCGGCTGATCTCCCGTTCTTCAGCAAGCACTATACCTTTCTCAATCAACCCCTTCAATGGTGAACTACCACCAGAAGTTTCCCCGAGTAGTTTCTGCTTAGGCATAAGGGACTCTGAATCATTTCTTTGATGCTTTATATGGTTGATAAGATACATCAGAATTTCAACCTGTTTGGGGGCTTTTTTCAGCTGTTCAAAAACCTGGTTCAGCCTACTCTCATCTTCAGGAGAAAAATTGAGCTTTATAAAACTTTCTTTTTTGGGCTTGTAAGCGTCCTTCAATTTTTCCTCAACTGTGATCGCCTTTTTATTCATCAGGGAATTGACAATGGGCAACACATCCTTACGTCCGGTTTTATCTGCCAGCTCTTTCAACCCGAGGACATTTTCATCTTTCATCACCTCAAGAATCAGGGCTTCCTTTTCAGTCAACGAAACATCATTCCCTTCGAAGTCCGGCTGATAAACCACCTTGGTCTCACTTTCCAGTTTCAGACCTGATGGAAGGGCCGCTTTATACACTTCGCCCAGTGTACACATGTAATAATGTGCAATCCAATCCCACAGCCTGAACTGGTAAAGATTGATCACAGGCTTGTCGTCCAAAACTGTCTGCAAAGGTTTGGTCTTGTATTCCTGAGGCTTATCTTGATGTACCCGGTAGATAACTGCAGAATAATATTTTCTTCTGCCGAATTGTACGATGACTCTTTTCCCGGCTTGTACCTTGGATGCATGATCGGCACTGGCATGGTAAGTGAAAGTACCAGGCAGGGGGAGGGGGAGGATAACATCTATGTATAAATTGGATTGGGTCATCATTTGATTTCTATGAAAGTTGGCAGTTGGCAGAAAGCAGTTGGCAAACCCCTAAATTAAAGTTATCATATAAAAAATCGAATAAACCAAAGAAGCCACTATTTTTAATTCTATAAATCAGCCCAATTGAAATATAAATCATTTTATTTAATCATAGATAACATCTGAGAAACTGTTGCCAACTGCCAATTGCCAACTAAACTTATACCAGTTTAATGAACATTTAAATCATATAGCAAATCTCACTGGGAATTATATAGATAATATCTCCTGTATTTCCAGCAGTCTTCTATTCACATCCTTATGGTATTTAACCGTTTTGTTAAAGGGTACATGAACGATTGTGCGGTTCACCATGCCCATCATTACACTTCGCTGGTCATCCATCAAGGCCTCGACGGCAGCCACGCCCATTTCACTTCCCATCACACGGTCAAATGCACTGGGAGATCCACCCCGCTGAATATGTCCCAAAACAGTCACCCTTATATCAAATCCTTTGAAATCCTCTTTAACCTGTTCGGCAATGTTAAAAGCACCGCCGGTTTCATCGCCTTCGGCAACCAGTATGATGTTGGAGAGCTTTTTCCTTTTGTATTCCCGTTCAAGATGTTCTCTCAGGTTTAGTGTATCGGAATGAATTTCGGGAATGAGCACAGCCTCGGCACCTGTGGCGATACCACCCCGGAGTGCAAGAAACCCGGCATCACGGCCCATCACCTCAATAAAAAACAAACGATTATGCGAACTGGCGGTGTCCCGGATTTTATCCACTGCATCCACAATGGTATTCAGGGCCGTGTCATACCCGATGGTATAGTCGGTACCATAAAGATCATTATCAATGGTACCGGGTACACCAACAAAGGGAATGTCGTACTCTTCGTTGAATTCACGGGCCCCTTTAAAACTCCCGTCTCCGCCAATGATCACGACTCCGTCGATGGCTTCCTTTTTTAAATTGTCATACGCTTTTTTCCGACCTTCTTTTGTCCTGAAGTCTTCGCTACGGGCTGATTTAAGTATGGTTCCCCCACGCTGGATGATGTCGCTGACCATATAGGATTTGAGATTTTTAAAATCTCCGGTGATCATCCCCTGATACCCGTTTCGAATTCCAACCACTCCAATGTTATTGTAGAGGGCTGTTCGGGCAACTGCACGTATAGCAGCATTCATGCCGGGTGCATCCCCGCCGGAAGTCAAAACGCCAATTTTCCTTATTTTTGCCATAGATTCAAAATTATTTAAACGTCCTGCAAACAAAGATAAACAAAGATAAAACCAATGTTTATATAAACCCTGGAAAAGGACTTAATGGTATACACTAATCCACCTTCAGTTTAGCCCGGGATTCCGGTCGTCTCCCTGACAATTCTCAAAGCTTCCCTCAACTGCTCTTCCCGGCTTAAATTGCTATTATCCAGCATTACCGCATCCAAAGCTTTCTTTAGCGGACTTTCCTCACGTTGCTCATCCATATCATCCCTTTGCCTGACATTATTCAGCACCTCCTGCCAGGTAACCTCATATCCTTTTTCCTTAAGCTCTTCATAGCGACGTTTTGCTCTTACTTCAGCAGATGCGGTCAGGAATATCTTCACGTCGGCACCAGGAAAAACCACAGTACCTATGTCCCGGCCATCCATCACCACCCCTCCTTTATTGCCAAAGGCTCTTTGCTTTTCCACCAGCTTCTCCCTTACAAACTTTATCTTACTAATCTGGCTCACCGATTCACTAACTTCCATCGTACGGATATCCTGTTCAACATTTTCTCCGTTCAGCAGGGTGGACTGCTGCCCGGTTGTTTCATCCACCAAAAAATCTATTTCCAGAGATGGCATTACCTTTTTAAGCCTTTCTTCATCTAGTTTGTCGCTTCGGGCATCATAAATACCTTTTCGAAGGGCATAAAGCGTTACAGCCCGGTACATGGCACCGCTGTCAATATACCTGATTCTGAAATAACGGGCCAGATCCCTGGCCAGTGTACTCTTGCCTGTTGATGAATAGCCATCTACCGCAATAATAAGTGATTCCTTCCCGGAAATTGCCATACTTTAAAATTCATTAAAATTGAACCTGATGGAAAAATGATTTGTGCCGCCTGCCAGATGATAGGTACCCCTGCCATAATTCAGATAAAACTTATATATCTTAATGCCAAAGCCCCACGAAAATCCTACCGTGGATATTTTGGATTCTACTTTCATTTCCTGTCTTCTTCGGTAATGATACCCTCCCCTCAAATAAAAGTTGTCCAGCGGTGTAAATTCCACTCCAAATATCATGTGGCGCATGATTTTATCGAATATTCCCTGGTCCTGCACATTTCCCTGGTAATACCTGTATACCAGCCTGGTTTCATCGGGCCGGTTGTAGGTCAGATCCGGTTTTTCCAGGTGTTCAGCAACGACAATAAAACGAAACGGAGCATACTTCAGCTTATAAGAAGCCCCGATCTGGATTTCAAAGGGAAGCTTTTCATATTCCCCAGCCGTATAGGGAATAATTTGCGTTCCTATATTTTCAACCACAAGAGCTGTTGAAAACAAACCTGATGAATCGGTATACAAAAGACCTATATCGGCTGCTACTCCCAAAGAACGATATTCCTCAAGATGGGAATATACCGGCTTCAGATGTACCCCCAGGGTGAAATTTGTATCCAGTTGGCGGCTGGCAGTTAAATTCAATGCATATTCCGAAGCACGAAATGTCCCCGTTTTAACACCTGATTCATCAGCTCCCTGGAATTCGCCATAATTAAGATAGTGCATCCCTGCAGAAACATTATAATTGCTGATATTCCCGGGGGAATAGGCCACATAGCCATAATTGATCCCCCCGAAATATTTCACATAATTGAGCCCCAGATGACCATCCATCCGGCTGTTCAGCAAAGCGGGATTATAATAAATCAGGTTCAGGTCATCATCGTCAATGGCTATGCTCTTGGTCCCCAAAGCCACAGACCGTGCGGAGGTGGTAAGATTCAAAAAACCATATGTGCCATCTCCACCGACCTGGGCAGACACCAAGCCGGGTATAGAAATGAGTAGGAGCACCAAAAGCAAATTGCGCATAATCAGGAAGAGGTTTCAGATTCTCTTATACTGAAGTTGGTCAGTTGGTCGGTAACAGTAAAATCATATTCAGGATATTCGTAAATGGGCATTCTTTCTTCCGTTTCTCCCAGTGAATAGCCCCAAAGGCTTTCGTATTCCTTAATATCTTCACCCATATCTTCCAGCTGATCTATATAATCGGAAATTGATTTGGATTCCACAATCATGATATCTCCCATTTTATCAATCACCGGACTGTGCCTGCGGGTATGGTCATGGTCAAAACTAAGAATCCTCCTGCCCTCACGGGTTATTCCCACAGTTCTGAAGGTCAAACTTTTCCCCACTCCAGGCATATTCAATACATTGCGATCGGTTCCAATAAAAGGGGCATCCTCCTCTTCGAGCAAATCATGAACCGAGTGACTGATACGAACGGGATCTTCAGTAAAGGTTCTGATTTTTTCATAATTCGTTGAGGAAACAACCCCGATCCTTTTCTCTTCAGTTTGTTCCTGCATGGAACGGGCATTGGTGGCGAAATTGTGGTAGTTTTCCATAAATCCCTTCACTGAAAAAGTATAATAGGGCAATACACCAATATCGTTGAGTACCTTGCGTAATTTTGCCGTGTGACCCCGTCTCGAAGCGGCAGCTGTAAATACCTGCTGGTTGGTAACGATCCAGCCGGCAGAAATGAGTTTTCCTACAGCTTTTTTAGCCTCGGGAGTAACTTCCATCGCCGTTTCAAAATGGGTTTGTATCACAAACTGCTTGATACCAATCTTCAAGGCTTTCTTCTTAAATTGCGACAAAATTTTAATCAACGCATCATCTATGCGATGAGGGATATAGGCCGGCAAGCGTGTTCCGAGCCTAACCCTTACCATTTCTGCATATTTTTCGCCGTCAGCTCTCGATTCATTGTCGTTTTTCTTGTTCAATGCCATTTCATATACCGCATCCAGAATTCTTTTCAACGATTTATCAGAACTCATCAGGGCATCACCACCAGTAATCAATATATCACGTAACTGCGAATCATTTCGGAAATATTCCATAAGCCTTTCAAGCTTATCGGGCCATGTTTCACCGGGTTTTAATTTTTCCAGGTTAAAATTCAGATTTCCCCGCTGAAAATCATACATCCTCTGACACGACGCACATAGGCCTCCACAGGCACGCCCCATGGAATCGGGGATCAATATGGCCACATCAGGATACCTGCGGTGAATATTCTGGCCTTCAGGCAGAATCCACCCCGCAACATTCGGTTTTCCGGCTTCTACGATATCTTCCTTTTCCCAGGCGACAATATGTCCGAACTCCTCAACAAGCTCTTTGCTGTAAATAATGTAATCCCTTATTGCCTGGTCGGCTCCTGTATATTTGCTGTTTGCCCTGGTATCCAACAAAGACAAATAGTAAGGATTAACAAAGAAAGGTATACCTGCTTCACGGGCCTGATAAAGAACATCCATGGTATCAGGATCGAGTGAATGATCTAGCATCTCATTCAGCAACTCGGGTGAGCGAATGGCCATTTTCAGGTGGAATAACTTTGAATTCCACCATTCCAGCATTTTATTGAACTTTTTCTCATGGCTCCAGGAAGGATCCAGTTCAAGAAATGAACCATTAATTTCTCCTTCCTCAATCTTGCGGATAAACTGGTTTAGTATGCGATCGCGGTTGGCCTGCCTTATTTGAACAATTTCAGGATCCAGGCCTGAGGGATGGCGATCCATCCATTCCAGTATTCTTTGCTGGTCGGGAAATTCCCTGTGACTTTTACCATTTATTTGTCGCAAGAGATGTAGCATATCCCTGAAAAACGGGGGCTTCCCACCTCCGGTTCCCTGGGTTACAGCAAGCCACAATATCCGGATGGGATAATTGTAATACCTTTCTCCCCTTAGGTTGGGGTCGTCATATTCCATACCTTCATGATCAATATAATCCAGTATCCGTATTGCCCCAAGCTCCTTCCATTTAAGCTTCCTGAATGCGTCCCGTCCCGATATCTCGTTGGAATAATATTTTAAAGCAAAGGAATCCTCATCAATCTGATCCAAAATCCATTTCCTTAAATTGGCATAAACCTCCTTTTCCCCGGCTGATTCGGTTAAGATCTCGTGTACTTCCGGATTTTCCTCCAGAAGCTGAGCCAGGATCTTTTCAGATTTCGGATTGATCTTTACACTCTCAAACGTATTGCGTTTATTCATTTTTAGCCATTTATAAAAGCATCTCCTTTGTCAGGAAATTCAAAATTAAAAAAAAAAGACATTTAATTAAAACTCTCTACTTACTTGATTTTAAAGGATAACGGAGATCGATGCCGTGATGTTTCTTTACATGTTCTATGAGTTTTGGGAAAAAATCGAAAAAGTTATCAGAGAAATAATCATAATGGTCAGACAGGATTTTCATGGCAGATCCGGTTTCATTCGGTAAAGTAGTATACTGAGCCATAACTCTGAGCGCTTTTCTTAATCCCTCCATCTCGCCGTATGAAAGCAGCCTTTTATGCTCGATCATTCGGGGAACAAAGGATTGAACCGGTGCAGGTAAAATCCGGAACTTGTTTCTGATAAGCTGGTGAAATTCTTCCACAAACCGGTCCAGGGGTGTGTTTGAGAACTCTTCCCAGTTAAGGGTTAGAAAATGATCATAAAAGATATCCACTACGATGCCGGAATATTTATGATAAACGGGCCGGAGAAGCTTCTTGACCTTTTTGGGTTTTTTGTGATGATCGGTAAAACTGTCTATGCTTCTATGGAGGAGAATGCCTTTTTGGATGGGCTCCCGATAATTCAGATATCGTTTGCCCTTTACATAATCCCCCATAAAATTACCGAGTTTTATCAAATCATTATCTCCGGAAAGATATATGTGGGCCAATAAATTCATAATGCTATATTAATATGTACTGCTTAGACCAATTTTTATTATGGAATGTTTAAGCAATTTTTCTGACAAACTCAATTCCTGCTGATTTATTTTCCCTTATTGTAGATTGAAGGATACATGTTGTTAAACATTCAGAAGCGCCAGCTATCAGCCATCACAGCAATAACCGGAGAGTCCGCTTTACAGGTATGATTTTAAAGAATAAAAACAGGTACCAATATTTTCAGGGAATAATATAAATTTGCCGGACTTAAAAGAAATCAAAAATCTCATATACAAAAAATGTTTCCATTATGGCAAAAAGAAATGTAATTATTCTTGGAGCAGCGGGAAGGGATTTTCACAATTTCAATACCTACTTCCGCGGTAATCAGAATTACAACGTAGTGGCCTTCACTGCAACCCAGATTCCCGATATTGAAGGACGCAAATATCCGGCAAGCCTGGCCGGTGAAGACCTTTATCCGGATGGAATTCCCATTTATGCTGAAAAGGATTTGCCAAAATTAATTAAAGAGCTGAAAGTTGATGATTGTGTATTTTCATACAGCGATGTAACCTACCAACATGTTATGAGCATCAGCTCAATCGTGCATAACGCAGGCGCCAACTTCATGTTACTGGGTACCAGAGACACCATGATCAAAAGTTCAAAACCTGTTATTTCGGTTGGTGCGATAAGAACCGGCTGTGGCAAAAGCCAGACCTCAAGGAAAGTTATTGAAACTCTGATGGCAAAAGGTTTAAGAGTGGTAGCCATTCGTCACCCGATGCCGTATGGAGATCTGGAAAAACAAAAGGTTCAAAGATTCGCCCGGCTTGAGGACCTGGAAAAACATGAATGCACCATCGAGGAGATGGAAGAATACGAACCCCATATTGTAAGGGGTAATGTAATTTACGCCGGCGTGGATTATGAAGCCATCATCAGGGAAGCTGAAAAAGACCCGAACGGTTGTGATGTCATACTCTGGGATGGAGGAAACAACGATTTTCCATTCTATCAGGCTGATCTGAATATAACCGTAACGGATCCCCACAGGGCCGGCCACGAATTGAATTATTTCCCCGGAGAAGTTAACCTCAGGCTTGCAGATGTAGTGGTGATCAATAAAATAGACAGCTCTTATCCCGATGATATTCAAACCGTAAGGACAAACATTGCCAGCGTGAATCCCGACGCCACTGTGATTGATGGCGCATCCCCAATACGGGTGGAAGATCCTTCAGTGATCAAGGGAAAACGCGTACTTGTTGTAGAAGATGGTCCCACACTGACACATGGCGAGATGAAGATCGGTGCCGGTACGGTAGCTGCCCGGAAATTCGGGGCTGCTGAAATCATCGATCCGCGTCCCTTCACAGTAGGCAGGTTACAGGAGACATTCCGCACTTATCCGAATATTGGTGCCTTGCTCCCTGCCATGGGATACGGGGAGGAACAGATTAAAGACCTGGAAAAAACCATTAACAAAACCGATTGTGATTCAGTGATTATAGGTACTCCCATTGATCTGAACAGGGTTTTAAACATTAAAAAGCCCAATACGCGAGTATACTACGACCTGGACGAGATAGGAAAACCCGACCTGGACGATGTGCTGGAGGAATTCATAAGGGAAAAAAACCTTTAAAATAGCCTCACCTCTCATAAATTCAAAAAAAAGCGGCTTGTGATATAAGCCGCTTTTTTTTGGCATAATTTTTTCAATATAATTTTTCAGATCCTTTGATTTTCATTCATTAAAGATTTATTTTTGTAATCCTCTTAAAGCATTATAAAATGAGTGCCTATACAACAAAAATCAAACTATTATTTATACTTCTCATCATTCCGGTTTTTTTGTTTGCCCAGGAGAATAATGACTCTTCGGAAACTAAAGGGGAACAAACACCCGAAAAAGAAAAAAAACAGCGCACCGATACCGTACAACTCTTTGACAAGGACCCGATGTACGTTAATGTACTAAAAATTACCTACGACAGTATTGTTTATACAGAACCAGGAGAAACAAAACTCAGGAAACTGGGGAAAGACCATGTTAATAAAATCGTATACAACTGGGGAAGGGTGGAAATCCTCAACGAAAAACCTCCGAAATACCCGGAAAGGTACGACTGGAGAAAAGTAGAAATCCTGGAGAATAAGAACAAAACAAAAGGGCTTTACGAAGTAGAAAGAATTGAGGCGAAAGCAGAGGGCTCCAGCAGGGGTTACGATACTCCCAAATCGCTTGAAATGCGGGCCAAAGTTATACTCAGAAAGAAAGCCGCCAACATCAATGCTAAATACGTCCTCATTACCAGTAAAACCGTCACCATTGCTTTTGGTGAACTTCCAAGCGCTACGCTCAAAGGCGTAGCCTATACCAATGAAAAACCGGAAAACAGGCAGGAAGAAGGCCAGGAAGAATAATTCCCGATTCATTACCTGGCATTGCTGCTGTATCTTTCTATATAGTAATTCAACGCCTCTTCAATATCCTGTTTATCCAGGTACTGATCGGTTAGGGGTTCCCCGATATCCCGCAGCAAGGTAAAGTTGATTTGATCTCCCCTGTTCTTTTTATCCTGTAGTAAAAACCGGTAAGCGAGGTCAAGATCACTGGCCGAGATCTTTACTTTATTATAGCTGCCTGCAATGTAATCTGTAACCCGTTTGATGATATGTTCTTTGGGATGCTGGTTTTTAGCCGAAAGATACAATTCGCATATCATCCCGTTGGCCACCGCTTCTCCGTGCAAAAGTGACTGATCGCTTGAAAAAGCGAGGCTTTCAAAAGCATGCCCGATGGTGTGCCCGAAATTCAATACCTTACGAATATTTGACTCATAGGGATCTTCCTGTACAAAATGATTCTTGATCTCAACCGATTCATAAATCAAATCTGTCAAAATATGTTCTCCTGCCTCTTCGGGTCTTACATCCAACAGTTTCAACAAATGATCTTCAGAATGGATCAGACCATGTTTCAACATTTCTGCCCATCCTGCATATATTTGTCTTTTATCCAATGTCCTTAGAAATACCGGTGAAATCAGCACGTATTCCGGCAGCGAAAAGGTACCGATGTGGTTTTTATAATCGTTCAGGTTGATGCCTGTTTTACCGCCTACAGAGGCATCCACCATAGAAAGAAGTGTTGTTGGGATATTTATAAACTTTATTCCCCTCTTGAATGTAGAAGCTGCAAATCCTCCCACGTCGAGCAACATTCCACCCCCAAGGTTAATCAGCAACGATTCACGGTCTGCGCCCTGTTCCTGGAGAAAATTCCATATCTCCTTTACAGTATCAATAGTTTTTGCAGATTCTCCCTGGCCAATGCCCAACAATTGAACTTTCTCCTGTTGCATCAGTTTCTTAAAACGGGGAAGACAATACTGATGGGTGTTTTCATCTGTAAGCATAAAAATCTTTCCGGGTTTCAGTTCATTGATCACTGATAAAAGCTGAGACCCGATGTCAGAATGGATGACAATTTTGCTTTTGAACGAGATTATTTGCATATTTAGAAATAAAAAATCAAATTAAAATGATTGATTTCGAAAATACAAAGATAGCATTTCAAAATAAAAGTAACAGGGATTTAAAAAGGGCGCATTTTCTTTTCAATACCTTGGCGAGGCCTGCTGTGGTAAAGACAGGAAAATTGTTCACCAACTTTGCCCTGAATACCCGCTTTCCCATAAAGTGGATCGTCAAACCCACTGTTTATATGCAATTTTGCGGGGGAGAAACCATTGAAGAATGTGACCCGGTGGTACAGGCCATGGCAAAATATAATGTAAAATCCATACTGGATTACAGCGTGGAAGGGAAGGAAGAACCCGAAGAAATTCAGGCTGCACTGGAGGAGACACTTAGAACCATTGAAAATGCCGGGAAGAATGAAAACATCCCTTTTGCTGTATTCAAACCCACGGCTTTTGCCAGGAGCAAGGTACTGGAAAAAGCCTCTTCGGATCAAAAGCTCAGCGAAGATGAACAAAAGGAAGTGAATGCATTTCGAACCCGGATCAACACCCTTTGCGGTACCGCCTGCAACAATGATGTGCCCGTATTAATTGACGCGGAAGAGGTATGCTACCAGTACATTATTGATGAGGTTGCCAGGGAAATGATGAAAAAATACAACAGGGAAAAAGCTATTGTGTTCAACACATTGCAGATGTACCGCTGGGACCGGCTTGATTTTCTGAAAAAGGAACTGGAAACAGCCCAAAAAGAAGGTTTTCAGTATGGAGCCAAATTCGTGAGGGGAGCGTACATGGAAAAAGAAAGAGAATGGGCCCGAAAGTATGGATACCTGTCACCCATTCACCCCGATAAAGCAAGCACCGACCGGGATTATGACGAAGCGCTCCGGTTTTCTGTTGAAAATATTGAAAAAATTTCTATTTTTAACGGTACACATAATGAAAGGAGCTCCCTCTATCTGGCAGAACTGATGGAGAAACACAACATACCGTCTGATGATGAAAGAATCTATTTCTCCCAGTTATATGGCATGAGCGATCATGTTTCCTATAACCTGGCCCATGCAGGCTACAATGTAGCCAAGTATCTTCCTTACGGACCGGTTAGAAATGTGATGCCTTACCTGATCAGAAGAGCCGAAGAAAACACTGCCGTTGCAGGCCAGACCAACAGGGAGCTTGAATTGATAAAAAAAGAATTAAAAAGACGTAAAAGCCAATAAAGAATGAAAATTGAAAATACCAGGAAAACATTAATAATTAACCAGCTCCGCTACATCTCGGTAATTGCCTTTATTGTAATTGTGGTTGTATTGCTGACAACGGATCTTATAAGAACAGAATTCCTGGGGCTCAACAAATACTACTGGGCTGCAATCGTGGCGCTGATATACATGGGACAAAACATCTTTGAATACCTGAAGGGATACAATTACATTTACTTCAGCGATGAAAACAACAAAATCCTTTTCAGGTACATTCCGCTTCGTCCATTCAGGAACAAAAGATATTCCGTTGAAATTGGCAAGAATGAATTTCATGGATACAAGGTAGAAAGAACCTCGCCGTTCAGGCAGGAAATCATTCTCTATGTTAAAACTCCGCAGGGCATTGCCAAATACCCACCCATCAGTATTTCGGCTCTTAATGAAGAGGAATTCAACAAACTGAAAAAAGCATTAAATAAGCATCTCCAGTAATTATGGCAATTCTGATTTGCCTAATTGATGATATATCTTGGAATATCCAATGGCAGGCGTGCCAGTAGCTCATAGTTTAACTGGTTATTAAAATCTGCAAAAGAAGCCAGGGTTATGGTTACCCCATCCTGGTCGCCTATAAGCACCACTTCATCTCCTTTTCTTACATCGGTTACCTGGGTTACATCTACAATAAGCATATTCATATTAACAATGCCTATGACAGGCACACGATGGCCGTGAATAAGCACCCTTCCCTGGTTACTGAGCGAACGGCTGTAGCCATGTGCATACCCCACCGGGATGATGGCTATCGTTTTTTCTTCCTGGGCCATATAATGGGTGCCGTAGCTGACAAATTCCCCCTCTTTAACATTTTTGATCGTCATAATCTGGCTTTTCCAGTTCAGAACCCTTTTAAGCACTTCCGATTTTTCCATTCTCTTGTGGACAAAATGAATGAAAGTCTCGGGACTGGGCCAGAATCCATATTGCAAAATACCTACACGAACCATATCCATCCGGGTTCTGGGGTACGTTACCGCAGCAGCAGAGCAGGCAGTATGTCGCAGCTCCGGTGTTATACCCCTATTGGTTATCCACTTATAAACACGATTGTATTTTTTTATCTGACGCTGAACCCTGACATGATTGGCTATACTCTCTGCACCCGCATAATGGGTACATAATCCACGCACATAGAAATATTCCGGGTTGCCGTTAATAAGCTTAACCACCTTATGCAGCGCTTTCTGACTAAATCCGGTACGGTTCATCCCAGTTTCCACTTCAATATGTATGATGGCCCTTGTATTAAATCGTTTGGCCAGTTCAAGGGCTTCTTCCAGCTTCTCCTGTTCAAACACAAAAAACTCCACCCCATTTTTCACTGCCCATTCAAGCTCTTCCTGGTTCATCCAGCCCATGATCATGATATCAGTATCCTCCTGCTTAACCTGGTAAACCCTTTTTGCCTCATCACCGCTAAAAACAGCAAAATGATCGATACCTGCCGATTCGGCAATAGGAACAAATTGCTCAATACCATGTCCGTATGCATTGGCCTTCACCACCGATGAAATTTTTATATCCTTGCCCAGGTAATCTCTCAGAAAAGCCAGGTTATGAACCAATGCAGAGCGATTGATTTCAATTACCGATGTTGCAGCCATATTATTGCCTGTTTGTTATTTTAAATATTGCCTGTAGATTTCAAAATAAATTGCAATGCCTTTTTCCAAAATATCTTCCGGAAAATCATAATCCGGATTGTGGAGCTGGGGGTGATTCTCCCCTGCTCCCAGCCCGAAAAGGGCACCGGGATATTTCAGTGTAAAATTGGAAAAATCTTCGGACCATCGCAAGGGTTCACTGATATGAAAGGTTTGAAAACCTCTTTTCTCCGCTACCTGTTCAATGGTTTGCAATACCTCATCGTCATTTATTGTGGCAGGAAATTCTTCAGTCCAGTCTATCTCTGATTTCAGCTTGTTACGGGATGCATGGGATTTAACCCGCTCAATGGATTGATCCGTTAATGCAGCCATATCCCTGTTGGAATATGTTCTCAGGGTGGCCATTACTTCTGCATACCCGGGTGTAGTGCCAAAAGCAACCTCCCCGAGTTTTGAATGAATTACGGTAACCAGTGTAAAATCTTCAAAGGAATTGTTTTGGGGAAGAAAAGTCAGATCCCTGACAATGTCAGCCATGGCCAGTGCCGGGCTGTTACCGTTCTCGGGTTCACCGGCATGGGACGTTCTTCCGTATAACCGGTTGATCATCCCTTTTGAGGCAGCAGCAAAAACTCCTTCCTTTAATACCAGTGATCCTTCAGGATAGCCAGGTAGGTTATGCAAGGCAAACACGAAGTCGGGCTCAATTTCCCGGAATTGTTCATCGCCCAGTACCCTCAGTGCTCCCTGCCCGTTTTCCTCAGAAGGTTGGAACAGCAGGATGATGCGCCCTCTGGCAGGAGGATCATTGGAAACGGCTTCGGCAAGACCCAGCATAATTGCCATATGCCCATCGTGGCCACATTTATGAGCCACACCTTCAACCGTAGATTTGTATTCAATCTGATTGCTTTCCCTAATGGGCAATGCGTCCATATCACAACGAAACAATACAGAGGGACCTTCATCTCTGCCTTCAAACACCACTGCCAGCCCATTTCCTCCTAAATGCTCAACAAGAGTATCCGGATTATAACTTGTTAAAACCTTTTTAAGCATCCTGGCAGTGTCATATTCCTGACCCGATAATTCCGGGAATCGATGCAGCTTACGTCTAAGCTCTATGAGTTTGGTTCTGTTGTATTCCATTGAAATGAATTAAAAGCAATTAATGGAAGGTACGTCAAAAAGGGGCAATTGTTCGATACTCGAAAAAATAATATCATCGATTTAATGGTCGTAGGCACAAAACAGGTAGTACCTGTAAGATCAGGCACCTAATAGTTTCTACACAACAAATTCAATGATCATTTGCAGCCACCGCTTAAACTCTCTGAATCCGGTCTATAGTTTATCTTCCACTGTTATTACCGGAGAAGCATCGACGTCGTCAATGCCAAGATAATCGATAATCAAATCAAGTGCCTGGTTGATATCCGAAGTATGGTCATGGGGAACATCTTCCAGTTTTTGGGTTAATTTTTCGTGTAGAAGCATAGGTGTTTTGTTAAGCAATTCTGACCCCTTTGATGTCATTACAATATGCGTCCTGCGCTTATCAGCCCTTTTGGGAAGCCGTGCAATATACCCTCTTTTCTCCAGCCGGTTAATTATACCCGAAACAGTGCTGGAATTCAGACTTAAATAATCCCGCAACTCTTTTTGGGTGGCCTGGTAGTTCTCCGCACGATTCAGGTATTCCAAACACAAGATCTGCGGAATGCTTACCCCGTATTCCTTTTGAACTTTTTTGGATTCCAGATTAATGGACCTAACAATTTTTCTTATCTTCAACAAAATCTCATTTGCATTGGCTGCCATTGCTATAGATATTAACAGATTTTTAGGCTTGTAAAATTACACATTTTTTCAAACTTAAAAAAATGTTCTACAAAACTTATTTCATTCAACTTTGTGAATAAAAAAATATTTTGGGATATTTGCCCCACCAATTCCGTGAACGAATGAAAAAGGAGCTGATTGCCGCATACATAAGTGTAATTATGGCTATGACCTTCTGGAGCCTCACCTATGTATGGTATAAAATGGTTTTTGAATTTTATGAACCCATAACCACCGTTTTATTGCGCCTGGTTCTATCCTCCCTCATCCTCGTCATTCTCATGCTTCCCCTCAACCAGCTTCAGAAAATAAAACTTAAGGATTTTAAATACTTTGTCCTGGTTACACTTTTTCAGCCCTTCCTATATTTTCTGTGCGAAAGTTTTGGTGTCAAATTTGTCTCATCCACCTTATCTGCTGTGATCATTTCCACCATTCCCCTGTTCAGTCCTTTTGTAACCGCCTACTTTTACAATGAACGGGTTATGAAATTCAATATTATGGGTATTGTGATTTCCATTATTGGTGTGGCCATGGTTATCTTTGAACGAAATGAAAACGTTTCTGCAACACCTTTGGGGATTTTACTGTTATTTCTGGCAGTGGCAGCAGGAATCGGCTACAGCATCGTTGTTAAAAAGCTGTCGGGTAAATACAATTCCATCAGCATTGTCACCTATCACAACATTATCGGGATTTTCTTCTTCCTCCCTCTTTTTCTCATTTTTGAGTACAATCATTTCACCTCAACAGGTTATGCACAAAAAGCGGTTATACCGCTATTGGAACTAGCGGTATTCGGATCCTCCTTTGCATTCATATTTTTTACCTACTCCATAAAAAAGATAGGGGTTACCAAATCCAACGCGTTTACCAATGCAATTCCGGTTCTAACGGCAATATTTGCATTCTTCATGTTGGGAGAGACCCTAACGGTAATCAAAATGACAGGTATAGGGCTTGTGATTAGTGGATTGTTTTTATCTCAGGTTAAAAGGATGCCCAGATTAAGAAGAGGAAGAATATACATCCGGCCAAATGAATAGCGAAGAAAAGGAAAAATTAAAACAAAAGGCTGCTCAGGCTGAAAAAGAAAACAAAGCCTTTCTTAAGAAGCTCAGGAGGAAGAAAAATCTGAAGCCGGATCGTGTTCTGTACGAATTACATGAGGAAGCATTTGCCTTTTTTGATTGCCTGGAATGTGCCAACTGCTGCCGGTCGATAAGCCCCATAATATATGAAAAAGATATCGACCGGATATCCAGGCATCTTAAAATGAGTCCTTCCAGGGTGAATGAACAACACTTTCAAAAAGATGACGAGGGAGATTTTGTATTCAAAACCACTCCCTGCCCCTTCCTTATGGAGGATAATTATTGCTCGATATACAAGGTCAGGCCGAAATCATGCCGTGATTATCCCCATACCAATCAGATAGAGTTCATCAGGAATTACCAGGTAACCATAAAGAACACCTATATCTGTCCCATCGCGTTTCATGTGGTGGAGAGGTTGAAAGAAAGATTGGGTCCATTGCTCTGAGATAAAGGAAAGAAAAAAACCCGGAGCTCTATATAGACGCTCCGGGTTTCATTCACTCAACTACTAAAAAAAAAGAAAACCATAGTTGATCACCTGAAAAGTGGCTCTCCACCGGCGCAGAAGGCCTTCCCATTGCTGAAAAGGTGGTTTCAGATGCCCCACGCAGGTATGTCCATGCCGAAAAGTATCTTTTCGCCAACGAATAAAAACATTTTGGGTGCTGAAAGTGGTTCAGTGGTGCTTGAAATCAACATGAGGATACTAAGAATCGGGGTCTGCTCCGAACGGCAACAGAATGCACTGGCATGAAAGCGGGTATCGGATGCCGGAGAAGGACTTATCAGATACAAAAAGCTTATGCCTGAGCTCTTATATATACTTCTCATCCATGAAAAGCGGATGTTTGGCTTTAATAACCCCAATTATTTTTACAGATAGCCTTTATCCAAACTAAAGAATATACTTTATGACCGGTGAAAGTATGTCCTTGATTTTAATGACAGGCATTTTTTTGATTGAAAGTAAATTTCTCTGTTCAAAA